>Ga0070698_100000573_pt1 | contig 39404 bp, 35 predicted proteins | sample KBSK1502metaG_FD_65477 | JGI IMG/M metagenome (GOLD analysis project Ga0070698, IMG submission 65477) | Corn, switchgrass and miscanthus rhizosphere microbial communities from Kellogg Biological Station, Michigan, USA - KBS K1-50-2 metaG | ecosystem: Host-associated > Plants > Roots >...
GTGATCGATACGGTGCCCGAGATTCGCGATCCCGAGCAGCCAAAGCCGCTGCCCGCCGGCAAAGGCGCGATCAAGCTCGAGCGCGTTAGCTTCGCGTATCCCAGTCGGCGCGGCCAACCGGTGCTGACCGAAGTCGAGCTCGACATCAACCCCGGCGAGGTGATCGCCGTCGTCGGGCCATCGGGCGCCGGCAAGTCGACGATCCTGTCGCTTCTGTATCGCTTCTACGATGTCGACAGCGGCCGCGTCACGCTCGATGGCGTCGACATCCGCGAGCTCAAGCTCGCCGACTTGCGCCGCGCGCTCGCGATGGTGGCGCAAGAACCGGTCCTGTTCTCCGGCACGATTCGCGACAACATCGCATACGGCCGCGACGGCGCGACCTTCGACGACATCGAGCGCGCCGCGCGCGACGCCTACGCGCACGACTTCATCGCCGGCTTTCCCGATGGCTACGAGACGATCATCGGCGAGCGCGGCACAAAGCTGTCGGGCGGCCAGAAGCAACGCATCGCACTCGCGCGCGCGCTGATCGCGAACCCGCGCGTGTTGATCCTCGACGAAGCGACATCGAACCTCGATGCCGAGAGCGAGGCCGCGGTGCAAGCCGCGCTCGCGCGCATCATGGCGGGACGCACGACGATCATCGTCGCGCATCGCCTCAGCACCGTGCGCGATGCCGATCGCATCGTCGTCATCGACGGCGCGCGCATCGTCGAGCAAGGCGGCCACGACGAGCTCATGGAGCGCCGCGGCACGTATCGCCGGCTCGTCGAGCATCAGCTGATCGCCGATCGCGTCGCCTCGTAGTGTATGGTCCGCGCTGATGAAGCGCGGCGTGGTACTCGCAATGGTGGCGGCTCTGTGTGCGTGCAAGGGCAAGGAGGAGCCGCGGCCGACGACGAATAAGACCGCCGCGACGCCCGTCGACGCGCCAAAGCTCGACGGACCGAGCATCACGCCTGTCTCGACGAACGCGATCACATTCTTCGTGCCGAAAGCGGCGCCGTGGTGGGTCGAGTTCTCGTTCCCGTGCTACGCGGCCGCGATTCATCTGCAGCCCGGTAACAAGCCCTCCGACGCGTTCACGAAGATCAGTCCCATCGTCGAGCCCGCGATGCGTGCCGCGGATATCGATCTCGACAAGGACGTCCTCGCGATCGGCGCATGGGGCTGCGCCGAGCGCGGTCCGTGCTTCTACATCGCGGCGCATCTACGCGATCCAAAGAAGCTGAAGGACATGCTCGTGAAGGCGGTGCCGAGCTCGGCGCCCAAAGAGATCGGCACGCTGCACTGGGTCGTCGAAGCGCCCGGCGTCGACGGCATGCGTACGATCCATCTGCGCGCCGTACCGATCGCGTGGCCGAAGCACGATCAGAAGTTCGACCCGTGGTGGCAGGAATCTTTGTGGGCCACACACGTCATCTTTCTCACCGGCATGATCGGACCGACGGGCGATATCGATCCGCTCGCGGCCGCGGCCGACCCGACAGCCGCCGCTGCGAAGGTCGCCGATATCGAGAGCATCGTGCCGAACGCCGGCGGCCGCTGCTTCCTCGGCGATGTTGGCAAGTATCCATTCCAGCCCGGCTACGAGCTCGACCGCGCGCGCTTCGTGCTCGCCGCGCCGCAAGGCAAGAGCGACCCGCTCACGGCAATGCTCAATTCGACGCGCACGCTCGATCTCGAAGTCGAGCTCGTACTGTCGCCGCCGCCGAATGAAGCGACCGTGCAGAAGTGGATCGCGAAGGCGCGCGCGTGGATCGAGCAGACGATGGCGCCGGTGCGCGCGCAGTTTGCGGGTCAAGGCCCGCTCGTCGACGCGTTCTTCGAGCTCGGCGCGCTGCTCGGCAAGAGCGGCTTTCGCCACACGCTCAAAGGCAAATCGCTGACGCTGTCATTTCGCACCGACCGCGTCACTCAGTCGCAGCTCGCGAGCGTCGAGGCGCGCATCGAAGCGGCGATGAAGCAAATGGGCATCGAGCCGTAGATGGAGACGCGAGTCTTTCGCTGGGCGTGCTTCGGCGTCGCGACGATCGCGATCGCGATCCTGCTCTGGATGATCAACGACATGCGCGTCGAGGTGAAACGCACGAACGCGATGGTCAGCGAGCACCTGCCGGCGGTGCTCGCAAATGTCAAAACCGCGACCGCAACACTTGCCAATCTGTCAAAGGACATCGAATCCGTGCGCGATTTGACCGGCGTCGCAGGCGGTGTCGGCGGCGATCGCTCGCTCGTGCAATACGCAGATAGCGTCCTCGATTTTCTCGCGACGCAGCCCGGCAAGATCGGCCACACGAAAGTCATCGGCGACGGAATCAAAGACGTCGTGCCGATTGCCGACTGGGTCGCCGGCGCGCGCAAAGAAGCGCTGTGGTTATCGTTTCGCGCGAACAGCAAAGCAGAGCTTCTCGATCGCCTCGGCAAAACCAAATGGGGCGAGAACTGGGTCTACGTACCGCCGACAGGCGAGCCGATTCCGCTGATCGATTTCGTGAACAAACAGCACCCGGAGTGACGGCACTTCGCTTGCAACACGCTCGGCGCGCCGGGTGTCACAACGAGAGCAATATGACCAGACGTCTGCTCGTAATCGCGCTTCTCTTCGCAAATTGTGCAACGCCAACGAAGCAGGCATCGCCGCCGCCAGCGGCGAGATTGCAGGTGGCACCGACGCCGGCGGTCGCGACCGCGCCGCGCGATCCGCTGACCGAGGTCACCGGCCTCGATCCGCAGATCAAGGTCGGCAAGCTCGCCAACGGGCTCACGTACTACGTGATGAAGCACAAAAAGCCCGAGCAGCGCGCCGCATTGTGGTTGGCGGTGAACGCGGGCTCGGTGCTCGAAGATGAGGATCAACGCGGGCTCGCGCACTTCGTCGAGCACATGGCCTTCAACGGCACGAAGCGATTTCCGAAGCAGGCGATCGTCGATTACGTCGAGAAGATCGGCATGAAGTTCGGCCCCGACGTCAACGCGTATACATCGTTCGATCAGACCGTCTATCAGCTGACGGTGCCGACCGACGCGCCTGACGTGATGTTGAAGGGGCTCGACATCCTGCGTGATTGGGCCGGCGACGTCTCGTTCGATCCCGTCGAGGTCGATAAGGAGCGAGGTGTCGTGCTCGAAGAGTGGCGCCTCGGTCGCGGTGCGTTCGCGCGCGTGCGCGACAAGCAGTGGCCGATCATCTTTCAGGGCTCGCGCTACGGCGTGCGATTGCCGATCGGCGAGCCGAAAATCCTCGAGACCGCGAAGCGCGACACGCTCTTTCGCTTCTACAAGGATTGGTACCGGCCCGACCTGATGGCGGTGATCGCCGTCGGTGATTTCGATCCGGCCGACATGGAAAAGCAGATCACGGCGAAGTTCGGCGACCTCGCATCGCCGGCGAAGACGCGCGAGCGCAGCAGCGCGCCGGTGCCGCACGAGCATCCGACCGCGGTGACGATCACGACAGATAAGGAGCTGCCGTGGATCTCGGTTTCGGTCTACGACAAGATGGACCACCGACCGGAGCGAACGAAAGCGGACTACCGCCGAACGATCGTCGAGAACGTGTATCACTCGATGCTGCGCACGCGCTTCTCCGAGCTCGCACTCGACCCTGCCGCACCGATCATTCACGCCGGCTCGTACACGACGTCGTTCGCGCGATCGAGCGACCTCTTCGTGCGCAACGCCGAAGCGAAGACCGGAAAGGTCAACGAGGCACTCGGGATGCTGTTTCAAGAGATCGCGCGCGTCGAGAAGCACGGCTTTTTGGCGAGCGAGCTCGAGCGCGCACGCATGGATGTGCTCAGCAATGCCGAGAACGAAGCGGCGGAATGGGACAAGACTCCATCGGATTCGATCGCCGACGAGATGACGCGGAACTTCTTCGAAGGCGAGCAGATGCCGGGCCGGCCCGCCGAGCTCGCGATCACGCGCGAGCTATTGCCGACGATCACGCTCGACGAGCTGAACCGGCTCGCGCGCACGTGGGGCAGCGAACGAGGCCGCGTGATCGCGCTCAGCGGACCACCAACCGCGAAGCTGCCGAGCGAACAAGAGGTTCGCACGATGCTCGCGTCCGCGCTCACCGCGAAGGTCGAGCCGTGGCAAGACAACGCGGCGAAGCGGCCACTGCTCGCAAAGACGCCAACGCCCGGCAAGATCGTCGCGACCGCGCAAGACGCGGCGGCCGGCGCGACGATCTGGACGCTCGCGAACGGCGTGCGCGTGATCGTCAAACCGACGCCGTTCCAGAACGATGAGGTGCAACTGCGCGGCTGGCAGCTCGGTGGCTCATCGCTGATCAAGGACGCCGATTGGGTCAACGCGCGGTATGCGACGCAGATCGTGAGCAACGCCGGCGCGGGCGACTTCGATGCGATCGCGCTGAAGAAGGCGCTCGCCGGCAAGGTCGTGAACGTCTCGATGTGGCTCGCCGAGCGCTCGCAATCCGTGAACGCGTGGACGCGACCCGCGGACCTCGAGACAGCGTTGCAGCTGCTCCATCTGCGCATGACGGCGCCGCGCAGCGATGCGCGCGCGTTTGCGGCGTGGAAGCAGGAGCAGCTCGAGTGGGTCAACAACCGCACGCGCATGCCCGAGATCTATTTCTACGACGAGATGCGCGTTGTCGAGACAAGCAACCACGTGCGCTTCAGGCCGCCGACCGTCGCCGAGATCGAGAAGGTCGATCCCGCGAAGGCGCTGGAAATTTTTCGCGACCGCTTCGGCGACGCAAACGGCTTCACGTTCGTGCTGATCGGCAACCTCGATCTCGACAAGCTCAGGCCGCTCGTCGAGACCTATCTCGGCAGCCTGCCATCGAAGGGCCGCAAGCAGAAGTGGAAAGACATCGGCATCAAGTACCCGACGAAGACGATCACGAAACAGATCGAGGTCGGCAGCGAGCCGAAGAGCTATGTGTCGCTGTCGATGAGCGCACCCGATAAATGGTCGCGCGATGCCGAGCGCGATGCCGACGTCCTTTCGATGGTGCTCCGCATCCGGTTGCGCGAGGTGATGCGCGAAGACATGGGCGGCGTGTACGGCGTTTCCGTGTGGGCGTCGATGAGCCGCGAGCCGACACAACGGCACAACTTCAACATCCGCTTTGGCTGCAAGCCGGAGAATGTCGACAAGCTGCGCGCCGCGGTGTTCGAGGAGGTCGGCAAGATCGCGAAGTCAGGGGTCGGACCGATCTACATCGAGAAAGTTACCGAGCAATTGCGCCGCCAACGCGAGGTCGATCTCAAGGAGAACTCGTGGTGGCTCAACGAGCTCGCCGATGCCTACTACTACGGCGATGACTTCAAGGTCGCGAGCGACCTCGACGCGCTCGCAAAGCGTGTGACGAGCGCGCACATTCAGGCGGCTGCGAAGCGCTTCTTCGATCCCAAACGCTACGTGCTTGGGGTCATGCGCCCGAAGCCCTGAGTTAAGATGGTCGGATGGGGAACGTGCGCCTGGCGGCAATAGCCGCCTTGGTAGGGTTTGCTTGCGGCGAGAGCGATCACAACAAGCGGGATGCCGGGACGGGCGAGGTCGATGCGCCAGAGATTTTGCCCGACGGCAGCACGACGAGCGACGGCAACACGGTCACGGATGCCGGCATCGATGTGCCCGATGCCGATCTGAATGATCACACCGCACCGACGATCATGACCACCGCGCCGGGCGGCGGTGCCGCCGGAGTGTGGCTGCACGATCGCTTTGCGGTCACGTTCTCCGAGGCGATCCTGCCGAGCTCGGTAACGACATCGACGCTGCGGCTCATCGATCCATCGAACCAGAACATCTCCGGCGAGGTCGCCGTCAACGGTGCCGTCGCCTACGTGCGCGCGATCGATACCGCGGCATTCGTCGGGCCGCTGCGGCTCGAGGTCGATGCCGCGATCGCCGATCTCGCTGGCAACGCGCTCGGCGCGACCGCGACGTACACGTGGACGCTCGACGCGTGGGCCAAGCCGAGTCCCGTGATCGCGACGGCGATGGAATTCCCGCGCGTCGGTGTCGCGATCGCCGACACGGTGTGGGTCGTCACCGGTAATAACGGCGCGCTCAGCGTGCTCGATGCAAACGGTCAAGCGCTCGGCGCGCTCGCCGTCACGAACGCGACCGCACCGGTGATCACCGGGCCAGGTCCCGTCGTCGCGTGGCAGGAAGGCTCGACGATCCAGGCTGCTCGCTGGAACGGCAGCGCGTGGCTCTCGCTGCCCTCGCCGGGCACGGGTCGGCTGCCCGCGCTCGCGGCGTCGCCGAGTGGCGTCGTCGGAATCTCGTGGGTGGACGCGAACAATGACATCGCGAGCGCGCGCCTCGTCAGTGACTCCTGGCAAGCCGGCACGCCGCTATCGGCGACGACGGTGCTCGACGTGTCGCTCGCGATGCCCGATGACACGACGCTCGTCGTCGGCTTTCTCGATCGCAACGTAAACGGCGATCAGGTGCGCGTCGCGACGCTCGGCATCAGCGAGCTGCCGGCGCTGACGCTCACCGCGCCGGCTGTCGATCCGCAGAATCACGTCAGCGTTGCCGCGCGCAGCGGCGCGATTGCGGTCGCATGGGATGAATGGTCGCGCCATTCGTACTCGGGTCACGTTGCGGTCGCGACCGCGACAGGCTGGAACGTGCTGCCGACGATCGATGTCGATCCGCCCGGTAACACGCTGCAGCCCGTCGTCCAGCTCGACACGACGAACACGCCCGTCGTCGCGTGGTACGAGCGCATCGAAGGCGCGAATCGCGGGTACGTCGCGCAATGGTCCGGCAGTGCGTGGGTCACGATCGGCGGTAACGCGTGGACGGGGGCGGCGCTGCCGAAGAGCCTCTCGTTCAAGCTATGGCGCGATCGCGTGCCCGTCGTCGCGTGGCGCAACAACGTCAACACCGATATCGAGCTCGCGCGCTACAACGGCCCCGCGCAAAGCTTCGGGATCTCCGCGCGCGGCTCGCTCGCCGGCTGCTCGTTCGATCCCGCAAATCCGCCGGCGACGCTGATGGCAACCGGCTGCTTCACGATCGTCGCCGGTGTCGCGACGCCGCATCCCGGCCTCGTCCCCTACGATCTCATCGCCGAGCTGTGGTCCGATGGCGCGCTCAAGCGTCGCTGGCTCGGCTTGGCCTCCGGCGCGCTGACCGCATCGAGCAACGGCTCGCTCGATGCGCCCGTCGGCAGCTTCATCATCAAGGAGTTCGCGATCGGCGATCCGGGTGCGCGCACGATCATGGAGACCCGCTTCCTCACGCGCACCGCGACCGGCTGGCAAGGCGTCAGCTACCGCTGGCGCTTCAACGGCAGCGATGCGGATTTGCTCTCCGGCAATTCGACGCTCACCGTCACGTGGGGCACGCACGATCACATCTATCCAAGTCGCGCTCAGTGCCAGCGCTGTCACAACTCGAGTGTCGGTCAGCTCCTCGGCGTGCGCCCCGAGCAGCTCGCGCGCCGCTTCGATTACAGCGGCGTGCTCGATGATCAGCTGCGCGTGCTGAATCAGATCGGCGTCTACGTCAACGCAGGCGCGACGCCGTACCCAGCGCCGCACGATCCCCGCGAGACGCTCGAGCACCGGATGCGCGCGTACATCGCCACGAACTGCGCGCACTGCCACAACCCGGCGGGCGAGCGCAATCAGCAGGACTTCCGGTTCGCGACGCTGCTCGGCAACACCGGCCTCTGCGCGCTCATCGCGCCAGGCGATCCGGCGGGCTCGCGGTTGTACCAAAAGGATGCGAGTCGGCCGGGCATGCCGCCGATCGCGACCGACCTCGTCGATCCGTTCGTCGCCGATGTCGAAGCGCAGTGGATCCGCTCGATGATGACTTGCCAGTAATCACTGCGGCTTGCGCGATTCACGGCAATTTCTCTGCGACTAACAGCGCCTGACGGCGTTGTGTAGGCGAGCTCAGCCGATTTCATGCGACGTCGGCGCCTGGGCGGGCTCGATCAATGGAGTAGGAGACCCGTGGGTGACATCAGCCTCGAAGTTTGGGATGCAACTGGCAACAAGCGACTCAACGTCACGGTCCCCAATGACGTGGCCGTCGAGCGCATCTTGATGGTGCTCGCAGACAAGCTGCACCTGCCGCGTTACGCGCCAGACGGTCAGTTGATGAGCTACAAGTTTCATCATCGTCGGCTCGGCGTGCAGCTGCTCGACGATCAGACGCTCGCGCAGCAGCAGGTCGTTGATAGCGACATCGTCCGCATCCAGCCGGAGATCACCGCCGGTGGAAACGGTTGATCTACGCGAAGACCGCTACCACCGACAGACGTTGATCGGATGGTGGGATCAGGAGCGCGTTCGCAAGACGCGCGTGCTCGTCATTGGCGCCGGTGCGCTCGGCAACGAGATCCTGAAGCTGCTCGCGCTGATCGGCTGCGGCTACACGCTCGTCTACGATCCTGATCGCATCGAGCGGTCGAACCTCTCGCGCACCGTGCTGTTCCGCGAAGCCGACGAGGGTCAGGGCAAAGCCGATGTCGCGGTGCGCCGCATGCGCGAGATCAACGGCGACGTCCGCGCGCACGCGATCGCCGATAACGTGCTCGTTCGCGGCGGGCTCGGCGTATTCGCATGGGCGGATGTCGTGATCGGCGCCGTCGATAATCGTGAGGCGCGCGTGTTCATCAACTCGGCGTGCGCGCGCGTCGGCAAGAAGTGGGTCGACGGTGCCATCGAAGCATTCTCCGGCGTCGTCCGCGTGTTCGATCCGGCGAACGGCGCTTGCTACGAGTGCACGATGAACAAGACCGACCGTGCGCTGCTAGCGGAGCGGCGCTCGTGCGCGATGCTCGCGCGCGAGGCAGTCACGCGCGGTCACGTTCCGACGTCGGCAGTCGCCGCGTCGATCATCGGAGCGATGCAAGTGCAAGAGGCGATCAAAGTCGTCCATGGTCAGTCGACGCTCGACGGCGAAGGATTTCACTTCGACGGTCTGTATGTCGACGCGCGCCGCGTTCGCTACCCGCGACGCGAAGATTGCGCCGGCCATGACTGCGTCGGGGCGATTCGTTCGATCGGCGTTGGCAGCGAGACCAAGCTCGGCGATCTCCTGACGCGCGCAGAGCAAGAGCTCGGCGAGGGCGCATCGCTCGATTTCTCGCGCGATCTGATCACGAAGCTCACGTGTCCTGCGTGTGGCGATGCTGCGCGCGGTAATGCCGTGCTCGGCGCCGTGCGCGAATCGCAGGCCGCGTGCCCCAAGTGCCGCACGCATCGCGTCGTCGAGATTGCCTCGACGGTGACACGCGGCGACGACGTTGGCCTCGAGCTCACGCTCGCGGAGCTGGGGCTGCCGCCATTCGACATCGTCGTTGCTCGCAATGGCATGGAGCGTCAGCAGGCGTGGCTGCTCGATGGAGACGTCGCCGGCGTGTTAGGGCCGCTAGCTGAATCGTGGAATCAGAGGAAGACATGAGCTCACTCGACGTCCGTGCGATCAACGATGCCGAGCTCGATCACGAGCCGGCGCCGACCGCGAAGCACGACTACCGCGTGTTTCTCGCCGAAGCGGCGTTCGACCGCGCCGTCGAGCGCGGCACCGGCGACACGACGCGAGAGATCGGCGGCGTGCTCGTCGGCGAGCTCTTGAAGGACGACGCCGGACCGTATCTGAAGATCGAAGACACGGTCGATGCGCTCCACGCCGACGAGAAAGGCGCCGAGCTAACGTTCACGCACGCGACGTGGGAGCACATCAACAAGGAGATGGACACCAAGCACAAGGGCAAGAAGGTGGTCGGCTGGTACCACACGCACCCGGGCTTCGGCGTGTTTCTCTCCGACCGCGATCAGTTCATCCACAAGGGCTTCTTCAACCTGCCGTTCCAAGTCGCGTTCGTCTACGACCCGAAGTCGCGCGAGCACGGCATGTTCACGTGGCACGACAACGAAGTGCGCAGAGCGCGGCGCTACTGGATCGGTTCGCGCGAGCACCACTGGGATGGCGACCGCACCACGGGCGAGCCGAAGAAGCGCGAGCCCGAGAAGACCACCGAGCGCGCAAGCGGAGGTCCCGAGCCGCTACTCGGCGACGGAGCCGGTGCGATCGCGACGCTCATCATCATCGGGCTCATCATGCTTCTCGTCGGCGGCTTCGTCGGTCGCTGGTGGGGCGCATCCGGGGCGAACGATGCGCTGATGCACGCGCAGCTCGAGATCGCGAAGGCGAAGCAAGACGGTGCCGTGACCGCGATCTCGTCGTTGCAGAGCGATCTCGTCGGCGTGCTTCGCGCGACGCTCGGCGATGCGGCCGTTCGCAAACCGGTCTCGACCGCGATCGCGGATCTCGATAAGTCGCTCAAGGAGCTCGACGGTGTGACCGACGAGCGAGTCACCAAGGCGAAGCAAGTCATCGCCGACCTGCGCGAGAACCTGTTGCGCCTCAGCGAGGACCGCGGCTCGGCGCAAGCGGCGCTTGGTCAGCTCGAGATCCTCGCGCAGCGCAACAGCGCTGTGCGCAGCGACCTCGAGCATGACGTCGGTGATCAGCGTGCGGGCCTCGGCGCGCTGTATGCGGAGCTCGCTGCGGATGTCGCGAAATCCGGTGACAAGAACCGCGCGAAGCGGCTGCTCGCGACCGCGGCGCGCATCGATCCAGGCAATACGTCTCGCTACGAGGCGCAGCTGCGGACGTTCGACAAGAACGCCTCGCTGCCGAAATCGGGAGTGCAATGAACGACCATATCCATATCCAGACGCACGAGCTCTACGACCCCGCCGTCGATAAGGCTCTGCAGCAGCAGCGTTCGGGACGCGAGCGCATCGTCGCGGATCCGCCGCCGGTCTCGCCGATCAAGCGGCTCTTGCTGAACAGCCTGTTCTATCTGCCGTTCGCAGCGCTGCTCGGCGCGTTGTCGTGCTGGCTGATGCTCGAGCCGAAGATCGACGACTTTCCGATCGTCGCCGGCGACGTTCAACTGATCAACGCGAGTCCGTTCAATACGGCACCTGGCATCTATTCGTTGACGGTCGGGCCGAACGAGGTCTACGTCGATCCTTCGCGCTGCCAATTCGAGCGTGGAGCGCATGGCCAGGCCGCGTTCAAGAGCTTCGATGAGATCCAGGTCGGCACCAAACTCGAGGTAACCGGCATCGAAGAGGGCGGTCACGTGATCGCTGGTGCGATCCGGCCGACGGATGACGCGACTCCGCGCGGCAGGGCCGACCGACCGCTGTGGCCGCTGTTTCTGATGTTTCCGCTGACCGCCGCGCTGATCGCGTTTTGTCTCTTGCTCGCGGAGGGACTGACAACGCGCAACTGGATCCGCATGCTCGAGCGCTCGCTGCTCGGCAGCTTCTTCGCGGCGCTGTTCGCGACGCTCGCGTTCGTCCCCGCGGGCCTCATCTTGCAAATCTCGAACAGCGTGTTGCAGTCCGAGGTCGCGCATCAGACCGAGAAGGTCGTCGTGACGATCAAGGATGTCGGCGGGCTGAGCTTTTTGATCTTCGCGGCGTGTCGGAGCGCTGCGTGGGCGTGCATCGGCGCCGCGACGGGCCTCGGCATGAACATCGTGCGTTCGACGCGCACGCAGCTCCGCAACTCCGTCGTTGGTGGTGCGATCGGCGGCGCGTTCGGTGGCCTGTTCTTCGATCCGATCGATCGTTGGTTCAAGGCGTCGATGTTCGATGGCGGTGGCATGTCGCGCATCGTCGGCTTGATCGCCGTCGGCGTGTCGATCGGCCTCTTCGTCGCCCTCGTCGAGCGCCTCGGCCGCGACGCCTGGCTGCGCGTGCGCACCGGGCCGCTCGCCGGGAAGTCGTTCATTCTCTACAAGACGCCGACGGTCCTCGGCAGCTCGCCACAGTCGGACATCTATCTCTACAAGGATGCCGAGATCGATGGCTCGCACGCGCATATCCATCGCATCGGCACGACGTACGAGCTCGAGGACCTGAATAGTCGAATGGGAACATCGGTGGGAGGCACGAAGGTGCGCCGCCGTCGTTTGGTTTCGGGAGATCAGATCATCATCGGCAACACGATCCTCGATTTCGAGGAGCGTCAGAAGCGCACGCCAGCGGCGTGAAGGAGCTGTTTATGGAGGCTGTTCGTAAGCTCAAAGCGAATCCAAAGATGGAAGGCCAGCTGTGCGGCTGGTGTCACATGGGACTGCGGCTCGCTGATGACGCTGCGATCTGCACGTCGTGTCAGCGCAATCATCACAGCCATTGCTGGGACCAGCGCGGTGGCTGTGCGTCGCAAGGCTGCATGAATGCGCCGCTGCCGCAGATGGCCGCGGCCGCCGTGCCGCAGGTCTCGCCGCTCGCGGCGCAGGGCCTCATGAGTTGCCCGCGCTGTCGTGCGCTGATTCCCGCGGACTCGCAGCTCTGCCTGAGCTGCAGGTACATCACGAGTCCCGACGGCATCTACCACGGTCCAAAGATGAACGCGCCGGGTGCGACCGCATCGCTCGTGCTTGGCCTCGTCGGGCTCTTCATCTGTGGTGTCATCTTCGGACCACTCGCGATTTCGAAGGCGAGCTCGGCGAAGGCCGCGATCAGGGCGGATCCGACGCTCGGAGGAGAAGGTCTTGCCACCGCCGGCACGGTGCTCGGAATCATCGATGTCGTCGGCTTCGTGATCCTGCTCTTCGTCCGATTGGGCAGCCTCCATTGATCATGCGCGGACGCGCTCTCGATTTTGGATTGAGTGGTCTTGCGGCCGCCCAGCTTGGTGCTGCGGCGTGGCTGCAGATGGCTGGTGATCGCGTCGCACTTCCCGACGGCCGAGCGGTCGGCGGGATGTGCCTGTCTCACGAGCTGCTTGGGATCGACTGTCCGTTTTGCGGGATGACACGAAGCTTCGTCGCGCTCGCGCACGGCGATCTCGGCGCATCGCTGCGGCTTCATCCGGCCGGGCCACTGCTTTTCATCTCGATGATCGTCCTCGTCGTCGCCGTGCTGGTGACAGCTGTTCGGCGCACGGCACCTCTCGTCGAGCGCAAGCGATTCTTGTTCGCGTTCCAGTCGGTCGCGCTGGTCTCCCTCGCGATCGGTGTCTTGAAGCTGGTGAGGAGCTAGTCATGGCTCGTTGTTCGATTTGCTACACGATGATCGGTCAAAGCGAGGCGGGCACGAGTTGCCCCGAATGCAAGACCGACTACCACCAGAGCTGCTGGACTGAAATCGGTGGCTGCGGCACCTACGGCTGCAAGCAAGCGGCTGTCGCGCAGAAGCCGCCGCCGCCTGTCACGGCCGGCCAAGGCTGGGGCGATACGAAGCCGTGCCCGAGCTGCAATAACCAGATCTCGTCGAGCCTGCTCGTTTGCCGCTGCGGCGCGAAGTTCCCGTGGGCCGATCCGATGACGGCCGCGGAGTATGGCGCCTGGCAGGACAAGCAGGGCCGCATCAAGTCGGCGCGCGTGAAGTTGATCTTGATGTTTCTGTTCTCTCTCGTCGGTATCACGGCACCGGTCGTTGGCCCGATTGCAGGCCTGTACGCGTACCTCAAGCGAAAGGAGCTTGCGGGCACGGGAGGCACCTACCTCGCACTCGGATACGGAAGCGCCGCGATCGGTGCGGTGTACATCGCATTGATCGTCGTGCTGAAGCTGGGCGGCTAATGTTCGGTCGCAAGCGGAAGCGCGAAGTTGTGGTGTTGTCGCGCGTGTGCCCCTCGTGCAACGTGGCGGGTCCGAAGCGTCTCGCGCCGAATCAAATTTGCGCGACGTGCGAAGCGCAGCAGGCGTGGAACGCCGTCGGCGCATCCGGGATCAGGATCGATCACGCCGCGATCGAAGAGGCGCTGCTGCTGCGCCAGGGCGAGGCCGCGCGCGAAGCGTGGTGGCGTGCGCTGTTCGTGTGGGCACCGGTAGCGCTGTCGCTCGCCGTCGCCGCGTTCGCCGTGCGCTCGATCGTGGTGCTGCTCCAGCCACGCGCGATCGGTCCGCTTAAGAGCCTCTTCGCTGACCTGCATGCGAGCAGTCATCGCGCGCTCTGGATCGGCATCGGCGCGTTGATCGTCGGAGTCGTCGCGCTCGTGCGCACGCGCAAGAGTCGCCACTACCGCAAGGCGGTCGTGCTCATCGGTCACCTGCTCGCGATCACCGGTGGTGCTGTCGCGATCGTGATCGCCGTGATGCACATGATTGCGCTGTCATCGAGCTTCGGCGGCAGATACTCGTCGATGCCGCCGCGCGAGAAGCTCGGCGCCACCGCGAGCGTCGACCGCATCCTCGCGGCGACGGTTGTCGTGCTTGCACCCGGCGGTGATGGCGATGCGCGCGAGCTCGTGATGGGCACCGGTGCCGTCGTACGTGGTGACGCGCATCACGCATGGATCGTGACGTGCAGCCACGTTGCGATGCCGTATGCCGCCGTCGGCGGCTGGCGCCACGCGGAGAATGCGCAGCCCGTTTGGGTGCAACTCTCCGACGGGCGCGAAGGCAAGGCAACCGTTCGCTGGGCCGCGCCGCCACCACTGGACATCGCGGTGATCGAGCTGCCGATCGAAAATCCGCCAAGCGCGGTGCCGATCGCGCGCGATGACACAGCGCTCGAGCTCGGCGCGAACGTGACGTTCGTACCGAATCCGTATCGCAATGGCTGGCTCGTGCATCACGGCCGATTGCTCCGCAAGGAACCGCACGATACGCCTGCCGGTCGCTACGAGCTGCTCGTCACCGACTTGCCGGTCGTGCACGGCGACAGCGGCAGTGGCCTGTTCGACGATCGCGGCCAGCTCATCGGTCTCAACACATGGACCCGGCAGGAGGATGGCCTTGCCCACGGCATCAGCCTGCCCGCGCTCGCGATGCGAACGATTGCCGACGCTGTCGAGCACGACAAGCTCGATGCACTCGATGACATGCTGCACTGAGGAGTGAGCGATGGACAACGTACGGCTACGCCGACTCAAAGCAGACTACGAGACCGTCAGGCGGCTCGCTCACCTGCATCCGAAAATCCAGATCGAAGGTGTCTCGGGGAATCCGCCGGACCGCTATCGCATCAAGCTGAAGGTCAAATCATTGCGCGAGCGCGGCGTCGAGATCGAGACCGTCGACGAGCATCGCCTCGAAGTGACGATGCCGCACGGATACCCGCGCGATGCTCCGCTGTTCCGCATGCTGACGCCGGTGTTTCATCCCAACATCGCGCCGCACGCGGTATGCATCGGCGACGATTGGACGGCGAGCGAAGCGCTCGACACGTTGATCCAGCGTGTCGGCGAAATCCTCGCGTACCAGAGCTACAACACGAAGAGCCCGCTGAATGGCCGCGCGGCGCAATGGATCGACGAGAACAAGCAGCTCGTGCCGATCGATCGCGAAGAGTTCTTCGTCGATCTGTCGAATGTGGCGTCAGCGCCGACCACGACCGAGTGCTCGAACTGTGGGGCGCAGAGCGCTTCGCTCAACGAGTGCGACAAGGGCCATCGCATCTGCGGTGATTGCGAGATCAAATGCCGCACCTGCTCGCGCTTGCTCTGCCTGTCGTGCGGCGAGCGCGAATGCCGCGCGTGCAACACGCAGTGCTCGAACTGCGCCAGCGCGCAGCGGCGCGAGCAGCTCTACGCCTGCAGCCACAACAAGAGTCACTCGCTGTGCCGCGACTGCTGCTTTCAATGCCCGACCTGCAAGAGCATCTTGTGCCTCATCTGCGGCACCGTGCCATGCCCGACGTGCCCGCCTGCGCGGTGAGCGTTACGGCTTCGGCGGGGTATTCTCGGCGGGCTTCTCCGCCGGCTTCGCGGCCGCACCATCCGCGGGCAACATGATCGCGACGTAGTACTGCTTCGGATCGATGTAGCGCTTCGCCGCCTTCTGGATCAGGTCGGACTTGATGCGCGCGAGGACGGGCTCGGTATCGAGCACGATGGTCGGGTCGTCGCCGTACTTGTATGCGTTCGCGAGCCAGCCGAGCCAGAACCGGTTCGTGCGCAGCTCGGTCTCGCGCGAGCGCAGGAACTGCTCTTTGACGCTCACGATGATGTCGTTATCGACGCCATTCTTCGCGAGATCAGCGACGCCGTCGAACGCGGCCTTGACGAGCTCGTCGACGCGAGCCGGATCGCAGCCGAATCGGATCTGGAAGTCACGCTCCTGATACGGCGAGCGCGAGATGCGCCCGAACGCGCCGACGCCGTACACGCCGCCGAGATCCTCACGCATGATGCGGCGAAGCTTTCCCGACAGGACCTGGCCGAGAATGAACATGTCGCGATCGTTATCGCGCGTCCATTTCTGCGGACCGTGGAACTCGATCTGTACCGACGCCTTCGGCTCGGATGCGAGCTTGAACGTCTTCTTCACGACGCCGCCGACGCGCCGGATCTTGAGGTCCTTCTCCTTTTCCTTGCGACCTTTGCCGGGCAATGCGCCGAGGTACGTCTCGACGAGTGGCTTGATCTGCTCGAGCTTGACCTGGCCGACGATCACGAACGTGAAGTCGGAGAAGTCGCTGAACCGGTCCTTGTAGAACGCGAGCGCCTTATCGAGATCGATCTTCGCCACGTCCTGCGGCTCAGCCGGGCGGCGACGCGGGCTGCCTTTCCACAGCGCGGCGTTCGATTCGCGCGCGTAGCGAAACTCCGGCGAGCGCAGCGCGTTCGTGAGCTGCTCGGTCGTGTTTGCCTTCCACACGGTGAACGCCTGGACATCCTTGCGCGGCGCCGTCGCGCGCAAATACATCAGCTGCATCAGCGTCTCGATGTCTTTGACCGAGCCGTTGCCGTCGATCGATTCGCTGGTCTCGCTGATCGCGGTCGACACGCGCACCTGCTTGCCGGCGAGCATCTTGTTGAGCTGGTCGACATCGAACTGACCGACGCCGCCAATGTCGACGACATCATCGGCCCAGCGAATCGTCGAGTAGTCCTTATCTTTGGCCATCGCCTCGCCGCCGGCCGAGTTGCCGGTGATCGAGATGCTGTCGAGCTCGAAGTCCGTCGGCTTGACGATCACGCGCACGCCGTTCGACAGCGTCCACTCGGTAACGCCGATCTTGTCGACGGTCTTCTCCTTCGTGATCTTTCCGGGCTTCGGTGCTTTGTCCATCAGCGCTTGCTGCGGCGTGCTGTCCTCCCATGGCTTGAGCTCCGCCTTCTCGACTTCGCGCACGATTTCGAGCACGCGCTCCTGCTTCGGCAGCGGCTTGCCGTCGGGGCCCGAGATCAAGATGACGCGGCCTTCGGCGCCGCCAAACGATTTACCGAGCTGGTTGAGCTCGGCGACCGTCAACGTCGGCAGGATCTCGAACGTCAGATCCTTCTCGGCCTTTCGGCCGATGATCAGCTCGCCTTCGAAGAAGTTGCGCGTGATCTCGTCGGTAAATTCGCCGCTATCGCGCGTCGCCTCGCTGTCGGCGGCCTGCTCCATACCGCGCCGGATGTTCGTGCGTGCTCGCTCGAGCTCCGATGCGGTGACGCCGTGCTTCTCGATGCGCACGACTTCGGTGAGTAGCGCGCGCAGCGCATCCTCGACGCGGCCACCTTTGACGTTCGCGGTGCGGATGAACGAGTCGATGTCGCGCACGATCGAATCGAAGCCGCCGAGTGCGCCGATGAATGGCGCATCGGGTTTGCGCGCGAGCGAACCGAGTCGCTCGTTGAGGATCGCGCTGTACACTTGTTCGGCGAGGATTCGCCGATAGTCCTTCTTGCTCGATTCAGGACGATGCCCGATGAGGTTCTGGATCGTCACGATCGTATTCGTCGCTTCGCGATCGGTCTCGATCGAAACGCGGGTGCCTTGCGGAGGTGGGATGCCGCCGTTCGGGCGCGTGCGCGGTTTTGCCGGCGGCTTGAGATCGCCAAACCGCGCTTTGATCTCTTTCTCCATCGCAGCCGGATCGAAATCGCCGACGGCGATCACCGCCATCAGATCGGGGCGATACCAATCGCGGTAGAAGCGTACGAGCGCTTCCGTCGGCGCCTTGTCGATGATCTCGGGCAAGCCGATCGTGATTCGATTCGCGTAGCGCGAGCCCTTGAACAGCACCTTCGCGTGCTTGTCGAACAGGCGCGACTGCGCACCGCGACCGAGCCGCCACTCTTCTTTGACGACACCGCGCTCCTTCGCGACCTCCTTCGGATCGTACGTAACGTCACCGGCCCAGTCGCGCAGGATGTCGAGACCCTTCGCCATGAACTCGGGCTTGTCACTCGGCACTTCGAGTGTGTAGACGGTTTGATCCCACGTCGTGTACGCGTTGATGTCGGCGCCAAACCGCATGCCGATGCTCTCGAGATAATTAAGCAGCTTCGCTTCGGGGAAGCGTTTCGTGCCGTTGAACGACATGTGCTCGTCGAAGTGCGCGAGCCCGCGCTGGTCATCGTCCTCCTGTACCGAACCGGCGTTGACCGCGAGCCACAAGAGAGCGCGTTTCTCCGGCTTGCCGTGCTTGAGCACGTAGTACGTGAGGCCGTTGGCGAGCTTGCCTTTGCGGATCGCCGGCCACATCGGCAGCGGCGTATCGTCGGGATTATTCGACGCCGTGACCGTCGGGCCGGACGTCGTCGTCGCGATGTCAGGCTTTTGCGGCGGCGGAGCGGGCTGAGGCTTGGAGCCGCCGCACGCGACGAGCGCGGCGAGCAGCAGGATCGACAGACGTTTCATGGCGGGACATTGCCACGACCGTCGCCGCCGTGCAGCCTACAAGGTCATTCCTCGCCGACGGCAAGCGCGGTGGGCTCGCGAACCGTCGCGTTAACATCGAATAACGCGGCGAGCTCGTCCTCCTTCTTCGCGGCATCGTTGCGACCGAGCTCGATGAGCTGGGCCGCGAAGTTGCCGTCGAACAAGAGGTAGGAGAGCAGGTCGCTCTCGTGACGCGCCTCGCCGCCGGCGAGTCGGCCGATCAGACGCTTGGCGATCGCGCCGTCGACTTTCACCTTGCCGGCGGTCGCGAAATCCGCGGCGAGCGCGCCGATGTCTTCCGATGGCCGAATGTGCACGGCCTGGATGCGACGCAGCGGCGCGCCGCGCAGTCGCACGAGCTCGTGATTCATGATCTCCTCGAAGCGATCGCCAAACGATGCGCGGCCCGCTTCAAGGATCAGGTTAATGCGCTGCATGCGCATGAGATCGTATTCGGTGTGATCGAGCATGAGCGCGTTGAGTGCCTTGCCGGCGAGAAACAGCGGCTTGGGGTAGGCCTCGACGCGCTCTTGCTCGTGCACCTTCGTCTCGACCTTCTTGACGTGACGCAGCGACACCAGCAGCAGGCGATCTGCACCGAGCCGGATCGCCGGCGACATCGGCGTGTTTTGGCGCAAGCCGCCGTCGGTGAAGTACTCGTCGCCGATCTTCACGGCCGGAAACAGCATCGGAATCGCCGCCGATGCGAGGACGTGACGCGGGCCGATGCGCGCCGAGCGATGACGCACGAACGGATCGCGGCTCCATTCGCGCGGGATCGGCTCGGCCGTCGACAAGAACACAACGGTATGCCCGGTGCCGACGTGCGTCGCGGAGACCGAGAGCGCGTGCAAGTCGCGACCGCGCAGGTTGCGCTCGATGCTGCGCCACGGAATCGAGCGAATCACGTAGCGCTCGAGCCCGCTCGTCTCGAGCAAGCCGCCGTAGCGGAAGCTGCCCGGTGTCGGCGGCGGCGGATCGCCGCCGAGCAAGAGCTTCACGGCGCGAAGCACGTCGCGCGTCTTTAGGCTGATGAGCTCTTCGATGTTGAGCGCGCGCCAGTTCGCGACGATTTGGTTGGCCTGGGCGTCGGGGTCGTTCATCGTGGCGGCGAGAAACGCCGCGTTGATCGCGCCGACGCTGGTGCCGGTGACGATATCGATGGGAACGTGGCGCCCCAGCCGACGCGCGAGATCCGTTCGCAAGTAATGAATAATTCCGGCTTCGTAGGCACCCCGCGCTCCGCCTCCCGACAGCACGAATCCGACTTTGGGTCGCATCGGAGGCGTTTGCACCAAGCTCATTGTCGCGTCGTATGCGACGCTGACGCAACCATTCGCAAGCCTGCTTGTCCCTTCGACATGCGACTCGTATGCCCCGTGCTAGCCATCACGGCCGGCATCGCACACGCAGACTCGTGGTTCGAGTACAAGCCCGGCGAGCAGCTCACGGCGCTCGGCCGCCTGAGCGAAACGTGCGATGTCGAGGTCGAATTTCGCGGAGCCGTCGTCGACGTGGAGCTCAGGCACAAGCTCGCGAACACAAGCTCCGTCGCATTGGCGGCAACGCGCGACTTCACGCTGCCAATCGATGCGCGTCTGATCGACGTGACGGTTCGTCGCGGTACGGGCGCGATCGAATCGGCGATCCCCGTCGCGGCGCCGCTGACGACCGAGCGAGTCTCCTCGGAACAAGTCTTAGGTGCCGATCCCGTGCTCGTCACGGCGCTCGCTGCCGACGACGGCAAACCGCGGTTTCGCGCGATCGTCCAGCCGATCAAACCCGATGGCGAGCTTACGGTGACGATGCACTGGACGCAGCTCGCCGACATTCGCGGCGGAGCGTTGCACGCGATCGTTTCCGGCCACGACCGCTGCCGCGCCGTCGTGCACGCCGCGCCGGGCCCGGGTGCGAACGTCGAACGCATTCGCGTCGACGGCGCGGTGACCGATCACTTCACGCTCGGCGATCACGATAGCGCGATCACCGTCGAGCTCGCGGTCAAACGTCCGCTCGTGTGGACGCAAACCGAATCGCTCGGCGAGGGCTGGCAAGGCCAGCTCGTCACCGTGATCGCGCCGCTCGCGACGCGCGCGCCGAGCGCGAAGCGCGTGCTGTTCGTGATCGATTCTTCGCGCAGCATGGCGCTCGTCGGTACGCACAACGTCAAGCGTGTCGTCAGCACGCTCGCGAAGGCGCTCCCAGCGAGCACCGAGATCGAGGCGATCCTGTTCGATCGCAAGGCGACGCGCGTGCTCGGCACGTGGGGTTCGCCAACGCGAGTCGCTGCGATCGAAGAAGCGATCGATCATCACGCGTCGACCAACGGCAGCGACCTCGCAGGCGCATTCGCGCTCGCGCACCAAGCGATCGGTGATGGCCAGGCCGTCGTCGTGGTCGTTACCGACGGCGTGCTCGGTGATCAACCTGGCATCACGCTCGTGCAAGCGCTCGCCGCGACGCCGGCTGCCGTCGATGTCCACACCGTCGTGCTCGCGCCCGGTCGCATGCGCGGCGCCAGTCGCGAGCTGTTGCGCGCGCCGCTCGCCGCGTACGGTGGCAGCTATCACGAAATCCCGCTCGCGGACCTCGACGGTGCGCTCGCATCGCTGGCGTTGCGGCCCGCGCTTCTCGATGTCGCGAGTCCCGGCTTCGAGATCGCCGCTCAGTTGTCGGCGGGTGCCGGCATCGTCCGCGCGCGTGTGGCACGCACACTTACGAAGCTCTCGGTCGCGGCCCGCGGCGAGCGCTCCACCGCCGCCGCAGCGGCGCCGAAAGCTGCGATCGCCGAGCTCGTGCTCGCGAAGGCCGAGCTCGCTGCTGACACGCGCGCCATCCTGCTCGCGCGGCATCCCTCCGTCGACGAAGCCCACGCATTTGCCGTCCTCACAACGACGGGCAAAGTCGCGAAGAACCGGCGCACTGTCATCGCAGGCGGTGCGCCCTACACGCGCATCGTCGCCATCGATGATCCGACGTTCCCGCCCGCGCCTAGCGCGCAAGCGGCGCCGCTCGGTGGCAGCGCGCTCGATCGCGATGCGCTTCGCCTGATGTTCCGCACGCAGCTGCAACCCGCCGCGCTCGCGTGCTACCAGCGCGCGCTGGCCAGCGCGCCCAATCTCGCCGGCACCGCACATTTCCAGCTCGAGATCGGACGCGGCGAGCTAACGCGCGCCACGCTGACCGGTCTAAACAATTCCACGTTCGACAAGTGCCTGCTCGATGCCGCGTACCTCATCACGCCGCCGCTCCCCAACCCCGACTTCAACGTCGACGATCGCACGATCGCGAACTACCCGCTGACGTTCAACAAGCGCGAGGACAAACCGCTCGTGATCCCCGGCGATGCGGATTCGTCATCGCCGCTCGACATCGATTCGATCGAGGCGGGCCTGCCACGCGCGATCAAAGCGGGCGACACGTCGACCCCGCTCGGCAACCTGCGCCCCACGCCGTAACGCGGGGGATTGAACGCCAAGCCGCCAAGCCGCCAAGGTCAGAGCAGAGGAAAGGTTTGGCAGGAAGCGTTGGTTGGTTAGAGAAGGATTGGTCATAGGAGTTGGATCGATCAGCAGGGCGTGTTCCAGGCCGGTCGTGCAGAGGACTTGAACGCAGAGACGCAGAGACGCAGAGAGGGTTCGATCGATCAGAAGGACGTGTTCCACAAGGGCGTGTTCCAGAGGATTTGAACGCCAAGACGCCAAGCCGCCAAGATCAGAACGCCAAGTCGGAAAGGTAGCTTTACCCCCAGCCCATTTGTCTTTTCTTGGCGATCTGAACTTGGCGTCTTGGCGTCTTGGCGACCAGTCCTCTGGCCCGACTACGGGTGCGGGCCGAGGCCCGGCATTGTCGGCTCGGTTGGAGCCGCTGCGTCGGGCGTGATCGTCGGCGGCGCCGGCGGCGTGATCATCGGGCCCTGCGGATGGCGTTGCGGCACGACCTCGGGTGGAGGCGCGACACCGGCATCGAGGTCGTCGGTGATGCGATCGAGACGACCGTGGACGACACCGCTCACGAGCGGCACGAAACGATAGCGCGCGATCGCGTAGCCCTTCATCGTGAACAAGAACTCGTGCTCGCGACCATCGGCGGTGCCGAGCCAGTACGCAGGGGTGTTGCCGATGACTGTACCGTCGACAGCCACCTGCGCACCTGCGGGCGTCGAGCGCAACGTGACGTCGATCGGCCGACCGGGACGGGTTGGTGCGCCGGTCGGTGATTGCGGCTGCGCGGGGCGAACGATGTCGTCTTCTGTCGTCGGCGTCGTCGGCGTGGTGGGTACGACCGCACTACCGGCTACGGGCGCGACCACCGCAGCATCGGATGGGAGCGTCGATGGCACGGTCTTCGGCGCTTCCTGGCGCGGCGCACTGCTGCTGCTGTCGCCACACGCGACGAGCGCGAGAAGTGCCACGAGCCGCATCGCCTCAGCTATAACACGCGCGACTTCGGCATGCCTCGCGCGGCGGCCGCGATGCGAAGCGCGCGCGACTTCGGCATGCCTCGCGCGGCGGTCGCGATGCGAACTCCGCGACTAGTGGTGCCGGCCCTTCGCGACCGACTCGACCTTCTGCCGCTGCGCACCGTCGAGGACGCGGCGCGCCTTCACCCACGCCAAGATGCGCGCCTTGCGAATCTCGGCCTCGAGTCGCGTCACGTTGTCGATGCCCTGCGCGATCTGCTGTTCGCTCGACGACGGATTCTCGATCTGCCGCTGCAGCGCATCTTGCGCCTTCTCGAGCTCTCGCTTCGCGCTCGCGACTCGCGTATCGCTTTCCTCGCGCAGCTGTTTGAGGCGGCTGCGTTGGTCCGCCTTGAGATTCAGGCTGCCGAGGTCGCGCATCGCGTCGTCGACATCGCCTGATTCGTCGGCGTCGGGCCCACCCGGCAGGTCGTCATCATCATCGTCGGCGTGCTGCTTCCACTGCTTCGCGAACTGGCGCTCGAAGTCCTTGCCCACGTTCTTTTCGTACTTCTTGCCCCACTTCTCCATCTCCTTGCCGAACTCCTCCATCTCGTCGCCGATCTCCTCGCCCATGCGGCCAAGCTCCTCGCCGAGCTGATCGACGTCGGTGATCTTCATCTTGAGGATGCGCTTCTTCGACTTGTCGCGAACCTTCTCGAGGTGCTTGCGGATCTTCTCGCGCACCTCGGCCGGCATCGTGCGATCGCGATCGAGCGCTTCGAGCGCGCGATTGATCTGCGCATCGATCAAACCAGCGACGCCATCGATCTGCATCTGACCGTCTTGAATCTTGACCTTGATACCGCGCGGCAGGTTCGTCGGCGGTGTCGGCGGCGTCGGCGGCGTTGGCGGCGTTGGCGGCGTCGGTGGCGTCGGCAGCGCGACAGGCGCCCTGCCGTTCGAGCCGGGACCGGCGTTCGTCATCGCACTTCCAAAGAACAGCCCGCCCGCGATCAGCGACGAAATCGTGGTGACAACCAGCTTACTCATTGTCGACTCCTTGCAGCACGACGCGGTAGGGCGCGAGCGGCTTCTGAATACGTCCCCAGTCCGCGGTGAATCCGCGCTCGGGATGGTTCGCGAGATGAAGCAGCTCGCGAACATCCTCGTCGGCCTCGTCCGAGGCCCATGGATCGGGATTGGTTTGCACCGCCGGCTGCGGTGGCGGCGGTGCGACGGCAACCTGTTGCTCGTGCGGGGCTTCGCGCGTCACCGCAAACACGCCGAGCGACGTGACGGCAATGGCAACCGCGAGCCCACCAGCGAGCCGGCGGCGCTTGCGCACGGCGATGCGATGTTGCGCACCCGCCGTCATGCGTGCGGTGAAGCCGAGGCCCGGATCGGCCTCGCGACGAACTGCGCCGAGCTCGGTAGGCAGCGCGGCGAGCCGTCGGCACCGCGAGCACGTCGTTGCGTGATCCGCGGCATCACCGAGTGGTTCTCCGAGCGCGATGCGCTCGGCAACAATGTCACAGGTGGTGCTCATCGGTGTTCCTCCATCAGATCGCGAAGCTTCGCGAGCCCGCGAACGAGATGTGTCTTGGCGGTAGCGACCTCGACGCCGAGCATTTCGGCAATCTCGCCTACCGGAAGATCGTGGCCATAGCGCAGCACCAGTGCTGCGCGTTGTTGCGCCGACAACGCGTCGAGGCGCTCCATCAATGCGCCGAGCGTCTCGCGATCGACAAGCGAGTCACTCGGCGCAGGCGCCGGCGAGCCGTGCATGCGCTCGGCGATCGCTTCGGTGCCGGTGTCGACCGGTACTTCAGCTTCTTCGCGGCTGGACATCCAGCCAAACAGCGCGCGCTTGAGTTTTCGCCGACGTAACGTGCGCAAGCACATCGTCGTCACGATGCGCAAGAACCACGCGGGCGCGGCGGCGGGATCGCGCAGATCGCCGATCGCCTCGCACGCACGCGCGAGAGCTTCTTGCACCGCTTCTTCCGCTTCGGCGCGATTGCCGAGCAAGTCGTAAGCGATGGCATAGCCCTTACGAGCGGGCGCAGCGGCGAGCTCGGCGAGCAGGCGACTACGGGCGTCAGTGCGAGATGCCACGTCGAGTCGTGCTCCGGTGGTTAAGGACATGTTTTGCACGCTGCAGTAGTAGAGCCTCGACGCACACCCACGGTGGACACCATATAGCGCGGCTTGGCCAATCGATGTATGTGGAGGAGATGGCTAAGGATCTCGACCGCCCGCTTTGGCGCGGGCAACGCCCCTGGTTCGAGATCTATTTTGCGGTCCTCCTCGACGAGAAACGGCGTCGCGCGCTGTGGATCCGCCAGACGATGTTCGTGCCCAAAGAGGGCGATGGCCGCGCCACGATTTGGGGCGCGTGGTTCGACGCCGATGCCAAACCACCGAGCATCGCGGCGAAGCGCTATGTCCCACTCGACCATGCGAAGATCGGTGACAGCGAGGAGCTGATTCGCATCGACGATAGCTGGCTCTCGCGCAGCGGCGCGGTCGGCAGCGTCGAGACGTTGCGCTGGCAAGCGCGCTGGTCCGGCGGCCGCGAAACGCGCGACGAAGTGCCCGCGTGGATCCCAGCACCAACGCACGCGCGCGACCTGCTCCACGATGCCGACATGGAAGCGACCGTCGAGATCGGCGGTGAATCGATCGCGATCCGCGGGCGCGCCGTCGTGATGCATCTGTGGGGCAAGCGCCGCGTGCCGACATTGCATTGGATCTGGGCGCCGTGGCTCGGCGATGGCTCGCTCGAAGTCGGCGCTGTCTCATTGCGCGACCGCTTCGCGCTCGGCCTCTCGCTGCTCACACTAGATGGCCCGCACAAAGTCAGCGGCGTTCCGGCGACCGCTGCGCATCCGCATGGTTTGCTCACGGGCACGATCGCCGGCCCGCTTCGCCTGATTCACGCGCGCGCGTGGGCGGAGCCCGACGAGCTCGTCGGCTACGTCTATCGCGACACCGACGATCGCGATCTCATGGTCGCGCAGAGCGACATCGGCTCGGTGCAATACGAAGCGTTCGCGCGCAAGGCGCCCGGCGCGCCGTGGCGACTCACCGAAGAGCGGCGCGTCGCCGGTGGTGCCGCCGTCGAGATCCATCAGCGCTTGCCATTGCCCGGCGTCGCGTACATTCCGTGGGACGAGACGTCGCGCGTTGCACCGAAGCCACTGCCGCTCGTGCGCCGCCCCGATCTCGTCGAGTGGCCGAAGGTCAACGCGATCGTCGCGCTCGGTCTGACATACGCCGATCACCTGAAGGAGACCGGTCAGAAAGTCGAGCCCGGCACGCCTCCCGTCGCATTCATCAAGGACCCACGCACGTTCATCATCGGCGATGCGCGCGTGTCGGTTCCGACGAGCGACGAGCTGTTCGAGGCGCTCGCGCGCGTCGAGCCCGGCCTCGATGCCGCCGTTCGCGAGCGCATGCCGATCCTACCCGCCGTGATGGATTACGAGGGTGAGCTCGCGCTCGTCGCACTCGGCGATATCGACGACGAACGCCTCACCGCCGGCATCGCGCAGCCGTTCGGGCTCGCTGTCTGCAACGATCTCACCGCGCGCATCTGTCAGGTGTTTGGTGAAGGCATGCCGCGCCCGCACGATTTCTGGGCGTGCGCGAAATCATTCCCGCTGTTCTTGCCGGTTGCCGAGCGCGTGTGGGCTCCCGACGGCGGGCTCGCGAAGATGCCGGAGCTCACGCTCATCACGCGCGTCAACGGTGAAGAGCGCCAGCATGGCTCGACGAAGTCTCTCATTTACGATCTCGCAGCGATCGTGCGCGCAGCGCGTACGCACCTCGAGCGTCCACTCGTGCGCGGCGACGTGATCCTCACCGGCACGCCGGCAGGCGTTGGCATGCGGCTCAATCTCGTGCAGCGTCGCGTCGCGCAGATCGTGAAGGATCGCTTCCGCAAGGCGGAGCTGCTCGTATCGAGCTACGCGACATCGAGCGCGCTGCTTCGTCCCGGCGATGTCGTCGAGGTCGAGGCCGGACCCGCCGGTCAAGTCCGCGCTCGGCTCGTCGTCAGCTGATCGCGCGCGTTTTGCGTGAGTGCCTCGAGCCAGGCGATGTGACGCTCGATGCCGGTTCGCATGTGCATCGCGTCGATGACGTCGTCGCGCCAATGCGCGCCCCAGTCCGGACGCGAGCCATCTTCGTCGGTAAAACCATACTCGCGAGCGAGCTGCCACGAGCTCAGGATGAGGCCGGTCTTGGCCATCGCGTTCGGATCCTTCGCAAGCGCGGCGACCCCGCGCCCGATGAACAGCGGTGATTCGGAATGAAGAAAATGCGGATCGCGTTTGCCGGCGTCGCGCCACGTCTCGGCCGTGACGCCGAAGTGCCGGAGCATGTTCTCGGAGCGCAGAAAGCCCGGCGTCAGCGACACGCACGCAACGCGATGCTTGCGCAAATCCTCGGCGAGGATCGTCGCGAGTAGCTTGAGACTCGACTTGACGACGGCAGACAACAAGTTCGAACCCGCACCGAGCAGCTGATCATGCTCGACAACCTCGACGAGCAGGCCGCGCTTGCGCGCGCGCATCGCGAGACCCGCGTGCTTCGCGGTGTACAGATGCGACAGCAGCGCTTGCCGTAGCGCGACATCGGCGCGCGACAGATCCGTATCGACCATGCCGCTCCATTTGCCAAACGCAGGATCTTCGCCCGCGACGCTGTCGACGACGACATCCACGCCGCCATGCTCCGCCGTCACGCGTGCGAACAGCTGCTCGACCTCGCGCTCGTTCGTGTGATCGACGCGCATCGCGATCGCACCCGGAATCATCGCGGCGGTCTCGTCGATCGTTTCCGGCATGTCATACGACGACGGCTGACCGCGCACGCTGCGGCCCGTGCAAATCACCGTGAACCCTGCTTCGCCGAGCCCGCGCGCAATTCCTCGCCCAGCACCTCGAGTGGCACCCGCAACGATGGCGACGCTCATTAGTAAACCTCCATTCACCAATCAAGGTAAACGATCGTTTACTATCCGTCAATGCCAAGACCTCGCACGGTCAGCGACGAGGCGATTCTGATGGCCACGATCCGTGCGATGTCGCGGCTCGGTCCGATCAAGCTCACGCTCGCCGATGTTGCCGACGAAGCTGGCCTTTCACCGGCCGCGCTGATCAAGCGCTTCGGTTCCAAGCGCGCTCTCTTGCTCGCCGTCTCGCAGGCCGGGAGTAGTGGCATGGCGGAAAGCCTCGCGGCGCTGCGCCACTCGCAGCGCTCGCCACTCGATGCACTCCTGATCGCGACGACGTATCTCGCGCGCCATACAAAGAGTGCCGAGGAGCTCGCAAACCACCTCGCGTTCTTGCAGATCGACGTCACCGATCCGGACTTCCGAAAACCGATGCTCGAGATCTCGCGCGCAACGCTCGCGGGCTACGAAGCGCTGCTGCGCGACGCGATCAAAGCCGGAGAGCTCCGCCCGTGCGATACCAAAGCGCTCGCGCGTGCGATCAGCGCGGTCGTCGGTGGCTCGCTCATCTCCTGGGCGGTATTTCGCAAGGGCAGCGCCGAGCGCTGGGTGCGCGCCGATGTCGAGACGGTCCTCGCGCCCCACCGCAGGTAACCGAAATCACGGGCAAAGATTTTCGGGATCAAAATCTGCGCTGCGACGACTTGTTCGGCGATGCGTACCTTTGCCTTCGTCGTTTTGCTTTGCGCTTGTGCGGCCCCAGCCGCTGCTCCGCCCGCCGACAGCGCCGTCCCCGATGCCGACGATCAACCCGACTTTTGTAACGCGACAGATCCGAGGCCCGAGCCGGTGGCCGTCGCCGCCACGCCCGAAGCCGGCGAGCAGCCGTACCTCGACGTCCTCGCGACGACGCAACACTCGATCGACGTCGAGGTGTACCTGATGGGCTACGGCGGCATCCTCGACGAGCTGCTCGCGAAGGCGCAAGCCGGCGTCAGCGTGCGCGTGATCCTCGACCGCGCAAAGATGGATACGAACCAGAAGTACTACGACATGCTCGTCGCCGCGGGCGCGCAGGTGAAATGGAGCGATGCGCGCTTCGTGTATCAGCATTCGAAGTTCATCCTCGTCGATGACAAGGTCGCGCTGATCTCGACCGGTAACTTCTCCAAGTCGTACTCGATCGAGCTCGAGCGCAACTTCGTCGCGACCGATCGCGACCCGGCCGACATCAAGGACCTCGTCTCGCTGTTCGAGGCCGATTGGCAAGGCACGACGCTGGCGATGCCGTGCACGCGCCTTCTCGTCGCGCCGATCAATGCGCGCGCACGCATCCTCGCGCTGATCAACGGCGCGCAGTCGACGCTGACGATCGAATCGATGCAGTTCGGCGACCCCGCGGTGCGCGACGCGGTCAAGGCGCGCGTGCTCGCCGGCGTTTCTGTGCGCGCGCTGCTCGCGGATGCCAACTGGATCTCTGCGAACACGTACGCCGCCGCGTTTCTCAAAGATCTCGGCGTCGAGGTCAAATGGATTCCGCACCTCCACACGAAGGTGATCGTCGCCGACGGCGAAGAGGCGTATCTCGGCTCGGAGAACCTCAGCACGAACTCGCTCGACAACAATCGCGAGGTCGGTGTCATCGTCACCGATGCCTCGTCGATCGCACCTCTCACGACAACGTTCGAGACCGACTGGACCGCAGGAACGAGCTTCTAGATCGCGTACACTTAAGAGCGGGGAACCGCTATGCGACATCTCGCAACGCTCGCTCTCGCTCTTCTCATCGGCTGCGGCAACGACTCGTCCGGCGACAAGGATGCAGCCACCGGCGGCGGCGACAGCAGCGGCAGCGGCATGACCGATGCTGCGCCGCCAGACGCCGGCGGAACCGCGGGCGTCACGTGCGGCATGATGACGTGCGCCACGGGCATGGACTGCTGCGTGACGTTCCAGAACATGATGCCGGCGTACGCCTGCATCGCCTCTGGCGGTGCGTGTCAGGGCGTCACGCAGTCGTGCGATGGCCCCGAGGACTGCACGACGGGCGATCGTTGTTGCGCGCAATTCGGTGGCGGCGACGTCACGTGCCAAGGCGGCGGCGGCACGTGTCGCGAGCTCTGCCATGTCGCCGCGGATTGCACGATGCAAGGCGCGATGTGCTGCGATAACAATTTCTTCAACTATTCGTATTGCTCGCTTACGTGCCCACAGTGATCACAGCGGCCGCGTCGCCGTGTAGATCGTCTGCTTGCCGGTCCCCATCGCGTACGTGAGATAAAGCCGGCAGCCATCCGCCGAGAGCCAGCTCGGCTCGGCGACCGTGGCACCCGTCGCGAGCTCGGCGACGCGCGTCGGCATCGGAAATCCGGTCGTCGTGGCGGTCCGCTGCGTCACTGCGATCTCGCTTCCGACGGTGTCGCCGAACGACATGAACATCGTGAGGTCATCGTTCGTCACCGGCGATACGACCGACCCCGTCGAGGGCAGCGCGACCGCTTGCGGCGCCCCAAATCCGCTGCCGGAGCGATCCATGCGCACGAGCCCGCCGGTTTGCAGCGTCGCCGCATAGAGCACGCTGCCATCGATGGTGATCGCCGGGTCGGTCAGGTAATCGCCCGTGATCATCGTCGCGGTCGGGAACTGCACCGCCGCGCTCGTGCGTGTCGTCGTGAAGATGTGGACCGTGCCCGCGCTGACGCGAAACGAATCGAAGTACAGCGTGTTGCCATCCGGGGCGACCGTGGGATGCGATTCGCCCTCCGCCGTGTACGTACTGCCGACGACCGTCGGCGCGCCGAACGCGTCGTTGCGCGATGCCCGCGTCGCCGTATAGATGTGCCACGTCTGGTTGTTCTCGCGATCGGATGCGAAATAAATCGTCAGCTCGTCGGCGGTGAGTGTCGCGTGCGTATCGTTTGCCGCCGCGTTGTGAATCCCCGCGACGACGATCGGCACGCCAAACGGCTTCGCGAGGTCACACGCGGCGGCTGCCGAATCGACCGGCCGGACATCACTACCGGTGGCGGCGTCGGGCTTACTCGACACGCTGCCACAGCCGATTCCAACGACAACAACACAGACTCGCAAATCCATCTCGGGATGATAGCGGCGATCAGTGCACGAGATACAGCGCGTACTTGTTCGCCGTGTTCGCGCCTGCGATCTTTCTCACCTTCACGTAGAACGTGCCCTGGTCGGCGGCTGTCGGTGGTGCGACGCACTGGCTCGTGCCGCCACCCTGCGCGGTCATGCACGTCGTCGGCATCGTCGAGCCATCGTTGCCGATGCAGACCTCGTACTGGTTGTCGGTCGGAAAGTTCGTGATGCCGAGGCACGCCGTCATCTGGTTCGATGAGCTGCCACCGTTGATCGCGACGACCTTGTACCAATCCTCGCGACCAAGCGGGCGCATCGTCGGCGCCGCATCGTGCTCGCGCGCATCGCCGTAGACCTGCGCCGCGCGCGTGCAGGGATTCGTCACGCCGTCGCACGGCAACGCGCCGCCGCCGCCGTTGTTGAGATTCGGCAGCGTGATCAGCACCGCGCCCGCAGCCGTATCCTGGATCGGCGAATCCTCGGCCTCGCAGCCGTTCGCCGCGTCGCCGTCGACGTCGTACCACTCGCCGAGGCACAGGATGCCGCACGTCGCGGACATGCACGTGCGGCGCGTGCCCGCGGTGTCCATGCCGGGGCATGCATTGCCGCACGCTGCGCAGTCCTCGGCGGTGCCGAGCGTGCAGCCGTTATCGTTCGTACCGTCTTTGCGCACTTCGGCGGTACTGCAGGCCACGAGCGACCCGAGGACCAGCGCGCACGGTCTCACAGCTTGAGCTGCTTCACGGATGCCGCGGTGAGCTCGTGCAGCGTGCGCATCACGCTGTAGGCCGTGAGCTCGGCGAGCAGCTTCGTGACGGTCGCGTGCTGCTTGTCATCGAGTTGCGACTCCGCATCGCGCATCGCGGCGACGAGGTTCTTCTCTTGTTTCTCGAGCTCGTCCTTATCGATCACGCCGTCGGCCATCGCCTTCGTGAAGTGGTCGAGCTGCGCCACGTGCGCGTCGAGGTGAGGGTTGGATTCAGCATCGATCCAGCTGACGCGGGCCATCGTTCGCTCCTTATCGTTCTTCCAGGATCTGCTTGATCGCGGTGAGCCGCTCTTGCAGCTTCTCGCGACCGCCAAACGTTTCGAGCTTCTCTTGCTTCGGCGCCGGCAAAAACTCGATGTCGGTGCATTCGATGATCGCGGCGAGCTCTTGCGCCTCGCGCTCGAGCGTCTGCGTCGATGGCATGAAGCCGGCGAGCGCCGCCTCGAGCGCTTGCTTCGTGATCGTGCGCGAGCCGGCGAGCAGCGACGTGCGATACGCGCGACCGACGATGCCTTCGATGTCGGCACCCGACAAATTGCCTTGGTGCGGCACGCTCTCGGGGAGGTCGGATTCCGACAGCGAGGTTCCCGCCTTCTTCGCGAGCACCATCAGCATCGAGCGCAGCTCTTGCTGGTCCGTCGGATAGAACAGCGGGATGTGGACCTCGGCGCGACCTTGCCGCTTGAGATCGACGGGCAGCTGATCGGGGCGCGCCGTCAGCAGCATCCACACGATGCGGCCGCGATAGCTCGTATCGCCCATTTGCGCCGCGATCATCGCGAACACGCGACTGCCGACGCCGGAATCGCCGCCTTGATCGCGGTCGCCGAGCATCGCATCCGCTTCGTCGACGATGACCGCGACCGGGCCCATCGAGCGCAGCACGCCGAGCACGCGCTCGAGGTTGCCCTCCGTCTCGCCGACGTACTTGCTGCGGAAGTTCTTGAGCACGACGGCCGGGATGCCGATCGAGCCGGCGACGCACGTCGCGAGAAAGCTCTTGCCGGTGCCGACGGGACCGCAGAACAGATAGCCCATCGGCACGGTATCGAGCTCGCCGCGCTTGATGAGCTCGGCGTCATCGAGCAGGCGCTTCTTCGCGGCTTCGTGGCCGACGACGGTATCGAGGCCCCACTTCGGCTCGACGAACTCGAGCATGCCCTGCGCCTGGCGCTCGATGAGCCGCTTCTTGAGCTCTTTGAAGTACGAACGATCGAGCTTGCGCGTGCCTTCTGCCGCCGAGCGCACGAGCACTTCGAGATCGGTGAGGCCGATGCCGGCCGTGAGGCGGCCGAGCTCGACCACGCCGTACTCCGAGAACGTCGTGATGTCCTTGCCGGTCGCTTGCACTTGCGCGCCGAGAAACGCGGTGCGCTCGGCTTCCGACGGCAGCGGCACCTCGATCGCCGCGACGTGCGGGTTGCTCGTCAGCCGCTCGGCGACGCTCGACAGCCGCGGGTCGATCAGCACGAACGCGACGTTGAGCCGCTTGATATACGGGCTCGATGCCCAGTTGAGCAGCGTCACCAGGTGCGTCTGCTCGTTGAGATCGAGGTTCTCGCCGCTCGGCGCGACGTAGCCGACGTGATCGATGATGATCGCGCAGCGAATCCGCTTGTCGGGATCCGACATCACGATCTTCTGGATCATGTAGTCGAGCGCGAGCAGCGCCTTCGTCGGCTCGCGGCCGAGCTGCTTGAGCTCGCCGAGCCACTTCGTCGCCGTCATCACCATGTCCTGCAGCCGCTTGCTGTTCGGCCCGGCGATGGCGCGCAGCCCGCGCGCGAGGTCGTAATGCAGCACGAGGTCCCAGCGACCGAACAGCTGGTCCGCGAGGAACTCGGCGAGGCCCGTCCACCGCGGATCATTATCCGGCCCAGCGCGCACGACATCGAACGTGTTGCCGTGCAGCACGAACATCGACGTCGTGCCCGAGAAGTAGAGCTCGGCGAGCTTCGCCGCCCACACCGGAAAGTGCGTGGGCAGCTGCGTAGCCTTCGTCACCCCGTCGGCGCTGCCGGCGAGGACCTTCTGCTCGTCCGCCGCCACCTACTACGCCTTCTCGAGGTTCTCGAGCTCTTTCTGCGCGGCTTCCTTCTCGGCGGGGCCGAGATCCTTTTGCGCTTGCGCCACGGGCGTGGTCTCCGGCGCGCGCATGCCGAGCTCGACTTCGAGATCCTTGAGTGCGTCGTCGGCCATTGCCTTCTCGAGGCGCTCGTCGGCTTCGATGTTCTCGAGCCCCTGCTTCGATAGATCCGCCGCGACGCGCACCTTGCCGCGGTTCGTATCGATGCGGCGCTGGATCTCGTCTTCGATGCGGCCGAAGTCCGTGGTGACGTCCATGTTGAACGTCTGCGTGAGCTTCGCGACTTCCGCCTCGGCCTCGCTCATCTTGAGCTCGGCGTCGTACTTGTGAATCTTGTCTTTGAGCTCGGCGAGCTTCTTGTTCGCGAACTGGATCTTCTTGAGGTTGTTGCCGTACGCCTCTTCGTGCATCGCGAGCTGGCCTTGGTTCTCGGCGAGCTGCTGCTTCACCTTCGTGAGCTGCAGCGCGATCATCGACGCCTTCTCGCGATCACCGATCTTGAGATACGTCTTCGCCTGCGTCGTGAGCTTCTGCGCCTGCGCCTCGCCTTCCTTCACCTGACGCGACACGCGCTCGACGAGACCGCGATATTGCTCCAAGCCCTCGCGGCCTTCTTTGAGCTGCTCGACCGCCTTGTCGTACTCGTATTGCATCTGCGCGATCGGATCTCGGTTGAACAGCCAGTTGCCGAGCTTGTTGAACTGAGCGCCGATCGCACTGAAGAACTTGCCGAGAATCATGAACGATGCCTCCCCAAGGATCGTGACCCTACCACCACACGGGCCGTTGTCTTCGGTATGCTGCGCGCAAAAGTAAATGGCCGAGAATCCGTCTGTCGCGCGCGCGCTTGTAAACCCGGTCGGCCTCGGGGTCGTCGCCGGCGCGGCAACCGTGGCGGTGGCACTGACGAACCCGCTCGTCGCCGCGGTCGGCGGTGGCGTGTATCTGTGCACGGTTGCAATCGACGCGATTCGGCGCAGCAGAAAGAAGAACAAGACGAAGCACATGCCCATTCCCGGCATGCGCGATCCGAGCGAGATCAAGGATCCGAGCACGCGCGCCGCAGTGCAGCGAATGTTCGAGAACAAGCGCGCGCTGCAGGCAATCCTTGACGACGCGCCGCCCGAGATGATGGTGCATCTCTCCCATACGCTCGCGACCTTGGACGAGCTCGAGGGCCACGCCGTGCGGCTCGTCGATCGCGCCGAAGAGGTGACGCGGTTTCTCGCGGGCGTGAACCTGCCGGCGCTCGTCGGCGAGGTGAAGCAGCTCGCGACGCGCGCCGTCGCGGCGAAGGATCCCGCCGCGCGCGAATCGTTCGAAGAAGCGAAGCAAGCGAAGATGGAGCAGATCCGCTCGCTCAAGGAGATGCGCGCGACGAGGGAGCGCATCGATGCGAATCTGATGCGCGTTGTCGCCGTGCTAGGCGCGCTGCCGACGAAGGTCGCGCACATGCGCGCGCTCGACGCGCAGGCGATCGATCAGCTCTCCGGCGATATCCGCCACGACCTCGACGTCGTCGGCACCGAGCTGCAGACGTCGGAGAAAGTCATCAAAGAGCAGCTGGTGGCGCAATGAAAGAGCCGAGCCTACGCATCACCGCGATCTGGCTCGCGGTCGCGACCGCCGCCGTGCTGATCGCGATGGTCGCGGTCGGCATGGCGACAGGCGCGACGCAGGAGCTGCACGAGCACTTCATGTTGCCGGGCGATTACGCGCTCGCGCTGCAGCAGCACGCCAGTGGGCTCCGCGTGCTCATCGCGCTCGACATCGCGTTCTTGGTGCTCTACACGGCGTTCTTCGTCGCGCTCGCCGGGTATCTGAGCGGGCGGCCGTTCGTGCGCATCGCGCTCGCCGCGATGATCGCGACCGCAGTGCTCGATATCATCGAGGATCATCACATCCTCGCGATGCTCAACGCCGCGAATCACGAGGTCGTACCAAACGCGACGTTCATCCTGCTGCAGGAGGTCGAGAGCGCGACGAAGTTCTCGATGTCGTATCTCGGCCTCGTACTTTTCGGGCTCGCGATCCCGCGGACGACGAAGCTCGCGATCGCGCTCGCGCTGTTCTTGGTTGTCGGCACGCTCATCGGTGCCGTCATCGCTTATGCGGTGCCGCCGTCGACGGCCGCATCGTTCGCGAGCGGCCAATGGGTTGGCTTCCTGGTCGGCCTCGCGCTCGCGGTCGCGTGGCTGCGCCAATCGCCCGAGGCGTAACAGTCATCTGTTCTGGGCGTCGAGACGCTGCAGCGCTGCCCGGATCAGCGCAGCTCCGGCGAAGTCTCCTCGTGCCATCGTCGCGGCGACGAGGCGCTCCGGGTCTGCAAGCTTGCGGTCGCCAGCGTAGGTGCCGTTCGACACGGCGAGCAGAATTCGCTCTTCTTCGGATGCGATCCGTGGCTTGAACGTCGCGAGGAACTTCCCCATTTCCGATAGATCCGCCTCGAGCGACATGCTAGCGAGCCGCAACCAATGCTCTCGGTCTGCGCTCGGGGCTGTCTCGGCCATCGCCAGACACACGTCGCAGACACGCGCGCATGTTGCGGAGCGCCAAATGTCGTCGGCGATTTCGTCCGACGCCAGGCGAATCGAAAACCAGTCGGCGAAAGGCAGAACGGCCGGTTTGTGCCGCATGAGCCATTCAGGGGTGCGCTCCCCGCCGACCGCGAAGTCCACCTCGCTGAGTCCAAGCTGCGAGATTGCGTTGGCCATCCGACGCGCACGCGCGGCGATCTCGGCGCTTTGCAACCGAGCGAGCTCCTCGACCAATGGCGATCGAGCAGTGAAGCGACGCGTAAGATGAAGCGTCATGCGAAGCCCATCGCGTTCTTCGGGGCCGAGCTCGAATCGATCGAGCGCATAGATGATTTCGCGCTCGCACCATCGCAGCCAGCCCGGCGTACAAACCTTGCCGACGTCGGCAGTCTCGAAGCGCGGGCCTACGAGGTCATAACGAAAGCGCACGTGCTCGAGCGGTCTCGTCGGTTCGAATAACTCGAACGAACCGTCAAACAACTCGTGAACCGCGGACCAGTCGGAGGTTGCGATCGCTTCGTCGACCACGCGCGCCACGTCGAGATCGCCGTCGCCACCCACGACAACCTCCCTGGCGCTATCGACGCAGCATTTCTTGAACTTGCGACCACTGCCGCACGGGCACGGGTCGTTGCGACCAATGTCGGCACTGTACATCGCCCGACCGTAGCCGCGCGGTCTGACGATCTAGCCAACGCCGACGGTGAAGCCGACGCGCGCGCCGCCGCCGGGGCGATCGTCGATCCACGCGCCGCCGTCGTGCGCGACTGCGATGCGCGAGACAAGCGCGAGGCCGAGGCCGAGGCCACCGGCGCTCGATGGCACGAATGCGCGAAACGCATCGGCGCGACGATCGGCGGCGACGCCGGGACCCTTGTCGTCGACTTCGATCGCGACCTGCGCGCCGCGACGCACGGCGCGAATTGCGATCGCGCCACCGCCGTGCACGCGCGCGTTGTCGAGCAGGTTCGCGATCGCGCGGCGGATCAGCGTTGGATCGACGGCGGCGCGCACGTCGCCGATCGCTTCGATCTGCTCGGGCGCGAGGCCGGAGGTCGTGGCGACGTCGCTGACGAGCTCGCCGAGGTCGAGCTTGCGGCGCTCGAGGTTGCCGAACTCGAGGCGCGATGATGCGAGCAGGCGACCGACGAGATCGTCGAGCACGAGCACCTCGCGATCGAGCTCTTGCAGCACCTTTGGATCGTTACGGTCGCGCGCGGTTTCGATCAGCACGCGCATGTGGCCGAGCGGTGTGCGCAGCTCGTGCGAGACCGCCGCGAGCAGCTGGCGCTGATCTTTGATCTGCGTCTCGATGCGCGCGGCCATGTCGTTGATCGCGTTTGCGAGCACGCGCATCTCGCCGCGCTGGTGAGTTGCGAGGCGCGTGTCGAATTTGCCGTCGCCGATGTCGCGCGCCGCTTTGACGACGTAGATCAGCGGTCTCGTCAACCGCCACGAGACGGAGCCCGAGACGATCGCGAGCAGCACCGCGGCGATCGGGAAGTACCACCAGTGGCGGTCGCCCCACACGTGCACGCCGGCGGCGACGCCGATCGCGAACATGATCGCGAACCACGTGAAGATGCGCCGGCGCATCTGCGCCTGCAGCCACCACGGCAGCCACGGCGAGCGATCGGGATGCGTGCGCCACAGATCGCGCTCGGCGCGCAGCTCCTCGATGCGGCGCCGCTGATGATGATGGCGGTGGCCGTGCATCTCGCGGCGGATGCGGCGTGCGTGGTCGTATTTCGTCTCGCCGGCGCGCAGTGGGATCACTTCGCAGTTGCCGAACTTCACCTTGCCGGTGATGCGCAGGCGCTTCGTCGGCGCCTCGTCGCTCGGCGGCCGCCAGTCCTCGACATTGCCGCCGACGGACTTTACCGCGGTCTCGACGCGCAATCCCGGCGGCACGATGATCTCGAGGTTGCCGAACGCGACGTTCGCTTCGATCGTCGTCTCGGGGCCGAGCTCGGCCTCGCGCAGGTCGAGCTCGATGTTGCCAAAGCGCACGCGGCAATCGAGGTGCGCCGGCACGGTCCACGGACCGCGGCGTTCGATCGAGCCGAACGTTGCCTGAAGCGAGTCGTCAGTCACCGTGCTCCTCATCGACGGATCGCGCGAGCACGTAGCCGACGCCGCGTACCGTGCGAATCCGCGCCGCGGCGTCGTCGCCGAGCTTCTTGCGCAGGCGCGAGATGTGAACGTCGACCGCGCGCTCGCCGACCGAGACGTCGCCGCGACCGGCGAGCTCGAGCAGTGCGCTGCGCGGCACGACGCGCCCCGCCCGCCGCACGAGCGCGATCAATAGATCGATCTCGAGGCCGGTGAGCTCGACCGACTTGCCATCGACCCACGCTTCGCGCGCGCCGGTGTCGACGGTGATCCCTGCGGCTGTCAGCTTCTCGGCGACGGCGTCGGGCGATGCGCGGCGCAGCACCGCGCGCAACCGTGCGAGCAGCTCGCGCGGCGAGAACGGCTTTGCGACGTAATCGTCCGCGCCGAGCTCGAGCCCGACGACGCGGTCCGCCTCGTCGCCGCGCGCCGTCAGCATGATGACGGGCACGCGGTGGCCGGCATCGCGGATCTTTCGAAGAACCGCGAGGCCGTCCATCCCGGGCATCATCACATCGAGGAGCACGGCGTCGAAACCGCCGACGGCGAGCTGGCCGAGACCGGCCTGGCCGCCGCCGGCGTGGACGAGTGACACGCCTTGCGGCTCGAGGTACCCCACGAGCAGCTCGGCGAGTCGAGCATCGTCATCGATCAAGAGGACACGCACCGACACATCATCTCACACGCGGTAGGGCCCGCCGCCGGCGCCGGTCGGCCGGCCGCGCCACCAGCCGCGATCGAGCAGCTCGGCGAGCTGTTCGCGCTGCTTGTCATCAAGCACGGCGTGGATGTTGCGCAGAGCATCGACGATCGCTGCGCGCGCTTCGGCGGTGGCGCCATCAACGCGACCGAGCACGGC
>Ga0070698_100000574_pt1 | contig 39403 bp, 35 predicted proteins | sample KBSK1502metaG_FD_65477 | JGI IMG/M metagenome (GOLD analysis project Ga0070698, IMG submission 65477) | Corn, switchgrass and miscanthus rhizosphere microbial communities from Kellogg Biological Station, Michigan, USA - KBS K1-50-2 metaG | ecosystem: Host-associated > Plants > Roots >...
GGTGTCGCGCTCGCGCTCGACGACTTCGATCGGATCGCCGCGCGCACGCCGGTGATCGCCGATCTCAAACCGGGCGGCCGGTTCACCGCCGTCGACATGACGCGTGCCGGTGGCGTGCGCGTGCTCGTGAGGCGCCTGCTCGACGCGGGGCTCGTCGTCGATGCACCGACGTGCACCGGCAAAACGCTGCGCGAAGAGTGCGCCGATCCGAGCGCAGCCGAGAACCTGCGCGAACAGCGCGCCGATGCGAGCGCAGCCGACGCGCCGCACGTGTTTCGCACGGTCGCCGATCCGCTCAAGCCGCACGGCGGCTTTGCGATCCTATTCGGCTCGCTCGCGCCCGATGGCTGCGTCGTCAAGCTCGCCGGGCACGATCGCGCGAAGCACACGGGACCCGCGCGCGTCTTCGACGGCGAAGAAGCGGCGTTTGCTGCCGTACAAGCCGGTGCGATCGAGCCGGGCGATGTCCTCGTGATCCGCTTCGAAGGTCCGCGCGGCGGGCCGGGCATGCGAGAGATGCTCGGTGTCACCGCGGCGCTCGTCGGTCGCGGCCTCGGCGATTCGGTCGCGCTCATCACCGACGGGCGCTTCTCCGGCGCCACGCATGGCCTGATGGCAGGGCACGTCGCGCCGGAAGCCGCCGATGGCGGCCCGCTCGCGTACGTGCGCAATGGCGATCCCATCACGCTCGACGTTGCGGCGCGCCGGCTCGATGTCGATGCCGATCTATCGGCGCGCGAGCGCGCGCTCGCACCAGCTCACCGTTATCGCGGCGGCGTGATGGCGAAGTACGCCGCACTCGTCGGCTCCGCATCGCGCGGAGCGATCACCACAAAGGAGGCCGTATGAAATCGCTCGATCCTCTGATAGTCGTCGTGCTCGATCACGATCACTGGCGTCTTGCGGAGCACCAGGTCGTGCCGGGCACGCTCGTCGTGTTTCGATCCGCGAACGCGCTTGTCGATGGCATCGTCTCGCGCGGCGGCTACGACGTCGTGCTTGTCACGGCGCCCGACGATACCGGCTGTCGCGTCGCCGTGCATCGCGATGTCACCGGCCGCGCGCTGATGCGAGCCGTCTCGCACGCGCGCGCGCAATACGGCGAACGCATCGCGCTGCGCACGACCACCGTCGAAGCCGAGGCCGATCTCGAGCTCGCATCGATCGGCGAGCGCGCCGGCAGTCTGCTCGCATTTGCCGCATCGAGGGGGCCGATCGACAACGACGTCGATGAAGATGCGGAGACCGGCGATTGGTTCGACGACATGCTCACGTGGCGAGGCCTCGTGTGAGCACCCGCACGGGGGCTCAAATCTTGTGGGAAGCGCTGCGCCGTGAAGGCGTCGACGTTGTGTTCGGCTATCCGGGCGGCGCGATCATGCCCGCGTACGATGCGTTGCTCGAGACGTCGATCCGCCACGTGCTCGTTCGTCACGAGCAGGGCGCGGCGCACATGGCCGATGGCTACGCGCGCGTCTCGGGCAACGTCGGCGTCGCGATCGCGACGTCGGGCCCGGGCGCGACGAATCTCGTCACCGGCATCGCGACCGCGATGCTCGATTCGGTGCCGCTCGTGTGCATCACCGGTCAGGTCGCGTCGCGGCTGATCGGCAGCGACGCATTTCAGGAGACCGATATCACCGGCGTCACGCTGCCGATCACGAAGCACAACTATCTCGTCACCCGCGCCGCCGATATCGCGAAGACGATCCGCGAGGCGTTCTACGTCGCGCGCTCGGGCAGGCCGGGGCCGGTGCTCGTCGACATCACGAAGGATGCGCAGCAGGCGAGCGTCGTGCCCGAGTGGGCCGACGCGCCGGTGCGCCTGCGCGGCTATCGCCCGGAGCGCCGCGCGTTGCACGAAGAGCTCTGCCGCGCTGCCGAGATGATCGATCGCGCCGAGCGGCCGGTCGTGCTCGCAGGTCACGGCATCGTTAAAGCCGCAGCGACGACGCAGCTGCGCGAGCTCGTCGCGAAGACGGGCATGCCCGTCGCGTGCACGCTGCTCGGGCTCGGCGGCTTTCCGGCGACGCATCCGCTCGCGCTCGGCATGATGGGCATGCACGGCGAAGCGTGGGTCAACCATGCGATCCAGGAAGCCGACCTGCTCGTCGCGCTCGGCATGCGCTTCGATGATCGCGTCACCGGCAGGCTCGACACGTACGCACCGAACGCAAAGAAGATCCATTGCGAGCTCGATCCCGCCGAGATCAACAAGAACGTGCGCGTCGACCTCGCGCTCGTCGGCGATGTAAAGGAGACGCTCGAGGCGCTGGTGCCGCTGCTCGCGCGGCGCGAACGCGCCGAGTGGCTCGCGCGCATCTGCCTGCTCAAAGGCGACGCCGCCGTGCGCGACATCCAGCAGATGCCGCACCACGGTCGCCTCTACGCCGCGCACGTGATGCACGACCTCTGGCGCATCACCGAGGGCAAGGCGCTCGTCGTCACCGACGTCGGCCAGCACCAGATGTGGGAGGCGCAGTATTACAAGCACGATCACCCGCGCAAGCTCGTGACGTCGGGCGGGCTCGGCACGATGGGCTTCGCTCTGCCTGCCGCGATCGGCGCGCGGTTCGCGGCGCCCGCCGACGAGATCTGGGTGATCGCCGGTGATGGCGGCTTTCAGATGACCGCGTGCGAGCTTTCGACGATCGCGCAGGAGGGCATCAAGCTCAACATCGCGATCATCAACAACGGCTACCTCGGCATGGTGCGCCAGTGGCAGCAGTTCTTCTACGCCGGGCGCTACTCGGCGACGCCGCTGCGCAGCCCTGATTTCGTCAAGCTCGCCGAGGCGCATGGCCTGTTCGGGCTGCGCGTGACGACGCGCGACGAGGTCGCGCCGGCGGTGTCGCGCGCGCGCCAGACGCGCGGCACCGTGCTGATCGATTTCCGCGTCGAGCAGGAAGACTCCGTCTATCCGATGGTGCCGTCGGGCGCACCGCTGCACGACATGATCCGCCGCCCGAATCCACTGCTGGAGAGCGCCGATGATGAGTAATCGAACGTTCATCGTGTACGTCGAAGATGTTCCGGGCGTGCTCAACCGCGTGACGTCGCTGATCCGACGTCGCGACTACAACATCGCATCGCTCGCTGTCGGCCCGAGCGAAGTCGAGGGCGTCTCGCGCATGACGATCGTCATGACCGCCGATGACGATGCCGCGCGCCGCATCGAAGCGAACCTATACAAGCTCGTCAACGTGCTGCGCGTCGAGGATACGGCGCTGCGACACACGGTGACGCGCGAGCTCGCGCTGATCAAGGTGCGCGCCGAGAAGGCCGTACGCGCGCAGGTGATGCAGCTGTGCGCGGTGTTTCGCGCGCGCGTGATCGACGTCGGGCCCGACTCGCTGATCTGCGAGATCACCGGCACGCGCGAGGAAGTCGACGCACTCGCCGACGGCCTCGAGCCGTTTGGCATCGCCGAGCTCGTGCGCACCGGCGCCGCCGCGATGGTGCGCAGTGCCGCCGTCTACGAACAGGAGCGGCCCAATGCCGCGTGAAAGGACGCCGATGGCAACGATCTATTACGACCACGATACAGACCTCTCGCTGATCCGCGGCAAGAAGGTCGCGATCGTCGGCTACGGCTCGCAAGGCCACGCGCACGCGCAAAACCTCGCCGACAGCGGCGTGACGGTGCGCGTCGGCTTGCCGCCGACGAGCAAGAGCATCGCAAAGGCGAAGGCGGCGGGCTTCGATGTCGGGTCGGTCGATGAGGTCACCGCGTGGGCGGACATCGTGATGCTGCTCGCGCCCGACACCGTGCAGCCCGCGATCTACGAAGAAGCGATCGCGCCGCACCTCGCGCCGGGCAACACGCTGATGTTTGCGCACGGCTTCAACATCCGCTTCGGGACGATCACGCCGCGCAGCGACATCGATGTATCGCTGATCGCGCCGAAGGGGCCGGGCCATCGCGTGCGCGAGACATTCCTCGACGGCAACGGCGTCCCTGCCCTGCTCGCCGTGCATCAAGATGCGACGGGCTGCGCGCGCCACTACGCGCTGTCGTACGCGCGCGCGCTCGGCGCAACGCGTGCCGGCGTGCTCGAGACGACGTTCGCCGAGGAGACCGAGACCGATCTATTCGGCGAGCAAGCGGTGCTGTGCGGCGGTGTGACCGCGCTCGTGAAGACCGCGTTCGAGACGCTGACCGCCGCCGGCTATCAACCCGAGGTCGCGTACTTCGAGTGTCTGCACGAGCTCAAGCTAATCGTCGATCTGATGTATCGCGGCGGCCTCAGCTACATGCGGTACTCGGTGAGCGACACGGCCGAGTTCGGCGATTACGTCGCCGGCCCGCGCGTCGTCGATGCCGGCGTCAAGGACGTGATGAAAAAGCTGCTCGACGACATTCGCAGCGGCGCGTTCGCGAAGCGCTGGGTCGAGGAGAACCAAAAGGGCCGGCCGTGGTTTCAGATCCAGCGCAAGCGCGAGACCGAGCACGCGATCGAAACTGTCGGCGCGCGACTGCGCGACATGATGCCGTTCCTTGATCCCGTCGCGATCAAGCCGGGTGAATAGCATGGAGCACGTACGCATCTTCGACACCACGCTACGCGATGGCGAGCAATCGCCCGGCGCGACGCTGACCTCGAACGAGAAGCTCGAGATCGCGCGCGCACTCGCGCGGCTGCGCGTCGATGTGATCGAGGCAGGCTTTCCGGCGGCATCGCCCGATGATCTCGCCGCGGTGACCGCGATCGCCGAGGAGATCGGCGGCGAGGCAGACTCGCCGATCATCTGCGCGCTTGCCCGCGCAGCGCGCGAGGACATTGGACTCGCGTGGCGCGGCGTCTCGCGGGCGGCGCGGCCGCGCATTCACACGTTTCTCGCGACGAGCGAGCTCCACATGCGTCACAAGCTGCGCATGTCGCGCGCGCAGGTGAAGGCCCGCGTGCAGGAGATGGTTACCTACGCCCGCTCGCTGTGCTCCGACGTCGAATTCTCCCCCGAAGACGCCGGTCGCAGCGAGCGGGACTTTCTTTACGAGGTGCTCGAAGTCGCGATCGCAGCAGGCGCGACGACGCTGAACATCCCCGACACGGTCGGCTACACGACGCCCGACGAATTCGGCGCATTGATCGCCGGCATTCGCGAGCACGTGCCCGGCGCGAAGGTCGTCATCGTGTCGGTGCATTGTCACGATGATCTCGGGCTCGCGACCGCAAATTCGCTCGCCGGCGTGCTCGCAGGTGCGCGGCAGGTCGAGGTCACGATCAACGGCATCGGCGAGCGCGCAGGCAATGCGGCCGTCGAAGAGGTCGTGATGGCGCTCCACACGCGCGCGGCGAAGTACCGCGTCGCGACGGCTGTCGACACGACGCAGCTCGTGCGCACGAGCCGGCTCGTCAGCGCGTGCACCGGCATCGCGGTCCAGCCGAACAAGGCGATCGTTGGCGCGAACGCATTCGCGCACGAATCGGGAATCCATCAGGACGGCATGCTCAAGCACGAGCAGACGTACGAGATCATGCGGCCCGACACCGTCGGCGCTGTTCCGACGCAGCTCGTGCTCGGAAAGCACTCCGGCCGTGCCGCGCTCGCCGCTCGGCTCGCCGATTTGGGCTTCGTACTCGCCGGCGATCAGCTCGATCGCGTGTTCGCGCGATTCAAGACGATCGCCGACCGCCGCAAGCACGTCACCGACGCGGATCTCGACGTGCTCGTGCGCGAAGACGTCCCGCAGGAAGGCGACGCGTTCACGCTCGACGCGCTTCACGTCGGCTGCGGCACACTCGGCATGCCGACGGCCACCGTGCGCCTGCGCGATGCCGCAGGCGCCGTGCGCGCACAAGCCACGATCGGTACCGGTCCCGTCGATGCCGCGTTCAAGGCGATCGATGCGCTCGCCGGCGCGCCGGCGATGCTGCTCGAGTACAACGTGCACTCGGTGACCGAGGGCATCGATGCGCTCGGTCGCGTCAGCGTGCGCGTCCGTGATGATCGCGGTCGGATCTATTCCGGTGCCGGTGCCGATACCGACATCATCGTCGCGAGCGCCCAGGCATACATCCGCGCTATCAATCGCGTCGTGGCAACTCGCTCTCGGCGCACGCTGTTCGACAAGATCTGGGATTCGCACGTCGTCGCCGCCGAACCCGAGCGCCCGGCAATCCTCTACGTCGATCTGCATCTCGTCCACGAGGTGACATCGCCGCAGGCATTCGCCGGGCTCGCACGTCGCGGCCTCGCGGTTCGGCGTCCCGACCGTACCGTCGCGACGATGGATCATTCGATCCCGACGCAGCGGCTCACCGTCATCGATGATGCCGCGCGCACGCAGCTGCGCACTCTCGCCGACAACTGCCGCACGCACGGCATCACGCTCTACGATCTAGATTCCGATCGGCAGGGCATCGTCCACGTGATCGGTCCCGAGCTCGGCCTCACGCGACCGGGCATGACGATCGTGTGCGGCGACAGCCACACGTCGACGCATGGTGCGTTTGGCGCACTCGCGTTCGGCATCGGCACGAGCGAGGTCGAGCACGTGCTCGCGACGCAGTGCCTGCTCCAGAACAAGCCAAAGACGTTCGAGGTTCGCTGCGAGGGCGCGCTGCGCCCGGGCGTTACCGCGAAGGACCTCGTGCTCGCGATCATCGTGAAGCTCGGCGTCGGTGGCGCGACGGGCCACGTCATCGAATACACAGGCGCGGCGATCCGCGCGCTCGACATGGAGGGCCGCATGACCGTCTGCAACATGTCGATCGAGGCCGGTGCACGCGCTGGCATGATCGCGCCCGATGAGGTCACGTTCGCGTGGCTGCGCGACCGCGGCATCGAGCCGCATCCCAGCTGGCGCGAGCTGCGCACCGACGACGGCGCGCGCTTCGACAAGACGCTCGTGATCGATGCGTCGACGGTCGAACCGATGATCACGTTCGGCACGAACCCCGGCATGGCAATCCCGATCACCGGCAACGTACCAACCGGCGACGACGCGGCGCTCGCGAAGGCACTGCGGTACATGGACCTCGCGCCTGGTGAATCGTTGCTCGGCCGGCGAATCGATGTCGTGTTCATCGGCTCGTGCACGAACGCGCGGCTCACCGATATGCGTGCCGCGGCAGGTGTGATGCGCGGCCACCACGTCGCCGCCGGCGTGCGCGCGCTCGTCGTGCCCGGCTCGAAGGCGGTCAAGCGCGACGCCGAAGCCGAAGGCCTCGATGCGGTATTTCGCGAAGCCGGCGCGGAGTGGCGCGAGCCCGGCTGCTCGATGTGCATCGCGATGAATGGCGACGCGCTCGAGCCCGGGCAATACGCGGTCAGCACCAGCAATCGGAACTTCGAGGGTCGCCAGGGACGCGGCGGTCGCACGTTTCTCGCATCGCCGCTGACCGCGGCTGCAGCCGCCGTGACCGGCCGCATCACCGACGTCCGAACGCTGATCGGAGGCCCACGATGATGCCTTTCGTGCCGTTCACGTCGCGAGTCATCGTTCTGCTTCACGATGACATCGATACCGATCAAATCATCCCCGCGCGGTTTTTGAAGGGCACCGCGAAGACCGGCCTCGGCGCGCACCTGTTCGCGGACTGGAATATCGCACCGAACACCGGCGATTCGGACATCCGCAACGCCGACAACCATATTCTTCTCGTTGGGCGGAACTTCGGCTGCGGGTCCTCGCGCGAGCACGCGGTGTGGGCGCTCGTCGATCGCGGTTTCTGCGCGATCATCGCCCGCTCGTTCGCCGATATCTTTCGCGCGAACGCCGCGAAGAATGGCCTCGTCACGATCGAGCTCGGCGAGGAGGCATGGGCGAAGTGCCGTGACGCCGAGACGCTGACCATCGATCTCGATGCAGTCACGCTACCCGATGGCTCGCGCCTGGCGTTTTCGCTCGAGCCGTTCGCGAAGCACTGCCTTGCGACCGGGCTCGACGAGCTCGGCTACATCCTGTCGTTCGCGGACCGCATCGCGGAGTTCGAGAACACGCGATGACGGACGTCGCGATCTACGACACGACGCTTCGCGACGGCGTTCAGCGCGAGGGCATCTCGCTCGCATGCTCCGACAAGCTGCGCATCGCCATCGAGCTCGACGCGCTCGGCGTTAGCTTCATCGAAGCAGGTTGGCCGGGCTCGAACGTCAAAGACGCCGAGCTCTTCGAGCGCGCGCGCGATATCGAGTGGCGACACGCGACCATCGCCGCATTCGGCGCGACGCGCCGTGCTCGCGTCGCGATCGAGGACGACGCGCAGGTCGCCGCGCTACTCGCCTCCGGCGCGACGGTCTGTACGATCTTCGGCAAAACGTCTCCGCACCACGTGCAGGCGATCCTTCAGACCACACTCGACGAGAACCTGGCGATGATCGAAGACACCGTGCGCTACCTCGTCGCGCACGGCCGGCGCGTGATCTACGACGCCGAGCACTTCTTCGACGGTGCGCGCGAAGACGGCGGCTATGCACTCGCGACACTGTTCGCGGCAGCGCGCGGCGGCGCCGAGACGGTCGTGCTCTGCGACACGAATGGCGGCACACTGCCGTGGGACGTCGAGCCGCGCGTCGCGAGCGTCGTGCGCGCGCTGCCCGTCGCGATCGGCATCCACGCCCACGATGACAGCGGTTGCGCGGTCGCGAACACGCTCGCCGCGGTCCGCGCGGGCGCGCGTCACGTCCAGGGCACGCTCAACGGCTACGGCGAGCGCTGCGGCAATGCAAACCTGACGACGCTGATCCCGAACCTACAGCTCAAGCTCGGCCTGCGCTGCATTCGCGGTCCGCTGCCCGAGCTCGCACGCGTCTCGCGCGTCGCTGCGGAGATCGCGAACCTCGCATTCGACGAGCACGCGCCGTTCGTCGGTCGCAGCGCGTTCGCGCACAAGGGCGGCGTGCACGTCGCGGCACTCGAGCGCTCGCCGCGCGCCTACGAGCATGTCGACCCAGCCCTCGTCGGCAACCGCACGCGCATCATCGTCAGCGAGCTCGCGGGTCGCGCGAACGTGCGCGCGATCGCGGAGGCACACGATGTCGTCGTCGGCGATGCGCTCGCCGTGCTCGAAGCGGTCAAGCAACGCGAGGCACGCGGCTTCGCGTTCGAATCCGCCGAAGCCTCGGTCGCGCTCATGCTGCGGCGTGCACAGGCGGGTTACGTGCCGCCGTTTACGATCGCCGACTACAAGGTGCTCATCACCGGCGAGCTTGCCGATGCCACGATCAAGCTGCGCGTCGGCAGCGAGCTCGTCCACACCGCCGCCGAAGGCAACGGGCCGGTGAGCGCGCTCGACGCAGCGCTGCGCAAGGCACTCGCGACCGCCTACCCCGCCGTCGCGCAGATCCATCTCGAGGACTACAAGGTTCGCATCGTCGACGGTCGCGCCGGCACGTCGGCAACAACGCGTGTGCTGATCGATCACGGCAACGGCCAGGACCGCTGGACCACGGTCGGCGCGTCGCCGAGCATCCTCGAGGCATCTCTCGTCGCGCTCGTCGATGGCATCGAGCACGGGCTCTGGCTAGCAGGAGGACAACATGCACGCGACGATCGTCTTGCTGCCGGGTGACGGCATCGGCCCCGAAGTCGTGCGCGAAGGTCGCGCGGTGCTCGAAGCAGTCGGCGCGCGCTACACGCACACGTTCACGTTCGCCGAGCACGCGATCGGCGGCGCCGCGATCGAAGCGACCGGCAAACCGTTACCCGATGCGACGCTCGTCGCGTGCAACCGAGCCGACGCCGTACTGCTCGGCGCTGTTGGCGGTCCGCGCTGGGATGATCCGAAGGCGAAGCGCCGCCCCGAGCAGGGCCTACTCGCACTGCGCAAGGCGCTCGGCCTCTACGCGAACCTGCGCCCGGTGTGCGTGCATCCAGAGCTCGCCGGCGTGTCACCGCTCAAGGCCGAGCGCCTCGAAGGCGTCGACGTCTTGTTCGTGCGCGAGCTGACAGGCGGGCTCTACTTCGGTTGGCCGCGCTTTCGCGAAGAGCTCTGCGATCGGCGCCGCGCCGTCGACACGCTCGAGTACAGCGAAGGCGAGATCCGGCGCGTCGTGCGCCTCGCCTTTCGCCTCGCGCGCAAGCGCAAGAAGCGCGTGACATCCGTCGACAAGGCGAACGTGCTGGAGTCGTCGCGACTGTGGCGCGAGGTCGCGTGCGAGGTTGCGGCGGAATTTCCCGACGTCACGCTCGAGCATCAGCTCGTCGATTCGTGCGCGATGCGCCTCGTCACCGCTGCGCGCTCGTTCGACGTCGTCGTCACCGAGAACATGTTCGGTGACATCCTCACCGACGAAGCGGCGGTGCTCGCCGGCTCGCTCGGCCTGCTTCCGAGTGCATCGCTCGGCGATAACCATCGTGGCCTCTACGAGCCGATCCACGGCTCGGCGCCAGACCTCGCCGGCAAGAATGTCGCAAACCCGATCGGTACGATCTTGAGCGCTGCCATGCTGCTGCGCCACTCGCTCGGCCTTCACGAAGAAGCGGATGCCGTCGAGCGCGCCGTCCGCGAGGTCATCGCAGGTGGCGCGCGTACCGCCGATATGGTCGCCGAGACGAACGCAAAGGTCATCTCGACGAGCGAGCTCGGCGATCACGTCCGCACGGCGCTAGCGGCGTAGTGCGGCGTCGAGCTCGGCGACCTCGCGGTCCTCGCCCGCCTCGACGAGCACCTTGCGCGCCGCTGCCGCCAGCTTCGTGGCGCGTGCGCGATCGCGCCCGCTTGTCCAGAGCGCTTCGGCGAGCGTTGCTTGCAGCGCTGCCAACGCCACCGGATCCCCGCCGCGCTGCTCGTGCAACGCGATCGCGCGCTCGATCGGCGCGATCGCCTCGGCGGGGCGCCGCAGAGCCAATAGCGCCTGCGCGATTCCTTCGAGCGCGTCCGAACGATCGGGGTGGTCATCCCCAAGCTTGGCTCGCACGATTCGCTCCGCGCGCTCGAACAGCGCGAGTGCGCGCGCGGGCTGTTTCTCGTCGAGCTCGACGTATCCGAGATTCGCGAGCGTGCGCGCGATCTGCGGGTGCTCAAGCCCGAGCAGCTTCTCTCGGATCGCGAGCGCGCGCTCGAGCCGCTTGCGTGCGTCGCCGAGGCGGCCTTGCTCTTGCTGCATCTGGCCGACGTTCGACAGCACTCGTGCGACCTCCAGCGACTCGGCTCCAAACACGATCTCGAGCGTGCTCAGGGCCGCGTCGTACTCGCGCTGCGCTTCGTCGAATTGCCGCATCGATGCGAGCGCGTTCGCGAGATTGACGCGCGAGCTCGCGGTGAGCGAGTGCGTGTTGCCGTAGTGCGCGAGCCGGCCGGCGAGCGCCTGGCGTAACGCATCGATCGCCTCTCGGAGCTTGCCCTGGAACGCGAGGTTCGCACCATACGCGTCGAGGACTTCGGCGAGCAGCGTCGCGTTGCCGTTGCTGCGCGCCGCCGCGATCGCGTCGCGATGAGCCTTCTCCGCTTCGGCGAGCTTGCCTCCGCGATCGAGAATGCCCGCTCGCACGCTGCTAAGTCGCGCCTTGGTCGCGTAGTCGCTCGTCGATCGCGCCGACAGCGCTGCCTCTGCGAAATCGGCCCACCGCAGCCCTTCTGCCATGCGTTGACTGCGATAGCCAATGACGTGTGCGAGATCGATCGCCGCATCGATCACGATGAGATCCTCGCGCGCCGCTTGCGCGCGGACGAGCGCGCGAAACAGCACCGGCTCGGCAGCCGCGACATCGTCCTGCATGAACAGCGCGCGCGCGTGGAGCAGCAGCGTGCCCGCCTCGAGCGTTGGAAACTCCGCGGTGCGCGGCTCGATCTCCGCGATCACAGCGAGCGCATCCTTGAAGCGCGCGACATCGATCAACGCGAACACACGCGCAGTCCGCGCGCGCAGCGCTTCGTAACGCAGACGCGTCGCTGGATCGCGTGGCACGGGCGTGCGGCGCGTCAGCGACTCGACGTCCGCGCATGGCGCGAGGTCGTGGAGTCCTTGAACGGCATCACTCGCGTGCGCGACGATGTCTGCGTCGGCGTGAGCGAACACGCCGAGCAGCGCATCGAGCTCGGCTCGGCGATGTTCGAGACACGCCATGCGCAGATCGAGGACCGCTTCCGATTGCTGGCGATGGACACGCGTTGCCTCGCACGCGCCGCCGTGCATCGCGGCCCAACCACTGAGGTACGCATCGATGCTGCGCTCGACGGCAGCCCACGCCGGCCCGGCGCCCGGCGCACGCGTGGCGAGGAATGCGTTGCGCACCGCCGCGCGCCGCGTGGCGTTCCACACGACGGCGACCTCGCCCGCCGTACCCTGGCACGGCTTCTCCGTCGGGCGCGCGAACAACACAGCCGCGAGCGCAACGGTAGCCGGCACACCGAGGCCGAGCGCGGCGAGTGTCACGCGGCCGCGCCGCGGCGCGATCGCGGCGAGTAGATCGTCCATCGATGCAAAGCGCTTCTCCGGATCCGCAGATAACCCGCGCAACAGCGCGCGTCGGATGCGTGGCGCGACGCTCGAGCGCGGCGTTTCGACGCGACCGGCGCGCACCGCCGCGCGCAGCTCCTCGAACGTGTCACCGCGAAACGGTCGTTCGCGATACAGCGCCTCGTAGAGCGAGACGCAAAATGCGAACTGATCGACACGCGCATCGATCACGTGCGTGCCGAATTGCTCGGGCGCCATGTACGCCGGCGTGCCGACGACCGCGCCCGTCATCGTCAACGCTTGATCGGTCTGCGCGACATCGCCCTCGCTCGGTGCAAACATCTCGTTCGCGAGGCGCGCGAGCCCGAAATCGGTGACCTTGACGCTGCCATCGGCGGCAACGAGCACGTTGTCGGGCTTGAAGTCGCGATGCACGAGGCCCGCGCGATGCGCGGCGGCTAGCCCGCGCCCTGCGCGCGAATAGAGCGCAAGGATCTCGCGTGGCGTCGGTTTCTTCTCGTGCAGCCACGTGCGCAGGTTCGTTCCCGCGACGTACTCCATCGCGACGTAGATCTCGTTATCCGCTTCGCCGAGCTCGTAGATGACGGTGACATTCGGATGCGAGAGCCGCGCGAGCGCCTTCGATTCGCGCCGCAGTCGTTGGCCGAGCGTCTCGCGCAGCGCCGGCTCTTTGCGGATCAGCTTGAGCGCGACGGTGCGATCGAGCCGCAGGTCGCGCGCGGCGTAGACCACTCCCATGCCGCCCGCGCCGATCAACCGCTCGATCACGTACGGCCCGACCGTCGCCCCCGGCGCGAGCGCGTGCCGCACGGCCCGTGGCAGGCCCGACCCCGCGGCAAGCGTCGGAGCGAGATCCGGCTTGTCTTTGACCAGGTGCGCGACCACGGCCAGGCACTCGGCGCAAGTGTCGAGATGGTGACGAAACTGGCTCATTTCGTCGGGCGACATGCCGCCGTCAACGAAGGCGATGATCGCGTTCTCGTCGGCGTGCACGGGCGGCAGGTCTGCAATGGCTATTCCCGGCCACGTGCCCGCGATGTTATGCGCGGGATCACGCGATTAGCGTTCAGCCGGCGACTCGAGTTGCCGGCGTGCGAAACGAAAGCGGCCAGCTACAATGGGCCGCGTGTTGGGTCGACTCGTGTTGGTGGTAGCCGTGCTCGTCGGGTGCGACAGCGGCAAGGCTCCGGATATCGTCGGGCTCGAAGACCAGGTTGCGGTCGTCGGCCAACCGTTCATGCTCGAGATCCAAGGCGTCGATCCCGATGGCGATCGGCTCAGCTACGGCGTCACCGCTGACATCAAGCTCGATGGCGTCGCGACGCTCACGCAAACGCCAAGCGGTCACGGCCTGTTCAAGTGGACGCCACTGGCCACCGACCTCGGCGTTCACGTCTTCGACTTCACCGTCACCGATGGCGACCACGACGCCACCGTGTCGATCACGATCGACGTGCGCACCGGCAGCGGCGCTCCGATCTTTCGTCAGCCGCTCGGCACGGGACGCGTCGTCAACCTCGCGACCGATCCGTGCATCATCGTCGACATCCTCGTCGAAGACGCCGACACCGCGGAGGTCACGATCGCCGAGGAGCCGCCGCTGATCGCGGGCGCGACGCTCAGCCAACTCGACGGCACCACCGCGCAGTGGGAATGGTGCCCGAGCCCGGCGCAAGTTGCCGAACGCGATCGCTACACGCTCGAGCTCTCCGCCGATGACGGCGACAATCCCAAGACGGTCAAGGACTACATCATTGTGATCGGCGCTGGCGGCCCCGGCCTGATGATCAACGAGGTCGATTACGACAACGTCGATACCGATACGATCGAATACGTCGAGCTGTTCAACGCATCGAGCGCGCCGACATCGCTCGCCGGCATCCAGCTCGTGCTCGTCAACGGCGCCACGAACAGCGCGTACGCGACGATCGATCTCTCCTCGATCAACTCGCTCGCGGCCGGCGGCTACCTCGTCGTCGCCGGTGCATCCGTGTTTGTCCCCGCCAGCGCGACGAAGCTCGACCCACTGTGGACGCAGGATCAGATCCAGAATGGCGATCGCGATGGCCTCGCGCTTGTCGACGATGTCACGCACACCGTCATCGATGCGCTCTCGTACGAGGGCGGCATCACGTCGGTCACGCTCCCCGACTTCACGATGCCGGTCTCGCTCGTCGAGGGCACGTCGCTGCCGCTCAGCGTCGCCGATTCGAACATCACGAGCGGCACGCTATGCCGCGACCCGAACGGTCAGGATTCGAACGACGCGGCGACGGACTGGAAGTTCTGCACGACGCGCACGACCGGCACGGCGAACGTCCCTTAAGGCCAATACCACTCGCTTAACGTTGACCGCTTTTGCATCGCCACGTGCTTTTGAATCGCCAAGTCGCCGCGGAGCCAAGACCGCCAGACAGAGGGGTTAAGGACTGCGATCAGCAGGTCAGTACTAATGTGCGAGCAGCTCGAAGCGCCCAAATTGCCGCGGTTTGATTCGGCCCCGACCCCTCTCTTTGTGGCGTCTTGGCTCTGCGGCGACTTGGCGATTTCTGGGAGGTTCACGTCGAAGTTGACGACAACGTCAACGTTAAGTGAGTGGCATTGCCCTTAAGGCGCGAGCGCAGCCGCTTCGTCATGCAGCTCCTGCAAGAGCGCACTCATCGCTTCGCGCGCCTCCGGGGTCGTCGCGCTCTCGACGTGAATCGTGCGAAACCGCGCGAGCAGCTCGCGCGAGCTCTCGGCTTCAAGCGCCATCAATTCATGGCCGACGCGCTGGTACTCCTGCAGCAGCTCGGGATCGACCGCCGTCTTCTCCTTCGCGCGCGGCGGCGACGGGTGCACGACAGGCGCAGTCACGACCGGCGTGGGCTCAGGCGTCGTCACCGCCGCAGGTGCAGGCTCGACCGCCGGCGTGGGCGCAGGCGCGACCGCGGCCCGCTCGACTGGTTTCGCCGCCACCTGCGCGGCGACCTCCGGCGTCTCGTGGTTGACGAAGAACAAGAAGTACAGCATCGGGGCTGCGCACGCAGCGAGCGCGACCGCGTTGCGCGGCTTCAAGAACACCGGCCGCGCTGGCTCGCGAACGAGCTCCGCCGCGACGACGGGCGCCTCCTCGATGCAGCTCGCGAGACGCTTCGCGACGTCGCGAATAGACGGCCGCGCCGCTGGATCCTCGGCCATCATCGCGAGCCACAGGCCGCCCAACCGCTCGGGCATTTCCGGCAACACCTGATGCAGCACGACGCCGAGCGAGTAGACATCGATCGCCGATGACGTGGGTGCGAGCTCCCAACCCTCGTCGGCGTCCTTGCGCAGCTCCTCCGAAAGGCCCCAATCGATCAGCTTCACGCCGCGCTCGAGCAGCACGATGTGATGCAAATCGATCGTGCGGTGGACGACGCCTGCCTCGTGCGCAGCGGCGAGCACCTCGCATACGTCGAGCATGATCTCGACCGCTTCGTTCGTCGCGACAGGTCCCTCCTCGAGCCGCGTACCGAGCGTGACGCCATCGATCAGCTCTCTCACGACGTACGGTCGACCATCGGGCAGCGTTCCGACGTCGTAGATCTGCAGCGCACCGCGATGAGCGACGCGCGCGACATCGTTCATCACCGCTCGCATCGCGGCGGTATACGAACCCGGTCGCGCTTCAAACACCTCGAGCGCGGCCTCGCGACGATCCTCCAAATGCACCGCCGCGTAGGTCGTACGGTGGTTGTGAAACTGACATGCACCCGACAGCTGCCACAGCCCGATCTTCGACGGTAACACCTGCATGAGCGCGAGCAAGGTGCAGCCGAGGTGCCGACGAGGATATCCGCGGCTCTCGCGCATTTGGCTCCTCTCATGGAGGGCCATCCGCACGCTGTGCGGCGATGAGGCGTGTCACATGCGCGCGGCGCGCGCGATCTCACGCTGATCGATCACAGAAGACATTGGCATTGGCCGCTATCGATGACGCAGCCGCGCGGACCGGTCGCCGGGAAGAAGTAACCCGTCGCCATGCACATCTCGTTGGTCGCAGCGCTTTGCCCGGCGTAGATGTAACTGTTCGCGTTGTCGCCGGTGTTGTCGTACGTGCACGACCACGTCAGCTGATATGTATCGAAATGCTGGAACGTGGGCGCTGCCCAACGCTTCGCACCGGGATGTTCCCAGTCGGTGCTCGTGAAGATTTCGGCGCCGCCATCCTTGATCGACGTTGCGACCGATTGCTTGTGCGAGTGCGACGAGATCATCCAGAACTTGCGATCGACGACGTCGCACGTCGCCGTCACCGTGTAGCTCGTCGCGTGCGGCGGAATCGCGATGTCGTTGTTGTACGTCGCGAAGATCTCGGTGCGCGTGAACTCGGTGCCAGCGGGCAGCGGATACGCCGCCAGCTTGACGTTCGCGACGAGCGGCGAATCCGACGTGTTGAGGTAATGCATCTGGAAAAAGCCCGCCGTGTTCGGCGCGATCGTTTGCGCGAGCGGCTTACCGAGGCCGTCGTCAGCTGGGAACTCGAGCTCTTCGTGTGGGATCTGCGTTCCGTAGATCGGAACCGGGATGTTCGCGCCATCGCAGTTGTCGATCGTCCCGTCGGCGGGCTGCGTGCCCAGGCTCGAGAACACGATCATGTGATGGCTGCCCGGCGACATATCGGAGATCCACTTGTAGATCTGGACCTCGGTCGTGTTCGGTGTGTGGAAATAGAAGCAACGCGTCGTTTCCTCGCCGGGAGCTAGCGTGACGTCGCTACTGACGACCTCGAACGCTGGTGTTTCCTGCACATCGTCGTCATCGGCGACGGTCTTCGTGCATGCAGTTAGCGCGACAAACAGCGTCAAACCAAGCAAGCTGCGCATTTGGCCCCCTCCGAGCTGGCCGGAGCCTACCAAGGTGGTCCACGGAGTAAAGCGGTGTTTTCTGACATCGCGGTTCATCGATAACCGCTTCCGTGGTCGCGCATACGCGCGTACCATGGGACTTGCCGTGAGGAGCTTGAAACGGCTAGGGGTCTGCTTCGCGTCCGTGATCGTTTGTGCATGGTCGTCATCTGCATGGGCGACGGCCACGGCCTCGATGTCACCGTCGACGATCGATACCGGGTTCACCGCGATCGGCACCGATACCGGCGTTGCTAGCGGATCATTGTCGGGGACCGAAAAGGTCGATATCGCGCTTCGCTCCTGTACGGGCACCTCGGGCGCCGACGGTACGTTCACGATCACGCCGAACAACAACATCAACCTGATGGGCGGTGCCGTGCAGGTCGACGTCACGTACCACCCGCTCGCAGCCGGCGACCGCAGCTGCATCTATGACATCAAAGACTTTAGCGGCGGCACCGTCGTCGCGAGCTTCACGGTCAAAGGCAGCACGCCGCCTGCGCTGCTCGTGACGCCTGTCGGATCGTTTGGCGACGTGCGCTGGTACGACGGTGCGCGCTACCCGACAAACTCGCTAACGTTTCGCGTCGAGAACAGCGGCTACAACACGCTCGCGATCTCGAGCTTCTCGGTAACGGGAACCGGGTTTGCGCCTGCAGCGGCACAACCTGGGACAGCGTCGCTTGGCCACAACTCCGGCATCAACTACACGATCGTGTTCAATCCCGACACGGCGGGTAGCAAGTCCGGCTCGTTCAGCGTCTCGGCGAACGTGCCGACAAGCGCCGTTGGCCTGACGGGCCGCGGAACGAACGCCACGATCGCGGTGGCTCCGCTCTCCGCGCCGGCGATGACGACCATGAATTTTGGCGATGTCCCCGTGCTGTCCTCGGGTCTGGACTTCGTCACCGTCACGAACGGTGCGGCGTCGCCGCAGGGCCCGCTGTACGTATCGAATTCGACGATCACGGGTGGCAACGGCTGGTTCAAGTTCACGGCGTGCAACAACACGACGTGCAACCTCAACGCGACGGTCCTTGCCGGCACGCCACAGAACTTCGGCGTCACGTGCACGCCGCCATCGGGAACTGTCAACGGTACGACGTCGAGCGCCATGCTCACGATCGGCAACGACTCCGATAACCAGAGCGCCAACACGTTGACGCTCAACTGTCGCGCGGTCGATAGCATCATCGGTCTCGCGCCGTCGTCGACGGTGGATTTCGGCGGCGTCCTGGTCAACACGCCGACGCCGGCGACGACGACCATCACGGTCACGAACACGGGCGGTGCATCGTACGGTCCGTTCTACTTCCAACGCATTGCCGACGCCGGCAACGTGTTCTCCGCGACGTGCGTGACGGGCTGCAGCACGGCGAATTGTGGCTCGAGCGGCACGACGAACCAATGCACGCTCGGCTCGCTCGCGCAGATGACCGTCCAGGTCACGTTCCGGCCGACGGCAGAGGCACCCTATGCCGCGGGGCTCGTCCTAAACCGTGGCACGGGCAATGCGAGCCTCTCGCTCGCCGGTCGCGGTATCGACAAGCACATCCAGGTCACCGACGCGGTGATCGCCCCCGATACGTTCCGCTGCCCGGGCGACAAGGCGACGCTCGTACCGATCACGATCACGAACACCGGCGAGGCTCCGCTCTCGATCGATAGCCTGACTGTCTCCGGCGATCCGGTGTGGCAGGTCACCGAAGCGACGCCGTGGATCGTCGACGGCTGCGTGTATCCATGCACGACACCGGGTACGCGCGACCTCATGGTTCGTTTTGCACCGCAGGCGATCGGCAAAGCGCCGACGGGTCAGCTCTCGCTCATGAACGATGCATCTCCGGTCAGCGATCAGTTCAAGGCGATTCGGCTCGACGGTAACGGCAAGGAGCGCATCGTCGACATGCTGCCCGGCGTCGTGCCGTTTGGCGTCACCGGTGCCGGCGTGCCGGTGAAGCTATCGACGCTGCACGACGATACCCACCCACTGCTCACCGTCGAGAATAGCGATACCGAGGCGTTCACGATCCGGTCGATCGTCGTCGGTGACGGCACGAGCAAGATCTTCACGGTGAAAAACCTCGATGGCAGCGAGGTCAAGAACGTCACGATCGAGCCCGGCCAGGTCAAAGAGTTCGACGTGATCTTCGCGCCCGACAAAGTCGGCGAGTTCAACGCACAGATCTATCTCTACCTCGACTCGGATTGCGAACCGCAACGAGTCAATGATGTCACCGGGCGCGCCGTGTTCGTCGATGCCCACGGCTCGAGCATCTTCGGCTGCGCCGCGGGTCGTGGCAGCGGAACCGGGATGCTACTGATCGTCATCGGGCTTCTCTTCGCGTGTCGGAGGCGACGACGGTGAACTGGCGCTCGCGCGCGCTTCTCGCAAGCCTGTTGTTTTCGCCGATCGTTGGCCGCGCCGAACCGACGCGCAACATCGACCTGGCCGTCTACGACCCGACGCCGAATACCCTCGGCGCGTCGTTTCAGCTGCAGACCGCCGAAGTAGGTGACTCCGGTGCCTACGGCGTGGGCGCGACCTTTGGCTACGCGCACGCTCCGCTCGTGCTCGACACCGAGCAGAATCCCGACGCGGTGATTCGTCACCAGGCAATGCTGACGATCGGCGGCGCGTATGCGATCGCCAACCGCTTCGAGCTCGGCGGCCACATGCCGTTCTACGTGCAAAGCGGTCAGCCGTATGGACAGACGAACTTCAGCTACGAGCCGGCAAGCGGCGCCGCAACTGGCGACCTCGTGCTCCACGGCAAGATGAAGCTGTCGCAGAGCTCGACGCTCAATACCGGGCTCGCGCTCGCGATCAAACTGCCCACGCGCACCGATGGCCAGTTCACCGGTTCGGATCTGCCGTCGGTCAGGCTGCTCGGGCTCGGCACGTACTTTTTCTCGCCGCGCATCACGTTCCAGCTGAACCTCGGTGGTGTCGTGCGCAAGACGGCCGAGTTTGCAAACGTGCGGCAGGGCAGCGGCATCGTCGGCGGCGCCGGCATCCAGGTCCGCGTTGTCGATCCGCTCACGCTGCAGGCCGAAATCTACGGGGAGCTGATTCCGGGCGGCCGCCTCGACGAGATGACGCAGCCATCGTTGCTCGTCGGCTCCGAGCTCCTCGGTGGTGCGCGCTATCGAGTCAACCGCGAGAGCAGTATTGGCCTCGCGGCCGGGACCGCGATCGCGCCGGCGATCGGAAACACCGATCTGCGCGCTGTCGTGACGTTCGCGTACGCGCCATCGGCCCCCGTACTGCCGACGCTGTACAAGCCTGAGGCACCACCGCCGGCGCCCGATCTCAACAAGGTCGACACGGACTTCGATCGCATCGTCGACGCGAAGGACAAGTGCCACGAATATCCCGAAGACAAGGACGGCTTCGAAGACGACGATGGCTGTCCCGATCCGGATAACGATAAGGACGGCATCCTCGACAAGAGCGACAGGTGCCCGAACGTCGCCGAGGACAAAGACGGCTTCGAAGACGGCGACGGCTGTCCCGAGCCCGATAACGATCGCGACGGCATCCCCGACGACAAAGACAAGTGCCCGCTCAAGCCGGAGAAGATCAACGGCAAGGACGATAACGACGGGTGTCCCGACGAGGGCGACTCGCTCGTCATCAGTCAGCCCGATCGCATCGAGCTGCTCGAGAACGTGCAGTTCACCGGCGAGAAGCTTGCGAAGAACAGCGCGAACTTGATGGGTCAGCTCGCGGCAACGTTACGTGCGCGTGCCGATATCGCGCGCCTACGCATCGCCGTGCACGTCCAGCCGTCGAAGAGTGCAGAGAAGGACAAGGCGCTCGCCGACAAGCGCGCCGAAGCGATCTTGATCTGGCTCGTCAATGCGGGCATCGCGACCGAGCGCCTCGACGTCAAGGGCTTCGGCGGCACGAAACCGCTCGTGGCGCCTGACCGCAAAGGCTCCGCCGAGATCAACAATCGCATCGAGCTGATCATCATCGATCGCAAGTGAGCTACGCTGACCGGGGAGGTCAGCATGTCCGAGCTCGAGGCAATGGGAATCTCGGTGCAGCGCGGGTTCGTCACCAACACGAGCGACGTCGAGGGCGTTCAGACCAACGAGAGTGAAGCGACGCAGCTCGCGTTCACACTGCCCAAGCCGATCGAGATCCAGGCGACGTTCTCCAAGGAAGGCTTCACCGACAAGCTCGTCAAGATCTTCAAGAAGGAGATCCAAGCCGGCGACCCGGCGTTCGACGAGACGGTCTACGTCAAGACCGACACGCCCGAGCTGACCGCGGCACTGCTCGAGAATGCCCAGGTCCGTGCGAGCATCGCGCGCATGGTCGGCGCCGGCGGCCTCATCGAGGTCGACGGCCCGTTCGTGAAGATGGAGCTCGCGGGCCATCACGAGACCGAGGATGCGGATACGGTCACATTCGTACGCGCGCTGGTCGGCTAGGCGCGGGTTACATCCCCGCACAAGTCCAGCTTTTCGAGCCGCGGTTGGAACCGCGCGGCCGTTCACGTTACCCTAGGACTGGTGGGAATCGCTGGACGCCTGGGTCTTGGGATCGCGGCCTTTGCGCTCGGCGCGTGCTCGCGCTCTGCGCCGGAACCGAGCAAGCAAGCCATGCTCGAGACCGTGGTGGTCGAGCTCAAAGATGTTCCGCCACCGGCCGAAGCGCCGAAGCCACCTGTGGTCGAGCGCAAGGTCGTCGCCGAGCAGCCGCGGCCTGAGACGCCGCAGCCGACGACGCAGGTGAAGTCGCGCGTGAAGTCGAGGCCGACGCACCAGACCTCGCATGCGGCGGTCAAGCCAACGCAGCCGGAGACGAAGCCCCCACCGCCGGAGACGAAGCCGGATCCACCGCCGCCGAAGCCCGACAACAAGCCACCGCTAGAGACGAATCCGTACATTTATAAATGAACGGCCCCTCGACGCTCTGCCTGATCACGCTAGCCGGCTGCACCGTCTTCGACGAGCGGTTGCCGCCGAAACCCGATTGCTACACGAACCTCGAGTGCAGCGATCAGCTCGGCGAGCCGGCGCTTTGCGTCGAGACCGGAACGGTGGACGAGCCCGCCGCGTCGTGCGTGAAGCTGCTCAGCGAGGATTGCCAGACGATCACGGGCGATCACCTCGACGACAACGCGGTCGTGATCGCGTCGCTTCTATCGACAACGGGCGCGCAGGCGAGCACGAACATTCCGCGCCAGCAGTCCGCGATCATGGCCGTCGAGGAGATCAACGAGTCAAACGCGTCGGGTGGGATCCTGATGAGCACGGCGCCCGGCGATACGAAGAAGCTCGTGATGCTGTCGTGCGACGAGATCGCGAATTTGCCGCGCGTCGCGACGCATCTGATCTCCGAGCTGCATCTTCCGGCGATCGTCGGTCCAAACCTTAGCCAAGACACGATCGATCTCACGCTCGGCAACGATGCTATCGGCCTGCCGAGCAGCGCGCAGGGCGGCACGCTGCTCATCACACCCGTCGCGGTCGCGAATGCGATCGCAAATCTGCCCGACAACGGGCTCGTGTATCAGATGGTGCCGACGGACGTGCAGCGCGTGCCGCTGATGAAGGCGCAGATCAACGCGCTCGAGACCATGCTCAAGACGCAGCGCACTCTAACGAAGATCAAGCTCGGTATCTTCTATCGCGACGATGCCCTCGGCAAAGGCACGAGCGACGCGCTGACGACGCTGACGATCAACGGCGGCACGCTCGCGCAGGCGATCTCGCGCGGCGAGGTTCGCGTCGATTCGTACGATCCGGCGCTCGCCGCCGACAGCCCGCTCGTCGCGACGTACGCGAACACGTTCCAGCCCGACATCATCGTCATCGTCGGCACGGCCGAGGCCGTGAAGTACTTCATGGTGCCACTTGAAGCGGCATGGCCGACGGCGAACCGTCCGTACTACGTCGCGATCGACTCGACGAAAGTGCCGGATCTGATCACGGCGGTGAAGGCCAGCACGAACGGATTGCGCCAGCGCGTGCGCGGCACCGGCGTGGTGACGCCGCCCGAGTCGCTCTCCGTGTTCACGGCGTTTCAAGTCCAATACGGTCAGCGCTGGAAAGACGCGATGGGCAACCCGCAGCCGGCGACGATCTCGAATATGGGCCCGACGTACGATGCCGTGTTCGCAGTCGCGCTCGCGCTCGTCGGTCAATCGATGGTGACGGGCGCGACGATCGCCGCGGGGCTGCCGCGCCTCGCGACGAATACGCAAACATGCACGTACGACGGCGCCGGGTTCCTCCAATCGCCGTGCTACGCGGTGACGGATTATTCGCGCACGCTGTATCGCAACATGACGCAGCTCCTCGACGAGGAACCGGTCACCGAGATCGGAACGTTTGGCCGCCTAGAGTGGGATAGCTTGGGTGCGAAGGCAAGCGGCATCATCGAGATGTGGTGCATCGATTACAGCGGGACGAACCCGGTGTTCGCCTCGTCGGGCCTGACCTACGACGTCAAGACGCAACAAACGTCGGGGACCTACGTGCCATGTCCTCCGTGAAGCTCGCGCTGGCGCTCGTCGTTTGCTTCGCGGCGCCGGTCTACGCGGATGCGACCGCGGCATCGCGCGCATTCTCCGAAGGCCAGGCCGCGCAACTCGCCGGCGATTTCGATCGCGCCGCGCAGAACTACGAGCTCGCGTTCTCGATCCAACCGTCGAAGGAAGCGCTGCGCAGCGCGGTTCGCGCACGCCACCTCGGTGGCCAATTGCCGCGCGCCGCGACGCTCGCCGAGCTCCTGCTCGCGATGTACGGCGACGACGAGACGTCGACGAAGCTCGCGAAGGAAGTCATTGCCGAGGCGAAGCCCAAATTCGCGCGCATCGCGATCAAGTGCGGCGCGCCATGCACGATCGCCGTCGGTGGTCGTGCGGCGTCGCTGACCGCCGCGACCTCTCACGCGATCTTTTTGCCGGCCGGTGCGGCGACGATCCAGATCTCGTTCGAGACCGGCGACGTCAAGCGAGACGTCGCCGTCAAAGCGGGCGAGGACAGCGCGCTCGATATCCCAAAGCCGCAATCCACGACGACGCCCGTGAGCTCCGATCCGATCACGGTGACGAAGAAGAAGAAGGACGAGCCGCACGGCGTGTCGCCGATCGTGCCGCTCATCGGTGCCGGCGTCACCGTCGTGCTCGCCGGCGTGACGACATGGTCGGGCGTCGATACGCTCAAGGCGCACGACGCGTACGTGCTCGATCCCACCGACGCCGCGTACGAACAAGGCCGCGGCAAACAGATGCGCACGAACGTGCTGCTTGCCGTGACCGGCGTGTTCGCGATCGCGACCGGCGCAACGGCGATCTTCTGGACGAACTGGCACGGCACGAAGCCCGCCGTCAACGCGACGAGCGAGAGCGCGACCGTCGGCATCGCCGGCCGGTTCTAAGGCCTTAGTGCACGTTGAGCGCGATCAGGATCTGCTTGCGGCCCGCCGCAGGCGGGAAGCGCACGGTGCGCAGCTCGTTGCGAATGCACGCACCGAGCGGTGAATCCGCCGAGTTCGGGGGCTCGAATGCGAGCTCGTACGCAAAGCCGTCGGCGTTGAGGAACACGCGCACGCGCGCATACGGCGGCAGCGCGCTGCCGTGGTCGACCAGGCAGCGATCGAACGCCGCCTGATGATCGCGCAACGCGAGCACGTACGGATCGACCGTGGGCGGCAGGTAATAGCGCTGCGGCTTCGCTTCCGTCGAGCGAGCGAGCGTCCAGATCACGATCATCGCCGCGGCGGCAGCTGCGAGCGCGATCGGCACAAGCATCTGCTTCGTTAGCTTCCGTCGGCGCGCCGCCTTCGGCATGTCGTCGAGTGTCGTGCCGGCTTTGGTGTGGAGCTGGACGTTCGTCGTCGGCTCTTCGATCTCGAGAATCGGCGTGAAGTAATCGACTTCCGGATCGGCATCGAACGAGCCAATCGTCGGCATCGTCGCGCTCGGATTCGCGTTGCGATGAAGCACCGCGCCGACAGTGCGCTCGCGCTTGCGAATCTCTTCCGAGAAATGCGCGTGCACGAACTCGCCGATCTCGTCGTCGCCCCACGGTGGCATCGGCACGGCGGCGGTAAGCGCCTGGCGAAACTGGCGCACGCTCGCGAACCGTTTATCGGGCTCGGGCGCGAGGCACTTCTTGATCACGCCGAGCACGGCCTCGGGCACGTCCTGGCGAAACTTGCGGATATCGGGGAGCGGCTGGTCGAGCACCGCGCGAAACGTCAAGTAGTCCGTCTTGCGCTGGAACAACCGCCGCAGCGACAGCATCTCGAACAGCACGATGCCCATCGCGAACACGTCGGCGCGGCGATCGACCGGATTGCCGCGCAATTGCTCCGGCGACATGTACGCGTACTTGCCCTTGATCGCGCCGCTCTCCGTGTTCGCGACGTTTTCGACTTTCGCGATGCCGAAGTCGAGCACCTTCGCGACGCCGTGATCGGTGAGAAATATATTCGAGGGCGTGACGTCGCGATGCACGATGTTGAGCGGTTTGCCTTCGCGATCCTTGAGCTCGTGCGCGTAGTGCAGACCATCAGCGACCTGGCACAGGACGCCGGCGACGAGCCCGAGCTCGAGCGTGTCCTTCTCTTTCGCGGATCGACGCAGCAGCTCGAGCAGCGTGACGCCCTCGAGGTACTCCATGACGATGTAGAGCTCGCCGTTGATCTCGTCGAGCTCGTGGATCTGGCAGACGTTCGCGTGGTTGATCTTCGAGACGATCTGCGCCTCGGCGATCATCATCGAGCGAAACCGCGCATCGTTCGCGAGGTGCGGCAGGATCTTCTTGATGACGTAGAGCTTCTCGAACCCGGCCTTGCCTTCGAGCCGCGCGAGGAAAATCTCGCCCATGCCACCGGCGGCCAGCTTGGCCAAGACCTCGTACCGCCCCAACCGGGCCGCTGGCAGCATTCGATTGAGTCTACCTCGTTTCCCTCTCCGGCCGGGACAATTCCCGGGCGCCTATCCCCCGAACAACGAACGAAATAGTGGGTCAATTCCCGGCTGCTGCTCGTCGAGTATCTGCCGCATTCGGTACTCGATTTGCGGCTTCATTTCGGGGTGCGTCAGAATGTAGAACTTGCGCTCCTTGATCGCGCGCACCACGTCGTCGGCGACGCGCTCGGCGGGGATGCCGCTTTGCACGAGCTGATCGAGCACGCCTGCAAACTTTGCCGCTTCGGCGCTCGCGTTCGGTTTCGCCGGCGTCGGCCGATTGCGGTGCGACGAGGCGATTCGCGTCTTGACGAAACCGGGGCACAAGACCGACACGCCGACGTTCGACTTCGCGAGCTCGAGCTCTTTGGCCAGGCACTCCGAGAGCGCGACGACCGCGTGCTTCGTCGCGGTGTACGGACCGAGGTACGGCGTTGACGTCAGCCCCGCGATCGACGCGGTGCTCACGACGTGTCCCTCTTCGCCGCTCGCGACGAGCGCCGGCAGAAGCATGCGAATGCCGTGGATGACGCCCCACAAGTTCACGTCGATCGCCCAACGCCAGTCGGCTTCCTCGATCAGCCAGAGCGGACCGCCACCACCACCGACGCCCGCGTTGTTGCAGATGACGTGGACGAGGCCGAAGCGCTCGCGCGCCTGCGCAACAGCCGCCGCCATCTGCTCTGCGCTCGAGACGTCGGTGCGGATCGCGAGCACGTCGACGCCTTTGCCGCGCAGCGCCGCTTCCGCTTCCGCGAGCGGGCCCTGTTCGACATCGACGAGGACGAGCTTCATGCGCTCGTCGGCGAGGCGATGCGCGATCGCGAGCCCGATACCGCTCGCTGCGCCGGTGATCCACGCGACCTTGTCTGCGAGGCTTTTCATCCGCGCAGACTAACGCGGATCAGCCGCGCGGATCGACGAGCTCGCTCTTATCGTTTGCCGAACGAATCGCGCCGACGGTCGTGATGAGCGTCGCCATGATCAGCATCGCGAACGAAAGACCGATGTTGTTCAGCGACTCACCGACGCAGACGACGACGATCTTGCCGACGTCGCCCGGAAACTCACCTGCCGCGGTGAAGCCCTTGATGCAGCCCGTGGTGAAGCCGAGCAGACCCGACAGCATCACGAGCAAGCCGAGGCTGCGTACGACCCTCATGTTTCTGCGCGATGGGCGCAGCGCATACAGCACGGCAGCGCCGAGCAGGATGAGGCCGAAAAGCGTCGTGGGGTACATGCCCCAACCACCAGAATGAAAAGCTCCTTGCACGTTATCCTCCTGTTGTGCTCAGCGAGACAGCAAGTATCTCGCAAGGTTGCAGAGACGTCACTGCGACAATCGACATGTCCCAGTGACGCGAAGTGAGGTCAAGCAGTTGCTTGCATACGCGACACGCTCACGCGCTCGTTACGCCACGGCACGATGAGCCACGACCGCATGATTGCGAGTGCATCTGTAGGTTCGTAGTGGCCATGCGGGCCGAGCCGCCACAGCTCGAAATGCAAACACCGCGGTGCATCCGGCATCGCAGCGCCGACGAATCCGATCACGTCGGATGTCTTGACGCGCTCGACACGCGCACGCGCACCGCGATTCGTCGGCAGCGCGAACATGTGCTCGAGGTTCGCGTAGTAGCTCGCCCACCCATTCTTGTGATCGATGACGACCGCGTAGCCGTGCAGCTGCTTGCCTGCATACGTGATCACGCCATCGCCGACGGCAAATGCCGGTGTCATGTCGGGCACGACCATGTCTGCGTACGCGAGCTCGAGGCCCGCTGTTTTGGGATCGGTCGTCAGTGCGATGGGAAGGCGGCCGGTCAGGGACGGTAACGGCCAAACGGGTTGGCGAGGAGCATTAGTGAACATGTGAATCCTTGTTGGGGAGCAGCGCGTTCCAGGTCTCGACGGACGGCAGCGGCGCGCCTTGCGCATGGAGCTCGACGCAACGCGCGAGCAGTGCTCGCCAGAACTCGGCGACGTCGCAGTCGGGCAGCTTGAAGAAGGTCGCGATCGCCGTGAGGTCGCGCAGCTCGTTCGCACGCTGCTCGAGTGCGAAGTAGGCGCGAAGCCATGAGGTGATTTCGAAGCACATGATCGTGAGAGCGGCGTCGCGCGAGCGACGCTCGTGGTTAGTCGGTTGCTGCTACTTCCTGTTCGACGAGCTTGGTCGGCTTTGCCTGCAAGCTCTGCAAGAGGAGCTCGAGCACTTTCTCGTTGCTCAGAATCGCCTCCAAGAGTGACTGCCGCGGCAACACGTAGATCGTGCGCAACGGAACATGCTGGGTATGAACGAAATAGATGTCTGCGAGGTCGGTCATGTGATTTCTCCTTTGGTCGCGTCGCTCGCGCGAGCTCCGCTCTCCGATCACTGATAACCAGCGCCCAGCGAGCGATCGCAGACGCGCCCGCGGTCGATTTTTGCGAATTTCTAGAGCATGCCGAGCTGCGGTGCGCTGCGCTCCGGCACCCACAACATCGAGAGCACGGTGCCGAGCTCCGGCGAGCACGTCGCATGCTCGATGATCTCGACGTCGGCCGATGTATCGAGCCACGCGTCGGCGGGAACGGTTTGCGGCTCGGCGTCGAGCGTGCCGTTCGCGAAGTAGTCCCATGCGAGCGAGGTCGCATCGACGAGCTTGCCGCGCTCGATCGGTCGCGTGAACGTTGGGCTCGGCGCGCACCATTTGACCTTGCGCGCCTCGCAGAGCACAGCGGCGCAGCGCTCGCTCGCGAGCTCGGTGAAACGGATCGCGCTCGCGAGGATCGAGACGTTGTAGTCGTGCGCGATGCGACGCGGCACCGCGAGATCGACGGGCGAGACCTCGCAGGTGCGGCGCAGCAGCGACGCTGGCATGAGTAGCTCGGCTGCAAATGCATCGGCCGCCACTTCGAATTCTCGCTCCGGCCGCGACGGATGGCCGAGGATCAAATGGCCGAGCTCATGCGCGATGCTGAACCGGCGCGCCGCCGGATCCGTCACGTGCGTCGCGACCATGATGATCGCGCGCTGCCGCATGCGCACGAGCTGAGCGATCGCGCCGTCGAGCGGCGCCTCGACGATCGCGACACCGAGGCGCGCGGCGAACGATTCGATCACGATGTGCTCGGGCGCGCACACGCCGAATCGATAGATCAGCCGCTGCGCGCAGCGCTGCGCGTCGCGAACGGATTCGTGCCGCATGACTACTCCGGTTCGAGCGTCGCGATCAGCCGGCGCAGATCGTCATCGCTGAGCGTGGTCAGCTTGCGATGCGCGATCTGCACGGTGCCGCCCATGCGCGTGGTGATTTCGGCGAGCTTCGCGAGCAATGCATCGCGGCCGAGCTCGTAGAGCCGCGCCGGAATCGGCTTGGCCTTCTCGATCGGCGCGTCGGCGGGTGTCAGGCTTCGGCGCATCTCGGCGAGCCGTGCCTGCACCTTCGTGCGGACCTCGCGCGCCCAGCGCTGGTCTTCCGGCGTGGCCTTGCCCTGCTCTGCTTCGGCGACCGCCGCGTCGTGGAAGATCTCGTCGAGGATCTCGATGGATTTGTCTTTCGTCATGGTGATCCTCATGCGCGTGCCGCGACGATCTCGCGTACCTCGGTTGGCAGCTCTCGCACAAGCCGCTGCAGTCGTTTGCGCGCCGCTTCGTAGCGCCTCGAGGTCAGGCCGGCGACTCGCATGACTTCGATCTTCTTCGTCGCGCCTTCCGCGTACGCATCGAGCAAGCGCAAGACATCGTGATCGCGCGCCGCGAGCTGGCGCAACTCGGCGAGCGTGCGTTCGGCGAGCTCGATCAGCGCGAGCTGCTCGTGCGGCGAATCGGCGACGTGCGCCTGCTCGTCGATGCCACGATGACGAAACTTGAGTGCGCGCACGTAATCGTGCCGCGTGCGCGAGCGAATCGCATCGAGCAGATGTTTCTCCAGCGTGACACGCGCTGGGTCCCAAACGATGGTGCCCTCGATCGTATCGTCGATCGCATCCTGCACGAGCTCGCGCGCGTAGAGCTCGTCGACGCGGCGTCCGGCACGCGCCACCATGCGCGCCCGGACACGCGCATAGCGCTTCATCTTCTCTTCAAAGCCGCCGACCGCATATTGGGCCTCGAACGCTTCGATCCATTCTTCGGTCATCTGAAACCGAGCCTAACTGATCGATATGACAGCACTGTTCTAGCGTTCAGTAACCGCGCAGAACGCCAGCGGGAGTGCCGGACAAGCGATTTTGGCGCATCACGTCCGTTGTTCGGACGCGCGAGCGCGCTGCGCGATAAACCGCGCGACCTGCGTCCACAGCGCGTCGAATTGCGCGCGGTCGAAGCCCGATCCGGTCGCGAGCCAATCGGTGTGTGGCGGCCTGTGATCGGGGCCGTGAAAGTGCCCGATGATATCGAGGTGGTCGCCGCGCGCGTGGTGCAAGAGCTCGCCGTGGCGTTGCGACGCGAGCGGCACGATGCCGTCGCCTTCGCCGACGCGGCGATACAGCCATCCATATAATGAGTACGTCGCTTGCGACCACGGATGCGCGCCGAGCGCGAAGCGGCCGCCGAACCGCGGCGGTTTCGCGGCCGACGTCACGCATGCGTAGCTCACGGCGTCGCGATCGCCGGTCGCGGCATCGAACACGTCCATCGACGCCGGCGTGAGCTGCGGCATCAGCGTCTGATCGCCGTGAACATCGGCGACGAATTGATGCACGCGATCTTCGCCGAGCTTGCCGAGCAGCTCGGATTCGAGGTGATCGAGCAACGCGCGCGGCGGGCTCGAGCGGCGCAGCGCAAGGCCGGTCACGGCGGCGGCGGCACGCGCGAGGAGGCCAACGGGCAGCCGGCCGTGGCGCAGCACCGTGATCGTGCCGAGCGAGATCAGGCGCAGCACTTGCTGGCCCATCAAGCTCGAGAAGAAATCGGCGAGCGGCGTGCCGCGATGCGGCGATGCGATCGTGACGATCGAGCGCACGCGCCGCGCGATCGGCTCGGGATCGAGCTCGGCATCGAGCGACAGACCCGGCGAGACGAGCAGGCGCGCGTCGAGGCCACCGGTCGAGTGACCGATGAAGTGCAGCGGCGCACCCTCGGGCGCGGCCTCGTGCACGAACTGCAAGAGCTGGGTCGCGCGCACGCGGAGCGACGACGTCGGCCCGACGCGCACGCGATGGATCTCGACGGCGAGACCCTCGCGCGCGAACGCATCCTCGAGATAGTCGCGAACGTGCCCGAAGTAGATGAGCCGGCCGAAGTTCACGAACCCGAAGAAGCCGGGAATCAAAAAGACATGCTGGGTAGCGATGGGGCCAATCTTGCGACCGAACGCAGCGCTTGCCAACTGTTCGCATCCCTGATATTTCGTAATACGAAATGTCGGTATCGCGAAGCGCTCGCATCGACTACAAGGCGGGCCTCGACCGCATCGTCGAGACCGTGATCTATTTGCAAAGCGAATCGCGACGCCTCGCGAAGGAGCAAGCCGCGCGCCACGGCATCACGCCGACGCAGCTGAACGTGCTCAAGCTGCTGCTGACGGTCGGCGACTTATCGCTGTCAGAGCTGTCGCGCCGGATGGCGGCGACGAACTCGACGGTGACAGGCATCGTCGATCGCATGGTCGCGGCCGAGCTCGTCGCGCGCGAGCAGAGCGTTTCCGATCGCCGCGTCTGGAAGATCCGGCTGACCGCGCAGGGCAAGGCGATCGCGAAGAAGCTCGAGGTCGCGCCGTGGGAAATCTTGCGCTCAGCCGTAATGGCGTTGCCGCCGGCGGAGCTCGAGCAACTGATCAAGACGCTCGTCAAGGTCTCCGACCACGTCGAGCGCATTGTCCAAAAGGAGATGCCATGACCACGATGCGCGAACGTGTCGCCGAGCTCGAAGCGCGACGCGCGAAGGTGCGCGAGATGGGCGGCGCCGAAAAGGTCGCGAAGCATCACGACCGCGGCAAGCTCACGGCGCGCGAGCGGCTCGCGCTGCTCTTCGACGGCGGCGTGTTCGTCGAGGTCGGCATTCACGCCACCGAGATGGGGCCCGGCGCGCAGCAGGTGCCCGCCGATGCGGTCGTGTGTGGCTGGGGCAAGGTCGACGGGCGCTACGTCGCCGCTGCCGCGTACGACTTCACCGTCAAGGGCGGCTCGATCGGATTTGTCGGCGAGACAAAGGTCACCCGCATGCGCGAGCTCGCGCTGCGCTGCCGCATGCCGATCGTGTGGTTGATCGATTCGGCGGGTGCGCGCATCGATCCGAAGCCGAACGGCGATCCGGATCAGATCTCGCTGTTCGCCGGCAGCGGTCATTTGTTTCGCGAGCAGGTCGTGATGAGCGGCGTCGTGCCGCAAGTCGCGGCGATGGTCGGACCGGGCGCCGCGGGCACGGCCTATATCCCCGGCCTCGCCGACTTCGTGCCGATGGTCGCCGGCAAGAGCTCGATGGCGCTCGGCGGCCCGCCACTCGTCAAGGCGATGACGAACCAAGACATCTCCGAGCAAGACCTCGGCGGTTCGCGCATCCACTGCGAGGTCTCGGGCTGCGGCGATCTCGAAGTCGAAACCGACGAGCAATGCATCGCGATCACGAAGCGCTACTTGTCGTTCATGCCGCAGCACAACGGCGAGCGGCCACCGATCGTGAGCGCGCGTGATCCGATCGATCGCACCGACGACACGCTGCTCGACATCATTCCCGACAACCCGAAGAAGACCTACGACATGTACGAGGTGATTCGGCGCATCGTCGACGACGGTGACTACCTCGATATCAAGCCGCGGTGGGCACGGCCGATCATCACGTGCCTCGCGCGGTTCGGCGGTCGCCCCGCCGGCATCGTCGCGAACAATCCCAAGCAAGCCGGCGGCATCCTCGATGCCGACACCGCCGACAAGGCGGCGCGCTTCATCCAGATCTGTGACGCGTTCAACCTGCCGCTCGTGTTTCTCATGGACGTGCCGGGCTTCTGGGTCGGCAAGGATCACGAGCACGGCGGCATCATTCGCCACGGCGCGAAGATGCTGCACGCGATGGCCTCCGCGACGGTGCCCAAGCTCACCGTCGTCACGCGCAAGGGCTACGGCGCCGGTTACTACGTGATGGCCGGTCGCGCGTTCGAGCCGGATCTCATGGTCGCGTGGCCAGGCGCCGAGATCAGCGTGATGGGCGCCGAAGGCATGCTCGGCATCGCCGGCGCGAAGCTCTTCAAGGGCACCGAGCCACCGCCCGAGGTCAAGAAGCAGCTCGCGGCGGCGATCCAGAAGAACATCGATATCTACAAGGTCGCCGGCTGGGGTCTCGTCGACGACGTGATCGATCCGCGCGAAACGCGCCGCCTGCTGTGCCTCGCGATCGAGATGAGCTGGACGCGCACCGTCGAGCGTCCATCGCGCAAGCACGGAATCATGCCCGTCTGAGGAGGAGCCGCCATGTATCAGTTCAGCGAAGAGCACGAGATGATCCGCAAGCTGCTGCGGCGGTGGACCGGATCGAAGCTCGAGCCGAAGGTCGATGCGCTCGAAGCGGGCGAGCCGCCGTACGAGCTCATCCGCGACTTCGTGAAGGTGTTCGGCATCGCCGACCTCGCGCGCGGCGCGTTCGACAAGCTCGAGGCGAACGAGGGCGCACCGAAAGGTGGTCTGCGCGCCGCCGACCCTGCGCTCTCGGCGCTGGTCTCGATCGAGCTCTCGCGTGTGTGCCCGGGCTTTGCGCTCGCATTCGGCGCATCGGCGGGCCTCGCCGGCGCAGCGATCATGGCGAAGGGCACGCTCGAGCAAAAACGTCGGTGGGGCCTGCCGCTCATCACGTTCGAAAAGATCGGCGCGTGGGGCATGACCGAGCCGGGCGCCGGCTCCGATGCGTTCCGCTCGATGCGCACAGTCGCGGTCCCCAAAGATGATGGCTACGTGCTGAATGGCCAGAAAACGTTCATCACGAACGCGCCCTACGCCGACACGCTCGTCGTATATGCGAAAATCGATCGAGGCGATGATACGGCGCTCGCCGATCGTCCGATCCAACCATTCGTCGTCGAGCGCGGCGATGCCGGCGTCACCACCTCCAAGCCGATGCGCAAGATGGGGATGCACAGCTCGCCGACCGGCGAGATCTTCCTCGCCGATTGCTTCCTCCCCGCCGATCGCCTGCTCGGCGGGCGCGAGAAAGAAGCTCTCGGTCGCGATAGCGGTCGCGACGTGTTTCACTCCGAGCGCACCGGGCTGCCGATGATGGCCGTCGGCATCATCGAGCGCTGCCTCGAGATCGCGCTCGACTACGCGAAGCAGCGCGTAACGTGGGGGCGGCCGATCGCGGAGTACCAGCTCGTGCAGGAAAAGCTCGCGCGCATGTTCATGCACCTCGAGAACTGCAAGAACCTCATGTTCAAGCAGCTGACGCTCAGCGCGGAAGGCAAGACGATGAACGCCGCCGAGGCGAGCGTCGCGAAGCTCTACTGCGCGCGCGCTGCGACCGAGGTCGGCATGGAAGCAGTGCAGTTGCTCGGCGGCAACGGCTACATGCAGGAGTTTCGCGTCGAGATGCTCGCGCGCGATGCGAAGCTGCTCCAGATCGGCGGCGGCACGGACGAGATCCAGATCATCAACATCGCGCGGAACCTGCTCTCGTAGCGTATCCTGCCGGCTGATGTCGGTGAGCCGGACCGCCCAGTACGTCGCGTTCTACCGCGCGCTCGAATCGATCGAACGCCATCGCGCGCCGCTGTTTGATGATCCGTTCGCGACCGCGTTCGTGCCGTCGAACCTGCGGTCGATGTTGCGCGTCGCACGCGTGCCATTCGCGCACAAGCTGCTCTCGCGCTATGCCGACAGACGCGCACCGGGCGCGCGCACCAGCGCGATCGCGCGCACGCGCTTCATCGATGATGTCGTGCGCTCGCGCGTCGACGCCGGTGTGCGCCAGCTCGTGATCCTCGGTGCCGGCTTCGACTGCCGTGCGCATCGCTTGCAGGAGCTGCGCGACACCACCGTGTTCGAGGTCGATCGCGCCGATACGCAACGCGCGAAGCGCGAGGCCGTCGCGCGCATGCCAAACGCGCGCACGGACGTGATCTACGTGGCCGTCGATTTCGAGCGGGACGTCCTCGCCGAGCGCCTCGCCGTCGCCGGCTGGGACGCCGACCAACCGACGACGTTCATCTGGGAAGGCGTGACGAACTATCTCGTCGAGAGCGCCGTCGCCGACGTGCTGTCACAGATCGGTACGAGCGCGCTGGGCAGCGCCGTCGTGTTCACGTACATCCACAAGGGCCTGCTCGACGGCACCGCGTACTTCGAGGGCGGCGAGCTCATGATGCAAAACGTCAAGACGCTCGGCGAGCCGTGGCGGTTCGGCCTCTATCCCGAATCCGTCGCATCGTTTCTCGCGCCGTTCGGCCTCGCGCTGCGCGAAAATCTCGGCGCCGACGAGTATCGCGCGCGCTACCTGCCCGCCTCCGACGCGCGCGGCTATGCGTTCTATCGCATCGCGGTCGCCGAGCGCGGGTAATGCTACACATTCGCGGTGCTGCTTCGCGAAACGTTCCCCGCTGGTCCGCTCGAGTGTAACTGCACGGTGCTCGCGTGCGCCGACACGAAGGACGCCGTCATCATCGATCCGGGCGGCGAGGTCGCGCGCATCGCCGAGATCGTCGCGCACTACGATCTAACAGTGCGCTCGATCATTCACACGCACGCGCATCTCGATCACATCTTCGCGACTCGCGATGTCAAGGAAGCGCACGGCGGCGCGATCTGCCTGCATCGCGGCGATACGTTCTTGTACGACGGCATCGCGATGCAGGCGGCGTTGTTCGGCTGGCAGGTCAAATCATCGCTGCCTGTCGAGCGCTGGATCGAGCACGGCGACACGATCGAGCTCGGCAAGCGCGTGCTCGATGTCATTCACACGCCTGGCCACACGCCGGGCTCGGTGTGCTTCGCGCTCGTCGATCCCGACAGCGGGCCGTTGCTGTTCGCCGGCGATACCCTGTTTCGCCGCAGCATCGGCCGCACCGACTTGCCCGGCGGTGACTCGCGGCAGATCGCGACATCGATCAAGGAGCGGCTGTATACGCGAGACCTCGATACTGTCGTCATTCCTGGACACGGACCGACGACATCACTCGGCGATGAAGCGCGCGCGAATCCATTCGTGCGTGTGTAGCGGCTAATCGACCTGCCTGGGGCAACGCGCGTTGCCACCGACGAGAATGCGCGCGACGAGCGATCACGCAGTTGAGATCGTGACGCGCGCGTGTTTCGTCGACCGCGGGAGACGAAACGCAAACCGCGGTTTGCGCTTTGCACGTGGCATCGCGGCTGCAGCGACTGCGAGCAGACCAGAAAGGAACAGCCATGTCTGACAAGCTCGAACCGATCGATCAAGAGCAGCTCACGTCCGTCAACGGCGGCATGGATCCCAACGCGCGTTGGATCATGATGCGTGAGTCCGGCGGTAACCCGAACGCACGCAACCCGCACTCGACAGCGTTTGGCGCGTTTCAGATGCTTCGCGCGACGCGCAGGTCGTACATGGGTGCGGACTGGCAGTCGCACGACCTCGGCAAGCAATACGCAGGTGCATCGCGCTACGTCCACGACCGCTACGGCTCGTGGTCGAACGCCAGATCATTCTGGCAGCGCCATCACTGGTACTGACCGGGTATGCTCGCCTGGTGAGCGAGCGCGTCGATGTCTTGATCGTGGGTGCCGGGATCTCTGGCATCGATGCGGCGTACCACCTGCAGACAAGTCATCCGAAGAAGACGTACGCGATCCTCGAGGCACGCGATCGTCTCGGCGGCACGTGGGATTTGTTTCGGTATCCGGGCATTCGCTCGGATTCCGACATGTACACGCTCGGCTTTCCGTTCCGACCCTGGAAGAACCCGAAGGCGATTGCCGACGGCGACGCGATCCTCGCCTACCTTCACGAAACCGCCGAGGCGTACGGCATCGATCGCAAGATCCGCTTTGGCCACAAGGTTGAAACGGCGCGCTGGTCGAACGCCGATGCGGAGTGGACCGTCACGGCACGCGTCGACGATCGAGCCATCGAGATCCGCTGCGTGTTTCTGTTCCTGTGCTCCGGCTACTACGATTACGACGAGGGCTACACGCCCGCGTTCGAAGGGCGCGAACGATTTCGCGGTCAGATCGTTCACCCGCAGCAGTGGACGCCCGAGATCGATTACGACGGCAAGCGCGTCGTCGTCGTCGGCAGCGGCGCGACCGCCGTGACGCTCGTCCCCGAGCTCGCAAAGCGTGCTGCGCACGTCACGATGTTGCAGCGCTCGCCGACGTACATCATCTCGCGCCCCGCGAAGGATGCGATCGCCGATTGGCTGCGCGCGCGGCTGCCGGCGGCTCGCGCGTACTCGCTCGTGCGTTGGAAGAACGTGCTGCTCGGCATGGCGTTCTACGCGTATTGCCGGCGCTTCCCGGATAGCGCGAAGCGGCTGATCCTGAAGCAAGTGAAACAGCAGGTCGGCGACAGCGCCGACCTCGCGCACTTCACGCCGACCTACAACCCGTGGGATCAGCGGCTGTGCCTCGTGCCCGACGCCGATCTATTCGAAGCGATCAAACAAGGGCGCGCATCCGTTGTCACCGATCAGATCGCGAGCTTCACCGAGACCGGTATCCAATTGCGATCCGGCGCGACGCTCGAGGCAGATCTGATCGTCACCGCGACCGGCCTAAAGCTGCGCCCGTTCGGCGGCGTTGACTTCGAGGTCGATGGCGCGCGCGTCGATCCGTCGCAGCAGATGGTCTACAAGGGCATGATGCTCAGCGGGCTGCCGAACCTCGCGTTCGCCGTCGGCTACACGAACGCATCGTGGACGCTCAAGTGCGACCTGACGAGCCGCTTCGTATGCCGGCTGCTCGAGTACATGGACGAGCGCGGGTTCTCGGTCTGCACGCCGCGACGCGATCCGAACATCGAAGCGGTGCCGCTGCTCGATTTCTCGTCGGGCTACGTGCAGCGCTCGATCCACCTGTTCCCGCGCCAGGGTTCGGCGATCCCGTGGAAGCTCTACCAGAACTATGCGTTCGACAAATGGCTACTCGAGCGCAAGGGAATCGGGGATCCTGCGCTCGATCTGCGCTAAGCGTCGAAACGTCAAACGTGCGCAGCACCGCGGTGGCGATGGCGCGGAGCTGTCGCTCTGGGTCCGAACCGTCAAATGATCATCGCGCGAGCACGTTGACGAGGCAGCCGAGCGAGCCGTTGAGCTGATAGATCGGCGAGACATCGATCGGATGCACCTCGTAGCCGCGCTCGGCGTAGAACGCTTGCGCGGCGCGATCGAGCGCGGGCTGCGCGTACGTCGGCAGATACACGACGCGCGTGCCATCTGCGCGGCGATCGAACAGTGCGTTCGTGTACGTGATGAAGGACCGTCCGCCGGCGAGCACGACGACCGGAGGCCGCACGACGTGAAAGCCACGGGCGAGCAGCTCGCCCGCTGCGCGATCGAAGCGGCGCGCCTCGGTCTCGACATCTGCGAGCGCGAGCGTCGACGCACCGAGCAGCTTGACGCCCGCGCGCAGATCGCCGACTGCGATCGTGTGGTCGTCGAGCGGCACCATGTACATCATCATGTGATGGCGCGGTACGTCGCCGAGCGAGTCGCCGAGCCAGACGATCGTCTGCCCGAAGCGCCGGCGCAGCTCGCGCTCCATCGCGGCGCGGTCGGCATCGCCCCGCCCGACGTTGCGCGCGGCGAGGTTGACATCGGCGAAAAGTAGGTGCGGCGTCGCTGCGAAATCACCGCCTTCGAACGCAATGTCGGCGATGTGCGGATCGCGTTGATACAGCGCGCGCGAGATCGCTTTGGGCGAACGTGCATCGCCGGCGCGATCGATCGCGGCGCTCTCGGTGCGAGGCGGCGCGAGGATGGCACCCTGCCCGCTGTTGTCGACGAGCGCTGCGTAGCGATCGCGCGACCATGTCGTGATCGGCGCACCGACGACGACCGGCTTGAAGCGATCGAGATGTGGCGTTCCCGCCTTCGCGAGGGCGCGCATCAGCCGATCGAAGTCCTGCGGTGCCGCGACCTCGACGTCGACCTCGACCGTGGCGGGCAGTGCAGCGAACAGCTGCCGCCAGATGCCGAGTGCGCGCTGATCCATCGCGGGCGCGTAGTGGATTGCGATGCGACGCAGCGGCGCACTCGCGTCTTCCGCGACGAGACGCGTCGCCGGGCGCTGTGGTCCGCGCGCGAAGCCCACGACCTGCAGGATCAACGCGCTCGCGACGAAGCCCGC
>Ga0070698_100000575_pt1 | contig 39403 bp, 29 predicted proteins | sample KBSK1502metaG_FD_65477 | JGI IMG/M metagenome (GOLD analysis project Ga0070698, IMG submission 65477) | Corn, switchgrass and miscanthus rhizosphere microbial communities from Kellogg Biological Station, Michigan, USA - KBS K1-50-2 metaG | ecosystem: Host-associated > Plants > Roots >...
GAAGGACGATCGCAACGACGAGTTCTGGGGTCACCAGTTCTTTGCTGGTGAGAACCCGCCGACTGATGCGGTGATTCAGTTCAACCTCAAGAACACAGTGCCGGACCTGAAGGTTCGAATCCTGACGCCGGACGGCCGCGCCGTCCGGACGCTGGAGGTGCCGGCCGCGAAGAACGTCGCAGGCATCCAGACGATCTGCTGGGACCAGCGCGTTGAGCCGCTGCCGACGTTAGGTGGACCGGCCGCTCCCGCCGGTCGTGGTGGCGGTGGTGGAGGTGGCGGTGGCGGTGGACGTGGGGCATCGCCGGTCGCCGGAGTTCCGCAGCCGTTGCCAGTGGCCGGCTACATGCCGTCCGATCCGTGCGGCGGTGGTGATGGCGGCGGTCGTGGCGGCGGCGGTGGCTTCGGTGGCGGCGGCGGTGGCAACGCTGGACCGCACGTCGCGCCTGGGAATTACGGCGTCGCGTTGATTGCCGGTGGTCGTGCATTGGATACCAAACCGATGCGGATCATCATGGATCCAGAGGCACGCCTCAACGCGGCGGATCGCACCCGTTGGAACGCGATCACGGTGGAACTGCACGACGCGCAGCGCCGTGGCAACGACGTTCAGGCGTCGCTGAACGCGCTGCATCCGCAGATGACGGACATCGCCGGGAAGATCGGCGGCATGGCGAACGTGCCGGCCAACGTGAAGGCCCAGTTCGAGTCACTGAACAAGGACTACGAGGCGGTGCGCGTGAAGTTTGGTGTGCCGGTAGGCGCGCCGGCGCAGGCGGGTCGCGGCGGCGGTGGTGGTGGTCGCGGCGGTGGAGCTCCGGACCAGAACGTGCTGAGTCGTGTTGGAGCAGCCAAGACCAACATCATGGGAATCTGGGAACCGCCGGGCGATGCAGTGAGTCGTCAGGCAGCCGCGGCGCGCACGTCGCTCATGTCGGCGATTTCGGAAGCCAATGCGGTGCTGGCCAAAGCGCGCACGGTCAGTTCGGCGCTCAAGGCGCATAACGTGACGCTGACGGTACCCTGAGAAACCCGTTCAGGTTGGTTTAAGAAAGGGCCCGGGCATTCGCCCGGGCCCTTTCGTTTGGAAAGTTCCGTCCCTGCAGAAAGTCCCCAAAAAGCCTTTCACCACGGAGGACCGGGGCTCACAGAGGCAATCCTGATTCAACTGCGCTGCCAATCAGATCGTCCCCCGTGTCCTCCATGTCCTCCGTGGTGAAAGGCTGTTGCCGTTCTTTTGTCAGCACCTCGCCCATCCAATCACTGCATCGTCGAAACAGAAGCGGCGCGGTCCTCCAGCGTCTTCAACACGTCACGCCACTTGAAGTCGCCTTTGCCCAGGATCCACTTGTCCATCCACGCCTTCTCGGCCACCGACTTGAGCAGCCGGTTGCGCGGATCGGGGATGCCGTGCGTGTTGCCGGGATACACGAAGAACTCCGTGGGAACGCCAAGTTTCTTGAGCGCCATGTGCAGCTCTTCGCTCTGCGGACGCGGCACGCGTGGATCGCCATCCACCACGTGGATCATGGTCGGCGTCTTCGCGTTCTTGATGTAGCGAATGGGTGACTGTTTCCAGTACGGCTCGAAGTCCTCGTAAGGCAGCTTGCCGCCGAGGTACTCCTGCCGGTTCCGCTGGACGTCGCTTTGCGCGAACATCGAGATCCAGTTCGTCGTTCCCGCACCGGTCGAGATCGACTTGAAGCGGTCGGTGCTCACGAGAATCCAGTTCGACCAGTGGCCGCCGGCGCTCCAGCCCAGCGCGCCCATCTTCGTGCCGTCGACGATTCCCTGCGCAATCAGGTGATCGACGCCCGTGATGATGTCCTCGTAGCCTTTCTTGAAGTAATCGCCGACGATGTCCATACGATGCGCCTCGCCGTAATTCGTCGAGCCGCGATAGTTGGGCAGAAGCACCGCGTACCCGTCGCCGGCGTAGATCTGCGCCCCATACCCGCCATTGAAGCCGAGGACATCGGCACTGGCCGGCCCGCCGTGAATCGCCACGATGAGCGGATACTTCTGTCCGGCCTTGTAGCCCACCGGCTTCACCAGTACACCACCCACCATCTTGCCGTCTTTCGACTTCCACGTCACCTCTTCGGCATCACCTAACGCGAGCGCCGCGACTTGCGGGTTGGCGTTCGTCAGCCGCGTCCACTTCGACTTGTCGGCGAGGTCGGGCATGCTCGCGACCGTGTATTGCGAGCTTGGCGTCTTCGGATCGGCATAGGTGATGAGGAGGCGCTTCGAGACCGGGTCGCGCGTCGCCGACAGCGACGCCTTTTCGCTGGTCAGCTGCGTGACTTTCCCCGAGGCGACGTCCACCGACATGACCTGGTTCGTCGCCCGGACGCCGTCATTGAAGTAGATCGTCTTCGAATCGTCGGACCACCAGCCGATGGTCACGTCGCCATCGTAACCGTCGCCGATCTCGCGCCACTGGGCACTGGCGTCCTCGATGCCGCGAAGGAAGACGCGGTTGTCGCGGAAGTACTTGAAGTCGTTAGGTGCGCTGAACGCCATCGTCCGGCCATCGGGCGCGAACGACAGGTTCCCTTCACCGATGTCGACATTCGTCGTCAGCCGCTCCACCTTGCCGCTCGCAAGATTCGCCAGCCAGAGGTCGCCGTTGATGCCTTCTTCGGTGATGTTCCGCGCATACCGGTCGTTCTTGATGCCGCGGACGCCGGCCCAGCGCCCATCCTTGGACACCGTGAAGCTCGACACACTCATCGTGGCGTCGTTCGTCAGGCGTTTCTCCTGCTTCGACGCGATCTCGATGGTCCAGAGCGAATTCGGCGGCATCGGCTGGTTGCGCACCGTGACCGTGAACTTCTTCTCGCGGCGCTCGCGGTCGTCCTTGTCCACCGAATCCGGCGCCAGGAAAAACACACGCTTGCCGTCGTCAGAAAGCTCCCACGTGCCAACCGGCGTTCCGTGTTTCGTGAGCGGTACCGCCGGAACCGAGTCGATGCCCGAAACCGGTAACATCCATAACTGCCGGTCCTCAGCGCGCCCGGCCCCGAAGACCAGGAACCGGCCGTCGCGCGTGAACTCGAACGTCGCCACGCCGTCTTTTGCATCCGTGATCTTGCGCGACTCACCGCCGTCGGCCCGCATGATGTAGAGCTGGTTCTGGCCGGCGGCGCTCGACGGCGCGTCACGATTCGACGCGAAGACGAAGAACGACCCGTCGGTCGACCAGGCCGGGCTGCCTTCGCTCTTGTCCTTGGTGAATGTGAGTTGGCGAGCCGATGACACGCCGCGCTCGGCCGACACGACCCAGATGTCGGTTGTACTGCGCGCTTCCTTCCAGTCCGGAATGGTCAGGGCGTAGAGCACCGACCGTCCATCGGGGCTGACGGCGAGCGAGCCGGCGCTTCGCAGCAGTTGGACATCGAGGAAGTCCATTGGGCGGCTGGCTGCTTGCTGAGCGGCGGCTACCGAGGTCGCGCAAAGGACAAGCGATGAGGCAAGGCTGAGCGAGAACGAGCGAGTCGACACACGGACCTCCGGTCTGGGCTGGGGCGCACACGAAAAGGGGCGCGCCGCAAGATTGGCGCGCCCACACACCCCTGACAAGCGTCGATTGTGGCGCTAGGTGGGTGACGCGACCTGGAACCGGGCCAGCACCTTCCCCGCTCGCTGTGCCGCTTCAGCGATTCGGTCCGGAGAGGTGATGAACGACACGCGGAAAAAGCCTTCGCCACCTGCGCCAAAGGCGGAGCCCGGCAGGACGATGACAGCTTCGTCATTCATCAGGCGATCGGCGAAGGCCGCGCTCTGGATTCCCTCAGGGAGTGGAATCCATAGGTACATGGTGGCCCGCGGCACTTCGCAGTCGAATCCCGCGTTTCGAAAAGCCTTCACGGCCGCGTCCCGCCGCTCGCGGAAGATCTCGAGGTTGGCGGGCAGGAACTTCTCCCAGCTCTCGATCGCGGCGACGCCGGCGTACTGGATCCCCATGTAGGCGCCGGTATCCACGAACGACTTCACGCGGGACAGGACAGAGCAGATCGCCTTGTTTCCCGCGGCCCATCCGCAACGCCACCCGGTCATGTTGTACGTCTTGCTCAACGAGTGAAACTCGACGGCCACGTCCCGGGCGCCTTCAATCTCGAAGATTGAAGGGGGCACGTATCCATCAAACGCCATCTCGGAATACGCATTGTCGTACACGAGCAGGATCTCGCGTTCGCGACAGATGCGAACCACGTCGGCGAGGTATTCGCGTGACGCGATGGCCGCGGTCGGGTTGTTCGGGTAATTCAGGAACAGGACTCGAGTGCGATCCATGACATCTGTTGGAACTTCCTCGAGCCTGACCAGAAAGTCTGACCGGGGGCGGAGCGCGTACGAATAGACCTGCGCGTCTGAGAGCAGCGTGCCACCCGTATATGCCATGTAGCCGGGTTCGGGGACGATGGCCACGTCGCCCTGCTCGAGAAACCCGAACGCGATGTGCGCGATCCCTTCTTTCGACCCGATCAGCGGCACGATCTCGGTCAGTGGATCGAAGCGCTGTCCGAATCGGCGCTCCATCCATTGGCTGACGGCTTCTCGATACGGCATGTAGCCGAGTCCGAAGCCATAACGACCGAGTGCGGGATCGTGTGCTGCACGAGCCAGCGCCTCGACGGCGGCCTGCGGCGGCGGCAGGTCCGCGTCGCCGGCGCCGAGGTCGATGACGTCAACGCCCTGGGCGAGGAGCTCCCGTTTGCGCTGAGGAATGTGGGCCAGCGGGTACGGCGGAAGCCGATCCAGTCTCGGCGCAGGAATTGGCATCCTACACAATGCACTACCGTCGCCGAATCTCAATCTCCCCATTCACTGTTCGCACCACCACGCGCCCGTTGCCTCGACCGATCACCGCGGTGGCTCGCAGGAACCGACGAGGAGTTCCGTAGCGATCGTCCCAGTCCGTGAGCGGCTCTCGTTCCAGCTCCCAATCGCTTCGAATGCGGGCGGTCTCTTCGTGCGTACGCGTGTGCGCCGTTTCGAGGTCGAGGCGTCCGCTGAAATCACTCGGCAGTTCGATGATGATTCGACCTTTGCCCGACGAGGCTTCGATAAGCTGATCGCTGCCGCGGCCTCGGTCGACAACGATGTGCACTTCTCCGGCCCCCGTTCCGGCCCGAACCGACCCCGACGCAGGCCCGACTGAAACGTCGCCTCCGCCGGTGGACGCGACGACGTCGCCGCCGGCTCGACCGATCGTCACCGTGCCGCCACCGGTGTGCACGCGCGCCCCGTTAGGCGCCGCGTTGAGGTCAACATCACCGCCGGCCTTCTCGATGTTCAGGGTCCCCCCGGCGTATACGGTCGTGCCGCCCACGGTGATCTTCGCACCGTCCCGGCTAACATTCACCGAGGAAAGATCCGTCGTCGAGCCGCGACGCGACCCGTAAATCGAGTCGCCGTAGATCACCGGCCCACTGCCGGACGAACCGCGCAATCCCCCGCGCACGTTCGAGATCCGCACCGTTCCGCCGCCAGTTCCGACGGAGCCCGACAGGTCGGAATCGGTCACGCTGATCTCACCGCCGCCCGTGGTCAATCGCGCGCTCCCGGTGAGGCGGTCGAGCACCAACTCGCCACCGCCGGTGTTTCCCGTGAATCGGCCCTCGAGACCTTTCAACGAGAACGAACCGCCGGCGGAGGAAATGCGGACATCGTACCGCCGTGGCACGCGAATCTCGAAATGATTTGACGTTGACTGGTTCCGCGCGCGCTGTGCAAAGAGCGCACTGACTCGAACCCCATCGGATTCCCGCTCGACGTTGACCTCCACGTCACGCCAATCGCGGCCGCTGAGCAGCGCCTTGACGCTGACGCGTGGTTCGTCCCAGCCGGTGACGGTAACACCACCGCCCGCGTCCAGGTCGAGCACCAGCGTTCCACCGGCCGTGACGTTGAACGAACGCTCGAACGTCGAGTCCTGCGACGGTGTAACCGTCACTGCTGGTTCGGCAACAATCGGCGCGGACTTGACCGCCGGACCCTCGGTGGGTCCGCTCGTGCGCATCGTTAGGCCGCCAACGACGTCCGGTGGCTGAATGGTGGTGATTCCTTCGGGCGCAGCTGATGCGACGGGGACAGGGCGCACACCGCCGACCAGCAGCATCAATGCAGCCGCGACCATCGCGACGATCCTGCGCCCACGCAACCCGGTCTCGCCGCGAACCCGCGTCGGATCGAGGACCGCGACGATGCGACCCTCGAGCGTCGAGGCGCGCGCCATTCCGATCGCAACGGCCCCCGACAAGCGAAGCTCGCGCGAGTTACGTGCGACGCCGATCAGGTGCGACGCATAGTCTTCTCCCGCCGTGCCGAGTTTCAGTACCTGATCATCACACGCCCGTTCGGCGGCTTGCCGCATCCGGAAGGCCGTCATCCAGATAAACGGATGGAACCAGTAGACCGCGCAGGTGACCGTCGCGATCAGTTGATGCAGGTAGTCGCGGCGCACCACGTGTGCGACTTCGTGCGTCGCAACCGAACGAAGGAGGTCCTCACTCCACTCCAGTGACTCTGGCGGAACCACCAGCACCGGTCGACGCATGCCCCATGTCATTGGCGCACCAACGTCCGGGCTCACGTAGATCGCGACCGGGCACCGAAGTCCCACCGACGACGACGCGGCATCCACGATGGTTCGCCAGGCACCTTCGGTGACGAGCTGCCCGCGGCGGGCCAATCGCGCGAGACCGATCCGCCCAATAAGCATCCACGCCAGAACCAGTCCCGCACCAGTGAACCACACCATCAGCCAGAGCGGCGTCCCGGCACGACCGAGCCGGCTCCGCACGACGTTTCCGATATTGGCGGCGTTTCCAACATTCCTGACGTTTGCGAGATTCCCGACCGCGCGTCGACGCACTCCGTCGGCGAATGATGTCTGATGTGAGACGTCCGCTTCGTTAGGCACATTCAACAGGAGATCGTTCGAAGGAGCGCGCCAGCCCGCGATGGGCAGCTTGAACCTCGGTGTCCATGGGACCAGGACGGCCAGGACGAGCGTCCCGCCCAGCGACGCCGACCAGATGAGGTGGCGGAGCGAGGCGGATCGCCGATTGAACAGCAAGGCGCCAAGCGCGCCAAGTCCGAGCAACAGGCTGGCGCGGGCTACCAGTTCGAGTGCGATGGAAGCTGTGCTGCTCATTTGCGACCTCCGGCCCCTTTGCGCTTCCGGGCCTGTTCGATGAGACGCGACAAGCGATCGAGCTCGTCGCCGGTCAGAGTGCGGTCGGCCGCGCCGAGCATCGCGGCAACCGCCGACTCCATGGAATTGTTGAAGAACGTCTGGAGCAGGTGACGCGCGGCTGACCGCTGGGCCTGCGCGGGATCAGCGGTCGGGCGAAACGTGTGTCGTGGCCCGTCCCACTCGTGCGTCACGAATCCCTTCTCTTCGAGGAGCCGCAACATGCCGCGCACCGCCGAATTACTCGGCGGATCGGGGAGTGCATCCCTCACCTGGGCCGCGGTCGCCTGCCCCTGCTGGAAGAGCACGTCCATGATCTGGCGTTCGCGCCGGCCGAGATCCCCTAGTGGGTTTGCCATGACCATTCTGACAAAGGTTACTGCCAATTGGTTGGCAGAGTGTCAATACACTAGCAGTGTGTCAATACACTAACACCTGTTGGGAGCGTGTCAAGCCTGGACTCTGGCAGGACCCTACACCCCACACCACAGGCCCCAGTCCCTGCCTTCACGCCTTCTGCACAACTCCACTCGCTGCCGCCCCTTGGCCGGCGTCACCTTTCGTGATATGGCTACGATCCGTCGTTCGCGACCCGCCACGCTCTGGTTGCAGATCCTGCTCGTGGGCGGTCTCGCCAGCGCGATCATCATCCTCGTCCAGGTTTATCGACTGAAGGTGTCGAACTGGTCGGTGGTCGAGCGCGCGTTGCGGGAGTATTCGACGTTCGCGGCCTGGAGTTACGGACAGCACCTCACCTCGCGCATGCGAGAGTCGGTCGACGAGCTGCTCGGTGCCGTCAATCACGGCGACGGGGTGCACACGAATCCGCGGATCCCCGACGCTCGAGACATGGGGCACTTCATCCCCATGGACGTCGAGTGCAATTGTCATCGTCCGGATCACGGGCCGATGCCGATGCGATACCTCGCATTCACGCTCGGCAGCGACACGCTGTCGGTCGGGAGAAACCTCGCCGGTCCCACGGTGACCGGCTGGCTGGCGGATCCACTGGACACGCGCGCGATTCCAGTGCCGGCGTTCGACGTGCCGCCTGACGAGGTGCGCTGGTTGAATGGACTGATGAGCAACGTGGCGCGTGGTCCTTCATCCGACTGGGGCTACCATGTCGTCATCGAACGCCGAAACGATCGCCTTCGTTTCTTCGGCTTGCGTTCGATGCCGACCCAGTGGGGCGATACCGTCGTCTATGCGTTCGAGTACCCACCGGCAAGTCTCGACTCGATGTTCACCAGCGTGGTCTCCGCAAGCGACTTGCTTCCAGCGTCAATCGTTGCCGGCCGCGAGAACCGCGATCTGCTGGATGTGGAAGTGACCGACGTCATGGGCACGCCACTCTTTCGATCCGAGGGAGCCGAGCGTTTCGACCTGGGGGGCACGACCGACCTCCTGCCGAGTTATGCGGGCTTGAAAATCAGGGCGCAACTCAAGCCCGATATGGCGGAGGCGATTCTCATCGGGGGCGTTCCGGAATCCCGCGTTCCCATCCTGCTGGTCATCCTGGTGCTCGCCATCGGGCTGACCGTCGTGGCGGCGGTGCAATTGCGTCGCGAGGTCCGGTTTGCCGCTGAACGCGCGGGATTCGTCGCCAACGTCTCCCACGAGCTGCGGACGCCGTTGTCACAGATCCGCCTGGTGCTCGACACGCTGCGACTTGGTCGAGGCGATGATCCGGCGCTGCGCGAGCAGGCGTTGAAAGTCGCGGACCGGGAAGCCCTGAGACTCCAACATCTGGTCGAAGGGGTCCTCCGGTTCACGCGTGGCACTCGCGTCGACGACTCACCCAGGGTTGGACTCGATGCGATGCAGGAAGTGAGGGCCGTCATCGACGAGTTTGCGCCGCTGGCCGCGCCCCACGGGATGACCGTGACGCTCGAGGACGGACCGGCCGTGCGCGTCAGGCTCCAGCGGGGCGCGTTCCGTCAGGTCCTGCTCAACCTGTTCGACAACGCCATGAAATACGGGGGCGATGGCACGCAGGTCCGTGTCGAGGTGAGCGCGATGCCTAACGGTGGCGCCCGACTCCGCGTCGACGATAACGGACCAGGAGTCCCGGCGCTCGAGCGTGACAGGATTTGGCGACCCTTTGAACGCGGCGGGGCGGCGCGCGAGCGAGCCGCCGGCGGCAGCGGCATCGGGCTCACGATCGTGCGCGAGATCGCCGAAGAGCACGGCGGCCGCGCCCTGGTTGAAGCGGCGCCAGGAGGTGGGGCGCGCTTCATCGTGGAGCTGCCTGACGAGGGCACCGCGTGAAGCGTGTTCTCGTCGTGGAGGATCAGCGGGACCTGGCGTCGCTCCTCGCGCACAATCTGCGACACGAAGGCCTCGATGTGCGCACCGTCGAGGATGGGCGTGACGCGCTCCCCACGGTGCGATCCTGGCACCCGGACCTCGTCATTCTCGATCTCATGCTGCCGGGCATGGACGGCTTCGAGATCCTGCGCGGCATCCGTGGCGATGGAGGTGACCTCCCGGTGTTGATCCTCTCCGCGCGTGGCGAGGAACAGGACAAGATCCGCGGGTTCCGGCTCGACGCCGATCAATATGTCACGAAGCCGTTCAGCCTCGTGGAGCTGCTCGAGCGAGTGCATGCGTTGCTCCGCCGGTCTGGTCGAACGCCAACCGACGCCCGACAGGGCACACTGTCGTTCGGGGATGTGATCGTCGATCCTGGCGCCCGCACCGTTACACGAGCGGGAGACACCATTCAGCTCTCGCCAAAAGCCTTCGACCTGCTGCTTTCCCTGGTGCGGCGCGAGGGGCGCGTGGCATCGCGCATGGAGTTGCTTCGCGAGGTCTGGGGCTACGGGCCCCTGGTCCTCTCACGGACCGTCGACTCACACATCGCCGAACTGCGCCGGCGCCTCGAGACGGATCCGGCGAACCCGCGACACATCGTGACGGTCTTCAAGGTCGGTTATCGCTTCGAGCGGTAGCACCGCACGACTTCCGCACAATTCGTGAACGCTTTGAGCACCGCGTGATTCGCGCGCGCTGTGAAATTGCGCGTGTCGCGAGTCTCTCCCCTCGGAGTTCATCATGCGCCTGCATCGCGTTGTCTCTCTGCTGACCGTCCTGGCATCGCCGCTATTCGCTCAGAGCGGCCCTTCCCTCCTCATCACGCCGGCCCAGCTCAACGCAGACCTGCACGACACGCGCCTCGTCGTGCTGTACGTCGGAACGCGGGAAGACTACAACGCCGGTCACATCCCGGGCGCGCGCTTCATCGGGATGGAAGATGTCGCCGTCGATCCGCGCCTTGGCGGTCTCTCGCTCGAACTGCCTGACGACGCAGACCTTCGGCAGCGTCTCGAACGGTTTGGCATCAGTGACAACAGCAAGATCGTGATCGCATTTGGAGCCGGATACAAGTCGCCCTCCACGCGCATCGCCTGGACGCTACAGGTCGCTGGACTTGGCCCGCAGACGCGTTATCTGGACGGAGGCACCAATGCCTGGAAGGGCGCGGGTCTGCCGCTGACGACCGCGGAGCCCGGCCCGGCGACGCCGGGCAAGCTGACGCTCGCTGCGGATCGGTCGGTCGTAGTGGACTATCGCTGGGTACAGGCACATGCCAAGTCGCCCGGTGTGCGCCTGATCGATGGCCGAACGCCCATGTTCTTCGAAGGACCCGGGATGGAGTCGCAAGGACGGCGACACGAAGCAGGCCACATCGCTGGCGCAAAAAATATCCCGTTCAACACGCTCGCCGACGATTCGGGCAGGTTCCTGCCTGTTGAGGTACTGCGCGCGCGTTTCGCTGCGGCCGGCGTGCAGCCGGGTGACACGGTGGTCGCGTATTGCCACGTCGGACAACAGGCCACCGTCGTACTGTTCAGCGCGCGCATCCTCGGTCATTCGATCCGCCTCTACGACGGCTCAATGGATGACTGGGAGACCCGCAAGCTTCCGCTGGAGAACGCCACGGCGCCGAAGCCGCCCAAGGACCAGTGAGCATGAAGCGGCCATACGCCGACGCGACCGTCGGCGGAATGGCGTTAGGCCTGGTGTTGCTGGCGTCGTTCATCACGGCGGGGCGCGGCATTGGGGCGTCAGGCGCCTTTGCCGCGACCGCCGGACCACTGGCCGCAGCGGTCGCACCGGGAACGATCGAGTCTCAGCGGGCGCTCGCCGACCGATTGCCCGTCGTATTCGAACCATGGAACGACTGGATTGTCCTCGAGTTGTTAGGCCTCGTGGTCGGTGCGCTGGTGTCGGCGAGACTTTCGGGACGCTGGCGCGCCGCCACGAACGATCGTTCGCGTGGGCGCATGTCCAGGGCGATTGCCGGCGGTGCGCTCATGGGGCTCGGCGCGCGTCTCGCCTATGGATGCACCAGCGGGCTCGCGCTTTCCGGCGGCGCGCTGCTATCGACCGGGGCCTGGCTATTCATCCCGTTGGCGTTCGCGACCGCCATCGCCGTGACCCTGCTGACGCGTGATTCACGCCTGGAAGGTGCCTCGTGAACCTTGACTCACTGCATCCCGCCGTCACGGCGATCCCGATCGGTATCGCGTTCGGTGTCATCCTGGAGCGGGTTGGCCTCGGTGATCCGCGCGTCATCGCCGGTCAACTGCTTGGTCGGGATTTCACCGTTGTCAGGGTGATGTTTGGCGCCATCGTCACCGCGATGTTAGGCGTGGCCTGGGCCGGCGCCGCCGGTTGGATCGACCCGTCGACGATCGCCATGCCGCCGACGGATCTCCCGGCGCAAGCGTTGGGCGCGGTCATCTTCGGTGGCGGGTTTGCGCTCGCCGCACTGTGCCCCGGCACGGCGTGTGTCGCGGCCGCCAGCGGACGACGTGATGGACTCGCCGCGGTTGGTGGAATGTTCGCGGGCACGGCGCTCACGCCGGTCGCGTGGCCGGCAGTGCGCGGCGCGGTTTCCGATGCACCTCGCGAAGGAGCGACAATCGCCGCCGACCTTGGCGTCCCCGTTGGCATCGTTGTCGTGCTCCTGACGGCGGCAGCCGTGTTGGCGATGATCATCGGCCGGTTGATGGACTCGCGACGCACCGTCGGCAGCGTCTGGCGGCCGACGACGCCGGAGTCGGTCGCTCTCGTGCTGGCGGCGGCGTTCGCTGTGACCGACGGTCGAGGCCCATTGAGCGCGGCGCAGACCGGCGCCATCGCCGCGGAGATCGCCAGCGAAGCCGATCACGTCGACGCGATCGACCTGGCTGAGCTGATCAAGACCGGACAGCGCGGCCTGCGCATAATCGACCTGCGCGAGGGGCTCGACACGTCGACGTACATGATTCCCGGGGCCGTTCCGATGTCGCTCGCGGAGCTCGACACGATCCGAGTGGCCGGTGGAGAACGGTTGGTTCTCTACTCAGACGGCGGTGCCCACGCGGCGCAGGCGTGGGTGCTGCTGCGCGTTCGCGGCATTCGCGAGGCGCTGGTCCTCAAGGATGGCATGGCCGCCTGGGAGGACGAGGTGTTATCGCCGTTGCTCCCGACGGTGCCTGACGATTCAGCCAGGACCCGCTTCAAGCGAGCCCGTGAACTCGCGCTCTGGTTCGGTGGTTTCCCTCGGCTCGTGCCTGACGAGTCATCAAGGTCAGCAACACCGCGTCCGCGTCGGAGACGAACGTGTTGACGGACCGTGCCGCGGCTGATGACGCCTGGTTCGCGGACTGGCGCCATCGAGAGCTGCAACGCGTGTCGCAGGTCGGGATGGCGTATCTCGACTACACCGGAGCCGCACTCTACCCGGCCTTGGTCGTGCGGGCTGATGCCAACCGTTTGCTCGAGACCGTCCTCGGGAATCCGCACAGCGAACACGGGCCCTCGCGCACCGCATCCACCGACCTGGCGACGGCACGCCGCGCCCTGCTCGCGTTTGTCGGCGCGCCGCCTGACGAGTACGACGTCATCCTGACCGCAAACACCACGGGTGCGTGCCGGCTGGTGGGAGAGTCGTTTCCCTTCGCGATGGAGGGCACGCTGCTCCTCGCGGAAGACAACCACAATTCGGTAAATGGGATCCGCGAATTCGCGCGCGCAGCAGGTTCCGCGACACGGACCATCGGTCTGGACGCCGAACTGCGACTTCGTGGTGCTCACGCGGCGTTGGAGATGCGCGGTGCCGGGCCATCGCTGTTTGCGTTCCCTGCGCAGTCGAATTTCTCGGGCGTGCGGCACTCTCTTGACCTGGTCCGCGAGGCCCGAGAACGCGGTTGGCGAGTCCTGCTCGACACCGCGTCATACCTGCCGACCGCCGACATCGATCTTGGCAACGTGAAGCCCGATTTCCTCGCGCTCTCGCTGTACAAGATCGCCGGATATCCCACCGGACTCGGCGCGCTGATCGCGCGGAAAGACGCGTTGGCTGAGCTTCGCCGCCCGTGGTTTTCCGGAGGAACGGTGAAGTGGGCGTCGGTACAGCATCAGCGACACAGGCTATCTGACGCGCCTGAGGGATTCGAGGATGGCACACCGTCGTTCCTCGCCGCCGCCGCCGTCGAACCGGCGCTCGCGGCCGTGCGCGCCGCGGATCGCGAGCGACTGGCGCGCCATCTCGGGCATCTGACGGGCGCCCTGCTCGACGGCGTGTCGGCGCTGTCACACGGAAACGGCGCTCCGATGTGTCGCGTGCACGGGCCTCGGGACCTGACACAACGCGGCGCCACGATCGCACTGTCCGTGCACGATGCGGGCGGTCGTGTGATTCCCTACTGGGAGGTCGAGGTCGCGGCTCGTGATGCAGGCATCGCGATTCGCGGTGGGTGCTTCTGCAATCCGGGGTGCGCCGAGGCGGCGTTTGCGTTTCCGGATGCTCGTGTCCGGTCGTGCCTGGACTCGTTAGGGCAGGACTTCACGATTCCGCGATTTGCCGCCTGCCTCGACGATCACACCGTTGGCGCAATCCGGGTGTCGATGGGACTTGGTACCATTCGCGCCGACGTTGATCGCTTCCTGTCATTCCTGGCGCGATACGTCGAGGAGCGAGTGGCAGCCTGACGAGGACTTCAGGAGAACAGCTTCGTCCGCATGAGCTGTCGTCGAGAACCACATGGGCGCAATGATCCTTCCAGGTATCATTCTCAACCGAAAAAACTACCTCACGCGGAGGCGCGGAGAACTACACGAGGCGCGGAGAAGGACACTGGAACGGCTGTTGGCGATCGTCAACAGCTTTAAACCCTCAGAATCCTCACAACTTCGCGTATATCACCCGGATTAGTCAGCCGCAGCAACTCCGCGCCTCTCGATGTGCTCCGCGCCTCCGCGTGAGTCAGGTTCACCGCGTTCATCGGGGTGCGTTGGCGTGACGGGACCTTCAGGACTTCGAAGTGATGTCGATCAAGCTCGACTGTCCGACGTCACCACCAGCCGATCTGAAGCTCGCTGCGGAATCGCCAGGGCAACGGAAGTTCTTCACCGTCCGTGATCGCCAGGGCTGCGAGATCGACGACGTCGGCGCGCACGTCATGCAGAACGGCAACCGGCGCCGTACCACCCTGGGCACGCCCGTGTATCCAGTTGGTGAGCACGATGACGAACAGGTCGCGCTCGGGATCGATCCACATCAAGGTCCCGGTGAATCCGGTGTGCCCGAATGCACGCGGCGAGAGATACCGACCACAGCTTCCCCCACCCGAACAGGTTTCCCAGCCGAGGCCACGCCATCCCGGACCGGGAAGCGTGAAGGTCTGGACGGTACTGTCGGAGAACAGCCGCGTGCTCCCTGCGACCCCACCGTCGAGCATCACCTGCGCGAAGACGGCCAGATCGCCGGCGGTGGCAAAGAGGCCGGCATGGCCGGCCACACCGCCTAACGCCCTGGCGTTGCGGTCATGCACTTCGCCACGAGCGTTCTGGGCCTCCGTCGGAGCGATGCGTGATCGAAGTGTCGGTCCCGGACGGAACATCGTCGAGCTCATGCCGAGGGGCGTGTAGACCGCCCGCCGGAGGTATTTGTCGAGCGGCTCGTGCGTGATCCGCTCAATGGCGAACCCGACGACGTCGAGACCGAGGTCGGAGTATTCGGATTTCGTGCCCGGAACTCGGACGAGCGGCGTGGTGAGCGCGAGCCGACGGGCTGACGCGGGTCCGGCTCCCCTGCGAGACAGGATACGTCCCGCGGGAAGGCCGGATTGATGCGCCAGCAGGTCGCGTATCGTGACCTCGCCCTTGCTTCCGCCTTTGAAGGTTGGCAGGTAGTGGATCACCGGCTCGTCCAGTCGCAACTTCCCGCGATCGGCGAGCACCATCGAGGCGGCGGTGGTCGCGACGACCTTCGTGAGGGACGCCACGTCGTACATCGTTCGCTCGGCGTCGACGGCGACACCGGACTGCCAGTCGAGCGTGCCGTAGCCGCGCTCCCAGACAATCGCACCGCGTCGTCCAATGATGACGGCGGCGCCGGGGAATCCGCCGGCGCTGATGCCCCGGCGCACGACTTCGTCGATCTGCGCCAGGCGCTCCGTCGACATGCTGACCGATTCCGGGGCGACGTGCGGAATCCGCGCATGGCCAGTAACCGGTGGAGAAGGCCGCTGACCGGCGACAGGCGCCGCGAAGGCGGTCCCGAGGACGAATGCCGAAAAGACGTGCAGCAGGGGGAGGGGGCGCATCTATAGACGAAGACGACTACGGAAGGCCTTCGTTGCGCCCTGCCGCTCCCCCAAACAAAGGCCATGTCGCCTTGGAGACAATCTCGGGGAGCGGATGAGAGACCTCGTCTCCCGGGGAGCAAAACCGGCTGCCATCTTCCGGACCCTGTCCTCGCCCTCCCCGACCAGGCCCCCCACTCGATGACGCGGTTCCGCAGCGCGCTGGTGAGCAGTTTGCTTCTCGTTCTGGCACGAGCCAGCGACGGCGCGGCACAGTCACGCGCCATCGACGGACCCCCACCACCGGTTCCGCCGGAGGTCATCACCCGTCGAGCCGATGGCCAGGCCACCGTCCGCGCCATCAAGCTCGCCACCCCGCTCAAGGTGGACGGCGTGCTGGACGAGGAGGTCTACTCACGAGAAAAACCCTTCGGGGGCCTCATCCAGGTTGCACCGCGTTATGGCGAGCCGCAGACCGAGAAAAGCGACGTCTGGATCCTCTACGACGACCGGAACATCTACCTCACGTGCCGCTGCTGGGATTCCGCACCGCCCGAAGAGTGGATCGTGAACGAGCTGCGCCGAGACACTGGTGGACTGCGCAACAACGACCACATCGGCGTGATGTTCGACACGTTCTATGACCGCCGCAGCGGCTTCGCCTTCTACACAAACCCGTTAGGCGCCCGGGCCGATTATTCGGTCGTGGATGAAGGCGGGTCGAACACCGACTGGAATCCTGTCTGGACGTCGAAGACCTCCCGGTTCGAGGGTGGCTGGACGGTCGAGATGGCGATCCCGCTCAAGTCGATCCGGTACCGGGCCGGCAGTGGCCAGGTGTGGGGAATCCAGTTGCGGCGCTCGGTGCGGCGGAAGAATGAGTGGGGCTACCTAACGCCCGTTCCGCAAAGCCTGTCCGGTCCGCAGGCGTTGAATCGTGTTTCCGCCGGCGGCACCCTCGTCGACCTCGACCTGCCGCCCGCGGGACTCAACCTCGAACTCAAACCCTACGCCGTCGCGCGCCTGACGACCGACCGGCTGCTGGCGACTCCACTCTCGAACGATTTCGGAAGTGAATTCGGCGGTGACGCCAAGTATTCGATCACGCCGAACCTGACGGCCGACGTCACCGTCAACACCGACTTCGCGCAGGTGGAGATTGACGAGCAACAGGTGAACCTTACGCGCTTCAGCCTGTTCTTCCCCGAGAAACGCGACTTCTTCCTCGAGGGGCGCGGCGTCTTCGACTTCGCCCGTGGGGGCCTTGGCTCGAGTGGGAACGCCAACGCGACCGATACGCCGTTCCTTTTTTACTCGCGCCGCATTGGCCTCAACGCCGGCCGCGTCGTGCCGATCACCGCCGGCGGCCGCTTGACGGGAAAGATGGGACCGTATGCCATCGGCTTGATGAACATCCAGACCGGCACCGAGGCAGCGTCGCAATCGGAGCCGACCAACTTCACCGTCGTCCGCATCAAGCGCGACGTGTTGCGTCGGAGCTCGATCGGCGTGATGGCCACGAACCGTTCGGTCTCGGTGGTGGATACGGGGGGCGGGTCGAACCAGGCGTACGGCGTCGATGGCTTCTTCGGGCTTTCGCGGGATCTGAGCCTTGGTGCGTATTGGGCGGGTACGGCCACGACCGGGATGCGTGGCGACGACCGGAGTTATGAAGGTCGGCTCGACTACAATGCCGATCGGTACGGGGCGAAGGTGGAACACCTGTCGGTGGGTGCGAACTTCAACCCGGAAGTGGGATTTACGCGCCGCACCGACTTCAACCGCTCGTACGCAGAATTGCGGTTCTCGCCCAGGCCCGCGGGAATCAGGAGTGTGCGCAAGTTCACGTGGACCGGATCCGGCGAGTACATCGAGACCGGCCCAGGATCGATCGATGCGCGTGTGTGGGAGGGCCACTTCGGGACGGAGTTCGAGAACAGCGACCAGCTCTCGATCGATGTGGCACGCACGTATGAGGTGCTCAGCATTCCCTTCAGGCCTGCCGGATCTCCGGTGCCTATTGCGCCAGGCGGGTACTCGTTCGACGGCGTTTCAGGCTCATATCAATTTGGTGCTCAACGGCGCATCTCGGGAACCATTGCGCTGCGCGTCGGCGAGTACTACAACGGCACCATTCGGAGCCTGACGCTTGGTGCTGGAGGCATGTCTCCGGCACGCGTATCGATTCACCGGCAATTGTCGGTAGAACCAACGTTCTCGATTACGCACATCGAACTGCCTGACGCGAGCTTCACCACGCGTCTGGCGCGAGCACGGATAGACTACGCGTTCACACCCCTCATGTTCGCGAGCGGGCTGCTGCAATACAGCTCCGCCGATCGTGCGTTCAGCACGAATCTGCGCTTCCGCTGGGAATACGCACCGGGCAGCGAGCTGTTTCTCGTCTACACCGATGAACGCACGACCAATGACGATGGCTTGTCTCCCACGGCGATTCGTGGGCTCAAGAACCGTGCGTTCGTGGTGAAGCTCAACCGGCTCCTGCGCTTCTGACGCCACGTCTTCGAGCCTTGGCTCCGCGGGTCTACTGGTACGAGCAGCGCACGGGGCCAACACGTGAGCTGCCGGCGCTTGCCAGTGACACGAAGGCCGAAATTGTGGTTGTGGGCGGGGGGGTTGCCGGGCTCGCGTGCGCCCAGGCGCTGAACGAGCAAGGCCGCCAGGTTCTCCTGCTCGAACGGGAAGCCTGCGGTTCAGGAGCGAGCGGACGGTCGTCCGGGTTCATCACGCCGGATTCTGAAATGGAACTGAGCGACCTCGTTCGCAACCGGGGACTCGAGCGCGCGAAACGGTTGTGGGAGTTTGTCGTGAGTGGCGTCGACGATATCCGCGGAAACATCGAACGCCACGGCATCGACTGCGACTTTCAGGTCCAGGACTCGCTGTTCCTCGCCAACTCACCGAAAGGCGCTTCCAAAGTCAGCAAAGAACACGATGCGCGGACTCGCGTCGGTTACGACAGCACGTTGTACGACGCACATACAATCCGGTCGGTTCTCGGGTCGAAGGAGTGCTGTGGGGGAGTGCGGTATTCCGGAACATTCGGTATCAACGCCTATCTATACTGTCAGGGGATGCGTGACATCCTGCGCGAGTCCGGCGTGACGATCCACGAACAGTCCCGCGTCACGGAAATCGGCGAAGGGTACGTGATGGCGAACGGGTTCACGGTCCGCGCCGATGCTGTGGTGCTCTGCGTGGATCATTGGCTTCCTGAACTCGGCATGCTGCCGAGTGAGGTCTACCACATCCAGACGTTTCTTGCCGCTTCCGCTCCGCTTGCCGACGCGCAGGTGTCCACGATCTTCCCGGAGAGTCGGCTGATGGTGTGGGACTCCGATCTCATCTACGAGTACTTTCGCCTAACGGGCGACAACCGGCTCCTCATTGGCGGCTCGACCTTGCGCTACGCCTACGCCAGGAAGCAACGCGCGGTCGCTCCAGGCATTCTCCGGAAGATGCACGCATTCGTTCGTCGGAAATTCCCCGACACGCCGGTCGAGATCGAATACTTCTGGCCGGGTCTCATCGGGGTGAGCAAGGACCTGCTTCCACTGGCCGCGCGGGACGTTGCGCGTCCGACGATCTCCTTTGTCAGCGGCGCAACAGGCCTGTCGTGGGCGGCCGCCCTCGGCCGATACCTGGCGGAGAAGATCGGGTCGAATCGTTCAGACTTCGACGACGAGTTTGATCCGAGCCGGCGCTTTGCTGTGGGGCCTTCGCTTCAGCGGCTTATCGGGAAGCCGAGCGCATTTGCGCTGTCGCACGGAGTCGTGAAGCTCCTTCGCTGAATTTCACGCGCGACGCCAACCCTCAGGCCAGTCATGGATCTTGCCGACGGGTCATCTCAAACGAAAACGCTGGAGGTACTCCAGGTCATCGTCGTCCCGTCGCACGACATACACCGCGCCGTTCCTGCCGAAGCCGATCACGCGCGACCGCGGCGGAATGATCACGCGCCCGGTGAGTTCCCCGCGTGAGCCGATCACGTCATACGTCGGATTCTTCTCGGTGTGCGGGAGCTGCTTCAGGATCCAGACCTCGCCGGTCGGTGACGCCAGCACCGTGTGCGGTGCATTCCCGAACGGGTCCTTCGTTTCGGGCCAGTAGCTGGGTTCACGATACGGCATGGGTCGGCTCGAGGCACTGGTGACGCCACCGCGGTCGCTACTCATCGAGACCGACATGTTAGGCGCCGAGGGATAGTTCTCACGGTACGCCTGCTTTTCGGCGCTGGTCACCGGCACACGTTGAAACGCGATGAGCGGTCCAACGGTGCGCTGCCCGCTGGGAGAGACCCAGGTCACCTGGTAGGGAGCGGGCGAAACAATCGCAATCCTGCCATCCGGCGCGACGACCCAGGTTCCCTGTGCGACGTAGGGTCCTTCCGGCCGTCCGCCCGGCGAGATGCCCCCGCCATCGCGAGTGGCCTCGAATATCATGGGAGGCACGGGGAACCAGGCCGCGGTGTCGAGTTTCCCCGTGCGCAAGTCGATCCGCTGGATCGCCACCGAATCGGATCCAGCCGGCCCCCGCCCTCTTCGGGCACCAAAGGACGACGCCTGCTTGTACAGGCGGCCGAGCGCGTCCGCAGTGAGCCGGGAGGAGGTGCCCATCCGTCCCTGGGCTCCGGAACGTCCGGTCGTCGGCAGCAACACATCGCCGACGTAGGTGCCGCTGGGCCCGAACTTGATCAGCCGCCCAAGCAGGTCGCCAATGATGGTCGTGTCGCCCTGGCCAGCCAGGACCCTCCCCGCATTCGAATACTCGCCGGGCCCCGATCCCTCGCGTCCAACCTTCGTCAGCGACGAGCGGGCAAAATCAACGAGGGCGACGAGCTTCTCCCCCGGGTCAACCACGACGGCGCGGCCGTCGCTCAGCTCACGAATGCCGGCGATCTTCGTGAACTGCTGCGGCAGCTCGACTTCGGGCGTCGACAGTGAGCGAACAGGAACGCCCGTCGTCTGCGCAGCCGACTCGCGGGACGCGAGAAGCAAAGCCATCGCGTAAGCAACTACCTGACGTGTGATCATCGCGCCTCCCGCGTGCGCTCTCCGAGCTTGCGGAGACATCATGAGTTCGTCACCGGAATCATCAGCGAGGTTGCCGCAAACAAAACAAGCACACTGCTTGCGGCATTCTTGACCTGAGCATTTCCAATACTAGTTTACTCTAGGCCTTGTACGAAAGAGTGTGGCCGCCACTCCGAACGCCTGAGCCAGCCATGGTGCAATCGAAGACGCGAGACCTCTTCCCTGGTGCGCTGGAGATGATGGTGCTGCGCCTCGTGCAGCAGGAACCGCTCCACGGCTACGCGCTGGTACAGCGCATCAAGCAGGTCTCGAAGGACATGCTGCAGGTCGAGGAAGGATCGCTCTATCCCGCGCTGCAGCGTCTCCTCAAGGCCAGGTTGCTCAAGGCTGCATGGGGCGTGTCGGCGACCAACCGGCGCGTGCGCATCTATCACATCACGCCGGCCGGCCGCAAACACCTCACCGCCGAAGTCTCCAGCTACGAGCAGATGCTGGAGGGCATTTCGCGCGTGCTCGCGCTTGGCGACGCCTGATGGGACTCTTCGCCTGGTTTCGTAGCCGGCGTCTCGATGATGTGTCGGACGACATCGCCTCGCACATCGCAGAGCACACCGAGGCACTCGTTGCGAACGGCATGTCACGCGCGGAGGCCGCACTGGCAGCACGAAAGGCCTTCGGTAACGTCACCACGGTGACGGAGACGGCTCGCGATGTGTGGCGATTCGCCTCTTTCCTTGACAGCCTCGCCGGCGACTTGCGTCTCGCACTCCGCGGACTCATGCACAAACCCGGCTATGCGATCGCCGTTGTCCTAACGCTGGCTCTCGGCATCGGAGCAAATGCCACTGTCTTCGCACTCGTGAACGGCGTCGTCCTCAAGCCGCTTCCGTACCCGCATGCGGACCGCCTCATCTCCGTGATGGAAGTCGGCGACGAAGGACGCCCCTCAGCACTGGTTGACTTCACGTACTCGGAATGGACGGCAACAACAAGAACAGTCGACCTGGCGGCGGCCTACGACGAGATCCCGGCCGTGCTCGGACTGCCCGATGGTCCGGTGCGTGTGTCGGGCTTGAAGGTCACGTCTGAGTACTTCTCGCTCTTTGGCGTTCGGCCAATCATCGGCCGCCTTTTCGACTCCACTGAGGTCATTCCTGGTGGGCCGCAGGTCGTCCTGCTGAGCGAACCGCTATGGCGCGGCAGGTTTGGCGCCGACTCTGCCATTGTTGGGCGCTTCGCACGGTTCGACGGGACACAGCGCCTCGTCGTCGGTGTGCTGCCCAGGTCGTTTACGTATGGCCGTCAGGAGCAGTTCTGGATTCCCTTTCGCGTCGCCCCGGTGAGAGTCGCCACGCCACAGATGAGCGGCGAGGTGTTCGCCTATTCCGTCATCGCCCGGATGCGTGAAGGCGTATCGACCACCGAGGTGCGCACTGAAGTGGCCGCTGCGGCGGCGCGACTCAGACGGGAGGGGATCGATTTTGTCGGCGACCGGCCGATCATCATGAGTCTCCACGAGCGGCGGTACGGCGACAATCGCAAGCCCTTGTTGCTCCTGTTCGGCGCCGTCGGCGTGCTGCTGCTCACGGCGTGCGCTAATATCGCCAACCTGTCACTCGCGCGTGCCGGCCGCCGGGAGCGTGAGTTCGCCGTTCGGCTAGCGTTAGGTGCAAGCCGCTGGCGCATCGTTCGCTTCGTGCTGATCGAGAACCTGGTACTTGCCGCAGGCGGCGGGTTGCTCGGCCTACTCCTCGTGACCGGTTCACTCGGCTGGTTCGTACGTGTGAGTCCTGGATCCTTGCAAAGCGTGGATGCCATCGGAGTGGATGCGGCGTTGATCGCGTACATGTCGCTCGTCGCTGTACTCACGGCGTTGCTCTTTGGGCTTGTGCCCGCCCTCACCGCGTCGCGGGCGACGCTCAATCACACGTTATCGAGCGGAACGCCTCACGCTGCCGGCAGCACACGCCAGTCATTCGCGCGACGAGTACTGGTGGTCGGCGAACTGGCGATAGCCCTCGTCTTCCTCACCGGTGCGGGACTCGTCGCGAAAACATTCTGGCGCGTCACCAACGTCGATCGCGGCTTCCGTCCAGAGCGTCTCATCGTCGCGAGCTTCGACATGCGAGAACCGCGCTACACGGGCGCAACCGCCAAACGGTTTGTCGAGAACGTGCTCGCGCGTGTGCGCCGCGAGCCCGGCGTGCAGTCAATCACGTACGGTGACGCGTCACCCGGGCGGAACGCAGGCGTGGAGGTGGTCATTGAGCTCAACCAACCCGGTGTCAGACCGCGCGAGAGCTCGCGGTTCGGCAGAGTAGGCGTTGGACCTGAATACTTTGAAACCATCGGGGCCGAGTTGATCGAAGGGCGCTTTCTCGGCCCGGGAGACCGTCTCGGGGAGCCGCACGTGGCGGTCGTGACGGAATCGTATGTACGCATCAACATGAAGGGTGGGCCGGCCGTTGGGCGAAGAACACTGGATGATCAACGCGCTCCGACGGTCATCGGCGTCATCAAGGATGTCGCCGCAGGGCCGACAGAGGACAAACGGAAGCTGGCGGTTGTGTATACGCCGCTCGGGCAGAGATGGGGGAACACCCTCCTTCAGCTGATCGTGCGAACAACGGACCAGCCGGAACGCATCCAGGCTCCGATCCGCGCGGCTGTGCAAGCGCTCGATCCGGCACAACCGTCGCCGGAGTTCACGACGGTCGAACGCGCACTCGCCGAGACCGTCGCACCGCGCAGGTTCACGCTCGTTCTCCTTGGCGTTTTTGCGGTGCTCGCGGCGACACTGGCGATCATCGGGCTCTACAGCGTGCTTGCATACCTCGTGAGCGAGCGCACGCGCGAGATCGGCATTCGTGTCGCGATGGGTGCCGATGCAGGCCGGGTCACTCGCATGATCCTCGGACACGGGCTGCGGCTCACGATCATCGGCACAGCCATTGGAGCGCTGGCATCCGTTGCTGCCGTCAGAGTACTGCGCGCAATGATGTACGAAATGAGTGTGTACGACGCCCCGACATTCGTAGCGGTTGCGGCGCTGCTGTGCGTCGTTGCCGTCCTGGCGTCGTGGATCCCGGCGCGACGCGCGAGTCGCGTCGATCCTGTGCTTGCATTGCGAGCTGACTAGCATATGAACCCGTTTACCTGGTTCCGTCGCAGCCGCCTGGAGGATGTGTCCGACGAAATCCAGTCGCACATCGAAGAGCACACCGACGCCCTGGTGGCGAACGGCATGCCCCGCGTCGACGCCAGGCTGGCGGCGCGCAAGGCATTCGGTCACGTCACAGGTGAACAGGAGCGGGCGCGTGATGTCTGGCGACTCGAGACCTGGATCACCAACCTCGCCGCTGACGTTCGATACGCACTGCGCGGCCTGGTCACGAGGCCCGGCTACACCATAGCAGTCATTCTGACACTCGCGTTAGGTATCGGCGCCAACGCGGTGGTGTTCGCACTGGTGAACGCCATCGTGCTGCGACCGCTTCCTTATCCGGACTCGGAGCGGCTCATCTCCATCTCCCAGCGTGGAGTGGAGGGACGCGACAGCCGCGTGATCGACGACCTCACCTACGCGGACTGGTCGCAGGTGACACGGTCGGTGTCGGCGCACGCGGGCTATGGCGGGGGCCTGGCTGTTCTCATCACGCCGAGGGGTCCGGAGCGCATCGAGGGCCTCGGGACAACTCCGTCGTATTTCGGCCTTTTCGGCGTGAGGCCGTTGATCGGCCGCACGTTCGACGCGAGCGAAGCGTTGCCGGGCGGATCGCAGGTGATCGTGCTCAGCGAGCCGCTCTGGCGGGAACGTTTCGGCGCCGATTCGGCGCTCCTCGGTAAGAGCTTGACCGTCGACGGCAAGCCGAGGCAGGTCATCGGCGTGCTGCCGGCCGCGTTCACGGTCGGCCGACCGGAGCGCTATTGGACTCCGATGCGCGTGGCGCCGGTCCGGGATCCAAACGCCGAGTGGAACGGCTTTTCCGTGGTGGCGCGGCTGCGCACCGGCGTGTCTCTCGCGACCGTGGAGGCAGAGCTGGCAACCGTTTCCGCTCGGATCAAGCAGGACGGTTACAGACATGGCGCGGGGACGCCGGTCGTCATGACGCTGCACGAGCGCCGCCACGGCGAGACGCGACAGCCGCTTCTCCTGCTGTTCGGCGCCGTCGGCGTCCTGTTGCTCACCGCATGCGCCAACATCGCTAATCTCGCGCTGGCGCGGGCCGCTCGGCGCGAGCGAGAGTTTGCGCTGCGACTGGCGTTAGGGGCGAGTCGTTGGCGGATCGTGCGCTTTGTCCTCATGGAGAACCTGGTGTTGGCGCTGGGCGGAGCATTCGTGGGACTGCTGCTCGTGCACGCGTCGCTGGGCTGGTTCGTGTACATCAGCCCCGAATCGATCCAGAACACGGAGACGATCGGCGTGAGCGGCGCGCTGGTGCTCTACGCGTCCGTCGTCGCCATCCTCACCGCGCTCCTGTTCGGCATGGTCCCCGCGCTCACGGCGTCGCGCGCCTCACCGAATCACACGCTTGTCAACGTAACACCTAACGCCGCGGGAAGCCGGCGGCAATCGTTCGCTCGGCGCGCGCTCGTGATCGGGGAACTCGCGATCGCGCTGGTGTTCCTGACGGGAGCAGGGTTGGTGGGCAAGACGTTCTGGCGCGTGACGCGCGTCGATCCCGGGTTCAAGGCCGAGAAGGTCCTCATCGCGAACATCGAGCTGGGCGATCGATACAAGGACGCTAGTGCCCAGGCGTTCTGGGACGCCGTCATTGCTCGTGTCCGACGGCATCCTGACGTCCGGTCGGCGGCCTGGGCCCGGGGCGCGCCGATGACGCGCAGCGGTGTTGCGGTAGCCGGGGAGTTCCGGCCGCGAGACGGGATGACAAAGCCGAGGCGGTACCGGCATGCTACCGTCGAAGCGGACTACTTCGAGACCGTCGGCGCCGACCTGATTGCCGGCCGCTTCCTCACCGGCGAAGATCGGAAGGGCGCGCCGCTCGTCGCTGTAGTGTCGGAGGGCTACTCGGCCGTGTGGCTCGACGGAGCGCCGGCGCTCGGTCGCACCCTCCGGGACTATAAGTGCCGGCGCAACAACGACTGTGATCCGTACGACATAACGATCGTCGGCATCGTGAAGGAGATGGTACAGGAGACGTCGGACCGCGAGCAGTATCCATTGGTCTTCACTCCGATGGCGCAGCGGCTGAACCCCCGCGAGGGACACTTTTCGACGTTGCTGGTTCGCACCTCGAGCGAAATGGCGCCGCTTCAGGGGTTGATTCGCGATGAGGTGAAGGCGCTCGACGCGGCACAACCGGAACCCCAGTTCTCCTCGATGGAACGCTCGCTGGACGAGCGTGTGGCCCCGCGAAAGTTCACCCTGGTGCTCCTCGTCGCGTTCGCTGCGCTCGCCGGTGGCCTGGCGATCATCGGTCTCTATAGTGTGCTGGCATATCTGGTGGCCGAGCGCACGCGGGAGATCGGCATTCGCATGGCGATGGGGGCAGACGCGGGCAACGTCACGCGCATGATCCTGGGGCACGGACTGCGGCTCACCGTCGTCGGGACGATCATGGGGTCATTGGTGTCGATCGTCGCCGTACGGGTGCTACGCACATTCATGTACGAGATGAGTGTGTACGATGCGCCCACGTTTGCGGCGGTCGCCGTACTCCTCTGCGTCGTTGCCCTGATCGCGTCGTGGCTGCCAGCGCGTCGCGCAAGCCGCGTTGATCCTGTGCTGGCCCTGCGCGCCGACTAGTCGTCAACTCAAAGGACTTCAGCGTGCTCGGCTACGGCTTATCAGCTGGAGAATCCTCCCGCTGACGGGTGCGCGACACGCCGGCCATGAGCGCGGCCCCGAGGATGACCAGGATCGCGATCGCAATCCAGAAGTTTGACACGCCAAGCCGATTGGCGCCGATGGCGACGGCTCCCGCCACCAGAACGGCGCCGATCATGTAGAGAGCAAGATTTGACACGAGTTGCGCCCCAGGACGCGGTTTGGGTCGTGAATGGACGGTGCCACCCTTGAGAGAAGCTAGGTGACTTCGCCGATCGCGCAAACGGTCAGGCAAAAGCTGTGTCGCCGCTCTCGTCCGTCCTAGCGCTATCGCCCCGCGCCAGTAAACCCTGTGCTCGCCCTGCGGGCGGACTAGTACGCGGCCCGAACAATGATCACCGCTGAACGAGCCAGCTCACCTGTTCGGCTGCAGCCCCGCGAGGATCTGCCTGATCGCCCCGATGTGATAGGCTGTGTGGGCGGCGGTGGAGCGTGCGGCGATCCTGTGCTTGGCAATGCGTGCGGATTGATCCCTTGCTACGACTGCCTAACGTGAATCATCCAGGACCTTTTCACAAACTGGAACCCTCCGTACAGCAAGCCGAGCGTCGCGCCGATGGCCATGCTGGCGCTCAGGCCAAGAAGTGCCGTGACCGCCTGACGCGGTTCCCGAAGGATCGCGGGAATGAAGAAGACGATGCGAAGCATGGAGTATGCGCCAAATGCCACCGCACCCCAGACGGCCGGCCGTGCCCATCCGGGAAGAGTCTCGACTCGATTCCCGATCAACATGAGCACTGCCATTGGCCCGAATACCGGAGGACTCGGCATTTCGCCAAACCGCTCCGCGACAAACCGTTCGCGCGCCTGGCAGACGCTGCATGACTTGTGGTGGTCCTCGGCGCGCCCGAAGTGCTTGATTGTCGCTTTGGAATCTTCGGGGATCTCTTCCTCGTCAAAGGCAACCCGCCAGGAGCAATCCGGAAGACCGCTCGCCATGAGTGCCTCCCGGCGATCCAGAATCGCGATCCCAAACCGGAGCTCCTTTTCCACTCTGGCGGGAACGCGGACACTGCCCTGCTCCCAGGCGTGAACCACGTCGGGAGTGAGGCCAACCTCCGCCGCGAGATCTTCAACGCTGAGTCCGAGGCGGGCGCGTGCGGCAGATGCTTCGTTCGATGTCATCGACATGCTGCCCTCCGCAGGCCCCGGAAAGGATACGGTTGGTAGACGACCATCGGGCGATGAGCGCCACTCGAGATGTGGCGAGTATCACGGTAATCCCCCACCAATCGTGCCGTCTCGCCTGGAAGGTCTCGGATACTTGGGCGAGCGAGCACAAGAGTTCCAACTAAAGTCCTTCCAGAGCATCGCGCGGGGGACAATGTTGTTCCACTGCGCAACCCAGGCACGTTCTTCACGAACCGCGAGACATCGATATGCGAAATCGGATCCGCTACAGCGCGCTTTCGGCACTGATCCTCTTTGCGTTCTCCTGCTCCGACCAACCGACGGGGCTGCGCACACCGCCCACCGAGCCTTCGTTGGCTCGAGGCGGCGGGAAGGTCAACTCGATCGCGGTATCGCCGACAGCCGCAACGCTGGCCGTTGGTCAGACGCTCCAGCTCACGGCTGCGGCGAGTCCCCCGAAGTCCGCGACAACTTTCATCTGGTCCTCGTCCAACCCCGCAGTAGCCACGGTCAACGCGAACGGACTCGTCACCGCCGTTGCCAACGGGACGGCAACCGTCTCGGCGACCGCCGGCGGCAAGACGGGTACGGCGGCGATCACGGTCAGCACACCGACGAACGACCCGGTGTTCGTCGGCGCTGGTGACATCGCGAGCTGTTCGTCATCGGGCGACGAGGCCACGGCCGCGCTCCTCGACGGCATCGCCGGAACGGTCTATACCCTCGGCGACAACGTCTATGACAACGGGACGGCCACCGAGTACACGAACTGCTATGGCCCCAGTTGGGGGCGACACAAAGCGCGGACGATGCCAAGTCCGGGGAATCACGAATACAACACGGCCAACGCCACCGGATACTTCGGCTACTTCGGCGCCGCCGCTGGCGATCCTGCGAAGGGCTATTACAGCTTCAACCTCGGCGAATGGCACATCATTGTGCTCAATTCGAATCTGAGCTGCGCCGTCATCAGCTGCGCCGCCGGATCACTGCAGGAACAGTGGCTGGTCGCCGACCTCGCCGCCAACGCACGCGTTTGTACGCTGGCCTATTGGCACCATCCCCGCTTCAACTCGGGCGCGGGTCATGGCAACAACACGGCTGTGGCGCCATTCTGGGACGCGCTCTACGCGGCCGGCGCCGATGTCATCCTCAATGGGCACGAGCATGTCTACGAGCGCTTCGCCCCTCAGACGCCATCCGCGGCAGCGAACGACGTGAACGGCATCCGGCAGTTCACGGTCGGGACGGGCGGGCGCAGCCACTACACGTTCGCCGCGACGCAGCCTAACAGCGAGGTGCGCGAGGGGAATACGTTCGGTGTGCTGAAGCTGACACTCAAGGCGACGAGCTACGACTGGCAGTTCATCCCCGTCAGCGGCGCGACCTTCACCGATTCCGGCAGCGGCACATGTCACTAGGGAACGCCTCACCAGAGAATCACTCCCACCGGTCCGCTGTCACACGTGGTCGTTAGGCTCGTTCGCCGAGGGCGTGGGGCCTAGGTTCGCGCAAGAACATAGTGCGCCGCCCTCGCACTTGGGACGCTCTCCGCGATCCTGTATCCGAGCGCGGACAGGTCGAGGCCCGCCAGCAGGTGCTCTCCGGAGCCGAGCAGGATCGGCGACACCGGCAAGTGCATTTCATCGACGAGGCCGGCCTGCAGATACTGGCGAATGGTAGCGACGCCGCCAAGGAGGCGAATGTCCAGCCCACCTGCGGCATCTTGCGCACGCTTCAGCGCGGCGTGAATCCCGTCCGTGACGAAGTGAAAGACGGTTCCGCCTTCCATCTCCAGCGGCGGCCGGCTGTGGTGAGTTAGAACGAAAACGGGAGTGTGATACGGTGGGTTTTTTCCCCACCAGCCGTGCCAGGACTCGTCAGGCCACGGGCCCCGGATCGGGCCGAACATATTGCGCCCCATGATCCATGCTCCGATACCTGCGAAGCCTCGAGCAGCGAAGTCCTCGTCAATTCCGGTTTCTCCGTCTTCTTGGCGCTGCATGCGCTTGAAGGTGCGGGTGTTGACCAGCCAGTCATGTAATTCTTCGCCGCCCACACCAAGTGGATTCTCCACTGTCTGACCTGGACCGGCGCCGTATCCGTCGAGGGAGATGGTGAAGCCGAAAACGAGCAGTCGTGCCATGGTGCAATCTCCCTGAGGCTATTGTGCGTTTTCTACTGCCTGACGAGCGTCGTCACCACGCTTTCGATTCCGTCCCTGAATCGTCGAGGCCGCATCGACGCGGCCTCGACGCGCGACAGCTGCTCACTTGTAGCTGATGACCTGGCGCCGGATAAACGCGCCTGTCTTCCCAACCAGCACTACGGATACATCACCCTCGGCGAAGCCGCCGTTCACCGACCACGTGGCCGAGCCGGTAGACCCCATCACCACCAGCCCCATCGAGGGGTCTTTCCCTTTGAGCTGGTGCTTGGCGGCTTCCTTCATTGCCGCGTCGCTATCGACGAAATCCCCGACTGGAATCATGGAAGTATTGGGAACCTCGAGTGTGTCAAACGGGGCACCTGTACTGATCGTCACGTTCAACGACTTCTTGGTTTTGGGCGAATAGAACGTGTAGATCCACGATGCGGCCGTACCGTCGGAATTCACGGTCAGAGACGAGACGTGAGTGAGCGCCGCATCGGGACGCCACTTTCCGGCAATCGTGGTGGCCTGGGGGAGCGCAGCTTTGGCGGTCGTTCCGGGTGCCAGCCTGGAACCTGTTGCGGCGAGCGTGGTGGCGGCAAAGAGCACTGCGAGCGTCAGACGGAACCGTTGGAACATTGGAGGTCTTGCCTCCTGTATCACCGGCTGGTGGAACCCCGCCTGGCCTGCTGCGGACCATTGTTCGCCCGCCTGAGGTCAAGCCGCCGGGAAAGTCACTCGACGCGCCGGCGTGCGTCGCTCCAGGAATATGAAGACCGATGCGTGGCGGGAACACTGAACACCTTCACAATCCCTGCCGAACGGATGACGCTGGCAACTTCGGCGACTTACATCGCGGCGATCTTCCAGTCGCCGTTAGGCTCCTGGAAGAAAAACACCGCGAGCGCTGTACCGTTGGCGCGACGGACGCGGGCGGTCGGCATCGAACCGACGGGCGCCGACATCTCCATCGCACCCAGCGACCGCGCCATGGACCGCATCCCGTCGGCGGAGATCGTGTCGAGCACCACACGGTGCCGCTCGAGCGCAGGATCGCGCAGGCATCGTATCGCCGTCTTCCGGTCGCCAGCGTCTAAAGCCGACACGAATGCCTCCCAAGTCGACTCCGGCGTACGGAGGCGACGATCGGGCGATGCGCCCGCCGCGATGAGCACCTGGGGCAGCTCCTCGATGCAGTACGCGCGGGCATCCCCGCGGTCGCGCGGTGTGATGCCACCGCGGACGAGTGAGTCAAGCAGGCGGAGATTTGCAATGTGTTGTGCGCTCCGTTCAGCGGACCTTACTGCCACGGCGTGCACTCGCCGCCATTGCTTGTATGGCCTGGCCAGCGGCGTGCGAGCATCGGGGAGGATTCGGTCGCAGGCCAGCTTCATGAGGATTGTCGTCGAGGTGAGATCGGTGCTCGACGGGAGAGCGCCCATGCTCATGCCGGATCCATCACCCGCAACGGGGGGAGATGAACAAGCGATCGCCAGGGGAAGGCAAGGCAACAGCAACCGTGTGCGAATGCTCATGGTGTGACGCGCAGGAAGAGCATGGTCGATCCATCCGGACCCGTCAGGCGGAGCGTGTCACCCGAGAGCGCGACTTTCTGCGGCATGCCACCGGCAAACTTTCCGTTTTCGATGACGTTCATGGAAACGCGTTGCGCATCGAGGCCGGCGAACCTGCCCTGAATCCTGCCCCACGAGTACGCGCCGTCTGCCTGAATGCTCAGGACAGCGGTTTCGCGCGGCGCGCGCCAGTCGCCGACTATCGACGCGAGAGCTGTCCCCTTCACGTCGTCGCCACCTCCGCATCCGGCGAGGCCGATCAGGACAAGAGCGACTAGGACACTGCGTTGATGGACTCGACTCAACAACTGTCCCCCTGGAATTACGGCTGGTACTCACAATGAGGACGACCGTAGCCAGAGCCGGGGAACATCCAACGCCTAGCGCCTCAACAGCAGGACGGCGATGATCATCAGCGGGATGTGCACCATGAGCGGGACGTTGCGGCCAACAACGGCTCCGGCTGAAAGACCGAAGGCGATGGCAAACCAGCCGGCCCATCTCGCGACCAACCCGGTGCGAAGCACGTCCCAACCGAGTGCGGCACAGGCCAGGTAGGCCATTGCCATGTACAACATGAACAGCACGCCGGAGAATCGGTGCCAGGCTTCGTACGTCGTTGGAATGGCGCCGGTCGCAATGACCTCGTTCGCCGCCCACACCTGGACGGTCACCCGGAATGCGACGCTCACCAGCCAGAACACTCCGCCGACAACGTAGAGGGTCGCCGTAATGTCGGTCAGCGTCGATCCGCTTCCCGCCCGGTGTCGCGCGGCGGCAAGTGCAACGAAGCCGAGCATGGTCAACACGACGCCAATGACAAAGCAGGTGTGTATCCAGTACCACGCGGTGCGATGCTCGCCGATGACCTGCAAGCTCCGTTTGAGTGGACTGTACCACTGCTCCCACGGAGGCCAGAACGCGCCTACGAGAAACACGATGCCGCCGATGAGTAGCAGCAGGGCGGCGGTTCGCAGGTCAGCGGACGTGGTCTCGCTCATGCTCAGCGTTTCAGGAGTTGGAGCGGGAATCAAGCGCGCATTGGACACGAGCGCAGGACTACCGCCATCGCCTAACTACTCTCTCCTTCAGGATGTAGTCCAGCCACGGAGGATGGAAGAGCGGAGCGCACGTCGGCAACCAACGCGAGCAAGGCGAATGGGAATCGCCGGTGGATCATGCAGTCACTGCCGACAGTCGTTTCACCAGCGTCAGGATGGTATAGGTGGCCACGAGCTCGTTCTCCTGGTTCGTCACACTGACGTCCCACGCCACCACGCCCTGAGGAATCCCGTCAGGCGGCGTTTCCTTCGCCGTTTTCGATTTGCAGGTCAACTTCGCCTGGATCGTGTCGCCCGCGTGGACCGGCTTGGTGAACCGCAGGTTCTCCAGACCGTAGTTGGCCATTACTGGCCCCGGCGCCGGATCGACGAACAACCCAGCCGCCGCACTGAGCACGAAGTATCCGTGTGCCACCCGCCGCCCGAAGATGGACGCCTTGGCCGCGATGTCATCCACGTGGGCGTAGAAGTGGTCACCGCTGATGGCTGCAAAGTTCACGATGTCGGCTTCGGTAACCGTGCGCCGGTGCGTGGTGAGCGTTTCCCCAATCCGAAGTTCCTCGAAATGCTTCCGGAATGGATGGATCGTATCGCTCGGCTGCGCCGCTCCAGTGACCCATTCACTCGTTATGCTCGTGATCGTGGTCGGAGAAGCCTGGACGGCGGTGCGCTGCATATAGTGGAGCACTCCCCGGAGGCCACCCATCTCCTCTCCACCACCGGCGCGGCCCGGACCGCCGTGCACCAGGTGCGGCAGCGGTGACCCGTGGCCCGTCGATTCCTTCGCGCCCGCGCGGTTGAGGACGTACAGCCGGCCGTGATACGGCGCGAGGCCAAGCACGACGTCGCGCGCCACCGCGTCGTCGTTGGTGAAGAGCGATCCACAAAGGCTGCCGCGACCGAGCCGGGCCAGGTCGATGCCATCCGTTACCGACGAATACGGCATGACCGTGTTCACCGGACCAAATGCCTCGACTTCGTGAGGCTGTGCACGATCGTGCGGGCGGTCGCAGGCCAGCAACGTGATAGGGAAAAACGCGCCGCGCCCAACGTTGGTCCCAACCGGTTCGACGCCATCGCCGCCGAAGACGACATCCGCCCCGCCCTTCAGCGCCGTCAGCGATGCGCCGACCTCGCGCACCTGGGTCGCTCCGGCAAGAGGACCCATTTTCACGCCTTCGACCGACGGATCGCCAATCTTTACACCGGCGAGGCGACCCTTCAGCGCGGCCACCACGTCTTGCATCATCGAGTCCGGCACGATGGTCCGCCGAATTGCTGTGCACTTTTGACCTGCCTTCGAGGTCATCTCCCGAACGACCTCTTTCACGAACAGGTCAAATTCGTCCGTCCCGGGACTGGCATCGGGTCCAAGAATCGCGCAGTTCAGCGAATCCGCTTCCATGTTGAAGCGGACCGAGTTGGCGATGATGGTGGGGTGCGTCTTGAGTTTTCGCCCTGTGGCCGCCGACCCCGTGAACGCGACGCTGTCCTGTTCGCCGAGGTGATCGAGGAGGTCGCCGGCGCTGCCGCAGATGAGTTGGATCGATCCTTCGGGGAAGAATCCCGAATCGATCATCGAACGAAACACACGCTCCGTCAGGTAACTCGTCAGCGTTGCAGGCTTCACAATCGCCGGCACTCCCGCTAGCAGCGCGGGGGCCAGCTTCTCCATCATCCCCCAGACTGGAAAGTTGAAGGCGTTGATGAAGACCGCGACGCCTTCCATCGGGACACAGATGTGGCGCCCCACAAAAGTCCCGCCTTTCGAGATCGGCTCCAGCGGACCGTCGATGTAGAACGTCTGATCCGGGAACTCGCGACGCCCCTTGCTCGCGTAAACGAAAAACGTCCCGATGCCGCCGTCGATGTCGATCCACGAATCGGCCTTGGTGGCGCCGGTCGCCGATGACAGCGCGTAGAAATCATCCTTTCGTTCCGACAAATAGAGCGCCATCGCTTTCAGCATCCGGGCGCGCTGATGGAACGTCATGCGCCGCAGCGCGGGGCCGCCGACGCGACGAGCGTGGTCAACCATCCGCTGGAAATCGATGCCCTCGGCGGACGCATGGACGACCACCTCGCCGTTGACCGCGTGCAGAAGTGGCGTGCCGCTCCCGTCACCCTCCACCCACCGGCCGGCGACGTAATTCTGGAGTTTCATGCCCCCAATCTATCCGCCTCAGCATGCAGCGGGACGACCGTCCGACGCGTAACGTATGCAACGGCCCCAGCCCCCCCACCTCCATGAAGATGCTGCCCCGAATCATCGTTGCCTTCACCGCCGTTTTATCGACGGCGCCTACCGTTTTGGCGCAGAGGGATACCGCCGCCGTCGTGCGGAAGGACTCTGCGGCAGTCGAATCAAAAACCGGGCTGGTCGTCTCGACCTCTGCACCCGCGTCGGACGTCGGCGCAGCGATCCTGGCAAAGGGCGGGAACGCGGTCGACGCGGCTGTCGCCACCGCATTTGCGCTGGCAGTGACGCATCCGAGCGCGGGGAACCTCGGCGGCGGCGGATTCATGATCATCCGCCTGCCCGATGGCACGGCGACCACGATCGACTACCGCGAACGTGCGCCGGGCAAGTCGACACCCACGATGTACGTCGGCGCGGATGGAAAGATCGATCGCTCGTTGACCGCGGCGGGGTGGCTGGCGTCAGGCGTGCCGGGCACGGTCCGGGGTCTCGAGATGGCGCACAAGAGGTTCGGCAAACTGCCCTGGGCCGACGTCGTGAAGCCGGCGGCGGATCTCGCGACAAACGGGTGGCCACTGTCGCGCGGACTTTCGCGGTCGCTGAACAGCCAGCTGCGGAACGACACCGCTGGTCGTCCGGGGAAGCTGGCGCGATTCCCGACGTCGGCGGCGGCCTACGGGAAGACTGGCGGCGGTGAGTGGGCCGAAGGCGATCGCATTCGGTTGGCCGATCTTGGCCGGGCGCTCGGCGATATCGCGACCAAGGGTCCCGACGTGTTTTACACGGGTTGGATCGCGGACTCCATCGACGCCCAGATGGCGCGGAACGGCGGCATCATTTCCAAGGCCGACCTCCGCGACTACAAGGCTGTCGAGCGTGCTCCCGTGCGCGGCAAGTTCCTTGGCCACGAGATCATATCGATGCCACCGCCGTCGTCAGGCGGTATCGTCATGATCGAGACGCTGAACTTGATGGAACGCATGGGCGTCGCAAATCTCGCCGCCGGATCGGCCGAATACCTGCACCGCCGCATCGAAGCGTCGCGCCTCGCCTACCTGGACCGGGCGCGATTCCTCGGCGATCCCGACTTCGTGAAGGTGCCCGTCGACAAGCTCACTTCGGCCAAATACGCCGACTCGCTGGCAAAAACCATCAGCCCGTCGCAAGCGGCCAGCTCTGCAGCGTTAGGCGCGGACATCGTGTCGCCGTCGGCTGAATCGGAAGAGACAACGCACTTCTCCGTCGTGGATGCGAACGGGATGGCGGTGTCGAACACCTACACACTCGAAGCGGGCTTCGGGTCTGGAGTGGTGATCGGCGGCACGGGCATCCTGCTCAACAACGAAATGGGCGACTTCAACAAGAAGCCCGGCGAAACCAACCTCACGGGTGACATCGGCACGCCGGCCAACCTGATCGCGCCCGGCAAGCGGATGTTGAGCTCGATGGCCCCGGCAATTGTGACGCGCGACGGCAAGTTGCTGCTGGTGACTGGTAGCCCCGGTGGCCGGACGATTCCCAACACGGTGCTCGACGTCATCCTCGGCGTCACGCTGTTCAAACGCGACGCACGTTCAGCGGTCGATGCGCCCAGGATCCATCATCAGTGGCTCCCGGACACGACGTCGATCGAGGCCAAGGGGGTGACGCCCGAGGTGCTCGCGGCACTCCGTGCCATGGGTCATCGCGCGGCACTCAGTCGGGGCGCTGGGCAAGGCGACGCACATTCGATCGTCTATGACGCCGCCACGAAAACCGCGTGGGGCGCGCATGACCTGCGCAGCTCGGATTCGAAGGCGTCAAAGCCGAAATAACTACAGTCGCTCGATAATCATCGCCGCGCCCTGCCCGACGCCAACACACAACGTGCAGAGCGCGCGCCGGGCGCCGGCGGCTTCGAGCTCGCGCGCCGCGGTCAAGACCAGACGCGCGCCGGACATGCCTAACGGGTGACCGAGGGCGATCGCGCCGCCGTTCCGGTTGACCCGTGGGTCATCGTCCGCGACGCCGAGCTCCCGGAGGCAGGCCAGCGATTGTGACGCGAATGCCTCGTTGAGCTCGATCACGTCAATTTGATCGAGCTCGAGGCCGGCCAAGTCGAGCGCCTTTCGCGTCGCCGGGACCGGTCCCATCCCCATCAACCGCGGCTCCACGCCGGCGGCAGCTGAGGCAACGACGCGGGCCAGCACGGGAAGCTGGTGCTCCTTCACCGCCCGTTCCGACGCCAGCAGCACCGCACAGGCGCCGTCGTTGATGCCTGACGAGTTGCCCGCGGTAACACTGGCCATTCCCGCGCTCTTGAACGCGGGACGGAGCCGAGCCAGGATTTCCGGAGTAGTGTCGGACTTGATGAACTCGTCTTCGCTGAACTCGACTTCGCTGCCCTTCTTTGCCCCCGACACAGTCACAGGCGTAATCTCGATGGCGAAGCGGCCGCGTTCACGAGCGGCAGCGGCCTTGCGCTGTGAACCGACGGCGAAGCGATCCTGGTCTTCGCGCGAAACGCGAAACGCTTCGGCGACGTTTTCGGCCGTCTCGCCCATGGAGTCGATGCCGTACAGCTCCTTCATCTTCGCATTCACGAATCGCCAGCCGATGCTGGTGTCGTAGATCTGGGCGTCGCGCGCCCAGGGCGTGCCGGCCTTCGACATCGCGTACGGTGCGCGTGTCATGCTCTCTACGCCGCCGGCGACGTAGATCTCGCCCTCGCCGGCACGAATGGCCGCCGCGGCCATGCCGACCGCACTCAGCCCGGACGCACAGAGCCGGTTCACCGTGATCCCCGGAACCGACGTCGGCAACCCCCCGAGGAGCAATGACATCCGGGCCACGTTGCGATTGTCCTCGCCGGCCTGGTTTGCGCAGCCGAGGATGACATCATTGATCAAGGCGGCGTCGAGTGACGGATGCCGAGCGAGCAACCGCCGAATTACGAGGGCCGCCATGTCATCCGGCCGAACGGACGCCAGGCTTCCGCCGAATGAGCCGATTGGAGTGCGAAGTCCGTCTATGAGAAAGGCGTCAGGCATCGGGAGAGGTCAGAATGCAGAATGCAGAAGTCCTAATCACTGATTACCACATGCTCCTTCGCGGTTTTGATCGCCGTACCTCGAAACAGCCCAACGACGTCTCCGTTCTGGTTCGTGACTTCCGCGCTGTAATACGACAGCTTGCCTGACGCGGCGTCTTCGCGAGCCACCGCCGTGAGCACGTCGCCCACGTGAATCGCCGCAGGATAGGTGATCGAATTCTCGATGCTGACCGTCACCTTTCCGTTCGTGTTGCAGGCGAACGCAAACGCGGAGTCCGCGAGCGAAAAGGCGATGCCGCCGTGCGTGACGCCGAAACCGTTGACCATCTCCGCGCGAACCGTCAGGCGGCACGTGCTGCGACGCGGTCCAACCTCGAGCACGTCGATCCCCAGCCACCGACTGAATGCATCTTTCTCGATCATCGCCGCGACAACGCGTTCGGCGAGCTCCTGTTCGTCGGCCGCCGAGGTCATTCGAAAAACTGCCGTCCGTCCCGCACCATGCGACGGAGTAGTGGGCTCGGGCGATAGCGGTCCTCTTCGGTTTCCTCGCGTAAACGCACGATCTCTGCGAACACGCGATCCAGACCAAGTTCGTTACCCCACGCCAGCAGTCCCTTCGGGTAGTTCACACCCTTTGTCATGGCCAGGTCGACGTCGGCTGGAGCGGCAATGCGCCAGTGCACGACGTCGGCGGCTTCATTGACGAGCATCGACAACACGCGCATAACGATGCGATCACCAAGGGTTCGATCTTCGGTGGCCGGACGCGGCTGCGCGCCCTCCGCATAGTCGTAGAATCCGCGACCGCTCTTCCGTCCCAGCCAGCCCGCTTCCACCAGTCGCCGTTGCACCACCGATGGACGATACCGGGCATCGAAATACGTGGCCCGCCAGACCGATTCGGTGACCGCGTAGTTCACGTCGTTGCCGATGAAATCCATCAGCAGGAACGGGCCCATGCGAAAGCCCGCCAGCGCGCGGAGGGCCCAATCTATAGTCGGGGCGTCGGCGAGCCCTTCTTCGAGGATCCGGAGTGATTCACCGTAAAACGGCCGAGCCACTCGATTCACGATGAACCCCGGCGAATCGGCGGCGAGGACGGTGACCTTCCCCCAGCCCTCCGCGATCGCCCGTGTTGCGGCAACGACCCTCGACGTTGTCTGCGCTCCCGGAATGATCTCCACCAGCGGCATGACCGGCGCCGGATTGAAGAAGTGCATTCCCACAACTCTTCCCGGGTCTTCACACGCTGATGCGATCGACGTCACCGAGAGGGACGACGTGTTGGTCGCCAGAATAGAGTCGGGAGCGACGACGCTCTCGAGTGCGTGGAACAGGGATTGCTTGGAGTCCAGTCCTTCAACGATGGCCTCGACGACAAGCCCGCACGAGGCGAAATCCCCCATGCCCAGCGGCAGCGAGGTGATCCTGAGACGATCGCGCGCCGATGCGGCGGCGTCGCTCGTCAGGCGTTTCTTCTCCACGTCGCGCGCGAGGGCATTCGCGATGTGCTCCCGCGCCCGCTGTCCAGCTGCTTTTTCGACGTCAGCGAGGATGACCTCGTGG
>Ga0070698_100000576_pt1 | contig 39393 bp, 27 predicted proteins | sample KBSK1502metaG_FD_65477 | JGI IMG/M metagenome (GOLD analysis project Ga0070698, IMG submission 65477) | Corn, switchgrass and miscanthus rhizosphere microbial communities from Kellogg Biological Station, Michigan, USA - KBS K1-50-2 metaG | ecosystem: Host-associated > Plants > Roots >...
CTCCGGTGGGCCGGTCGGTAACTGATTCGAGTAAGTTGATCTTGATCATGCCGCTTCCACTCCTCTCAAGGCGAGACCGACGGCAATTGCCATCTCAGGAACGATCTCTTTCATGTAATCGGGGTCAAACTTTCTATCGTCGACCTGTATTTCCTTGAAGGGATTGAACAGCTCAACGGGGATTTCGAAACGCTTGGCCAGGTAATCTGGCAGGCCGGGAAGCTTGGAACTCCCACCGGCTATGAGGATCTTTTGAATTGACTCTTCACTCTCCTCTGCCGTCGCGCGGTAGAAGTCCATTGTCTTACGGATTTCGAGTGCGAGAATGTCAGATACCGTTTCGATTATCGGCTGGATTGGACGCGCCGCAATACCCTCAGGTAGAGGATAGCCACGCTTCACCGCTTCCGCCTGTTCAAAGGTCAGGCCCAATTCCTTTTGCAACAAACTAGTGTACTGACTGCCCCCCACTGAAGCATCACGCGCAAAAACGGAACAAGCGCCGTTCATGATGTTGATGTTCATAGTGGATGCGCCGATGTTCAGTAAGGCAACAACGTCGCCCGCCTTCGGCTGGTAGTTAACTTCATAACAATTCTGCAACGCGAAAGTATCAACGTCGATCACAATCGGTTGCTTGCCAGCCAATTGAATGGCTTGCTTTACGTTTGCGATTTTGTCGCTCTTGCAAGCTGCCATCAGCACGTTTAAAGCGTCCGCAGTGCTGCTGGTAACCTGATAGTCTAGATTCACATCGGAGATATCAAAGGGGATATGTTCCTCGGCATGCCAGCTAAATGATTCACGCAATTCATCCGTGCTCATTTGCGGCAGAACAATGTTTTTTACAATCACTGAATGGCCACTCACACCAGCGGCTACTCTTGATGTCTTGATTTGGTGCTCGCCAAAGATGTTTGTGATGACGTTCGAAACATTATTGAGCTCCATGATCTGACCGTCCACAACAGTGTCAGGTGACAGGTTCTCAAACCCGAGATTGACCAACTGATACGTGTTGCCCTTCCTTTGAAGCTCGACTGCCTTTATTGAGCTCGAACCAATATCGAGGCCAACCAAATTCTTCTTACCGCTGCTTTTATTGAACATGACTTATTTATTCCTCGCGACGAAGAGAGAACGGATTTTGTGCTGTTGACGCAGACGAGCGCGCGCTTTCATTGCTCTCGAGAGTCGGCTCTTGTTCGGCTTATTGCTCTGCGTTGATTGAGTATTATTTTTCAAGAGGTGCCTCAGTGGGTCTGAGAAAATCCAGGCGGGTGCTGTGGGAGAAAACGCGCCTTCGCGCAGCTTTCCAGATTCAGAATACAAATCAGTTTCTCTGGGTGGATTTGCCTTCCGTATGACTGAAGGCAGGTGATTGCGGCACGAGGAAAGAGGCTAGAGCCTATAGAAAGGCAGCTTCCTCACTGCCGTCGCCAAGCAGACTACCGTAGGGGCTAAACAATGTCAACATGTATTTGCTTTGTTTAACGGCGGTTCCCTTGTTTACTGGATCCGAAAAGGCTCTTGCGGTGTGCTCAGTGGCGCTGTTTCAGGAATTCCTGCCTTAGTTTCCAAAATTGTGCTCATGAGGTAGCTTGCGTGCCATCTACCCTGCGGTTAGGATGCGACACAATGAGACGAAGCCGCTGGATCCTGCTGTTCGCCATCCTCTCGTTATTACTCGTTGGCGCCTGGCTGTTGTGGGTTAGGCCGAAAAACGTCGACATGGCAATGTATGCTCCTGCCGACTCTCTGCTTTATCTCGAATCAAACCGACCAATCGAAGTCATTGATGCCATAACTGGGACCCAAGCCTGGAAAGCTCTGGCGGGTAATGTTCAACCTCAGCCCGTTTGGCCCGAATGGCGTTGGGTTCGGAGACTTATTCGCTGGACGGGTATTGGTCCTATAAAGTCTGTAATTCTCGCCAGAGCTCAGGTCGCTGTGGTAGTAACTGACCTGCGCGCTGTAGAAGAAGGAGATGATTTAAATATCAAGTCCGAAGGTGCTCTCCTTATCGAAACTCACACCCAGGAACGTCGGATCCGGGGCACATTCGAAGAGACTATCAAGACCCTTGCAGAAAAGACCTATGGCCGTCCGACTTATCGGAGAGTCGTGATCGACGGCGTCGAATTCAGCGAATGGATTGCCCCAGAAGGCTCTAGACAAATTGTCGGCACTATCCTTGGGAGTCTGGTAATTATTGGCACTAGTGAACATGTGGTTCAGGACTGTCTAGCCGTGTCTCAGCGACGACGTCCCAGTTTGAAGGATGATCCTGAATTAGGTTCTATGCGCATGAAGCTTGAAAAAGAGAATAGCCTGACTTTTGGTTATGTTCCGCCCGCAAACAGCGCGAAATTACTTGCGGTTGGGTTGCCGTTATTATTAGGGCGCGCACCCGGTGATTCTGAATTCCAACGATTAATTACGAACGGCGCGTCAAAGATATTTGGCAGTTTGGGCTGGACCTCTAACACATACTCAACAGGCATCGAGGATAAATATCTCATTACTCTGCACCCTGCGGTTGTTGCTCGACTCAAGCCCACGTTTTTAGCCAACAGTACCCATGCCCAAATTCAAGGGAAGCTGCCCGACCATCTGTATTCGGTAACGAATTACAACTTTGCCAATCCCACCGCTGCGTGGATTGGTTTGAAGACAGCTGTTTCTTCGCAAGTCGACACGCTTTCAGCGATAGTCTTCTCTTCTCTATTAAAATCCGCATTGCTCTCGTACGGAATCGACGATCCGGAATCCTTTCTGGGCGCGGTTGAGGGTGAATTACTAACGATACGCCTGGACGAGACTGCAGAGCGATCCTTGCTCATCGCACGTGTGCACGACCGTGTGGCGCTGCGTCAGCTTGTTTCCAGAGGAATGTCACCAAACTCAAGAGACTCTGGTGAAAAACTGGAGATATTTGAAGACAAAAACGGGGATTTCGCAGCCGCTCTAACTGACGAGTTCATCGTCATTGGATCACCCGCCGACGTTCGTCGTTATTCCTCACTTAGAGAAGGCGCCACCCTAATGAGCGCTGAGACTCTCAGAAGGATGACTTTTTTTCTGTCTTCGCCAGCCTCTGGAAACGTTGTCACCTATACAAATGATGGCGATCGCGTACGTAATTTTATCTCGGCGATTGCCTCGGCTAAAGACGGACCGGTACAGACTCCAGAACAATTGGACGAAGCGATCGCGACGCTACCCTATTCATCAACGGAAACGATTCTCGGTGAACGAGGGATCGAAAGGACTACGAGATCGCCGTTAGGTCAATTTAGTACTCTCTTGCCTTTGCTATTTCCCCACCAACCGGGCCGCTAAGCGACTCCGTTCAATTAGCCGTTCGGCATTCGCGACCATGATTCTTCCATCTACCATCGAAATACTGATCGCGACTCACAACAAGGGGAAAATTCGTGAGGTTAATGACGCACTGCATTCTCTGCCAGTCAAACTTCGGTATCTTGACGAGTTCTCTCAGGTTTGCCCGGTCAATGAGGTGGGTAGCACTTACAAAGAAAACGCCATTCTTAAAGCTCTGGGTTACGCTAAGCAAACTGGGGTGTGTGCCCTGGCAGATGATTCAGGACTGGAAGTGGATGCACTCGCTGGCGGACCCGGTGTGCATTCAGCTCGTTTCGGTGGTGAGAGCCTTTCTGATCACGATCGCATCCAAAAACTCTTGCAGGCCCTCTCTGAACAGACCGGCGCGAAGCGAGGTGCTCGCTTCGTTTGTTGTATGGCATTAGCTGGCTGGCAACTGACACCTGGCATAGGAGAGGCGCAGTTGTTGACGCTCGTAGAAGCGAAGTGCGAAGGATCCATCGCTGACAAGCCACGAGGAGAAAATGGATTTGGATATGACCCGCTGTTTGTCCCTGAAGGCTATGTTGGAACATTTGCCGAGCTACCTAACGAAGTCAAAGCAAGAATAAGTCATCGCGCTCAGGCCCTGGCCTCGATTCGGGCGTTTCTTACGAGCTGGGAACGGCAAACTTGACCGTTGATGCGCGCGTCCCTAGAATGCCCCTACTGATTGACAGGGATCAGCGTTCGGGGCGTAGCACAGCCTGGTAGTGCGCTCGGTTTGGGACCGAGAGGTCGGAGGTTCGAATCCTCTCGCCCCGACCATTTTTGTTAAGGAAAGTTGAAAGCCACTCGAAAGAGTGGCTTTGACATTTTGTGACGTGGATCCTGACCGCCGGAACACACACCGCATAGGGCTTAGTCGACGAATCAGCCAGCCGAAGATTGTGCGGCATGCTCGTAAACTATGTCCCGGATTTCTTCTTTGCCTAATGAAGGCCGTTTCAGGGTTGTAAACAGGCAAAGTACATACCGACGGGTTCTCTGGCCAATGCATTCATTGTTTCTCCCGGTCCATACAAATGCTCGGCAAATTCAGCCGAGGAGAACAGCCGAACCGCTGGCTGGTGATGCGTTCTTATCCAGTTCGTTGCTTGGTGAGAGAGGAGAAGCTTCGTCGAAGAAGAAATAGTGTCAGCTTGCCGGGTTTAAGTCTCTACCGATCAAATTCAAGTGATGACGTTCGGTTCGTCTCGGCCGCAATGCTTGCGCAGCTCGAGCAACTCTCTGGCGGCTTGCACTAATGGAGCGAGAACCGTGTTGATCTCTGCCGCACCTCCGTCGTTACGGTAACGCTCCACATAAAGACGCAAAGTTGCGCCCTCAGTCCCTGTTCCTGAGAGGCGGCAAACGACCCGCGAGCCATCGTTTAGCAGAATGCGAAGCCCCTGGCGGGCGCTAACACTCCCATCAATTGGATCGGTATAGCTGAAATCATCGGCCTTTGTAATTTGCACCCCTGCGAAATCGGAGCCAACCAGAGACGGCAGTTTGTCGCGCAGCCTGGAGATCATCTCGTTGGCCGCGTCGACTTTCAGTCCTTCGTAGTCATGACGTTGATAGTAACTTCGACCGAAACGGCGCCAATGTTGCTCAACTACGTCGGCTAACGACTTGCCGCTGGTAGCGAGAATCGAGAGCCAGCTCAACACGGCCCACAAACCATCCTTCTCGCGCACGTGATTGGAGCCAGTGCCAAAACTCTCCTCGCCACAGATCGTGCACTTTCCCGCGTCCATTAAGTTGCCGAAGAACTTCCACCCGGTTGGAGTCTCATAGCAAGGGACTCCTAACGCTTCGGCAACTCGATCAACAGCGGTGCTGGTTGGCATCGAGCGCGCCACGCCCGCGAGCCCGGCGCGGTAGCCGGGAATTGATTCGCGCGCGTGCTCCGAAATGATCGCCAACGAATCGCCCGGAGAGACGAAGAAGCTTCGTCCGAGAATCAAATTCCGATCACCGTCGCCGTCGCAGGCCGCGCCGAAGTCAGGAGCGTCTTTGGCGCCCATCCTCGCGACGAGTTCGGAAGCGTTCACCTGATTCGGATCAGGATGAAGGCCGCCGAAGTCTTCGAGTGGCATACCGTTAATTACAGTGCCTGCCGGCGCGCCGAGTATTTCTTCAAGTATGTGGTGAGCGTAGGGTCCGGTGACCGCGTTCATCGCGTCGAAGAGCATGCGGAAACCGCCTGCGAAGAGCCGGCGCAAGGAATCGAAGTCAAACAACTCCTCCATGACCGCCACGTAGTCTTCGAGTGGATCGATGACTACGACCTCAGTGTCGCCGATTGACAACGTGCCTTCAGATTCGAGATCTACGTCCTCGTGTTCGACCGTACGGTACTCTTTGATCGCGAGCGTATGTCGATAGATACTTTCGGTCACTGCTTCCGGGGCCGGGCCACCATTGCGGATGTTGTATTTGATCCCGAAGTCCGCATCGATGCCGCCAGGATTGTGGCTGGCTGAAAGCACCAGCCCGCCGAACGCGCCGCGGCGCCGAATCACCGCGGAGATCGCAGGAGTTGAAAGCAGACTCTCGCGGCCCACCAACACTCTCCCAAACCCATTCGCTGCAGCGATGCGCAGAATAGTTTGGCATGCCGTGCGGTTGTAGTAGCGGCCATCACCACCGACCACCAGTGTTTCCTTGCGAAAGTCCGCATCCGTGCTTTCCCTTACAGCATTGAAAACTGACTGCACGAAGTTTTCTACAAAGTGAGGCTGCATGAAGGTCCGCGTCTTTTTCCGCAGCCCGGAAGTGCCAGGACGCTGATCTGAAAATGGAGTCGTCGGTATTGTTTTCATTTGAATCCCCTCTTGTAGGCCTGTTGCGGCGGGCTTGCTACTCATCACTCATGATTACCGATTGTCTATAGGCCCAAATGGCTTCTAATGATTTTAACAATCTCGTCGGGACTCAAAGAAACGTCGATCTCCACATCTCCCTCCGGCTCCTCCAGCGTGTCAAACTGGCTGTCGAGCAGCTTCGGGTCCATGTAATGGCCGCTGCGCTTACTTAACCGTTCTTGAATAAGTGCGTAGTCACCCTTGAGGTAAATCAATCTGACGTTTTCGTCGATCAGAAGAAAACCACGGTAGCTCTCTTTGAGCGCGGAGCAGGCGAGAACGGCATTCTCGCTCTGATTGAGACAGTTGCGGATCAATTTGCGAAGAGATTCCAGCCATGGCGCTCGATCCGCATCATCCAGCGGCACGCCGCTTCTCATCTTCTCCACGTTGGCCGGCGGGTGGAAATCATCCGCGTCGAAGTATCTCCAACCGAGATCTTTCGAAAGCAGTTTCCCAACGGTCGTCTTGCCTGAACCTGTCACCCCCATCAGGATTACGACCATACTCCTCCTTCACTACTCATTCCAAGCAGCTGATCCGAAACGGAGTGTGAGTGATGATACTTTGTCCTCGATTGGTCAGTGCGCCAGTTCCTCATCCGTTAACAAAAACCGTCAAGCCAATTTTTTTAGGGGAAAGAGATGTGCCGTTGAGACTACCATAACAAACGAAATTGTTTATACTTTTTGACGTCTCTATCAGACGACGGAAGCAACGGCATATAGGAGTCGGACATGACCGGAAGCAAAAAAGAGTTCGGCATAAACACGCAGCTGGTTCACGCAGGTGAAAGAGGTGCACCGCCCCAGGGAAAGCCAGTCTCTGTTCCAATCTATGCGAGCGCCACTTTTACCTATGATTCCATGGCCGAAGTGGACCAGGTATTCTCAGGAGAGAAACAGGGATACATCTATTCGCGTTACGGCAATCCCACTGTTGCCGCGCTGGAAGAAGCCGTTCGGGTGCTCGAGGACGGCGCCGCCGCTTGCGCTTATTCAACCGGCATGGCCGCCCTGCATGCGGCCATCTTCGCGTGCGAGCTTAGACCGGGTGCAACGATCCTGGCGTCGCAGGATCTCTATGGTGCAACGATTGATCTGCTCTACAAGGTTCTCGGCTCGTATGGCATTAAGACCGTCATGGTGGATTTCTCTAACGTTGACACGTTAAGAGCAAAAGCTCATGAGATCGAACCGCAAGTGTTGATTGCTGAAACGATTTCAAATCCGCTGCTGAAAGTATGTGATGTTGCCGCCTGTGCTGAGATCGCCCGCGAAGTGCGCGCGCGGCTCATCGTGGACAATACCTTCACTTCTCCATACCTCTGCAAACCTCTCAAACACGGCGCGGATTTCTCGGTGCATAGCGCTACGAAGTATCTCGGAGGCCACGCGGATGTGATGGGCGGTGTGGTCGTCGCGCGTGATGCGCTGGACCTGCCAACTCTGATCGGAGTGATGAAGCTTGTTGGCGGGATCCTTGGTGTTTGGGAGGCGCATGAAATTCATCGCGGGTTGAAGACTCTGTCGGTACGCATGGATCGTCAGTGTGACAACGCTCTACGCTTAGCGAAACATCTCGAAAACCACGAAGGCGTATCCCGCGTTTATTATCCGGGTCTGGCGCCGCCACAGATCCAGGAGAAGATCAGTCGCATGGTGCGCCCGCCTCATTTTGGCGCCATCGTCTCTATTGAACTTCGCGAGAACACACGCGAGGCGGCCTTCCGCTTCATGGACGCGCTCTCGCTTTGCGTCCGTTCGACCAGTTTAGGCGATGTGTTCACGGGTGTGCTGCACCCAGCAACAGCGTCGCACCGCGAGGTTGCTCCGAAACGGCGACTGGAATTAGGCATTACCGAGGGGCTGGTGCGGATCTCCGTCGGTATTGAAGACCTGGCAGACATTATTGATGACATCGAGCATGCTTTGGAAGGTCACGCGTAGAATGAATTTGACACGCCAGGCCTGTTCTCGCACCCAGCGATTATTTCAGGACCAGAACAAACCCTCCTCTTGACGGCATTGTCAGCTCCAGCTTCCGGCTGGCGGACAGCTGCACAGTTTCTGTGCGAAATGAAACGTTTCCACCGTCGCCATCGGCGATCAGACTACCGGCGCGGCCAACCTGCAACTCGCCAAGATCGAGCGTGAGTTTTCTTGCAGTCGACTCGCCGTTGATACCCCCAACGTACCATCGCCCTTCACCCCGACGCGCAAGAACCACGAACTTGCCAGGATAGCCATCGAGAAATCTCGTTTCGTCCCAGACAACAGGCACACCCCTTAGGAAATCGCGCACGTAAGGAGGCGTCTTCCGCATGCCTTCGGGAATTTCCGCGTAGTGTTGGATACCGGAGGTGAACAGCACTGAGAGCGCCAACTCGAACGCGCTCGTTGTGCGACGCTCTATTCGGTTAATGCGGTCAAGCACCATTGGCGTGAAGTCCATCGGGTCGAAAACGTTTCGCGTGAACGGCAGCATGGCTGCATGCGTTGGTTCTTCGTCAGCATTCTTTTGTTCGAAGGTGAGGTATTCAAGACCTCTGATGGCCTCGGTCGTCATGAGGTGCGGGTAGGTTCGCTGCCATCCGCGCGGCAGCGTTGCGCCATGAAAGTTGAGCAGGAAGCCATAAGGAGCCGCGTCCTCCAGAATGTCCTGGTAGTAGTTGATCATTGATTGCCCATCGCCGCCGAAGAAGTCAATCTTGAGACCGGCAACACCCATTGCTTTTAGTCTTTTAAACTCGCGCGTGCGACTGGCGCGTGTGAGCATAAGGTTGCGTGGCGTTTGCGGAGCCGAGTTCCAATCGCCCGCCGAGTTATACCAGAGCAGAACGCCCACACCCTTGTGGCCCGCGTAATCAACCAGCTCCTTTACCTTCGCATAGCCGATTTGCTGGTCCCACAATGCATCAATGAGGCAATAGCTCCAGCCCATCTCGGCGGCGTAGTCGATGAACTCCTTCTGCACAGCGTAGGTAGTTTTTGGATCGCCGAGCAGCGGCCAACTCCATGACGCCTTGCCGGGTTTGATTCTCAATTTGCTGTAACTTGCCGCCGGTTTGTCAGCCAGGTCGACGCCCAACATTGACTCGGCCACGGTCTTGAGACTGCCCACCACGATGACGCGCCAGGGCGTTAGCCATGGGAGCCTGGACTCAGGATTCACCGGGCCACCCTGAAAATTCTCCCGCGGGTCGGGGAATCCGACCGAGTACTCTCCATTCGGCGACTCGGATCTCAACCGCGTCGCACTGTAAGTGCGCAACAGCCCGCTTTCGCTGACGAGCAACCAGGTGTCGCCGGAGCGAAAGAGCGCCGGATAAACCCAACCTGCGCCGGTCGGTGAGGGCGTTCCGACAGAGATCTCCTTTTCGTAAAATTCTTCGTAGCAAGGGTTCACTTCCTTCCAGCCAGACTTCGCCACAGACATCGGTTGTAACCATGCGCGTGTACCGGGCAAAAACTTGAAAGAAGAAACCTCCTCGGTGAGACGGTATGTCTCACCGCTTCGCTCGGGGAAGAAATAGCGAAAGGCCACACCGTCGTCGGACACCTGAAAGATGATGTCCATCTTTTGACCGGCGCCGGTCTGCAAATGGAATAGTTTCCGGTTGGCTCGGTAATCGTTCAGTCGCCGCTTGGCAGTAAGGATTTCATAGCGGTCACGAACAGTTACCACCGGCGAGGCCGAGAGAAACTGCAAACCATGAGAGAAATCGGCGTCGGTGCGGATAAGGCCCAAGCGAGATTCCTGTAGCACCAGCTTGTCGTTGAGCCGGATAGCGTAGCGCGGAGCGCCGGCCTCATCGAGACGGAAGTTAACCACAAGACTTCCGTCAGGACTTGCGATCCGCATCGCTCTCGACTCCTGGGCCGCACCCGAAACTCCGTAACACATGATGATTGCTGTGATGGCACCCAATCGCTTAATTGAACCGGAGAGCATGATCCTTTTTTCCTTCCTCGCGCTCTACGGCGCCTGGCGGTTTTAAGCAGGAGACGCAAGTTGTATCATGACCAGACTTGGAACAGCTGCTGTCGAAAACAGTTCCCGCACATCCATAGCATCGAAACATGACGCATACAAGGGAAGCTAAAAGAGATCTACCCAAAGGCAAGCGAATGTTTCGCGCTCCAGGGCGCGTCAACTTGATCGGTGAACACACCGACTATAACGATGGCTTTGTTTTGCCCGCGGCGATCGGATTCTCGACCTGGGTCACCAGTGCGCCCCGTGATGACCGCACCGTATCGGTGTTCGCTGAGAGTTTTTCCGAGCAAATAGAATTTGATCTGGATGAGCAAAGCCCCCACCCCAAAGGTCATTGGAGCGATTACGTGAGAGGAGTAGCAGTGACACTGGAGCGGGCCGGCCATCGTCTGCGTGGCGCGGAGTTGCAGATTCGCAGCGAGGTGCCGATTGGATCCGGGTTGAGTTCGTCGGCAGCGCTCGAAGTCGCAACCGGCTATGCGCTGCTGCTGAATTCTGGACTGACAGTAGACCTTAAGGAGTTGGCCAAAGAATGTCAGCGGGCGGAAGACGAGTTTGTAGGAGTCCGCTGTGGGATCATGGATCAGTTCATTGCCTGTCATGGCCGTGCAGGAAAGGCGTTACTACTGGATTGCCGCTCGCTTGAATACAAATTGCTGCCCTTGCCGGACGCGCTGATAGCCGTCTGTAACACAAAGGTCCAGCATTCATTGGCAACTGGTGAGTACAACGCACGCCGCATGGAGTGCGAAGCTGCGGTGCGTCATTTCGCGAAGAGTCGTCCTAACGTAAAAGCTTTGCGTGATGTGACTGAGTCTGACCTGGAATTGTACGGCGGCGATTTGCCCGAAGTAATTTTTCGGCGCTCGCGCCATGTAATTACAGAGAACGCGCGCGTGCTCGCGGCCGGAACAGCTCTGGAGCAGGGCGATGTTGTAGCCTTTGGTGAATTAATGAACAGCTCGCATCGCAGCCTGCGCGATGACTATGAAGTCAGCTGCAAAGAACTTGACGTGATGGTGGAGCTGGCGCAGGCAGTCCCAGGTGTTTACGGTGCCCGAATGACCGGGGGCGGGTTTGGAGGTTCGACCGTGAATCTTATCGCGTCCGAAAACGTTGATGAGTTTAAGGAAACGGTTGTCCGTGGTTATGAGACTGCGACCGGGCTCACCCCTGAGATCTACATTTGCAACGCCGCGGAAGGAGTGGGGGAAACGGAGATTGTTGATTGCTGATTGCTGATTGCTGATTGTTGAGTAGTCAAGTCGGAATAGAAAATGTTTGATCTAATGCGCCACCCACATCGACGCTACAACCCGCTCACACAAGAGTGGGTGCTCGTTTCGCCGCAGCGCACGGATCGCCCCTGGCAGGGCCAGGTGGAGGATGTCACTCAGGAGCAGCAGCCGGAGTACGATCCGGAGTGCTACTTGTGTCCCGGGAACTCGCGCGTGGGCGGCGTGCGCAATCCGGCATACGACAGCACATTTGTTTTCGAGAATGACTTTGCTGCTTTGCGGCCCGACACACCCGCAGGCAAGTTAGACGAGGGCGGACTGTTAGTGGCACAGGCTGAGCCGGGAATCTCTCGCGTCGTGTGCTTCTCGCCGCGACACGATCTCACAATTGCCCGAATGGATATTGCGGAACTGCGCCGGGTTGTTGACACGTGGAGAGATCAATACGTTGAACTCGGTTCGCTCCCCTTTGTGAATTGGGTGCAGATTTTTGAAAATCGCGGAGCGCAAATGGGCGCCAGCAACCCGCATCCCCACGGCCAGATCTGGGCCAATGCCAATGCCCCGAATGAATCAAAAAAAGAAGAGAGGGCCCAGTCGCAATACCATGCCGAGCACGGTAGTTGTTTGCTATGCGATTACCTCACGCTGGAAATAAAATCGGGAGAACGACTGATCTGCGCCAACGATTCGTTCTATGCAGTGGTTCCGTTTTGGGCCGTCTGGCCATTCGAGACGATGGTAATAAGCAAGAGACATACAACGGGAATGGATGACTTCAATGAGGCCGACCGTACCGCCCTTGCTGATATTCTCAAGCGCTTAACCGGAAGTTACGACCAGCTATTTCGAGTGTCTTTTCCTTACTCGATGGGTTTTCATCAACGGCCAACCGACGGCCGGGCCCATCCTGAATGGCATTTCCACGGGCATTTTTATCCCCCGCTGCTACGTTCAGCGACGATTCGTAAGTTCATGGTCGGATATGAGCTGTTGGCGATGCCCCAGCGAGACATCACGGCAGAGTCGGCCGCGCAAAGACTGCGCGAGTTGGTGGGCAACTCATAATGCTGTGGGAGTGACCTCAGTGCGGTAAAAGGATTAGCTGCGGATTTTCGCGGATGAACGCGGGTCTGAACAAGAAACAACTTTACGAATTCGCACAGGAATATTGTCGGGCCCCAGCCAACCTAATCCATTTCTGATCCGCGTTCATCCGCGAAAGTCCGCGGCTAAATCCTTACCTCAGATTAAGAGTGATCACAGACACCGAATGTTTCGGTAACGTCACCACAAAAGTGTGCCCGGCGCGCAGCGATGTTTTCCTGATGAACACTGCATCGGGATGCCGAAAGTCGTTTGAGGCCGTGAGCGAGGTAGCGTTGACGGTTGTTAATTCTGCCCGGCCCGCGGGAATCCCTCCCTCGACAGTGATAGTGGTTGTTAACGCACTCGTCGGACTAGTGTTCACTGCTTTGATGAAGATATTTCCACCAGCAGCAGAGCGACTCACCACTGCGTCGAGGTATGGCACGTTCTTCCCTTCCCTGCTCGTGTCAAACGTAGGACTGCTAATGTTGGCGGCGAGCCGGTCATCGCCGCGGTTTTCATTGTAGAGCTGGTTAACCAGGTAAACTGGAGAGACGAAAAGTCCGTGACGGTTTGCCTGAATGATGCCACCCGGCCAGCCGTTAACAAGGTCGGACACGGCGCTCATCTCAACCAACTCGCCGTGCCGCTCAAAGACATTCATCAGCCGCGCGCCATAGAGAGCGGACTCCAACGAATATTGGCGTGCAACTGGAAGATCCAATCCCCACTCATTAATTGCCAGTTTGATACGACCTCCAGGAACGACATCGCGTAGCAATTGCTCAACCTGTTCGTAGAACCGTTCGAGGAATAGCGGTCGCGCCATCAGGTTCAAGGGATCCCCCGCCATTTCCCTGCGGCCGTAGTAATGGTGGATCGCGAGGTAGTCAATGTTCTCTCCCGCCGCGCGCAGGACAGTGCGGTTCCAGTTCATGTTGTTGTCGCCCACGGCTATGAGCTTGATCGAAGGGTCGACCGCGCGCATGGCCCTGGCGTAGCGGTTGTAATTGCGCGCATAGGTATCGGCGTCTGAATGACCCCGCACCCAGTCACCCCAGATTTCGTTGCCCACCTCCCAAAACTTTACCGCGAACGGCGCCGGATGTCCGTTCGCAGCGCGCATCGCCCCATACTTCGAAGTCACTAGCCCGTTGCAGTATTCGACCCACGCCGACGCCTCTTCAACACTCGCGCCACGTCCTTCCACATTGACAGTAATCGAAGGCTCAGCCCCGACGGCACGAGCGAAAAGGATAAACTCATCGGTACCGAAATCACTTGGCTCCGGCTCGTTTTTCCAGGAGAGGTTGGTCCACGTAAATCTCTCGTCGCGAGGCCCCACGGCCCAAAGCCAGCGGTAGTCCTGAGCGACGTTGCCGCCGGGCCAGCGTATGAAAGCGGGCTTTAGGGCTTTGATTTTTTCAAACACGTCGTGGCGCTCGCCACCGGGCATGGCATCGCCGGGCATTAGCGAGACCTGGTCCACCCACACACGCCCTCGTCCCGGGAAAAGGATTGCGAACCGCGCAAGTGGATCATCCTTCGTTGGCTTCAAAATGAATTCATGCTTCCGCCACTCAGCGCCTACCCCGTTTAGATCCGCCGACGCGTAGCTCTCACCCTCGTTGACATCTGATTCCAACGCGACCGTGACGGCTCCGGTGTAATCACTACCCTTGAGCCAGAGGTAACCCCGATATTCGAGACCGGCGCGGATGGGAATGCGAGGCTGGTAGAATCCGTGGCGCTGAATCGCTGCGTCGCGAGCGTCGACGCGCAGCGAGTGCTCTTTAGTCTCAGGTTCGCCGGTATCAACCTTCAGCTTCCGCTGTTGTGGATAAGCAACCGCTGCATCCCAAAAGAAGGCCAGTGCATAGTCATCGTTGCGGTCATCCGGGTAGCGTTCCCAGTAGCGTGAGAGGCCAATAACATTCGGCGCCTCCTCGAAACTGCGGTTGCGGATCAGTTCTGCGTGCAAGCCTCCTTTCATTCCCTCAAACATGAATTCAAGGAACTGGCCGTAGAGTAGCGGGCTAATGCGATTCTCCACCTTGCGCGCGTCGATCGTTATGGTTGCCGTTTGGATTGTTTGGGCAGAAACAAGTGAACGGTGCGTGGCGGCTGCGTTCCACAACAGAACGGCCAATAAGGCAGAAGATACTTGACGAAACGACAGGTCGTGTCCTGGCCGCAGAGCGGCCAAACGTTTATAGCTCATGAGCTGGAAAGAATCTCCTTAGCTTCGCGGAGCGCAACGCAGTTTCCGCGAAGCCAGATACTTCAGTCTCCTGAAGCTTCAAAATTTTTTGCGAGCTGGCTCTATAAACATTTGGTCCATCTGGGACCGAAGACGAAGCAATCGAAACGTGCCGACCTTTCGCTGCACGAACTTATCGGGACAGTTTCCCAAGTCCTCTTTACTTCGCCGTAACTCCTACCCTGATCACTGTGAGCGAATTTGGCGCAAGCGTGTACGCAAACTCACCGGCCGGAACCGACAACCGCCGTTCGATTGGCGCCACCTTCATCGGGTTATCCAAACTGTTCTCGGCTTTCAGGTCCGAGCTCTCAAGAATGAATGCCTTTCCGTCCCTGCCAATTCTTCTGGCGCCGGCGAGATTTATGCGGACTTCCCTTGACGAAGGAGCAGCATTCACGACTTTCAGAATGACTTCGCCGGCGGGTTCATCCAGCGACGCACTAGTGAAAAGTTCACCCTGTCCGTTTTTCGCAGACCCGTCCATCAGGACCGGCAAGATTTTTGTGCCGCGGTTCACACTGAACAATTTCTGGACGTAGTAATTTGGCGTGGCGTATGAACGAAGATTGTCGAACCAGATCATGTTGGGCGTCCATTGCCAAGCCTCCAGATGCCCGAAGAGCGGCGCGTACGAAGACATCTGGACAACGTCGGCGTTGCGGTCCAGGCCGGTAACGAAGGCAGCTTCAGAGAGCGCGCATTCCCAGTTGTTGCGGTTGTCAGGGCTCGCAATACCAACGCTCTGCGCTGCATATTCACCCGCGAAAACTTTTGGACCGGTGCGAGGGTAATTGTCATAACGCCCGGCGTTGTCGCGGAACCATTTCGGGGCCATGTAATAGTGTTCGTCAATGAGATCCGCTTTCAGCTCGCGCATTTTGGACCACAAGAAGTCGAAGCGCTCTCCATCCGGCGATGGGCCGGCACTGGAGACAAGAGCTACGTTCGGATACTTCTGCTTCAGAGCTCTCCGGAATCTCTCGTATCGCTCGACGTACTGCGGACCCCACTGTTCGTTGCCGACCCCAATCATCTTCAAGTTGAACGGGGCCGGGTGGCCCATCTCGGCGCGCTTCTTCCCCCAGGCGGTGCTGACGGGTGCGTTGGCGAATTCGATTAGATCGATAGCGTCCTGAATGAAATGATCGAGGTCTTCGAGCGGCGCGAGTTCGCTGGAATTGAACTGGCAGGCCATGCCGCAATTCAGAATCGGCAGAGGCTCGGCGCCGATGTCCTCACTCAGGAGAAAGTATTCAAAATAGCCGAGGCCGAAAGACTGGTAGTAGTCAGGCGTTGAGCGCCAGTTGAATTCCGTGTTCCAGCGATTGATGATCAGCCGGCGGTCTTCCCTGTCTCCGATGGTTGTTTTCCACTGATAGCGTTGGTCGAGATATCTGCCCTCTACGATGCAGCCGCCGGGAAAACGCAGGAAGCCGGGTTTCATTTCCTTCAAGAGTTTGACCAGATCGTAACGCAAACCGTTCTCACGATTTTGCCAGGTGTCCTTCGGATAAAGCGAAACGAGGTCAACGTCTAGTGTGCCGCTGCCCTCCAACAGGAGATTCATATGCGCTTTGTTATTTGTGTCTGTGGCATGGACGCTGGCGGTGTAGGTTTTCCACTCCGGGGAAAAGCCTGAGACTCTTGCCTGGCCCAGGGAGCGCCCGTTCTCATCCTCGACTTCGATATGCAAAGCCACTGGAGCGCCATCGATCCGCCGGGCGGTGACAGAGAACATGTATTCTGCGCCCTTCTGCACGCCAATACCGCGAAAGCCCTCGTTCATAATGCCGAAGCCTTTCCCGGCAGTAGCCACCTTGATGCGCAGGTAATGGGAGTTTGACGTATCCTTGATCGATCCATGATCGAAAACGTAAAGCTCTCCCTTTGTATCGCCACGATCGATTTTCTTCCAGCCCATCATTGGATCCGGGAACTCAAACGAACGGTTCTTCACGCGTTCGGGATAGAGCCCCCCGTCAGCGCCAAAGTTGATGTCTTCGAAAAAGAGCCCGTAGAGTGTTTTGGGAATAGCTGCGCCGGGCTTGTCTACCTGCACAGTGATGTTGGCAGTTTGCGCGAAAGCGAATTGCGGCTGGACTGTGACTACACCAAGAGTGCAAAAGAACACCAGCAGTCTGGTTGAAAAAGTCGGTGCCATTCCAAATACTTTCATAGCTATTGCCCTTCGTGCATTTTCAATTTCAATCGCTGGTCTTAACGTGTAACCCTTTAGTAGAGACTTCCGCTCCACGACTCAAGGTCTTCTCTGGGACCGCGGGCGTCCCGCCCGCCATGAGCGCAGCGCGAACAATTCCTTCCAACATAAGTCGCTATGGTGCCCTGCGACGCTTGCTAACCGGGCCTTTACCCCTGCCGGTCATGCGCTTGATGAACGCTGCTTCTTCCGGGATGTAGGGCTTTCCGTCGGTGCGAAAGACCTCGTGAAACCAGATGCTGGGCTCGCGGTCAACGTAGGGGTGTTCCCAGGAATCCCAGGGGAGGTGGGTTTGCGACTTCCCTTGCACTAATCCCCAGTTAATCATGCCCACGTTGTGAGCCTTGCCGACCAGCAACCCGCCCATAAAGAAACTGCCATTGCCGCGCGCCATGTACTCGCTACAGATAAGTGGCCGGTTGTAACGCTTGAGCCACTTGATACGCTTCTCGAGTTCCGTCGGTGAGTCGTAGTTGTGAAAGGTGATGACGTCGGACAAGTTTATTTGTAAGCGATCCATCTCGGTCATCTTCCCAGGACTCGACCAGTCGCCCTTCCAGACCGCGCTAGTGAGAGGTTGTTGTGCGCCGGCCTCGCGTGCCCAGGCGAAGGCCTTCGGCAACAGCGCCAGCACAAGCTCGACCTTGTTCTTAGGCTCCAACTGCCCGTAGCTACCCCCGTTTGTATTGTCGGGCTCGTTCCAGATGTCCCAGGCCAGCACGCGCTTGTCATTAGCGAGTGCGCCAACGACGCCTTTCACATAAGCCTCAAGCCGCGGATACTCAGCCGCGTTTTGGAGAGCCGTTCGACCCGGGCTCTGGATCCAGCCAGAGTTGTGTACGCCGGGACGTGGGGCACGTTGCTTACCTAATTTCGGATCGGGATCCCAGCACGAATCGAAAAGCACGAAGATTGGCCTGATGCCGTGTCTCGCCGAGATGCTTAGAAATGTGTTTAAGCGCCGCTTGAAGCCTTCCGCGTCCTGCTGCCACAGCAGATCGTGCAGGTACACACGCATGGTGTTCATTCCCAAACTCTCAGCCCAACCTAACTCAAGATCAATTCTCTTCGGATCGAAAGAGTCGGCTTGCCACATCTCGAGTTCGTTGATCGCGCTTGCCGGGTTGAAATTACTGCCGACCAGCCAGGGCTGCTTCTCATACCAGTCGTTCGCCTGTTTGTCCGTCCACTTCACGGAAGGCGCGGCGACGGCTGCAATTGAAAGCAAAACAATGCCGACGAATAACTGCACCGGTTTTCTAATTAATGACATGAACCAGGACCTCCGTTCTTGCTGTGTCAATAAAAGAACCGTTCTAGTTCCCATGAACCACGCGTAGTCCATAGAATCCGCCCGCGGTGTTATCGGGTTGCGCCTCAAAACGAACGGTTATTTTTGTTTTGCCGTGAGTCAGTGCTTCGGGGATTGCGTAAGTCACTTCGAAAAACTGGCCTGGCTTGTCGTTTTGTAGCGACTGCGTGGCGATCTTTACGCCATCCGCCAGTATGTCGAAGCTGCGAGCTCCCGTTTCCCCTCCCCAGTAAGTGCAAACCAAAGAAACGGGTTTGTCCGGCAACACTTTCAGATCGAACGACACCCAGCCGCCATCCCTTGCGTGCCGCCACTTTCGACCAGAATGCTCGCCCGCCTCGGTGTGTTCACCCTGCATGTTGTGATCGCGCTCCGGCTGCATCTCACCGGGCTGGGCGAAATCGACGGTCATCTCCTCCAGCCTTCGTGCCGCTTCCAGCTCTGCTTTGTAACCTGCCTCACGCACAACCCACTGCTGCGGCGTGAACTGATCCCAGTAGACCGCGTAACTGCGGTTGTGCATCCGGTAAAAAGGATAGAGTTTCACGTCAAGTGGCCTGCCGACGCCTATCGTTTCAAACGTTGAAGGCTCTCCGGCAACCACCCTGATCCAGTCTGCGAGCGGTTTGTTTTCAGTAATCAATGCGGGTGCGAGGACGGGATTGTTAACTCCTGTCTGCTCGCCCGAGCCAAGGTCTCCGGCCAGTACTGTTGGGCCGTAAAGAATTGCCACGCGATGAGGATTGTCCGGCAGGGTTTCGAGTCTGAGTGACATCGGAATCTTCAGCGAGATGCGGTCGCCGGTTTTCCAGGTCCGGCGAATCTCGACGAACGATCCTGGCTTCGCGTTGACAGTCTGCGGTCGGTCGTTGATCCAAAGCGAAAGCCCCTTCGTGGCCCAGGCCGGATAGCGGAGCCTCACTGTCAGAGTCACCGGCTTCTTGGTCTTGAAAGTGAACCGCATCGTGTCTGCATCCGGATAACGCGTCTCCTGCTTGAGCGATAGTCCTTTTTCCCGCCAGTTAAGTTCCGATGCGATAAAGAGATTGACCCAGAGCGCATCGTCACTATGAAAGTAGATGCTATCGCCATACTTTGTATGGTTCTCCATTCCGGTGCCGAGACAACACGTAAAGCTATTGAACGGCGTCGAGTAAGTCTTTCGCGCGCCGGCCTTGAGCGGCACGAAATAACAGACCATCCCGTCATTAGGATTCTGGGAAGCAAGGATGTGGTTGTAGAGCGCGCGTTCGTAATAGTCCGCGTACTCGGCTGAAGCGTGCCACTCGAAGAGGTGCCGCGTCAGCTTTAGCATGTTGTGAGTGTTACAGGTTTCGGTTGTGTTTTCAGTCAACCGTTCGTTGAGCTCATCCGGCGGGCCGAAGTGTTCTGCTTCGCTGTTGCCGCCGGTAACGTAGGAGTGATGATGGACCACGCGATCCCAGAAGAATTCGACCGCCGTCTTGTCAGCAGCATCCTGGGTCAGTTCATAACGGCGCGCGAGTCCGATCAATTTCGGAATCTGCGTGTTGGCGTGCAAGCCTTGCAGGTGATCTTCGCGCCTGGCCAGTGGTTCGAGCACCGCCTTGTGATGGAAGCGCCGCGAGAGTCTTAGATATTTTTCGTTCCCGGTGCGCGCGTAGAGTTCGGCCAGAGACTCGTTCATACCGCCATGTTCGCAGGCGAGCATGCGTTGAAACTGCTCTTCGGTAAGATTTGCCAGAGTGGCATCGGCCCAATCAGCCAGCTTGATGGCGACCGCCAGGGCCTTGGCATTTCCGCAAAACTCATTGGCGTCAAGCAGACCGGCAAAGAGTTTGTGCAGTGTGTACCAGGGAACCCAACCACCGTTGAGGTCAAAGCCCTTGGAGCGAATGTCGCCGGCAGCTATTTCGCTGAATATCTTCTTGCCGTTTGGAATGGCGGCGACATAGCCGTTGCCACCTGCTCGCTGGCAAAGTTCAAGCTCATTAACGACGTAATTGATTCGTTGACGAAAGCGCCCGTCGCCCGTCGAAGCAAACATCATCGCGCAAGCGGATAGATAGTGCCCCAGCGAGTGACCGGCAATGCCCAGCTTTTCCCAACCGCCGTAGACTTCGCCCTTCGGCTCGAGTCCCGCTTCCTTCCTAAACCAACTCAGCAACCTGTCCGGATCAAGCCGTAGAAGATAATTTGCGTCGAGCAGCATGGCCTTCTTGAAAGGCCCGTCGAGCAGACGCACGTCCGCGAGATCGAAGGCGCTGGCCTCGCGCCGAATCCGATCCGGAACACGCTCTTTACCGTCTGCGCTGCTCCACAAAGGAAACAGCAGTAGGCTGATAATGAGAATGTGCCGACGTGATCTCATGTCCGAAAAGACGTTGCTAGTTACTGAGCGGGACTAATTCATCAGCCGAAGGTTATGTCTGAGCGGTCCCGAAGGACGGATCAAGCCACCCTAATTTGCAGGTCAGGAAGGGCGGCTTGCCCCCGCTGGAGCGCCAACGGCGCGAAATGTAACAGCCTGGGCAACGCCCCAGGAACTCGAAGTATTGATAGTGGAAGCGCTGAAGGCGCGTAATGAACATGCTGCCTCAGGACCCCGCAAGACTAACCCGCTAGTTTCATTTCGCGCCTTCAGCGCTTTTCGGTTTGCTCGGACGCCTCCTGGGGCGTTGCCCCAGGCTATTACATTTAGCGCCTTCAGCGCTTTCAAACCAATGACACAGCGTCTCGCCCGCTCATCTAACCCCCAGCAGAATGTCTATCGTCAGTTGGTCGAGTCGTTCATATTTCAGGCCGTGTGCTGCTAACCCGGCACGGTCAAAATTTGCAGAGAGTAACTCGCCGGCGTGTTGCTTCGAAAATTTTGTGCCGCCTCCGTCACCGGCAGTCTCAGCAATTTCAGCCAGCAATGCCTTGATTTCGGGGTCGGCATTCCACTGTTCGCCCTTCTCTTTCAGAATCAAATAAGTACGTATGCAACCGCGCGCGAATTCCTTGACGCCGTCGGAATCTTCAGTGCGATATGCATGAGCATCGAAGGAACGTGGCTCCTTGTAGCCGACGTCCTCCAAAAATTTTACCAACCAGAAAGCTGCCCTGGGGTTGGCAGAGCCGAAACGCAAATCCTGATCGTAACGTCCGGGCACCTGATCGTTAAGGTCGATGTGGAAAAGCTTACCGGCGTCCCATGCCTGCGCGACCGAGTGCGTCATGTTGAGCCCGGCCATGTGTTCGTGCGCTACTTCGGGATTGACGCCTACCATCTCGGGCCGCTCGAGCGTTGAGATGAACCCCAGGTAGGCGCCAGTAGTTGGCATGTAGATGTCAGCCCGCGGTTCGTTGGGCTTCGCCTCCAGCGCAAACTTGTAACCGTAATTCTGGTCCAGCGAATATTCGCAAAGGTAATTAATCGCTTCTCTTAGTCGTTTCACAGCTTCGTCAGGACGGCGACAAGCATCCGTTTCGACGCCTTCACGGCCACCCCACAAGACGAAAATCTTCGCGCCAAACTCAGCGCCGAGGTCCATTGCACGCATGGTCTTCTGCAGAGCATAGGCCCGCACCGATTTATCATTGGCGGTGAACGCACCGTCCCGGAACACAGCGTCGTAAAAAAGATTTACGGTCACCATCGGCACGACAATGTTGTGCTCTTCGCAGGCGCGGCGAAACTCACCCACGATGCGATCACGCTCCTGGGTCGAAGCGTCAATCGGCACGAGGTCGTTGTCGTGGAAGTTGACACCGTACGCGCCTATCTCGCCCAGCATTTGCACGGCGTCCACCGGACGCAGCGTGGGGCGCACGGCGTCGCCAAAGGGGTCGCGCCCGCGGTTCCCGACGGTCCATAAGCCGAAAGTGAATTTGTCTTCTGGGCGTGGTGTAAATTTGCTTTGAGTCATTTATCAATCCTCACTTCATTGAATCTGATCCAATTATTAGATTGCGGCTTCCCTAACGCTGCGCAACGCGGGATAGAGCGCGCGATACGCCAAGTAGCCTCTATTCATTAAAGCCGAAACTGACTGGTCGGGCGCGACTCGGGCAGCAACGCGTACCGACTGCGCACAAGCTTCATCGACAGACAACCAGGCGCCAATACCAACGCCGGCCAGCAGGGCGGCTCCGTAAGCTGCGCCCTCGTCCGCCGCGAGAATCTCAACCTCATAGCCATAGGTGTCGGCCTGTATCTGTCGCCAAAGCGGTCCGCGCGATCCGCCTCCACCAAGCCGGATGGTCTCGACGGGTACTTCCATTTCCGCGAAGATTGTCAGCGTGTCGCGCAACGAAAACGCCACACCTTCGAGGATAGCGCGGAGGACGTGCGCGCGTGTGTGGTTTGCGGCGAGACCGACCAGAGCCGCCCGCGCGTTGGGATCCAGGTGCGGGGTTCGCTCGCCCATCAGGTAAGGAGCCCACAGCACGCCATCTGATCCTGGCGGCGCCTGCGCTGCCTCCTCGCACAAAATGTCGTAGGGATCGTCCTCACCGCTCGTTGCCGCGCCACCGTTTTCCAGACCGAAGCGATCGCGGAACCATCGTAAAGAAAGGCCGGCGGCCTGGGTCACACCCATCACGTGCCAGCGGCCAGGTATTGCATGACAGAAGGTGTGCACCCGACCATGTTTATCGAGCGCCGGACGATCAGTTGCGGCGAAGACGACTCCGGATGTGCCGATGGTTGCGCTTACCGCACCGGGCCGAACAATGCCCATCCCGATCGCGCCTGCCGCCTGATCTCCTGCGCCGGCGACCACTGGCGTGCCCTCGCGTAGTCCCGTCGCAGCCGCTCCGTCCGCGGAAACGCGGGCGCTGATTTCCGAAGATTCAAAGAGTGCCGGCAGACAGCTTTTGTTTATCTCAAGCGCTTCCAGCATCGCGTCGGACCAACGCCGATTGGCGACATCCAACAGCAGCGTGCCGGAAGCGTCAGCAACATCGGTCGCGCGCGCTCCTGTAAGACGCAACCGAACATAATCTTTCGGCAGCAGGAAGTATCGGAAGCGCGACCACAACTCCGGTTCGTGCTCGCGCACCCAAACCAACTTCGTCAGGGTGAAATTGGTCAGCGCCGGGTTTGCAGTCAAATCAATCAGGCGCGATGCGCCAACCAGAGTTGTGATCGCCTTAGCCTGTGCGTCGGTTCGCTGATCGCACCAGATTAGCGCGGGCCGTAACACACGCTCGTCTTCGTCAAGCAAAACAGCGCCGTGCATCTGGCCAGAGAAACCTACGCAAGCGATTTCTTCGGCTTTAATGTCATCGTGTGAGAGCACACCACGAACAGCCTCAGTAGTCGCGCGCCACCAGTCGGCCGGTTCCTGTTCGGCCCAGCCTGTTTGGGGGGACGCGAACGATGCATGTTCGGCGGTAGCGGAAGCAACTACGCTCCCGTTCCCGTCGACGACTACTGCGCGGGTTCCGCCGGTGCCGACATCAATGCCCAACAGTTTCATCCGAATCCTTTTTGCAGACGGGGGATAACGTTACCGGTCTAGACCATTCGCCGAGAAAGACATCGCGCGTGGAGTGGGTCAGTACCATCTCGCGCTAGGTGGGTCCGTACGATCAGAGATGCGCATCGCTTACCCACCCGCTACCGCGAGTTGGTACTGACCTCATCCAGCGCAGATCTCAATAGGTTACGCCGCACGCGCCGAACGGCGTTGCAATAGTTGGTCGGCGATGACACCCAGCAGAATTACTGTGCCCATCACCGCAAAGTTAAGTGAACTCGGTATGCCCAACAGGTTGACAAGATTCTGCAGGACTTGAAGCAGCGCCGCGCCGATCAGGATGCCAATGATCGAGCCTTCACCACCACGCAGCGAACATCCACCCAGCACTGCCGCCGCAATGCCGTAGAGTTCGTATGAATTGCCGTGTGATGAGGGCGAGATGGAGTTCGTGTAAAAAGCGAAGAGGATCGCCGAAATGCCGGCTAACAGTCCCAGGATGATATAGGCACTGGCGATAATTCGCGCAGAGTTGATGCCGGAATAACGCGCCGCCATTTCGTTACGCCCTACTGCGTAGAGGTAACGGCCATAGACGGAGCGATGCAGCAAAACCCACATGCCGGCACTGATAACGATGAGCAACACGAAGGGCATTGGCACTCCGAACACAACGCCGGTGGCAAGTTCACGTAGCCAATCAAATCTTCCGGCGCCCCCGAGGCCTTTGGTCTCGTCGTTGGCAATGAAGCGCGCCAGGCCTCTGTAAAAAAGCAGTCCGCAGAGTGTGACAATGAACGGTTGGATGCGAAGCTTGGTGATCAATAAACCGTGCAGCGCTCCGATCGCCATGGCGATACCGATGATTATCAGGACCACTAACGCCGCCGGCCAGGTCCACTCAGTCAACATCATCGAAAGCAGCACGCCCAGGAGTGCAAAGACTGAACCAACTGAAAGATCGATGCCGCCGGTAATGATGACAATCCCGATACCAAGGCTGAAGACGCCATACATTCCAATCTGCCGCGCCATGTTCTGCAGATTAGCTGCTGAGAGAAACTGCGGTTGGAGTATGGCCACGACCACACACAACACGACGAGCAAGATGAAAGTGCCGAGTTCTTTTTTCAAGGCTTCTCCTTGGCTCCTCTAACCATGAATTTGTATACGGTCGTTTGCGTATAACGCTCGCCGGGTTTGAGGATCGTCGGGGGGAACGCGGGTTGGTTTGGCGAATCTGGGAAATGTTGCGCCTCGAGACAAAATGCACCACGGTAGTTGTAAACCCTGCCTGCTTTACCGCGAACCTTATCAAGAAAATTTCCCGTATAAAGTTGAACTCCCGGCTCGGTAGTCCACATCTCGAGCGATCGGCCGCTCGTAGGATCGTAGGCCGTAGCCGCCAGCGATAACTCCCTGCCCTTCTTGTTGAGAACGAAGTTGTGGTCATACCCTTTACCGAAGACCAATTGTTCGTCGGCTTGATCGATGCGGCTGCCGATCGCAGTGGCCCGGTTGAAGTCAAACGGCGTTCCCTGCACCGCTCTCAATTCTCCGGTCGGGATCAAGGTCTCGTCGACCGGGGTGAATCTGTCCGCATTGATCTTCACCTCATGTCTGAGAATGTCGCCCGCGCCGGCGCCGGCAAGATTGAAATAAGAGTGGTGCGTGAGATTGACGACCGTTTCCTTATCGGTGGTTGCGGCGTATTCAATCCGCAATTCGTTAGCGTTAGTCAGCACATAGGTGACAGTCACAGCAAGATTGCCCGGATAACCTTCCTCCTTGTCCCTGCTGAGATAGGTAAGCTCCAACGCCACGCCGCCGGCGCGCGTCTTCTCGCGGGCCTGCCAGACAACCTTGTGGAAGCCGTGCACGCCTCCATGCAGATGATTGACGCCGTTGTTCTGCGCGAGTTGATACTCGACACCGTTTAGTGTGAATCGTCCTCGCGCGATGCGGTTCGCGTAGCGGCCGATGAGCGCTCCAAAATAAGAGACGTCGGACACGTAGCCACTTGCGTCTGAGTAACCCAACACAATATCCGCTTTGCGACCATGCCGATCCGGCGTGTTGATGGTGACGACCGCCCCGCCATAGGTGGTGATCTCCACTTGCAACCCGTTGCGATTTTTTAGGGTGTAGAGGTCGATGGGAGTGCCGTCCTCTAAACTGCCGAAAGCGCGTTTGTCGATTCGCGCTTTTGCTCGTTGAGTCGTGCGGGCGAGTAACGGATTCGAGAGGCCTACGCACATGACAAACAACAGGGCGAGGCTTCCCGAGACGCTTCTATGCAAAAGATTTCTGCCAATCACTCAGTTCGCTCCTATCAAGTCTGCAGCGCGTTTGCCAACGGCAAGGCGCATGATGTTCTCTTCGGCGCACTCCGACCGCTCAAGGATTCCGGTCAGCACACCTTCGTGCATTACCGCTACGCGGTCGCTGATGTGTAACACCTCTTCCATGTCGGAAGAGATCATCAGAATGGCCACGCCGTTTTTCGCCAACTCCCGCATCAATGCATAAATCTCTGCCTTCGCGCCGACATCTACGCCGCGCGTCGGCTCGTCGAAGATTAGTACCTTCGGCTCTAGCGAAAGCCACTTTGCCAATACGACCTTTTGTTGATTTCCGCCGCTTAGATTGACCACGCGCTCTTCGACCGAGGGAGCTTTGACGTTCATCTTGCGGCAAATGTCAGTGGCTGCGACCCGCTCGCGGTCAAAAGCAATCAGTCCGCCTCGGGCATAACGCTCGAGCGAGGGCAAAGTGACGTTCTCCCGGATCGGAATTTCAATAATCAGTCCGGCGTTGCGGCGGTCTTCAGGCACGAGGTAAATGCCGTGCCTGATAGCGTCCTGCGGCGAGCTGATTTGCAACGTCTTACGATCGAGGCTGACTTTTGCTTCAATCACGCCGTCGATGCCGAAAAGCGCTTGAGCAACTTCCGTACGCCCTGCCCCGACGAGTCCGGCGAGACCGACGATCTCGCCTCTGCCGACGCCAAAAGAAACGTTTTGCTTTGGGTAGCGGTTTGTGTGCAGCCCTTCGATTTCAAAATAGCCCGGAACTTTTTCCGTCTGCGGGTGCTGGTAAAACTTTTCAAGATCGCGCCCAACCATCATCTTCACCATTTGCTCGTGGTTGATCTCTTCACGGGCGAGCGCCCCAACGTTTGCGCCATCGCGCAAAACCACCACGCGATCAGCGATCTGTTCAATTTCATTCAGGCGGTGCGAAATGTAGATGATGGCGACGCCCTGAGTTCGCAGGTCGTGAACGACTTCGAGCAGGCGCGCGGTTTCCGTGAGCGTCAGACTCGAGGTCGGCTCGTCCATGATGAGGATGCGGGCGTTGAGTGAGAGAGCCTTGGCAATTTCAACCATCTGTTGGCGCGCGATCGAAAGCCGTGACACGAGCGTGTCTGTCGGAACTTCCAAACCCAGGCGCTCAAGGAATACGGCCGCCTCCCGGTGCATCCGCTTGCGGTCAATGATTCTCAGGACTCCCCAGCGCAAGGGCTCGCGGCCGAGAAAGACGTTCGCCGCCACATCCAAATTATCGAGCACGTTCAGTTCCTGATGAATGAAACTGATGCCGTACCGCGTGGCGTCGGCGACCGAGTGAATTGCTACCGGCTTATCGTTAATGAGCATCTCACCGGCGTCTGGTTGATACACGCCACCGAGGATTTTCATTAGGGTTGATTTGCCGGCGCCATTCTCCCCCGCGAGCGCAACCACTTCACCCGCGCTAATTTCGAAATCAACGCCCTTGAGAGCGCGCACGCCACCAAAGCGTTTCTCGACACCTCGCATCTGTAGGATGGGCGCTGTCATCCGACCACCTCGGGGGAAGATAAGGATGAAGGCGGAAGGATGAAGGATGAAGTAACAAATCTCATCGACTTAACCTCAGTAATTGGCATTTGATCCTTCATCCTTCCGCCTTCATTCTTTGATCACCGTCCCCGCAGCTGATTAATCTTCAGTGTGAATGCATCAACACTGTCTTGTTTGATTACCAGAGTTGGCACGAAGACCTGCTTGTTTGCGGGAACCAACGACTTGTCGCCCTTGAGATACTGGTGCATCAGCTTGATTGCCTGATAGCCGAATTCGTGCGGCTGCTGCACAACCGTTGCGAAGATCGAACCCTGTTTCACTCCCGCCAGCGTTTCGTCTTCTTCGTCGAAGGCGATAATTTTCACCTGCCCGGTCTTGTTGGCTTCCTTCACCGCATTGAGGATTGCCGGACCGTTATAACTCCACAGGCCAACCAGCCCCACCACGTCCGGGTATCGCACCAAAGTGTCCGACACGTTTGATTTGGCACGCACGCGATCGGTGTCGTCGGTTCTGACGTCAATAATCTCGATGTTCGACCCTTGCAAAGTCTCTCGGATTCCCTGCAAACGCTCCTGGGCGTTACGCGCGTCGAGCTTACCGACAAAGACCATAATCTTGCCGCCCTGGGGCAAAGCCTCCTTAATCAAGCCTCCCGCCTGGCGTCCCGCGGCCACGTTATCGGTGCCCACGTAAAACGCGCGATCGCTTTTCGGGGCATCCGAATCCTGCGTGACTACCAGTACGCGTTTCGCCGTGTCATTAATTAATTGGGTCTGATTATCAGGATCAACCGGGCTGACGGCGATGCCATCCACACCCTTTGCCAGCAGGTCATCAATCTGCCTTTTTTGGTCGGCTGCTGTTCCCTCAGAGGGGATCCTAAACTCCACGGTGGTATCGTCGAGTTCCGCATCGGCCTTCTCGGTTCCTTTGCGCGCGATGCTCCAAAAATCCGAAGCATTGTTGGTAACAAAAGCGAGCCGCAGGTTTTTTGACGCGGCGCCACCCCCGCTTGGACCGCCGCCACGCTGGCACGACGCAACTAACAGCAAACACGCACAGATGAGCGCGCTGCGAGATATTATTTTCATAGTTTCCTCCGATTAGATTCTCAAGCTTCGGCGTATCCTTGCGGACGTTTCGAGTGCCATTCCCAGGCTGAACCGATAATCGCAGCAAGACCTGGTTGCTGCGGTTGCCAGCCCAACACCTCACGCGCACGAGCAGCATCGGCGACCAGATGAGACGGATCGCCGGCTCGGCGTCCCTGAATCTCAGCTGCAATATCTTTTCCGGTTACCTGGCGCGCCGCTTCTATCACTTCCAACACCGAATAGCCCTGCCCGTTACCAAGGTTGATGGCGGTAGACGCATTACCCGAGCGCAAGTATTCGAGTGAAAGCGCATGGGCCGCCGCCAGGTCGCTAACGTGAATGTAGTCGCGCACACAAGTGCCGTCAGTGGTCGGGTAGTCGCTGCCGAAGACGGTGACGCGTTCAATTTCTCCCTGGGCCGCTTTCAGCACCAGTGGTATCAGGTGCGTTTCCGGCTCGTGGTGTTCCCCACGTTCCGTGGTCGCCCCTGAAGCGTTAAAGTAGCGTAGCGCGACGAACCTTAGATCATATGCGCGGTCGTAGTCCGACATGATGCGCTCGACGAAAAGTTTTGACCAGCCGTAGGGATTCGTCGGCATTTGCTGGTGCCCTTCGTCGATCGGAATTTGCTGCGGTTCACCATAAGTGGCGCAGGTCGAAGAGAACACTACGCGGCGGACTCCGGCGTCGACCAGTGCCCCGAGCAAGCGAATGCCCTGTTCCACATTATTCTCGTAGTAAAGCGTCGGTTGCATGACAGACTCGCCCACGTACGCAAACGCTGCGAAGTGGATGCAGGCGTCGATCTCGTGTTCGCTGGTGATGCATTTGACCACCTCGCGGTCACCGACGTTCCCTTCGTAAAACGGCACCTCGGGCGCAACCGCAATCCGGTGCCCACGCGACAAATTATCCAGAACCACGACCTGCTCGCCGCGGGCCCGCAATAGCTCAGTGGTGACACTGCCGATGTAGCCCGCGCCGCCCGTTACCAGAATCGCCATACCCTCTCCGAACCTGCATGTAGCCACGCTGGTAGTTTAGAGTTCAACCTTTAGGTTGCGCGCTTCGGAAGTCACAACAAAGCGTGAACTCTGAACTTCTTGACTCCAATTAACCAGTACCACCTATCCGCGCCGGAGGTTGCAGTGAGACGCTTAAATGCGCCGCAGTATCAAATTTCCAAACGCTGCGCTTCCCGGTGATGAGCCGCTAAAGATATAAGGTTGGTGGCCGGTTTTATCCGCAAAGCTACGGGCCACCTGCGCAACAGCTGCCGCGGCGTCACGCTTTCCAAGGACTGCGACCGTGCCGCCGCTGCCGCCGCCGGTAATCTTTGCGCCGTAGAGTCCATTGCTTACTCCAGCGCGTCGCACCAGTTTGACCAACTCGTCAGTGCCCTCAGAGCCTAGGCCGCAGGTAGAGTAGCTTGCGTGTGATTCGTACATCAGTTCACCCAACAACTCTTCTCCCCGATTACCGGGGTCCTCAAACTTACGACGCAATAGCTCCGCAAACTTTCCGACCCGGTCGCTCTCGTAAACGGCGTGGGCCGTTGGAGCGCGCACGGCATAGTTCATTTCGGGCTCAATGCTCGTCACGGTATCCGTTGTTCCGCCGTAGCGCTCAAGGAAGTCTGCTCCCAGGATTTTCTCGGGCAACCTGCCGGCGAATTCGTCTCTAAACTCCAAAGCGCTGAGGTTGGCCAGATAGCCACGCCAGCGAGGGTCGGTAATCAAAACTGTATTGCCGGTCTGTTCTACAGTTAACCCGGAAAGATCGGCAATTATTCTGTAGCCCATGAATGCGCCAATACGCACCGACCCATAATCGCCTCCGCCGACAGAATGACGTACGCCTGAATCAATGCCCCAGACTGCCAGGTCTTCGGGCAAGGAGATTGTTCCCAGCAGTTCCGCCGGCTGACAAAGCAGTGCGAGCAGCTGATTCTCCTCGCCGCAGGCAGAAGTCATCTGATCCATAACACCGCACGGTGCCCCAACGACCAGGTTCTCTACCAATTGACATAACAGCGCTAGTTTCCTCGGCTCGACTTCAATGTCGAATGCGGCGGCTACCGCGCTCATCGTGCCCACTTCGAGCGCGGCGGAAGAGCTTACCCCCTTGCCTTCGGGTACTCGCGACGAGATAAGCAGTCTAGCTCCGTTGTTGAATCGCGCTCCGAGCTCGCGCCTGAGCACCACAAAGACACCGGCCACGTAAGCTGCCCAATGCGGCGTTTTATCACCTCTGAAAAACAGGAGCGCTTCATCGTATTCAAGTGGCTCGCCGTCACGCTCCAGGTCTGCTAACTGAATATCAAAACTCACGACTCGCGTTTCGTTCTCCATGAGACTGACGACTCGGAGCCGCCGAGTGTCGTCCTTTTGCACTGCTACTAAGATCGCTTCAGCAATCGGCAGTTCAAGCACCATCGAGCCGGAGTAGTCGGCAATGCCTCCCATCACGTCGAGCCTGCCTGGGGCGCGAGCGATGATGAGTTCCCTCTGTGTGTCAAAGAGCGTTCGCGCTTCCAATGCCGGATGAACTTCGAGCTTGCTGAGCGTCTCAATAAACGCTTCTACGTCAGGTAGATTATGGGTATCGCCGCGAATGATTTCGTAGGCCGGCCTCTCCCGTTGTCCCTGCATGCCTGTCATCTTACCAGCGTATCAATTGTTAGAGGCCTCGCCTTGTCAGGGCATCGTGCAACAATGGTTCTATCTCCCGCCGGATCGCATCATTGGCGTATCCGGCCCAGGCAATGTCGGGCTCCACGCTCAGAGGTGCACGCAATAGTTCGCCACGCGGGTCAGTTACGATAACTCCGGCTTCACGCGCAATCAGTTCCGTACACATATCATAAGGATGACAACAAATACCCAGCGAGAGTCCGCGCCGATTTAGCAGCGTTTCAGTCAGGGGACGTAAATCAGCCACGAAGCGGTCGTGTCCCATCATGAGCTCGTAAAGTTGACCGCCGGACGAGAGATACTGGTCCTCGAAGCAATGCGCCTTGCCCGGTTCGACGGGACCGAGCGCGCCCTGCACGATCTCTTCATCAATCGCGGCGAGTTCATCGCGGGCGCCGGGAAAGAAGCGTGCGATCATGGCGAAGCCGTGCCGGATGCTGGTGGCGCGGGACGGTCGCAGGGCCAGGGCCTGACGTTCATTCGAAAGACGATTGAATCGTTCGGCGTGGGCGCCCTCGCCACGCACGGCCCAAAGTGTATCGCACAGGTGTTGTTTGACCAGCGGGATCTCGGTCTGTATAGCGAGCGCTATCTCTTGCAGACTGGTTTCAGCGCCACGATTTTCAGCTACTCCTGTTAAGACCCACGCGCTCCTTTTCTGATACATGAGGCCGCGAGTTCCGTCGATCGGATCAACGACGATACGCCAAACTGCATCGCTCTCTGCAGTACCTCTTGGCAGCACCAACTCTCCACCCTCGATTCCTTCCGCAACCAATACCAGTGGAGCAAGAGTCGCTACTTCGTGTTCGAACAATTCGACGAGCAATTCTTCGCTGACCCGGTCAACAGCATAGATAGTATCGCCCTCCGACTCATCGTCAGAAACTTCAGCGAGTTGTTCTACCACCGCCTTCTCACACTCCGACACCACAGCATCACGCACCTGCTCGTGAATGCGCCGCAGCGGCTCCAGTAACTGCCTGGCGTCGAGGGCCGCCCTGATCATAGCTGCTCCTGAAGGGCGTGCTTGTAGTGTATATCGGAGAGCGATCGAAGCTCTACCGCCTTCTCTTCCGGCGCTGTGTCGGAGAGAAAGTTGCCGCCACCAATTTCGGGTCCTGCCAGATACTTGAGCAGATTCGGCCGCCGCAGAGGAGGATGAAACTCAATGTGGAAGTGGAAGCCACTGTAGTCGCCGCCGTCGGTTGGCGCCTGATGCAGCGGCATTACGTAGGGGAAAGGCATTTCCCAGAGGTTATCGAACTTCACCAGAACCTGCTTGAGCAAGGCGGCAAAGTCGGCGAGTTCATCAGGCGAGAGACTGGCAACACTGGGATGCGTGGCCTTTGGCGCTACGAAGACTTCGTAAGCATAGCGGGCGAAGTATGGCAGGAAGGCAATTGCCGAATCATTCTCGCAGATGACCCGCCTTCCATCTTCAATCTCAGCTTTGAGCACATCCTGAAACAGAATACGGCCCGTCTCTGCCAGATAGCGTTTACCGGCACGCGCTTCCGTCTCGATCGTCTTGAAGACAAAATTCGTCGCGTAAATCTGGCAGTGCGGATGTGGATTTGAGACCCCGACTGCTTCGCCCTTATTTTCAAAGATCAGCACATGGTTGATTTCTTTGTGGTTGCCAAGCTCGCGGTATTGTTCCTGCCAAACGCCAAGCAAGTTCTTGATCTCGAAGGGCTCAAGCTCGGCAAGCGCGAGACTGTGATTTGGGCTGTAACAAACGACGCGGGCCATGCCACGCGCGGGTTGATTGCGGTAAATTCCAGGCGCACGCTGCAGCGTCTCCGGAGCGTCGAAGCCGACGCTCGGGTGATCGTTGTCAAAAACAAACGTGCCGGTGTAATCGTCGTTTCGCTTGCCGCTGACGCGCAGGTTGCGAGGACATAGATAACAATCCGGAAGATATTCGGGCAAGGTCGCTTCACCGTGTTGAATCGTCTCGCCGCTCCACGGGCGATCCTGCCGGTGCGCCGCTACGATTACCCACTCTTCCCGCAATGGATGCCAACGCTCTTCCCAGTACATAGTTTGTTCTAGCAGTCCAAATGGAACGACTCGAGCAGTGCTACCGCCCGCACCAAATCCTCATACCAGCCCGATCTGTAAACGCGTCACCGAAGCGGGTGGGAAGCGGAAAGAAACAACGCCGGCTGTTACTGCTACCGGTTCGTTGCGGGGCTCCACCACCTTCGGATTTTCGAATGTGTTATGCGCATGAACGTCGAGGGCGGTGAGCACACGTGCCTGCGCTGAGCCGGCGTGTGCGCCGCGCACCACGATCTCCGTTTCGCGCGCCTCGCTTGCGTGCGGGTTCGTCACGGTCAACGTCAACTGCTTGCCGTTCACCGACGCCGATCCTTGGAGACCCCAAAACTCGGCCGGCTTGTCCACTCGCTTATATCGCACCTCGGGCGCGCTGAAGAGGGCCCGAACAGCCTGCCCGCCCATATGCGGCATAAACATCTCGAAGACGTGGTAGGTCGGCGTCACAATGAATCTGTCCTCATGTGCGAGGAAAAGCGAGTGAAGCGAGTTGATGAGCTGCGCTACGTTTGCCATTGCGACTTTGTCAGCGTGCCGGTTGAACGTGTCGAGAGTAAGTCCGGCGAGCACTGCGTCGCGCATGGTCGACTGTTGGCCCAGCAGATGCGACGGATCCACCTCCGAGCCTTTCTTGTACCAGGCGCCCCACTCATCGACGACCAGCTTCACCCGGTGCTGCCTGTCGTATTGGCCCATAATGGCCCAGTGCTGGTTTATGAGAGACTCCATGCGGTCGGCCTCACGAAGCAGCTCATAGTACTCGGCGATGTCAAACTTCAGCGCGTCTCCTTTGGCCGCAAACCAGTCGTTGGTGCGGCCCAGGCCGAGATTCCAGGCGTAATGATGCAGCCCAAAACCATAGATGCTGTTGAAAAGCCATGGTCCCTTTTCTGCCGTCTTCGAAAAGAAGCCCCGCGTCCAGTTGAAGTCGTCGACATTGGCGCCGGAAGCAATGAACTTAAGGTCGACCCCGTAACGCGGGACGGCAGCCGTGAACCGCCGGTACTCGGCGGCATACTCTTCCGGCGTGAGGTTGCCGCCACAGCCCCACGACTCGTTGCCAATGCCCCAGAAGCGTACCTTGAAAGGATCGCGGCTCCCGGCTGGTCCATTCGCGCGCATGTCCGCCCCGGTAGTCGTCCCCGCGGGTGAGTTGACGTACTCGATCCACTCGTAGAATGCCTGTGCGCCCAGGCCGCGCACGTTGGCAGCAAGGTACGCCTCTGCCCCGCTTAACTGGCAGAACCGCATGAATTCGTTAATCCCGAAATGGTTGGGCTCATACTTCCAGGGGCCGTCAGGTTTGTCCGCCGGCCACTCCGGCGCGTCCACCCAGAAGTTTGTGCGACGGGGACGCTTGTCGCGCGGGCCGGTACCGTCACGCCAGTCGTAACTATCGGCGAAGCAGCCGCCGGGCCAGCGGACCACCGGGGCCTTGATGCGCTTCAATGCGTCGACTAGCGCTGTGCGGATGCCGCCCGTGTTCGGGACTTTCGAGTTTTCGCCAACCCATATGCCGTCGTAAACGACGCCACCAAGGTGTTCCGCGAAGTGTCCGTAGATATCCGGATTGATGATCCCGATTTCTTCTTCAACCAAAATTTCGACGCGTGAATCCGCCGCGCGCGACGACTGCGCAAAGCCACCCTTGCGGCTGGCAATGAGCCCGGCACTAAGCGCGACCGCGCCGCGCAGGAATTCGCGTCTTTTCACTTTCATCGTTGCCTCGTCCAGTCTGAATTGCGGACTTCACTGTTTCAGGGTTTGCACAGCTACCGAGTCCCAGTTGTTCTCCGAAGTACCAAAGCCATAGAGCATGACCTTGAAGTTTGAGGAGACGCCGCGCATTATGCTTTCGAGACCAACTTCGCGGTTGAGCATGAAGAAAATTTTCTCTCCGCGTCGCGCAATACCCAGTTTTGGAGTTTTCTCCTTCGTCGCCAGCTTGCCATTGTCAACGCGAATCATCCGCCAATCAACGCTCTGCCACGCCTCGAAGATCCCGTCACTTCTCAAGAGCCATTCAATGCGATTGGCGGGGTTGCCGTCGAACAGCACGGCCACGATTGCAAAACCAGGCGGGAATGCTCCTTCACCGGGCTCCGGTATTCGTGTGCCTACTTTTCCGAGTGCTGCCTCAACGTAAAACCGTTCACCGCGGAACGTCTGCTTGCTGCGTACGCCGGAACGCGAGCCCCCCCGATCCACGCATCTTCAGTTGCTTATCCTTAACTTCGATCTTGCCGCCGCCACCGCCCTCAAAGGTATATGGCTCCCACTTTTTCTCGTCGAGCTGGTTGCCTTCGAAGTCGTCGCTCCACTCCTCGACCGCCGGCTGAGCTGTTTGTGTTGCCGCTGGGTTTTGAATTCTCGGTACGGCTGGTTGCGCTGTGGTCAGGATAGTGGAACGCATTACAGCAAAGACGATAACTGAAACGGCAAGGGCGTAGTCTAGGTTGTTTCGCATTATGTCTTCACCGGATCCGCCGCACCTGAAACCACTGCCGCCAATCGGTCGCGTCCTGGATAGCCGTTTCAACACAGCAGTGCCATCAGAAGCGCACATCGGCGAGCCTTTTCACAACTTCCCGCAACTCTTTCGACTCTTGTTCTTTCTGACTTTCGCTGAGACGTTTAAAAGTAGCCAGCGTGGACTGGGCCTCGGCGCTGCGCTTGAGGCGCATGTAAGTTCGTCCCAGCTGGTAGTAGGCATCCGGCAGGTTCGGGTCTAGTTTTATTACTTGCTCAAATTGGCCGGCGGCCTCTTCCCAGCGGTTGGTTCGCATAAAGAGTTTGCCGAGCGCGATTCGCGCCGGCGTGAACGTCGCATCTGCTTCGACGGCACGTTCGAGATGAGTCTCGACACGCACCAGATCGACATCAACTTGTTTAAGCAGCGCGTCTGCGATCAGGTAGTGGACCACCGTAATTTTGGGATCGACCTGTAGCGCCTTTTCATAAAGCGTGATGCCTTCCGCAGCAGCTCCTGTCTGGACGCGTATCATGCCACGGTAGGCTAGCGCATGAGCAAAGGTCGGAGTCAGTTCGAGCGAATGCTTGAACGCGTCGTCAGCTTTGTCATACTGCTGGTTCTTGTAGTTAGCCAAGCCAAGCGCGAACCATAGCGGAGGTGAGTTTGGGAATGACTTTAGAGCCTCTTCGAGCCTGATAACGGCAGCCGCGGGAGCATAAGCATTGATCAGCAATAAACCGTAGGCGAAACGATATTTTTCCGATTGTGGGTCGCGCTGAATTGCGAGGCGCAGCGCCGGGATCGCATTCTCGAAGTGACCGCTGCGCTCATAGACCTCGGCAAGCAGCGCGTAAACCGGTGCGGACTCAAGGCCACGTGCGACTGCCGCTTCAAGCAGTCGACCGGCCGCGGGGAGATCCTGACGCGCCAGGTAGACGCGCGCCAACCGAACGATCGTATCAGCGTTTGAGGGGTCAAGTTTGACGGCGGCGGTCAATTCGGATTCCGCTTCCGCCAGGAGTCCCGCTTCAAGCAGGGCGCCGCCGAGTTCGGAACGAGCGCCGAAACCTTCAACCTCCGCACCTTCCTTACCCAGAAGGGTCGCATAGCTACGATAGTGAACGGCCGCCGCCGCCGGCTCTTTCAGGCGCAGGGCGATGACAGTCAGCGCGCGCGCGATCCCTGCTTCGGGAGAGATCCGATAAGCCCGCGCGAACAAATCAGCCGAGGCACGCAGGTCGGCTGGCGTTCCCGCCGCGAAGCGTATCTGAGCAAGGTTGACGAGAGCGTTTGGCTGTCGCGCGTCTGCCCGAAGCGACGCCTCGAATTCGGCAGCGGCCTCGCGCGTGCGACCCAGACGTTGCAGAATCACACCGTAGTTGTTGCGCGCCGACGAAGATGACGGTTTCAGGCGCGCGGCGCTGGCAAAATGACGCGCGGCCCCCTCCAGGTCTCCCGCATTGTCCGCGAGCATCCCCAGCTGAGTATGCGCAGCCACGCTCCCAGGGTTTATCACGAGTGCCTTTTGAAAAAAGTCGCGCGCGACCGTCACCTCGCCGCGCTCGAAGGCGGCTGCGCCCTCGGCGACGAGACGCTCTGCCTGTTCCGCACGGGAAACAATTTTCCCTTTAGCAGCGATGACGGTCTGCGCACGGCACACGCCGGGTACCGCGCTCAACAAAGCAAGAGCGACAAGAAGCAGGATTGGACTAGCACGGTTGCAGCTGTTTGCGATGACGATGGCCCCCGCCCGATGTTGAGACTAAACTAAACTAACGCGGCGCGAAAGTCTGATCCCTTTCAACGCCCTCAGGCTCTGATGGGGGAAGCTAGAACACAAACCTTCCGCCAACTTGAATGCGCCGCGGCTGGAAAATGTCGGCGTTTCGCGACGTGATGCCGAAGTTACCGTCGTCTACGTTCAAGTTTGGCAGGCCATAGCGCCCGCGGTTGAACACGTTGAAGATTTCCATGCGGATCTCGAAGTAAGTGGTTTCGGTAACGCGCGTCTTCTTCATGACGCTGAAGTCCTCGGTAAAGAACGGCGACGCGCGCAGACTGCCGTAGGTAGGCGCAGAATTACCGAAGAACCGGAGCGGGTCCGCGTAATACGCGGCGTATTCCGGACTACCAATCGGACCAGGTGCAAAGCGGTAGTCGACCGGTCGCGAAAACGCCAACGGATTCAGGTAACGGTAGTCGACACCGCCAGACTGGTTACCGGTGAAGAACGACTGCCCCGTAACGTTGGGACGTAAGTTGCCGAGGAAACCGATGCGCTGGAGAAACTCCCGCTGGCTCCCAGCGATGAACGGCAATAAGGCCGGGCCGCTGCGATATCGGTGAATGCCGGTAAACTGGAAGCCGCCGACGAGCCGGTCAACCCACCCGCCGCGATTCAAGAACCGCCTGCCTTTTCCGAACGGCACCTCGATGATGTAGTTGAATACCAGCGAGTGCGGCGGGATGCTGGCCGAAATCGTGCGCAACGATTCGCGGTCGTAGGGGTTCTGGACCACGCCGTTAAGCGGTGAGTTGCCAAATACGTCTTCGGCCGCATCGGTGATCAGCTTGGCAAACGTATAAGAGAGCCCAGCCTGTATGCCCTGCGCAAAGCGCCGCGTTAGGTCGACCTTACCCGCGTTATAAAAACTCTGCCCCTCGCTCTCAAGGCGGTTGATGATGATCCCGTATTGCGGGAACGGCCTGAGTGCCTGCGAGACGGAGCCGGCAAAGTCCCCAAACTGGCTGTTAAAGCCGGGATACACGGCGTCCGGGTTAGCCGGAAGCGGAACGCCAACACTCGTTGCGTAGGCACGATCTGAAGGAGTCACGTCGGCTAAGCGCTTACTCAAAAGCGGGAGCCCGAGCTTGAGGGCATACAGCGGCAGCTTGTTAACCTGGTCAAAGTTCGAACGCAGCCGGGTTCCCTTGCTACCGATGTAGCCAACCTGGATGGCCAGATTCCAGGGAAGTTGCCGCTGGATGTCGAGCGTGTACTGCGCGGTCCGGCCCGTCTTGAAGTCCTTGGTAAAGTAGTCAAGGTCAGTCCGGTTTAGATCGCCTACGACTTGTGCGTTCGGATCAGCGACCGGGATGTGCGGGTAGTTTTCGAGGGTGATGAATGCGTCGAGCCCGCCGTTGATGTTGACAGCCCCGGGGCTGTAGCCCAGGGCACCAGCGTTTCCGAAATCGTTGTAGATGATCGGCGCGTAGTAAATACCGTAACCGCCGCGAATGACTGTCTTTTCATTTAGCGAGTAGGCGAAGCCGAAGCGGGGTCCGAAGTTAGTCCGATCTGGATTGACGAGCCCGAAGTTCTCCGCCTTCAGACCGCCCTGCCCTGTCGCCCCGACAAACGCACCAAGCCGCCCGCCAGCCGCGGGGTTGGGCACGCTGGGATCAAATCCACGGAACTT
>Ga0070698_100000577_pt1 | contig 39374 bp, 38 predicted proteins | sample KBSK1502metaG_FD_65477 | JGI IMG/M metagenome (GOLD analysis project Ga0070698, IMG submission 65477) | Corn, switchgrass and miscanthus rhizosphere microbial communities from Kellogg Biological Station, Michigan, USA - KBS K1-50-2 metaG | ecosystem: Host-associated > Plants > Roots >...
CCACACATCGCCATCGCGTCGACCCGCGACGTAACACGTCGAGACGTGAACCAGGCGCGCGCCCGCCTTGCGCGCGGTGTCGAGCACGTTCTTCGCGCCCATCGCGTTGATCCGCAGCGCGCTCTCGAGCGATGGCGCGAACGACACCAATCCCGCGCTGTTGATGATCACGTCGATCTTCGTCTCTGCGATCTGCTCGTCGGTGAAGTTGCACAGCGGCCGGCCGATGTCGCCCGGGACCGCGATGATCTTCGAGCGCATGAATGCTTCGTAGTTCGCGCCGTGGACTTCGCGCACGGGATCGAACGCTTCACTCGTCGCGACCTTCTTGTAGAAGCGCTCGTCGGCGGTGTTGCCGGCGCCGGGCCGCACGAGGCAATACACGCAGCCGACATCGGGATAGCGATGCAAGAGCATCGACAGCGCGACCTTGCCGACGAAGCCCGTCGTGCCGATCAAGAGGATGCGCTTGCCGCGCACGATCTGATCGACATCAAGTCGCGGCTTGCCCGTGATCGGCTCGCGCAGCGGCGGCAATGGAACGCGCAGCGCATCAGGCCATGGCTTGTCGGTCGCGGCGGCGCCCCAGCGGGTCTCGGTCTCGACGAAATACCCGCCTTTCGACGCGTTGTGGCCGTTGCCTGACATTAGAAACCCACGCAATCTGGCGCACCCCCGGACCAGCCGTCAAGCAGCGAGCCGATCGGTAGCGAATCCAGGCCTTTCAAGGCTTTCGCTCGGCGAGATACAGGTCGAACTGGGCGCTTCGCGAGGACTCGAAGTAGAGCCGGCAGAGGTCTGGCGACAGCCAGGTCGGGTTGTCGGCGCCGCCGGTGTTGAGCTCGGGAACGACTTGCGCGGTGCCGAACTGCGAGGCCGGGTTGTCGCGTACGGCGACCCATGTATCGAGATCCGCGGTAACGCTGAAGCGCGAGAAGTAGATGACGCGCTCATCGGCCGACAACAGCGGCGCGACCTCCGCTGCGGTCGTGTCGAGCTCGGCGATCGTCTGGCCTGGCCCGGTCACAGGCCACGGCGCCGCGAGAAGGACCCCGGGACTGCGGTTGAAGTAGAGCGTCGCGCCAAGCGGGCCCAAGAATGGCGAGCTCTCGATCACGGCCGTCGTCACGGCCGCAATGCCGGTCCCGTTCGGGAACACGTCGGTAAGCGTTGCGCGCGTCGTCAGGAGCAGATCGGCGTTGTTCGTGTACACCATCGTCAGCTCGTCTTCGGTCAGCGTCGGCCACAACATGAATGTCGACGCGACGAACTTCGTCGCCATGCCGAACGGCTGGTCTCGCGTCGCGCGCTGCGCGGTCCATCCCTCGTACAGGCCGCCGCGCTCGCTGTGCCAGTACGCGACGAGCTCGTCGCTCGTCAGCCGCACGCCGCCGTCGAGAAACGGCGTATTGAGGCTGTCGACGAGCGTGATCGTCTCGAATGGCGCGAACGGGTCGCAGCGCGCTGCGGGTGCATCGTCCAGTGGATCGAACGCGATCCGGCCGCACGCCGCGATGAACAGCAACGCGATGCGCATCACGGCTCGCGCTCCGCGACATACAGGTCGAAGGTGCCGGTGCGATCGGATTCGAAATACAGCCGGCACTGATCCGCGGAGAGATCCGTCGGATTGTCGGCTTGCGCCGTGGCGAGCTCCTCCACGCGCAGCGGCGGCAAGAAGCGATCGTCGACGCGACTGCGCTGCGCATAATAGATGTCTGCGCCCCGCGCGAAGTACATCGCGCGCTGGTCACGTGACAGCACGGCGCAGCACTCCCCGGTGTTCATCAGCTCATCCACCTCGCGGATCGGCTCAGCGCCGGGCCAACTCGCGACGACGATCTTCGCCAAGCCGACAGGTTGGCGCGTGAAATACAGCGTGGACCCTACGATGTACGGGGCCGTCTCGAGGTCCGGCGTTGACAGCGCGTCGAGCCTCGTCGCGTTTCCGAACGCATCGGCCGTCGAGGTGCGCGTCGCGACGTAGAGGTCCGTCATCGTCGCGGGGTTATCGCCGCCGTAGACGAGCGTCAGCTGATCGGGCGACGCCATCGGCCAGTAGCCGCGAATGCCGAACGGCGTGGCGGCCCCAAACGGCACCGCGATGCTCGCGCGCGTAGCCCGTGCGCTCGCTCTGAAAGTACGCCGTGAGCTCGTCGCTGCTGAGGCGCAGCGCGCCATCGAGCGAGGTCGTGTTCAAGTCCGTTAGCGGCCGCACGTTCGTGAACGGTGCCGCTACGTCGCAGCGCGGAATCGGATCAAATGCGATGCGCCCACACGCCGCGACGAAGACGAAGACGAACACCACACCCATCACGGCTGCCGCTCTGCGACGTAGAGACGATAGTCCACCGAAGCGCCGCGGCGCGACTCGATGTACAGCCTGCAGTTGTCTGGCGACAGCCAGTCGGGACTGTCCTCGTCGGGACTGCTCACGTCGGCAACCCGCGATGGTTGTTCGAACGGAACATCCTTGCTCGCGCGGCGCGCGGTCCAGATATCCGCCTGCGTCGCGGTGGCTGCTCGCTGCGCGTAGTAGATCGTGAGCCCATCGGCCGAGATCGTCGGGCTGCTCTCGTAATCGACGGCACTGTTGAGCTCGGCGATCGGCTTCTCCATCGTCGGCGGCCAGTCCGCGACGAACATGTCCTGCGTCGCTGCGGATCGCGTGAAGTACAGCAGCGTTTCGCTCGCATCGAGGAGCGACGCGACCTCTTGCGCCGACGTGTTGACGACCGGCAACTTCGTCGACGTGCCGAACGGCTCGGCGTCGATCATGCGCGTCGCGACTTTCAGATCGACGAAGTCATCGAACACCAGCGTGAGCCGGTCCGCCGACAGCGACGGAAAGAACCCGGGGATGGTCGTGTCGAACGGCGGATCGAACGGCACGAACCTGCTCGTACGCATCGCCATGTAGAGCGTATAGGGCGATCCCATCCGCGTCGTGTGCCACATCGCGACGAGCTCGTCGGATGTGAGCCGCACGCCACCTTGGCCGTCGACCGGGGAGTTGAGCTCATCGAGTGCTGTCACCGACGTGAATGGCGCGCTCGGATCGCAGCGCGGCGCGGCATCCGGTCCCGGTAGCGGATCGAAATTGATCCGCCCGCACGCAGCGCACGTAACAACGAACGGCCATCTCATGGCACCCGCTCGGCAACGTACAGATCGTAATTCGAGCCGGCGCTATCGCGGTCGGATTCGATGTACAGCCGGCACAGATCCGACGACACCCAGGTCGCCGCGTCGTCGAGCGGCGTATCGAGCTCTTCGACCTTCATCGCGCGGCCGAATGGCAGCTCGATGCTCGTGCGGCGCGCCATCCAGATCTCGCTCGTCCCGATCACGAAGCGCGACCAATAGATCGTCAGACCATCGGCGGAGATCACCGGCACGCGATCGCTGCCAGGCATGTCGAGCTCGGTCACGCGTCGCTCGACCAAGTCTGGCCACGATGCGACGAAGATCTCCTCGGTCGGCGTAGTGCGCACGAAGTAGAGCTCGCGAGCAGTCGCGTCGAGCATCGCTTGCCCCTCGCCGCCGGTGGTATTGATGTTCGGTAGCGGCGTCGTGCCGACAAACATGTCGGCCTCCGTGAGGCGCGTTGCCGTGCGGATCTCGTCGAGCGCGTCGAACACCATCGTGAGCCGATCCGGGGTCAACGATGGAAACAGCCCGCCAATGCCCGTGAACGTGCCAAGCGGGAAGTCATCATCGCGAGACGCGCGCGTTGCCAGGAAGATGCCATAGCCGGTGACACCGTGATTGCTGTGGTAGTAGCCGGTGAGCTCGTCGTCGCTCAGCCGCAAACCGCCTTCACCATCGACGGTGTTGATCGCGCCGAGTGGGCGAATGCTCGTAAACGGCGCTCTTGGATCGCAGCCCGGCCGCGGATCGAAATTGATGCGGCCGCACGCCGCGACGGCGACGACGACCGCCACCAGCCTCACATCACGTCGCAGATCATGTACGGCGGGTGGTGGAGCATCGAGATCTGCGCGCTGCGGCCCATCGTGCCACGCGCCATCGCGATCGCTTCAGCGATCGAGCCCGCGCGCTCCCAGCCCATGATCTGCGGCACCGTCGCGTTGTCGGCGCCGACGACGATCACGCGGCTACACTTCTCGCGACCGCGCTGGCCCCAGTACCACATGAAGCATGGATGCGCGCCGTGATACGCGTTGCCGCGGCGATACATCTCGATGTAGCTCGGGTTGTACGCGAGCTCGTCTTGGTACTTCTTCTCGATCGTGTACGCATCCGTGGTTTCGGTGAGGATGCGATTGAAGAACTCGATGTAGCTCGGGTGGTGCACCGGATCGAATTTGTCGGAGCACGGATGCGTGAGGATGAGGACGCCACCGTCGCGCAGGATCGGTTGGTGGCGATACATGTGATAGAAGTAGCCGAGCGCCATCACCTGCACGAGCAGCGGGTTGAGCGCCTTGCTGTTGACGTTGTACGGCGAGATGTACGGAATGCCGAAGAGCAGAATATCGGCGGGCCCATCGACCTCGACGCAGTTCTGCTCGTTTTGTTTCGCGAGCGTGCGGTCGTGCGCTGGGTCGCACGCGCCCGCGTAGCACCCGATCAGCTCGTACGCCGCCGGCGTGCGCATGAAGATCTCGCGGCGCGCGGCGAACGGCAACTTGTCGAGCGTCCACTTCATCGCCTGGTACTTGAGGCGATCAGTCTCGGTGAAGTCGTCTTCGTTCTTCGTCAAAAACGAGAGCGGCCCATCGAACGCACGGTTGTTGAGCACGGTCTCGATGTGAAAGACCTTGAGCGTCTTCTCGATCAGATCGCCCTGCCGCTTGAACGAGTGGCTCAAGAACGACTTCGGCGGATCCATGTACGAGTTCGATTTGACGATGCCCGCCGGCGTGTGATGCGCCTTGAGGCTCTCGTATCCACACAGCCCGACCGCCATCGACTTGTGCCCGCCGTTCATCGGCACGAAGTTGAGGTTGACGTAGATCGTCAGATCGCTCTCGGCGACGCGGCGATTCATCTCGACGAGCTCGCCATGCGGCGTCTTGCCGAGCAGCACCATGCCGTCGGGGTCGCAGCCATCGTGGTTGTACAGCCGATCCGGCCAGTACTCGTCCCACACCTTCGGCCCGACCATGCGCTTGATCTCCCAGTCGTGCATGCGGCGATGCAGCCCGAGCGCGATGATGATGTGCACGTCATCGACGCCGTGATCGGAGAGCATCTCGCACACGATCTCGAGCACGAGCTGACGCACGTCGGGCGTGCGCATGATCGGCAGTGGCATCGAGATGTCGTCGACGGCGATCGTCACCTTCATGCCGGGACGCAGCAGCGCGTGCAGCGGCTCGCTATCCTCCGGCTGATTGAGCGCGTAGCGAATCGCCGCCTTGGGATTGGCGACCGGCGTCATCGGCCGCTTCGGATAAATCACGCGCGTGCCGACAGGCAGATCCTCCATCAAGAGGTTCTCGCCGTAGAAAAACAGGCGCGGCGCCGAATCGGTATCGATCGTGACGATGTGCTCGCGGGCGTGCGAACGAAGCTTGGGACGAATCGCGCGCATCAGTGCGTTCTCCGGATCTGTCGCGCCAAGCCTTGGGGCCTGCGCGCGACCGAGTGACTCGGCTCTTCATCGAGCCACAGCACCGGCCAGTCATAGCTGCGCGCGAGCGAGCGCAGCCGGAAATCGGGATTGCAGGCCGTCGGGTGACCGACGACCGCGAGCATCGCGTAATCCGAGAAGCTGTCGCTGTACGCCCACGACTCGGCGAGATCGATATCGTGCTGTTTGGCGTACGCGCGCATGATGTCGGCCTTCGTGGCGCCGGCGACGAATGGCTTCTTGAGCTTGCCGGTCGCGTAATGATCGACGAACTCGAGCTGGTTCGCGATCAAATCGTCGGCGCCGAGATAGTTCGCGAGCGGACGCATCGTGAAATCGAGCGCGCCGGAGACCAGCACCTGCCGCACGCCGGCGCGCTTGCTCTCCTCCATCAGCGCGCGCGCACGCGGATAGATGTTCGGCTTGATGACATCTTCGAACAGCTCGTCGGCGAGCACCACGAGGCGATCCTCGCTCTGCCCTTCGTACGAGCGGTAAAAAATTTCGTTGAACCATTTGCGGCTGAGCTTGTCGGCCGCCCAGAACACCGGAATCGAAAGCGCCGTCTGAATCGTTCGCCGCGCGCTCTCGGTGAGCGATGCGTGTCGCGATGCATAGAACGCGAACGCGTGAACGATGTTGATCTTGATCAGAGTCCCGTCGACATCATAGAACGCCGCGGAATTCTTGTACTTCGACGAGGCCCGGTGCATCGGGAGTTGCTGCACTCTGGCCCACGCCGCTGCGAGGTGTCAATGGCCGATGTGCTACGCCTTCCGTGTGCGAATCCCGCTTTGGCTCATGCTCGCGTTCGCTGCTCTCGTTGTTGTTTACGGCGCTTACCGCATCAAGCTGGGCCTGAGTCGGACGTACCAGCAGGGCAGCGGCCTGCGCGCGATGAGCCAGCGCACGCACCTCGTCGTCGGGATCGTGTACGTGCTGCTCGCGGCCGGGCTCGCTGCCGTCTCGTTCGGATGGAACCCGTGGTCGAGCGCGGATCAGCCCGCGCCGGCGAAGCCCAAGCCGAAGTCGTGACTTTTGGCAGATGGGCACGGCGCGCGGCGACGCCTAGCGTGCCGGCATGCGCATCCTCATCGTCCTGCTCCTCGCGCTCGCACCTCGCATTGCCGCCGCGGAAAATTGGCTCGTCGGTCCAGTCATTGGCATTCACCTCGATCACGGCCGCGGCCTCGTGCTCGGTGCCGAGGGTGGCTACGGCGCCGGGCCCGAGCGCGTGAACGTCGGGTTCGAGCGGCGCCTCGATAAGACGTTCGTCTACGCCGAATTCGATCCGTGGCTTGTCGTCGGCGCGTCGCTCGGCTGGGGCATCGATACCGACGGCGAGGACCATCCCGTGCTCGGCGCCTGGGAAGGCATCCTGATTTCAAACACCAATACGTTATTCGACCTGCCGCTCTGCGGAGACAGCGGGTGGCGAAAGCTCGGTACCATCGCGCTTGGCTACCGCTACACAGGCGTGCACTCGCTCTACGTCACGGTCAAGGCCGGCGCGTCGAACGACAGCGGCCCCTGCTTAAGCGGCGGCTAACGCTACTGGCGATACACGAGCCCGATGCCGATCGCGGTGTACCCGGCATCGGAATTCGTGGTCGTTTCGAGTCGAAGCCCGATGCCCACGCGGTGCGCGCCGACGCGAACAACGTCGATGCCGCCTTGCACGCCGTACATCACTGCGGTGCGCCACGCGTTCGCGAACTGTTCGAAGTGAAGGCCGGCCATCACCCGAGATCCGCGGCCTCGTCGCAGTGCTGCTCGGGCCTGTGCAAAGCGAACAACACCTGCAACTAAAGGATCTGCAGCTTGCGGCTGTGCTCGGCCGCGCTGCCGAGATACTCGAGCACCTGCGGGTGGCTCGAGATGAGCGTCTGGAAATCGGACGCTGGCAAGCACAGCGCGAGACTCTTGTGCGTCGCGGTGACTTCGCTCTTGAACGGGTTGCCGGAGAGTAGTGCCGTCTCGCCGATCAGCTCGCCCGGGCCGATCGTCGCGATGGTCTGGCTACCGCGCGTGACGGCGAACGTGCCGGCGAGCACGATGTAGAGACCGTCGGGCTTGCGGCCGGCGCTGAGCACTCGCGAGCCCGCCTCGATCTCGAGGAAGTTGAAGCGCGATGCGATCTCGGCGCGTTGTTCCTCGTCGAACGGGCGGAACAGCGGGCTCGTGCGAGTCCACCGATCGACGAGGCGATCGCGCACGAAGCGCAGCACGGCGGCGAGCACTTCGCCGTGTGTCGCGAGCACGTGCGAGAGCGTCTTGCGATCGATGCGCAAGAGCTCGGCGTCGAGCGTCGCGCTGACCGTGGCCGAGCGCGGTTGATCCGTCATCAGCGCGACCTCGCCGATGAACGAGCCCGGGCCAAGGCGCGCCATCTCGACGCGCGGCGGGCCCTCGGCCTGCACCGCGACTTCCCCTTCGACGATCACGTAGAGCGCGTCGCCCGGATCGCCTTCGCGAAATAGCACTTCGTTCTGGCCGAGGTGAACGAGCGTGAGCTGCTGGACGAGCGAGCCGAGCGCTTCTTGCGAGAGGCCCGCGAACAGCGGCGTCGACGCGAGCGCTTCGGCCGCAGCGCTGCCGACAATGCGCGGCTCGGGCAGCGGAATCTCTTCGATGTCGTCGAGGCCGAGCTCCGTCGATTCGTCGACGGGCGCATCGGGCTCCTCGATCTCGATCACCGGTGTCGGCTCTTCGCCCATGAACGGCGTCTCCGGCGATGGTGGCCCATCGATCGGAATCACGTAGACGCCCGACTGCGCATCGCGCTCCCACGATTCGGGCACTTCATCCTTGAGGCTGATCGATTCGATCGCCTGATCGGGCGACATCGTAATCGGTTTGCTCTTCGTCCGCGAGAACGTCAGCGGCGGTGGCGTCGAGCCCGGGCGCTCGCGATCGTACGCGAGATCCTGCGGTGGCACCTTCAACGCGAGGTTCTGCGGCGTGACCTTGCGCGCGATCACCGGCTTGTCGGGCTCGTTGTACGCGGGAAAACGGCCCGTCGAGCCCGAACGCAGCCGCGCGACCGCTTCGTTGTCCTTGAGGTTTGGATTCGACTCGGCGAGCGTGACCGCGCGCGTGGGGCCCGCGCCGATCTGCTCGTTCATCTGCGCGAGGCGGCGCAGTGCCTCGTCGTTCTTTGGCTCGATCTGCAGGATGACTTTGCAGACCGCGATCGCCTGGACGAGAAACCCGCTCTGCGCGTAGCGATCGACCGCGCGCGCGTACGCCTCGACGGCATCGCGTTGCTTGCCGAGCCGGCGATACGTCTCCGCTGCGCGCTTGGACCATTGCGCGTCGCGCGGCTCGAGCCGCTCGAGCTCGAGGTACGCCGACAGTGCGCGCTTGTATTTTCCCGAAGCGGTCGCCTCCGAGGCTTCGGTGCGCAGCTGACGGATGTCCCGGGCCATTCGAGCGGCCACTATATAGCAGTCAGCGGCCGGAGCGGATCCATCGATCAGACGACAGTTTGTTGCCTCACACCGGCGAGATACGCCGATCGCACCTGCGCGGTGACGGGGCCCGCGACACGCGCGACACCGTCGAGGCGCGTGACCGGTACTACACCACGCACCGCGCTGGTCACGAAAATCTCGTCTGCCGCGTAGAGTGCCGGCGGTGCGAGCCTCTCCTCGCGCGCGGCGATGCCAACCGCCGTGCACGCGGCCAGCACGCGCGCTCGTGTGATGCCGGGCAAAATGCCGCCGTCGATGGGGGGTGTCGCGACCGCGCCGCCGACGACGATGAACACGTTCGAGGTCGCGCACTCGACGACATCCCCGTCGGCGCCGAGGCGGACCGCCTCATCGGCGCCGACGGCCGCGGCAAGCTCGCGCGCGACCAGCTGATCGAGGTATGCGAGCGTCTTGTGCCCGCCGCCGCTGCGCCGCGGGAGTGGCCAGTCGACGACGGCGAGCGAAATCTCACCAGGCTGTGCGGGCAGTGGCTCGACGACAACGATCGCACGCCCCGGCCCGAGTGTTGAAAGCGGTGCGCCGAGTGCGCCGGTCCCGCGCGTCAGCACGATGCGGATGCGATGCTCGCCGGGGCCGCTGTGCTCGAGTGTGCGGCGCACCGCGTTTTCGACGACGGCTCGATCGAGCGCGCGGATGCCGAGCACGACAGCCGACGTGTACAACCGCGCGACGTGCGCTTCGAGATCGGTCGCGACGCCATCCCAGGTGCGAAAAACTTCGAACACGCCATCGCCATACAAAAATCCGCGATCGAAGATCGAGATCGTGGCGTGGTCCGGCGCGACGAGCTCGCCATCGATCGAAACTGCGATCATCGATCATCCTCGCTCGCCGGTCCTCGCGCCGTCCCCGGAGGGAATCGCCATGGCGCCGCAGAGCCAAGGCCGCCAGGCAGAGAGTGTTTTAGGGAGGGCGCCTCGCACGAGTCTGCGCGTTCTGCTCGAACACGAGTGGTGCACGGCTGACTCGTGCACGCGGCGGCGACTCGAGTCCAGCATGGCGATCGCGCGTCGTGAAACAACCTTTCTGGTGGCGCCTTGGCTCTTCGGCGCCTTGGCGATTCTCCGGACCGGTCATGGCGCGCGCCTGGCCGGTCGGGCGCCGCTGCTCTCCTCCGGACCGGCTCGCTCATCGGGTGAAGACTACCGCGGTGTTTCGCCCAATAGGTCCTGTGCGGCGCGCAGGTGCGTTTCGGCGTGGAGTCGCCAGAGGTCGGCCTCGGGCGCGGTCGTGCCGGCGAGGCTTGCCTTGTAGGCGGTGACTGCTTTTCGCAGGTCTGTATATGCGACGCCGCGAAGCGTGCGGCGCAGATCGGCGACGACGGGCTCGACGAGCAGGCTGATCGCGAGATCGTGATAGAGCGTGCCGATGCGGAATTCGGCGGCGACTTGCGCGACGCCACCGCGCTCGGCGATCGCGCGATACAAGCGCACGATGCTCGCGGTCGCATCTTCTTTTTCCCAGACCGCGAGGCGCTGGCGCGCGATAGCGGGCTCGATGAACATGTCCCAGTTCTTGACGAGCTTCATGCCGTGCACGCGCACGAGCGCGCGCTCGGCGGCAGTCCACTGCGCGGCGAGCTTCGCCGGCGCGCCCGGTAGCGCGGTGCCCGGCTTCGGTCCGCGCCAATCGCCGGTGCTGCTCGCCGCGACGATCTGCGAGCGCACGCGATCGGCACCTTCGCTGATGCCCGGATCGCTCGGCGCGAGCGATGTCGCGCGCGCGATCAGATCGCGTGCGTGACTCGTCTTGCCCGAGCGCACCTCGAGCTGCGCGAGGTGAAGTGCGGCACGCGCGGCGACCTCGGTCGGCACATCGGATGCGCCGAGCACGCGCTCGTACGACGCGCGCGCGCCGGCATTGTCACCGGTGAGCTCCGCGAGCACGCCCTCGCCAAACGCCGGTGCAGTGCCATCGAGATCGGTGGTCACCCCAACCGCGGGATCCGCGGCACCACTGCCTTGCGGTTTGGAGTCGGCGTGCTTCGTCGCGGCTCGTTGATCGTCACCGCACGCGAGCAGCGCAAGGAGCAGAAGTATCGGCGTTGCGCCGGCACCAGGACGGTTCCCACCGGTTGGTTGGTGCCCTGATGCCGGCGCCATCGCCTCGCCCATCTTGTTGGTAGCAAGGCTGGCTGCCGGACTCATGATCCCTGCGCACTGGCCTGTCACGCTCTCGCAAAAGGTTGTCACGAACTTGTCATCACGGCCCGCGCTGTCCCGCCCAGCGGACTGCATCCTTAGGAACATCGAGCTTGTAGCCCGCGCCGTGGATCGTCACGAGGTAGCGCGGCTTGTCGGGCTCGTCCTCGAGCGCGCGCCTCAGCTTCACGAGGTGATTGTCGACGGTGCGCGTGTTTGGATAATCCTCGTAGCCCCACGCTTCGTCGAGCAGCACGTCGCGGCTGACGACTTCGCCGGGGCGCCGCGCAAAGACTTTGAGGATCGCGAACGCGCGACTCGGCAGCTCGATGCGCTTGCCCTCTTTGAGCGCGACCTGACCGACGAGATCGATCTCGAGCGTGCCGAACGCAAGGCCGATGGGCTCGGCGCTGTCACCGTGCGCGCGGCGCAACACCGACGCGACGCGCGCGAGCAGCTCCATCAACGAGAACGGCTTGGTGACGTAATCATCGGCACCGAGCTCGAGGCCGCGCACGCGATCGAGCTCGGCGCCGCGCGCCGACAGCATGATCACGGGCAGCCGCCGCGATGGCCCGCGCGCCTGGCGAATGCGCCGGCACACCTCGAAGCCGTCGATATCGGGCAACATCACGTCGAGCACGACGAGGTCGTAGCGCCCCGATAGCGCCTTTTCAGCGCCCTCGCCGCCTTTGCCGACGACATCGACCTGATAGCCCTTCGCCGTGAGCGTGTCCTCGAGGCCCATGCGAATCGACGGATCGTCTTCGACGACGAGGATGCGGGTCATTCCGACACCTTTGGCAGCCGGATCGTAAACGTCGCGCCTTGGCCGACGGTCGATGCAACTTCGACGGTACCACCAAGCGCTTCGATGTGGCGCTTGACGAGCGCGAGGCCAAGGCCCGTGCCTTCGATGCCACTGCGATACGCCTCGGGCGCGCGGTAGAACTCGCGGAAGATCCTGATCTGCTCGTGCGCGGGGATGCCGGGACCGTGGTCGCGCACGGCGATCGTCGCGCTCAGATCATCGGCGGCGACATTGATCTCGATCGCCTTGTCGTCGCCACCGTATTTCTGCGCGTTCGCGAGCAGGTTGAGCACGGCCTGCACGACGACATCGCGATCGACTTCGACCTCCGCTTGCATCGCCTCTGGAGACACCTCGATCTCGATCGGATTGCGTGCGCCCTTGTCGGCATCGCGCAGCGTGTCGAACGTTGTGACGGCGAGGCGCGCGAGCTTGTCGATGTTCTCGCGGCTCGGCGCATAGCGCCGCGTGCCGCGCTCGATCTGCGAGTAGTCGAGCAAGTTCGCGATCAAGAGGCCGAGCCGCTGGCTCTCCTGCACGATGACGTGGTGATAGCGCGCCATCTTATCGGCATCGCCTTGCGCGACGCCCTGTTCGAGCATCTCGGCGAACATGCGGATCGACGTCAGCGGTGTCTTGAGCTCGTGCGACACCGTCGACACGAAGTCGCTCTTGAGCTGCGCGAGCTCGCGCGCACGCGCGGCACCGCGAATCATCGCGAGCAGGCCGAGGCCAAGCGCGACCGCGAGCAGCGACGTGTACACGACGTGGCGGTTGCTGCGCTTGCGGATGAACTCGTCGAGCGGATCGTGATCCGTGATCGGGTTGACGAGATGAAGCGTCAAGTGCGGCAGCGGCTCGCCAAACGGCGCCGTCGCGAGCTCGCGAAAATCTTTGCCCGGTGAGTTGCCGACGGGCAACACGAGCGGCCGCACGTGAATCGTCACGTCGTCGCTCTTCTCGTGCCCGGCCGCCTCTTGCAATAGCGCCGCATCGACCGCGATGCCGATCACGCTGCCGTCGGGGCGCTTCTTGTAGATCAGCGTGCGCGCCGGTTTCTGCAGCGCGGGCCGACCACGCCACGTCGAGGTCGTCGCATCGCGCAGAATTTCCGGCACGTCAGCCGCGAGCCCCGCCGCCGCGCGCGCTTCGTTGCGCAGCTCTGTCATTTCCTCGTCGAGCCGCGATCGCCTCGCCCCAAGCGCAGGTGGCAGCTCCGCGGGCAGGCGCGCGCGCAGGCGCGAGATCACGCCGGCGCCGACGAGCGGATGCACGATGTAGCGCCCCGCGGCGACAGCCTCGGCGACATCGAGCAACGCCTTGGGATTTTTATCGGCGCGCATGATCGCGACGATCAACTTCACCGGCAGATCATCGACGCTGCGATCGCCGTAGCGCAGCTCGACATCGGAGAGCGCGCCTTGCAGCCCGCGCGTATCGCCGGCGCGCGCGTACATGCGTGCGAGGCCGAGCAGCGCTTGCGGGCCCGTGTCGTCGAATCCTGCGAGCTGGCCGAGCTCGCGCCGCGCTTCTTGCCACTGCTTCGCGCAGCCTTCGCCGCGACACGATTCGGCACGCAGCGCGGCTTGCAGTCGCGACAGTCGCGCCTGCCGCGTCGTCAGTTGGCGCACGCATTGTTCGAGGCGCGCGGTGCATGGCGCGCGATCGAGGCCGGTATCGAGCTCGACAGGCGGCGCCGCGCGCGGAACGAGCACGCGCCCATCGGCGCCGATCCAGAACCAGTGCTTCGCGAGCGGTGCTTTGAGCGGGCCGTGCGGTGGCTCCTTCATCGCAACCGCCGCTTCGACGGCATCGATCGCATCCGAGATCCGACCGGCGATGCGCGCGGCGATCGCGACCGCCGCCTCTTTTTGCCGATCCTGCTGGGCCGACACGGCGCCCATGTCGTTCTGGTACGAGAACGCGCCCAGGTACGCGATGCCGCCCGCCGGCACCAGCAGCGCCAGCAGCGACAGCACGTATACCCAGGCGCGCCGGGATCTCACCAAGGTCAGCATAGCAGCCGGTCTCGCACCGCGTTGCGTCACCGCCCCTGGCGCGCGTATCGTGCGCGCCCGATGGCCAAGGCGCTGATCATCGTGCCGACGTACAACGAGGCCGAGAACGTGCGCGGCATCGCGGAGCGGCTGCTCGAGGCGCTGCCGGTCGCCGATGTGCTGTTCGTCGACGACAATTCACCCGACGGCACCGGCGCGATTCTCGATGAGATGGCCGCGCAGAATTCGCGCATCCACGTCATGCACCGCGCCGGCAAGCTCGGCCTTGGCACCGCATATATCGAAGGCTTTGGCTGGGGGCTCGCGCGCGACTACGGATATCTGTTCGAGATGGACGCGGACGGCAGCCACGACCCCAAATACCTGCCGCAGATGCTCGCCCTCGCCGAGGACGGCGCCGATGCGGTCGTCGGCTCGCGCAATATCCCAGGGGGCGGGACCGTGAATTGGGGGATCGGCCGCAAGCTCTTATCGAAGGGCGGCAGCTTTTACGCGCGCACGATCCTTGGAATCGAGGTCCGCGACGTCACGGCGGGCTTCGTATGCTGGTCGCGGCGCGTCCTCGAGGCGCTGGAGCTGTCCACCATCAATTCCAACGGCTACAGCTTCCAGATCGAGATGAAGTACCGCGCCCTTCAGAAGGGCTTCAGAATCGTAGAAACCCCGATCATCTTCGTCGATCGGCGGGTCGGTCAGTCGAAGATGTCGCGCGCGATCGTCGCGGAGGCCCTGCTTAAAGTTTGGGGCCTAAGGTTCCGTCGATAGCCGGCGAAGTGGCGCGACTCCCCGATCCTTTGCTACGGTCGTCGAGGCCTCGAGATGAACATCCTGCGTCTTCGCATCAAGTCGGCCGACGAGTGGCGCGAGCTCGCACCCAGCGAGAGCGTCAGCGAACCGATCTTCGTGCCGACGACCGACGAGCTCAAAGCAGGTGAGCAAGTCATCGTCGAAATCTCGTCGAATCTCTTGCCGAACAAGGTGCTGATTCGCGGGTCCGTGCAGTCGTGGCGTCCCGCGTTGCCGCGCATGCGCGTGCGTGCCGGCGCCACCGTTCAGCTCGATACCGACGAACAAACGAAGCTGACGTTCCTGCACGAAGTTCTCTCGGGCAAACGCACCGATGTTCCGCGTCGCCGCCACCATCGCCTGCCCGTGCAGTTCGCGTGTCGCTATCGCGTCGCGAACTCGCCCGCGTTCGTCGACTCGGCGATCTCCGAAATTGGCGTGGGCGGCGCGCTGCTCACCACGACCGAGCCGCTGCCGCTCGATACCGAGCTCACGCTCGAGGTCACACCGCCGGGCGCGGCCGCGCCGATCGCGATCGCCGGTCGCGTCTCGTACCACGCGCCATCGGGTGGCTCCGGACTGCGCTTCGTCAGCCGCGACGGCGATGGCGATCGCCGGCTGCGCGAGCTGATCCGCCGTCTGCGCGCGTCGTGAAGCGCCCAGCCAGGCGTTATGCGCCGCGCGCTCTCGAGACACGCACCGCGCGCGATGCGATTCGCGCCGCACTCGCATTCCATGGCATCTCGGATCGCGTGCGCGCCGAGCGCGTGCTCACCGAGTGGACCGATCTCGTCGGCCCGAAGATCGCATCGCGCACGCGCCCGTATGGCGTCGTCGAGCGCGTGCTCGTCGTCGAGGTCGCAAGCTCGGCATGGCTGCACGAGCTGACGCTGCTCAAGGCGCAGATCCTCGGCGGGCTGCTCGCGCGCCTCGGCGAGCCGCGCCTCTTCGATGAGCTCAAGTTCAAGCTCGCAGGCCGCACGGGTGGCGCGCGGCCGACGGTGCCCAGGCCACGCGCGCGTGCGCCGCGTGCGGCCGCGCCGACGCCGACGCCGGCCACCGGTGCAGCGCGCGAACAGATCGTCCGCGAGGTCGAGCGCGTCGACGACGAAGAGCTGCGCGAGCTGATCGCGCGCGTGCGGATCACGCACGATAAATAATCAGCCGGCAGTGCGATCAGATCGGAGACGAGCTATCGGCAGCCCTTCGGTGGCAGTGCGATCAGATCGGAGACGTCGCCGTTGCCGATCAGATTTGGCACGCCCCAGCAGCTGACGGTGCCGCCGCGCCGCGCGCAGCCGCCGCGTTCGCTGCGCGTCAGCTCGTCGATGCCATCGAGCGCAGGCACGTGCGTCGGCGTCGAGTAGCCGTCGAGCGTGCCGTCGCCGACCTGGCCGTGCGTGTTATCGCCCCAGCAATACGTCTCGCCGGTCATCAGCAGCGCGCACGTCCCATCAGGTGGTGCGACGACCGCGCGCGCAGGCGCGGGCAACGGCACGCGCGTCGGCGTCACCCGCATCGCGTAGTCACCGAGCCCGAGCTCGCCGCTGCCGTTGCCACCCCAGCAGTAGACATCGCCGTTGCCAAGCACCGCGCAGGTATGAACCTGCGATGCAGCACCGTCGACGACAGGCCCCGGTAGTGTGATCGGCACGGCGGTGTGACGTTCGATCGTCGTGCCGTCGCCGAGCTCACCCGCTTCGTTGTGGCCCCAACACGACATGCCCGTGCCGACGAGCGCGCACGTGTGATGGCGCCCCGAGATGAGCTTGCTCGGATTCGCGACGCCGATGACCGTCACGGGCGTTGCGGAATCCGTCGTCGTGTTGTCGCCGAGCTGACCGGAGTAGTTGCGGCCCCAGCACTTGACGACGGTGCCGTCGATCGCGCACGAGTGCATGAGCCCGAGCGCGACCTGCACGGGCTGCGTGATGTTCGCGACCGTGGTCGGCGTCACTTGATATTGACCCGTGCCCGCAGCCTCCCCCCATTGGTTAACCCCAGCACCGCACTCTCGTGCCGTCCCACGCGCACGTGTGATACGGACCGAGCGAATAACCGACGATCGTCGTCAGCCCAGTTGCGATCGTGATCGGTGTACGGAGCCCCGTGCGATCGCCGGTGCCGAGCTGCGCGTAGCCATTCGTGCCCCAGCACATCAATTGCCCCGCCACCAGCGCGCACGCGTCGGACTGGCCGACCACGATGCGATCCGCGGCAGCCGGCAAGGCGACCATCGCGGGCGCGAGCGTCAGCGAACGAAAGCCGCGTCCGAGCTCGCCCTCGAGGTTCCCTCCCCAGCAGCGAAGCCCGCCGCTCGTCGTGATCGCGCATTGGTGGCGATACTCCGTCGCGATTTTCGCGATGCCCGTCAGCGACGACACCGGCGTCGCGCCATTGACGTCGGTGCCATCGCCTGGCGGCGTTGCGCCCCAGCACGCGATCGAGCCGTCGACGTGGAGCAGGCACCCGCCGGCCGCCGAGAGCTGCACGTCGGCAACGCTTGTCCCGACGAGCGGACTGACATCGAGCTCGGTCTGGGTCGTGGTGCCACGACCAAGCTGGCCTTCATCGTTCTTGCCCCAACAGTGGAGCTCGCGGGTCAAGTTGATCGCACACGAGGAGCGACCCGCAGCGGCGACGTTCGTCACGAAGCCGAGCGCAATGACGGTGAACGGTGTTGCTTGGGGTCCGGTCATCGTCGTGCCGAGCTCGTCATGCCCGCTCTGCCCCCAGCACTCCGCGCGGCCTGTCGCATCGACAATGCAGTTGTGCTTGTGGCCAATGCCGAGCTCTTGCGTGCCCTCTGTATTCGCGACGACGACCGGTGTCGCGCTCGCGTTCGTCGTGCCGAGCTGGGCCTGATCATCGAGGCCCCAGCACGCGACCGCGCGATCCGACGCGCGCACCGCGCAGCCGTGATACGTGCCGAGCGCGATGTCGAGCGCAGCATCACCGAGCTCGACGCGCACGGGATCGACCGTCGGCACCTGCGTGCCGTTGCCGAGCTCGCCATCGTCGTTGCGTCCCCAGCAGTAGAGCTCGCCGGTGTCGAGTCGCGCGCACGAGAACGAGCGACCTGCCGCGATCTGCACAGCGTGACTTGGTAACGTCACGCGCGCCGGCGCGACCACGTACTCGACAGCGGTCGCACCGACCTGGTGATAGTTGTTGAGTCCCCAGCACCAGACGTCGCTGTTGCCGTCGATCATGCACGTGTGACTGCGACCGGTGGCGACGTCTCGCGCCGTGCAATCGACGAGCACCTCGCCTTGCGGTGCGAAGTTGATCCGACCGCACGCAGCGAGCAGGAATGCGAAGCTAGTTGCGCGAAGCACCCGCAATAGCTGCGCCGCCGACCGTGAGCAGTGCGGCGAGATCTTCATCGTTGAAGCGCAGCATACCGCCGAGGAAGAAGTCGCGACCGTAGTGGAACTCCTCGAATTGGATCGGCACGTCGGAGGTACCAGAGACGATCGGCAGCGTCTTGGGCTCGTTCAAGAGCTCGTCAACGCCGCCGAGGATATAGATGTTACGAAACACTTCCATCGCGGCGGTCAGCTTCACGCGCGGCAGCTGATCGAAGCTCGCATCGAACACGTCGGCCGACAGCCGCAGGTTGCGGTTGTACCAGCGCAGGTCGGCATCGGCGCCGACGCCACCCGTCGACTCCTTGATGCCGTAGCGCAGCGTCAGCCAACCGAAGCGCTTCGCGAACTGGAACGTGAAGCGAATGCGATCGTAGATCACCGACTTCTTGACCCAGTTGTTCGGATCGACGGTCGGATCGAATGTCAGCGACACTTCGGGGTAATCGCCGCGCGGGCCCTTCTCGAGCTCGATCAAATAGAACTTATCCGGGCGCGTGTGCAGCTCGACGCTGACGTAGTGGCGCAGCGCCTTCGCGCCGAAGTTGAACTCCGAACGCAGGCTGACGATCGTCTTGAGCCCGAACAGCGTACCGAGGAAGCCCTTCGCATCCTCGGTGATCTGCTCGACGTTATCGGCGATCGCCGGGTCATTGACGAGGCGGCCGAGCGTGCCCTTGTCATTATTGATCTTGTCGGTGATCTGCTCGGTGTTGTTGATGACGCCGTCGAGCTTGTTCAGCTTGTCGCGCACCGCGCCGCCGGTCTTCTCGAGCTCGTCCTTCGCGGTTGCCACGAGCACCTTCGCCTCCGCCGATGCGCCTTCCAGATCCGTCAGGATCTTGTCGATCTTCGGATCGGCGTTCTTCGTGATCGCGCGCAGATCGTTCGTGAGCCCGTTGATGTTGTTGATCGTCGTGTTCGCGCGATCGATGATCTGCTGGATCGTATCGGCGTTCTTCTGCACGAGACCATCGATGCGCTCGGCAGTCCGCGCGAGCGGCCCGTTGACGATCTTGCGCACGTCCTCGGAGAGATCGCGCACGCTCTCGAGCACCTTGTCGACGTTCGGCAGCGTCTCCTCGATGCGATGGATCAACTGATCCGGCGTGACGGCTTCGACCGAGCGCGGAATCTCGCGACACTTGCGTCGCTTGTCCTCGTTATCGGAGTTGTAATCCGGGCACGGCTTGTGCGCGGGAACGTGCTTCGCCGGATTGCCAGACAGATCGGCGTTGCCGAGCGGATCGAACGTCTGCGTCGTGCCATCGGGCAGCTGCCGCGCCTGATCGCCCGGATCGATTTCGAGGTAGTTCTCGCCGAGCAGCGAGCTCGCCTTCTTGTACGCGACCGCGCTCGACCAGATCGGGATATCGGTATCGATCGTGAAGTACACGCGCGCGTAGCGGCCATCGATCTCGAGCTTCGTCACCGTGCCCTTGCGAAGGCCAGCGACGACGACCTTGCTGCCCGTCGGCAGACCCGATGCATCCTTGAAACGCGCCCACATCTGCTGGCCATCGGAATCCGAGCCGCTGCCGAGATTCTTCCAGACCAAGTACGCACCGATCGCGAGCAGGATGAACAGAATCCCGACGCGAACGCCTGCGGAGAGATTTTTCACTCTTCGCCCTCCGCGGCCATGTCGTGCGAGATAACCACCGAAGTAACTTTATATCGCTCGCCCGTCGCGGTGATCATTTCATCTCTGTGTGCGTTCGCTGAGCACACTTTTACCAGCGCCTGATGCGCCGCGGATCACACTCATATCCCTCGTGTCGGCGGCATCAGCGTGAGCAGGATGTCCGACAAAAAATAATCGAGGACGAGCGTCGAGACCGACGCGATGACAACGGCGCGTGTCGTGCCGATGCCGACGCCGCGCCCGCCACCCGTCGCGTTATAGCCTTGGTAACAACCCACTAAGGCGACCATGAATCCAAACACGATCGCCTTCAAGAATCCTTGCAACACATCTTTGATCTCGACGATGTCGCGCAGGTTCGCGATCCATTGTCCTTGATCGACCTTCAAAAGAATGACCGCGACGATGTACGCGCCGCCCATGCCGATCACGAAGAACAGCAGCGTCAGAATCGGCGCGACGATCATCGCCGCCATCAGGCGCGGCAGGATGAGGTACTGATGCGGATTGACGGCCATCGACTCGAGCGCATCGATCTGTTCGGTGATGCGCATCGTGCCGAGCTCGGTCGCGATGCCGGCGCCCGCGCGGCCTGCGAGCATCAGCGACGTGAGCACGGGCCCAAGCTCGAGCGCGAGCGCTTTGCCCGTCGTGCCGCCGGAGAACGATTCGAGGCCGAACTGGCGAAACGCGTTGACCGACTGCAGTGACATCACCGCGCCGGTGAAAAAGCCGACGAGCAGCACGATCGGCAACGAGTAAAACCCGATGTACTCCATGCCATCGATGTAATTGCGCACGCGGTACGGCCGCCGCGGCAGCCACACGAGCGCCTTCGCGATCATGATGAGGTGGCCGCCGATCAGATCGAGCAGCTTGTAGAGCGGCATGCCGGCATCGCGAACACCGACGAGCACCGCCCTTGGGATCGATTCCTTTGGCTTGTCTTCTTCCGTGGCAGCCGGCGCATCGGGCTTGCTGCCTTCTGCTTCGGGAGCGGGCGACGCACCATCCTCCACCGGCGGCGGAGCCGCGACGTTGGTGGTTTCTTCGTCGTGCGTCTCGCTCATCGCGCCGCCTCTACATACGTGCGTGGCACCCTTTTTGACATCCCGCACGTAACTTCGTACTCGGAAAGTCCCGCCCACGTCCCGTACTCTGCCGCCGTAATCCCGACACCGCCGCTGGCACGGCCCAGCAACACCACGGCATCCCCGACGGTTGCGTCGGGGACATCGGTCACATCGGCGATCGCGATGTCCATCGAGATGAGGCCAACGAGAGGCACGCGCTTGCCGCGCACGGCCGCCTGCGCGTGGCCGCTCGCGCGCCTCGGCAGGCCATCGGCATAACCGCACGGCAGCACGGCGACGCGGCTGTCACGCGTCGCGCGCCATGTCGCGCCGTAGCCGACCGATGCGCCGGGCGGAATGCGGCGCAGCTGCGCGATCGCGGTGACGAGTCTCATCGCGGGCGTCACGTGCGAGCTCCACCGGCCATTGCCGTAGAGCGCGATTCCGCAGCGCACGAGATCCATCCGCGCCTCGGGGAACACGAGCGCGCCGGAGCTGTTCGCGGCGTGGCGCACGCGCAGCGGCGCACCGGCGGCGAGGAGCACGCGCTCGGCATCGGCGAATCGCGCGAGCTGCGTGCGCGTGAGTGAGTCCTCGTCGCCGACGGCATCGGTGTCGGCGTTCGCGAAGTGCGTCATGAGGCCGACGATGCGGATGCCGCTCTGTGCCGCCTCGCGCGCGATATCTACCGCGCGCTCCACCGGTACGCCGAGCCGGCCCATGCCCGTATCGATCTTGAGATGTGCCTCGATCGGCTCTTTGCGGCGGCGGCCGACGTGCGCGAGCGCGTCGAGCTCTTCGTGGCTCGAGATGACGGGCAGAAGGCGTGCGCCCACCATCTCCTCCTCGCCGCCGACCTGGCTTGGGCCCATGACGAGGATCGGCAGGTCGATGCCGGCATCGCGCAGACCGACGCCCTCTTCGACGAGGCTCACGCACAGGCCATCGGCTGCCTTCGCCTGCGCGAGCGCGGTGGCGACCGCAACGGCGCCATGGCCGTACGCATCGGCTTTGACGACGGCGTAGAGCGGCGTGCCCGTCACTTGGCGGACCGTTCTCGCGTTGCCGACGATCGCTTGCAAGTCGATCTCGACCCGCGTGCGACGGATCATCGTGCCCTCGGCCACGTAGTCCGATTTGGCGCTGCGCCGACGAGCATGTCAAGGCGGGCGATCTATGTCACCGAAACGAAAAACGCCGCCTTGCGGCGGCGCCCTTTCTCCAGTGCGATGGCTCGAAAGCGACTTTCTAGGCCGCTTTCTTGCGCTCGGCGCGCTCGATGAGCGCCGGCGTGACGACGAGTGAGCGGCCACGCGGAATGATGAGGCCGTCGCGGGCGAGCTGATTGAACGCGCGGGAGATCGTCTCGCGGCAGCTGCCGATCATGTTCGCGAGCTCCTGCTGCGTCGGGCGGCGGCGCACGACGAGGCCATCGGGACCCGACGCGCCTTCCTCGCGGCCGAGCGCGACGAGGCGGTGGATGAGGCGCTCGTTGACGTCGCACAGTGCGAGCTGCGCGATGGTCTCATCGGCGCGGCGCAGGCGGCGCGCCATCTCGGAGACGAGGTTGATGGCAGTGCGCGGGTGCATCTGCATGTGCTTCATGAGGTCGTCGCGCGACAGCACGAGCAGCGTCGTTGGCTCGATGGCCAAGCAGTGCGCCGAACGCGGGCCTTGGTCGAACAGCGACATCTCGCCGAACGAATCACCGGCGCGAAGTAGCGACAGTGTGACTTCGCGACCACTCTCGCCGAACATCACGACCTTCACGCGACCCGACATGATCACGAACATCGCGTCGCCGGGCTCGTCTTGCGCCACCACCGCCGACCCAACCGTCACCTTGCGAACCGAGACGCGTGCGGTGAGATCTTCGATCGCCGAGATCGGCAGCGCAACGAACAGCGGCGCGCGCGCGATCGTCGCGCGGATGCGTGCTGGATCCTCGCCGGCGTTACGCGGATCCGGCGTAGCGGTTGGACGAGTAGGCATCACGGGAGACAGAGGACGAGCAATTCCGAGCGACATAGCGATGCTCCTGTGGGTCGAGGACGACCGCCCACGTCGCCGATTCTTTACAAGCAGCGTGCCCGGTCAGGGGATCACCACGTGGGATCGCGATTCCGCGCGGTTGGACCTGATTTAGGGGAACGGGAGCGTGACGCAAGCTTCACAATTCGGTTGGCACCAACGACACTGATGTCGTGGTCATCACACCTGGCCGTTTGCGTCATTGACTTTGGAGGGCCACCCGCCTGGGGCGAGCCGCCCCGCGGGTGCGTGGTAGTTTCCCCGCCGATGTCCGAGAGTATCGAGGTCGTCATCAACGGTGAGACCCGCACGATCCCACAAGGTACGACGGTCACGACGCTGATCGACCAGCTAGGTCTTGGCGATCGGCGTGTCGCAGTCGAGAGAAATCGTGAGGTGGTGCCGCGTGCGGCCCACGCCAGTACGGTACTAGCAGCCGGTGACCGCATCGAGCTGGTCACGTTTGTCGGCGGAGGTCGCGATGACTGATTCATGGCAGCTTGGCACCCTCAGTTTTCAGTCACGGATCATCGTAGGAACCGGCAAATATTCGTCGCTTGATGAGACGCGCGCGGCGATCGCTGCCAGTGGCGCCGAGATCGTGACGGTGGCGCTGCGCCGCGTGGACCTATCGAGCGGCGCGCCGACCGTGCTCGATGCGATCGATCGATCGAAGTACAAGCTTCTGCCAAATACTGCCGGGTGCTACTCGGCGGAAGAAGCGGTGCGCACGCTTCATCTCGCGCGCGAGCTCGGCATGGATGAGCTCGTCAAGCTCGAGGTCATCGGAGATCCGAAGACGCTGTTTCCGGATAATGCCGCGACGGTCGAAGCCGCGAAGCGCCTGGTCAAGGAGGGCTTCAAGGTCCTGCCGTATTGCTCCGATGATTTGATCACGTGCAAGCGGCTGCAGGATGCGGGCTGTCTCGCGGTGATGCCGCTTGCCGCGCCGATCGGTTCGGGGCTTGGCATTCGCAATCCGCACAACATCAAGCTGATTCTCGAGAACGTCGACGTGCCGGTGATCGTCGATGCCGGCGTCGGCACCGCGAGCGACGCGGCGATCGCGATGGAGCTCGGCTGCACCGCGGTGCTGATGAACACCGGCATCGCGTCGGCGAAAAAGCCCGTGCTGATGGCGGAGGCGATGCGGCTCGCGGTCGACGCCGGCCGCAAGGCGTATCTCGCCGGGCGCATGCCGAGGCGCGATTACGCGAACGCGTCGTCGCCGGCCGCCGGGCTTATCGAATAGTGATCCGCGTCGTCGCGATCACGGATCGCCGACTGTGCGGCGACATCGCGGCGCGCGTCGGCGCGATCCTCGCAGCGGTGCCGCGCGGCTCGGTCGCGATCCAGATTCGCGAGAAGGATCTCGATGGCGGCGCGCTGCTCGCGCTCGCGCGCGAGCTGATCGCGGTCGCGCGACCACTCGGCGCGCCGGTGTTCGTCAACGACCGCGTCGATGTCGCGCTGATCGCCGGCGCCGATGGCGTGCACTTGCCAGAGCGCGGAATGCCGATCGCCGATGCGCGGCAGATCGCGCCGCGGCTGCGCATCGCGTGCTCGCGACACGATGCGGCCGGCGTCAGCGCTGCCGACGCCGAGCTCGTGCAGTACGGGCCGATCTGGGCGACGCCCGGCAAGGGCGCGCCGATCGGTCCCGAGGCGCTCGCCGTGACATCGCGCGCGAGGCTCGTCGCTATCGATTCGCCCCAGCGCGCGAGGCTCGTCGCTGTCGGCGGCATCGATTCGCCGGAGCGCGCGAGGCTCGCCGCGCGTGCAGGTGCCGATGCGGTGGCCGTGATCCGCGCGGCGTGGCGTGACGACGGCGCTGCCGCGATCGCGGCAATGGTGCGCGCGTTCGACCCGAAATAACCACGCGTGCTCGCGCGTTGCGATGACGTGCGCTGCGCCTTGATCTCGCTTCTCGCTGTCGCGTGCGATTCGTCGGTCGGCCCGGTCAGCCCCGCGCGTGTTGTCGAGCGTTCCGCCGAGCCGGCGCCCGCGCCGCCCTCGCCCTGCCCACTCGAGAAGAGCTCGCTCGGCCCGGGGCTCACCGCCGAGCGTCACGTGCTTGCGGCAACGCCAGCGGCGGGCGCGCCGTGTCTCGATGTCGTGCGTGCCGACCTCGCGCACTATCGATTGCGCCTGTTGTCGAGTGCGCGCGATGGCGGCTCGCACCCGGCGCCGGCCTGGCGCGAGGTGTTTCACCTCGTCGCCGTGATCAATGCGGGGATGTTCCACAGTAACGGCACGCCAGTCGGTCTCGTCGTCGAAGATGGCAACCCGCTCAGCGCCGATAACAAGAAGTACGGCGGCTATCTCGCGTTTTCGCCGCGCTCGGCCGCCGATGCGCCGGCGATCGTCGCGGGGCGCGATTGCGATGGCTTCGATCTCGCGGACCTGCGCAAGCGCTATCGATCGATCGTGCAGAGCAGTCGCTTTCTCGGCTGCGCCGGCGAGCCGCTGTCGTGGCAGGACAAGAAGCAATATTCGGCGGCCGCGATCGGCGTCGATCGCAAGGGTCGCGTCGTGTTCTTGCACGCGCGCGCAGCTGTCACGATGACCGAGCTCGCGCAAACGCTCGCGACGCTCGACCTCGCCGGCGCGATCTTTCTCGAAGGCGGACCGGAGGCGTCGCTCGTCGTGCACGGCAGCGAAGGCGAGCTATCGCGCATCGGCAGCTACGAGACCGGCTTCGTCGAAAACGACGCGAACCAATCGTTCTGGTGGCTGCCGAACGTGATCGCGCTCGAAGTGCGTTAGATGCAGACGTAGCCCGGTTGGCCGTCGTAGCCGTTCGCGTCGGTGTGAAATCCGCTCGCGCACGCATGCAACGTCGGCGTGCCGCCGGTGCACACGACGACTTCATAGAAGTGGCTCGACAGATCGCTGGGACTCTTCGCGAACAACAGGCCGTAGCTGCCGGTTTGGCCGGCGTTGCAGACGCCCGTCTTCGAGCCTGGAATGAAGCTCGCGTACGCGGTGCACGCCGTGCCGGATCTGTCGTCGCAATCACCGTGCGGGCAGTTCGAGGGCGCGCCCGTCGTCACGACGCCGGCGCAGCTGACCACGTGCTGGCCATCGTTCGTCATCGATGCATCGGGGCCGGAAGGATTGGAATCGCCGCCGCAAGCGGCGAGGCCAAGGACAAATAGGATCATCTTCATGACCCCACCACGCGCGACCTCGCGTTCAGTCGCAGACTATTTATAGATGCTCGCGCACGAACGCGAGGACGCGGGCGCGGGCATCCTGCGCGCTCGGCTCGTGATAGCCGACGTTCATCGGGCCCATCGCGCCGAGCTTCGCGAGCAGACCGGCGGGCGTGCGCGTGTAGAACGCATGCCCTGCCTCCGGATAGATCTTGACGTCGTTCGGTACGCCGAGCGCATCGAGTTGCGATGCGAGGCGCTTTGCCTTCTTGAGGAAGATGCGATCGCGCTCGCCGAAGCTCGCGACGACGGGACACGAGCGCGGAATCGTTTCCGGCACGTCACCGTAGAACGGCACCGCCACCTTGTACTCGGGTCGCATCGCGAGCACGAGCGCGAAGCCGCCGCCGAGGCAAAACCCGATCACGCCGATGCGATCGGGATCGACGTCGGGGCGCGAGGCGAGGAACTGGCGCGCCGATTCGAGATCATCGAATTCGCGGCCACGCTGCGCGGCGACCGCGCGCATCGCGCGCGCGACGCAGAGTGCTTTGAACGGACCGCGCGCGAACAGATCGGGAATCAGCACGGCGTAGCCTTCGGCGGCGAAGTCGTCGGCGACCTGTTTCATCTCCTCCGTCATGCCGAGGATCTCGTAGATGAGCAGCAGCGCCGGTCGCGGGCCACCGTTGCCTTCGGGAAGCGAAAGCACACCGGGCAGCGGCGGCCGCCCGTCGCAAGGAATCTCCACGTCCATCCGCATCACGCCATGATGTCATGGGTAACTATCGGGCCGCTCCTTGAAGCTGCCGAATGCGTGCTCGATCAGCTCGCATCCCTGTCGATCGGTGGCAGAAGTGCGGCACTGGTCGCGCGCGACCAAGAACGCAACGCACATGCGCTCGATCGCACGTGCCGACGTATCTCGTGGGGCGAGTGGCAATAGATCGTTGCGCGCGCCTTCGTGATCGCCATCGAAGTACTTGCGACACACCTTCGCGTATGGCGCGTAGGAGAGCTCGTACTCAGTCTTCGGCGGCGGCACCGGCCCGCGCGTGAAGATGATCGCGAGCGCGCCGACGGCGAGCAGGATGCCGACGACGCCGGCGATCACGCGGGCTGTCGCGCGCCAGCGTTCGGGCGAGACCGCGTAGCCAAACGCCGCACCGACCAAGCCGCCGAACAAGTGCGCCCAATTGTCGGCGTGCACGAAGAAGCCGAACAGGATCGTGTAGCCGCTCCACTTCAGCATATCGTTGCGCAGCGCGCGCCCGGCCCACGTGCCGACGCGGTGCCCGTGGCCCGCCATCGCGCCGATCAGGCCCATCACGCCACCCGACGCGCCGACGCCGACACCTGCGAGCCCGGCGAGCCCGCTGCCAACGTTCGCGAGGATGCCCGTTGCCAGCAGCAGGAAGATGAGCGTGCCGCGCCCGTACGCCGATTCGACGCGCGGGCCGACCATCGCGATCGCGATCATGTTGAACGCGAGGTGCCAGAGGCCGGCGTGCAGAAAGATCGACGTGAGCAGGCGCCATGGCTCCTCGCTCACGAGCGGCGGCCAATGCCCACCGAAGTGGATCAGCACGTCGATCGGCGGTGCGCCGAGGCCGCCGCCGGATGCAACGAGCACGCGCACGTAGACGGCAACGAGCGAGACACCGACGAGCGTGCTCGCGGAAATCGCGACGGGCATCGCCAACCCAATGCGGCGGAGCACCTGCACCTCGCGCCGGCCGAGCTTCGCGTTGCATCGCGAGCAGACCGTCTCGTCGCGATCCTGCACGGCGCCGCAGACGTCGCACGTCTTGTGCGCGTAGCGAATGTGCTCGACCTGCTGCTCGCGCCGGCGCGCGTTCTGTCGGCGCCGCTCTTGCCAGCGCCGCAACTTCCAGCGCGTGCGCATCGGATTCATGCCGAGCGCGGCCGCAACCTTGACCACCTTCTCGATCCACTCGTCGTCGTCGTCGTCGGCCACGCGCGGATGATACTAACCGAACTTTTTTGCCCTTCGTCGAGGGGCTAGCGACGATACATACATGGACAAGGCCGACCTCGTCGCTCAGCTCGTTCGTCAACTCGAAGCGGCGGCACGCAGTGCGCTCTCGGCGCGTGACGCGGCCGCGATGGAAGCGCGCGAAGGCGCAACCCCCGACGAGAAACGCGAGGATGCACGAGCCGCGCACCAGCTCGCGACAATCGGCAAGGCGCAACAAGAGCGCGCTCGCGCAGCGCTTAGCCAGGTCGATGCGGCCACGCGGTGGAAACCGGCGGCGCTGCCACCGACATCGCGGATCGAGGTCGGCGCGATCGTCGAGATCGAAGATGCCGAGACCGGGCAAGGCCGCACATTCTTTCTCGCGCCGTTTGGTGCCGGCATCACGCTGACCGGTCCCGGCGGCGATGGCCTGTTATCCGTCGTCACGCCGGTCTCGCCGATCGGTCGCGCCGTGCTCGGCCGTCGCGTCGGAGATGTCGTCTCGATCTCCGCCGCCGGTGACGTGCGCGAGTGGGAGATCAGCTACGTCGGCTAGTACTCGGATTTCTTGATCTCGAGCTTCGCGTCGGCGGGCTTCTCGCATGGACCTCGACACGGGCCCATGATGTGCGCGCGCACGCGCACGGTCTCGCGCTTTACGGGTTCGCTGCTTCCCGTCGGTCGCGCGAACGCTAGCGAATAGTGGTTGCCACCGCCCGCGCTCAGCGCAACGAGGCTGCTGTCGAGCAACTCGACGCGCGCGAGCCGCGGCGATTCGACGTAGAAGTACAGCGTCTCATCGCTTCGGACCTCGAACGTGCTCTCGGCCGTCTCGTCCCACAGATCGACGAGCTCGGTCTTGGCGACGCGTATGAATGCGTTCGTCGGTGGCTTCGGCTCGCCGCCACCTCCGCAAAAATTCATCTTGCCTCGCCCCGTCAGCTCGATCGTGCCGAGCGTCTCTCCCGGCGTACACAAGAACTCAAAGTGCGGCCCCGCGCCTGCGCTGTCTTCGGGCCACAGGTTGCGCCCGCCGCATTGGACCTCCGGTCGATTGCTCGCATCGACCGTGACGAGCAGGCCTTGCTTCTCGGACGCCTGGGTCGCCATGCCGGCGCCGGCGTGCGCTTCGAGTCGCCACGATCTCGGTGACGTCGCGATCGATGCGAGCGCCGCGACCACGATCACCCCGCGAATCGACCAGTGTCTCACTCCTTCAGTATATCAGGCGCGGCGGCGTCGCTTCGCAGCGTCGCGTAGCTCGATCCACGCCGGTGCGTGATCGCTCGCGTGGGGGCGGCCACGGACCCACAAATCGACGCCTGCGTTTTTCAGTCGCGGCGCGAGCTCGGCGTTGAGCAGCAAGTGATCGATGCGCAGACCTGCGTTGCGCTTCCAGTGATCGCGGTAATAATCCCAGAACGTGTACACGCGCTGCTTCGGAAACGTGGCGCGCAGCGAATCGACCCAGCCTTGCGCGAGTAGGCGGCGATAGCATTCGCGGCTCTCGGGCTGCAGCAGCGCATCGCGCAGCCACGATTTCGGATTGTAGATGTCTTCGTCGGTGGGCACGACGTTGAAGTCGCCGACGAGCGCGATCGGCGCGCCCGAGTCGTAGAGACCCTGCGCGTGCGCGATCAGCGACTCGAACCACGCGAGCTTGTATTTGAACTTCGGGCCGCGGATCGGATTGCCGTTCGGCAAGTACAAGGCCGCGATCACGACGCCGCGCACAGCGGCCTCGAGGTAACGCGCGTGTGGATCGTCATCTTGGCCCGGCAGCGCGCGACGAATCTCGACGGGCTGCACGCCCTTCGCGAGGATCGCGACGCCGTTCCACAGCGGCTCGCCTCGCCACATCGCGTGATAGCCGGCGTCACGGATCGCCTTCGCCGGAAATTGTTTGTCGGTCGCTTTGAGCTCCTGCAGGCACGCGACATCGGGCTGTTCGCGCGCGAGCCATTCGAGCAGATTTCCGAGCCGCGTGTTGATGCCGTTGATGTTGAGCGTCGCGATTCGCAAGTTAGTCCGCGACGAAGTTCTTCCACTTCGTCAGGTATTCCTGAAAGCGCGGCGACACGGCGCGAGCGCCGAGCTGTGCGCGCGTTAGCGGTGGCTGCACGATCGGCGCATCGCGAATCACGACGCGCGGCCAGTCAGGATTGATGATCGCAGCGCGCGCCAGTGCAACGACGTCGGCGCCGCGTGCGAGTGCGCCTTCGGCATCTTGCCGCGTCCAGATCTTGCCGGCCGTCAGGATTGCGATGTCGCGCGGCACGACGTCGCGCAACGCGACGAGCGGATGCACATCGGGGCGCTTCGTCGACATCCGCGAGACATCCCACAGCGATGCGTGAATGAAGTCGACGCCGTCGGCGACGAGCCAGCGCGCGACCTGCAGGCTCTCGTCGAGGTCGAGGCCTTTTGCTTGCCCGAAGTCTTCGAGCGACAAGCGCACGCCGAGCGCGAATCGGTCGCCGCATCGCTCGCGCACGCGCTGGACAACGGTGCGCAACAGGCGCGCCCTGCCCTCGAGGTCGCGTCCCCATTCGTCATCGCGCGTGTTCATCGTGCGCGACAGAAACTGCGAGAGCAGATAGCCGTGCGCGCCATGCAGCTCGACGCCATCGAAGCCCGCCGCTTGCGCGCGCTCGGCACCGGCGACGAAGCTATTGATCGCGCGCGCGATGTCGTCGGCTGTCGCGGCGCGTGGAGCGAGTGCGCCATCTTTCCACGCGCTCGCGCTCCACACAGGCTGCCCGGTCAGCGCCGAGTCCGCGCGGGCGCCGCCGTGAAACAGCTGCACCATCGCGCGCGCACCGGCGGCATGCAGCCGCTCGGCGAGTCGACGCAAGCCCGGCACGCAGTCATCGCGCTCGATGCCGAGCTCGCCATCCCAGCCCTTGCCATCGAGCGCGACGTACGTCGCGCACGTCGTGACGAGGCCGAAGCCGCCGTCTGCGCGTCGCGCAAGAAATGCGAGCTCGTCATCACCGAGCAGGCCATCGGGTGCCGACTGCAGGTTGGTCATCGCGGCGACCGCGGTGCGATTTGGTAGAGTCACTCCACAGCGCAGCAAGAACGGCTCGAACAACACGGCGGCAGTATAGGGCTCGGCGCGCGATGTGCGAATCGGCCGTTGACCGCGTGCATTCGGGATCGGATGCTCATCGGTGTGCGGAGACGCGACTTCCTCGGTGCAGCCGGTGCAGCGACGGTCGCGCTCGCGTGCGGGAAGCGCGGAGGTGCCGCCGTGAGAGGCACCGGCATGGTTGCGACAAGTCAGCGTGCCGCAACGCGCGTCGGCGTCGATGTGCTCCGTGCCGGCGGCAATGCCGTCGATGCAGCGGTTGCCGCCGCCGCCGCACTTGCGGTGACCGAACCGATCTCGACGGGCCTCGGCGGCGATTGCTTCGCACTGTTCTTCGACGGCAAGACGCGCAAGCTTCACGCGCTCAATGGTTCGGGTCGCGCGCCGGCGGCGCTCACGCGCGAACGCTTCGCCCAGAGCAGCGGTTTCGATGCGCACACCGTGACCGTGCCCGGCGCGTGCGCCGGTTGGCTCGACCTGCTCGCGACACACGGTACATGGCCGCGTGACCGTGTGCTCGCGCCGGCGATCGCACTCGCAGAACGCGGCTTCGCCGTCGGCGACGTCACCGCGTACTATTGGCACTTCAACGTCGAAAAGTTCGGCCCGCAGCGCGATCTGACGGAGCTAACGATCGGCGGTCGTGCTCCGCGCGCCGGCGAAACGTTTCGCAACCCGGGCATGGTCAAGGCGCTGCGCGCCGTTGCCAATGGCGGCAAGGACGCCTTTTACCGCGGCGAAATCGCGAAGGCGATCGTCGACGTCGTGCAAGCCGCCGGCGGCGTGCTCGCGCTCTCCGATCTCGCCGCGCACGAATCGACGTGGGACGAACCAATCTCGACGACGTATCGCAACGTGCGCGTGTGGGAGTGCCCGCCGAATGGGCAAGGCATCACCGCGCTGCTCGCGCTCAACATCCTCGAGCGCTTCGATGTCGCATCGCTCGGCGCGCTCGGCCCGGATCGAATGCATCTACTGATCGAAGCGATGCGCCTCGCGTTCGCAGACACGCGCTGGTACGTCGCGGACCCGCGCGTCACGAAGGTTCCGATCGCGGAGCTGCTCAGCAAAGACTACGCGAAGAAACGCTCGGCGCTGATCGGTCGCGAACGCATCGACATCGCGCGCGGCTCGCCGGTCGCCGGCAGCGACACCGTGTACTTCTGCACGTTGGATGCGCATGGCAACGCATGCTCGTTCATCAACAGCAACTACGCGGGGCTTGGGACCGGGCTCATCCCGCGCGGCTTTGGCTTCTCGCTGCAAAATCGCGGCGCGTGCTTCTCGTCGGATCCGACGCATCCCAACGTCGTCGCACCGGGCAAGCGGCCGTACCACACGATCATTCCCGGCATGATCACGAATCTCGACGGCTCGCTCTGGGGCCCGTTCGGCGTGATGGGCGGCTTCATGCAGCCGCAAGGCCACGTGCAAGTCATCATCGGTCTCGTCGACGACAAGTTGTCGCCGCAGGCGGCACTCGATCGCGCGCGGTTCTGCATCGAGCCCGTCGATGGCGACCAGGTCGTGCAGCTCGAGCACGACGTGCCACCCGCTACGGTCGCGGAGCTCGAGCGCCGCGGTCATAAACTAAAGCCCGGAATCTCCGGCTTCGAACGCTCGTTGTTCGGTCGCGGTCAGATCATCCACCGCGACCCGTCAGGCGTGACCGGCGGCACTGACAATCGTGCCGACGGCAGCGTCGAATCTACTGTGGTGCGCTCATGATGATTGCCCGCGATCCAAGCGAGCCCGACTGGGCTTCCGTTCAACTGCCAGACGCCTGGCCGGATCGGCTGCGTCTCTATCAATGGTGGAAGCTCGTGCGCCACGCGCTCGGGCGGCGACGCGAGGTCGAGATTCCGGCCGGGCTACCGCTCGCCGACCGGCTGCCCGCGTACATGCTGCAGGAGTTTCACAACCTGCCCAACGGCAACTTCTCGAAGCGGTTCGCGAAGGGCTACATCACCGGCTTCGATGTCTCGATGCTCGGCGAGATGCATAAGGCGCGCACGCAAATCGCGACGTACTTGGAGCACTGCGTGAGCGTCCTCGATGTTGGAACGGCGGGCGGCAGAACGGCGGCGACGATCAAGCGCCACGGCGTGCCGGATGTATGGGCGATCGATCCGTCGCCGTATCTGTTGCAGCAAGCGGCGCTGCGCCACCCCGATGTGCATTTCGTGCAAGCGACGGCGGAGCGCACACCATTCGCGGCGGCGCGCTTCGATGGCATCGCGGTGTGCTTCGTGTTCCACGAGGTTGCGCCCGACCAGGTGCCGCAGTGCCTCGCGGAGCTGCGCCGCATCTGTAAGCCGGGCGGCCTGCTCGTGATGTGCGAGCCGAGCCCGCAACAACTCGATCTCGGCTGGCGAAAGCTGCTGCGCGTCGCGGGCTGGCGCGGGCCGTACTTCAAGCTGCTCGCCGAGCTCGTGCACGAGCCGTTCGTGCGAGCGTGGCATCGCACGAACGTCAAGCAACTGCTCGACGACGCCGGCTTTGAGCTGCGCAGCGACGAGGACCACTTCCCGATGCGCTTCATCTACGCGCGAGCGCGCGCCTGATCACCGCGTGCACGGCGGGCGCGGTTCGAGGCGACTGCCAACAACGCGCAACGGTACGCGGCACTCGATCTCGCGCATGATCTGCGAGACGGGGCGTGAATCGATACCGATCGCGAGCGTGCCGACCTCGCTGCCGGCGATCTCGAGCCGACCATCTTTCGCGAAGCGCACGGCGACCGCGTAGCGGAATAGATCGAGCTCGTAGAACAGCACGTCGCCGGTCGTCGTGTCCCAGACCGTCGGTGTGCCGCGCTGCGAACGGATGAGCAGCGCACCGCTCGCGTCGAGCACTTCTTTGACGCGATCGGCATCGGCGGGCTCGAGCTCGCGCAACACGCGGGCATCTGCATCGAGGATCAACGTGACGCCGCTGCGCAGTTGCGCGGCGACGCGCCCGGCGCTCATGTCAAGCGAGATCACCGGGCCGGCGACATCGACGCGCTTTCGCACGCGGCCTTGCGAGATGTAGAGCAGCTGCTTCGTCTCGGTGCCGATCACGATCGCATCGCCGCGCGCAGCGATCGTCGTTCCGCCAGCCGGAAGCTCGAGGACGCGGTCCCACTTGTCGCTCGCGAACGTCCAGCGCCAGAGGGCGCTCGGCTCGGCGACGAGAACGTGGTCGCGATCGGCGAACGCGATCGCGCCGAGGTGGGCATCGCTTTCGGCAAGTTGCCGAGCGTCGGCGTCGAAGATCGTGAGCTTGCGCGCCGCGACCGCGCCGCGTTGCGACGTCGGTTCGAGCGCGACGTGTGCGAGCTCCTGGCCGGCGATCGTGCCAACGCGATGACGGCCGATGTAGACGTGCTGCTTCTCGCCACACAGGATGCCGACGGCGTCGTCGGCCATCATCAGCGCACTCGACGCGCACGGCGGCTCGATCGCATCGAGCTGGCGCGCCTGCCCGCGCAAGACGACAAACGAGGAATCGTCGGCGCGCACGATCACGTGGCGGTCGGAGACGCGCATCTCGACGATGCGCCCGGTGAGGCTCGGCAACGTCGCGACGACGATGATGTCGTGGTAGCGACGGATGACGCCATCGAGCGAACCTGTCCAGATGTCGTCGCCGAGCAAGCGAACGACGCCAACCTCTTTGTCGTCGAAGAAGCTGACCGTTCGCAGCTTCGTCCCGGCGCCATCGAAGACCTCGGCGGACTCCGTCGACACAGCGGCGATGCGATCCGCGGTCGCCGAACACGTCGCATACAGCGGATCGTTGGTCGGCTTGACGGTGCGGCGCAGCGTGCCGTCGGCGGAGAGCAGGCGCAGCTCGTGCTTGTTCGCGAGGATGACGAGCGCGTCCTTGTTCGGGCACAGATACGGCCCATACTGAACGGGGCCGCCGATCACGCGTTGCGCGAGCGTCCGCGTGTCGAGAACGATGACGTTGCCTTGCGCCCCGAACCAGACGTGACCGCCGCCGCGCACGACTTCGGCCGGTTGATCGAGCGCGGGCAGCTTTGTCTGGCGGCGCAGCGAGCCATCGAAGGCGTAGACGAGGACGCCGGAATCGCTGACGACGGTCACTTCATCCGCGGCCGGGCCGAGCTGGGCATCGTGCGGTGGGTCGGCGATCGCGACGTGAACGCGTTGCGTGCGTTGCGCGGCGTCGATGACGGCAATGCCGCGCTGGCCGACCGCGAGCAACTGATCGCCGTCGCGCGCCAACTTCGCGATCGGGCCGAGCTCGAGTGCGAGCTCGCCGAGCGGCTTCGCGGCGTCGGACCAAAACGTGATGCGTCCCTGATCGTCGGCGGCGGCGAAGCCGTTCGCGGTCAGCACCGTCGCCGTCGTGCCCGCGCGCGGCCGCACGAATTCTTCGTCGGGAATCGCGCGTCGCGCGGCGCCGATCATGAAGCGCAGCGCGGGTGTATCCGCGCCACGCGTGAGCGCTTCGCCGAAATACGCGAGTGCGGCGAGGCCGCGACCATCGTTGAGCTCGCGGCGACCCTGTGAAATCAGGCTCGCCGTCAAGCGTTCCTCGGCGAGCTTGGCCGCGGTGTGCGCATCGTGCGCGCTCTGTTCTGCGGCGCTGCGGTTGCGATCGGCGACGAGGCGCAGATACGCCATGCCGACGGCGACCACCGCGAGCGTCAGCATCGCGGCGGCGACAAGCCCACGACGCAGACGACGCGCGCGCTGCGCCGCTCGAGTCGAGGCCGTCGCAAACGCGCGCTCGACATCGGTGAGGTGCTGCGGATCGAGCCGGCGCAACTCGGTAAGCGCGTCGCCGCGCCACAGCAAATCGACGCTGTGCTCGCTATCGGTCCACCGCCGCGCGGCCGTGCGCAGATCCGCGAGCAGCACGCGCTCGGCGGCATCGTCGCTGCGCCAGCGCACGAGGCGCTGCCATCCGGTGGCGAGACACTCGTGCACGAGCTCGACGACATCGACGCCGGCGTCTTCGCGAACGACGAGTAATCGCGCGTCGATGAGGCGTGCGAGCACGCCGCGCGCGCCTGGCAGCTGCTCGAGCTCCGCGCGCGGAATCGGGATGCGCGTGCCATCGGGTGCGACGAGCCGCCCGAACAACTCGCGCAGCGTCTCCTGATCCGTGTGATCGAGGCTCGCGTACACCTGATCCGCATACGTCGATAGCGCGCCGGCGACGCCGCCGAGCGCGACATACGCCTCGTATGTGATGCGCCGGCGCTCACGCGTCTCCCACAATTGTGCGGCCGTGAACGAGAGCAGCGGCAGCGACCCCGGCCGGCCCGCCACCGCAGCCACCATCTCATCGACGACGCGCGGCTCGACGACGACCTGCGCGCGTCGCGCGGGCTCGACGATGATCCGGCGCAGCGCATCCGGCCCCGGCGTCGCGAGCACGTACACTTCGAAGCGCCCGCGAAACGCCTCGAGTGTCTCGATCAGGTTCACGAAATCGTCACGCACGCCGATGACGACGCGCACGGGTGCATCGCGATCGCTGGCCGCGGTGGCGAGCACGCGCGCGAACTGTTCGCGCTCGTCGGGATCGCTGCACAGCGTGCTCACCTCTTCGAGCTGATCGACGACGATCACGAGACCGCGCGCCGCGCGCTCGCCGCGTTCGCGCAGTCGCTCGACGACGTCGCCGTCGCCGGCGAGATGCGCGAGCGTACGCAGCGGGTGGCGTCCCGGCCGCATCGCGAGGATCTCGTAGCCTTCGGCCAAGCGCGGCATCACGCCGGCGTGCAAGAACGATGTCTTGCCGGCGCCCGATGCACCGACCACGGCAATCAGCGGCGCAGCGACGAGGCGATTCACGAGCGCTTCGGTGTCGCGTTCGCGACCGACGAAGTGGCTCGCGTCGTCGCTCGCGTACGCGGCGAGGCCCGGATACGGCGAGCGATCGTCGGCGGTGTCGATGAGTGTGTCGTCGCTCGCAGTCGTCAGCGCAGCGAGCCACTGCGCGGCGGAATCGTCGTCGCGCTCGTAGCCCCACGGCGCCGCGACCATGCGCGCTGCGCCGCGCGCGGTGCGCCAAAGTAGAAACAGCTCCGGCTCGCCCGTCGGCAGTGGCGACGAAACCTGCACGAGCGGCGACAACCGCGCGACGACGCGCGCCCGCTGATCGAGTAGCGCGACGTCCCCATCCTCTAGCGGATCGCCCCACACCACGACGTGCTCGCGATCGCGCCGGCGCGCGCCCTGCCAGCTCTCGACAACGCCCCCGCGCGCGGCGACGAGCACATACTCGAGCAGCGGCTCGAGTGGCCGCAATGCATCCGGCAGCGCGGCGACATCCGCGGCGAGTGCAGATGCCGAGCGCGCGCGGTCGCGATCGTCGCGGCGCGCCGCGAGTTGCTCGAGCCCGGTCGTCGCGGCCAGTGCCTCCTCGAAGCCAACCAACTTCGTCGCGCTGTCGCTCGCCGCGGCCGCCGCACGCGCGAGGCGCAGCCAACGCGCCGCATCGTCGCGGCCGACGAGCGCGCGCACGTGTTCGCGAACCGCGGCGCTCGCCGCATCCGCGCGCAACTGCGCGAGCGCGACAACCGCAAACCACCGGCACGTGATCGCGACAAGCTCGTGCAGCGCGGCGTCTGCCTCGACCGTCGTCGTCGCGCGAGTCAGGCGAACGACAACATCGGCAAGTGGCTGCGGTGCCCATCGCGACCACGTCTCGCGCGTGATCGTATCGAGCAGCGGAACCGTCTCGGGCGCACTGCCGCCGACCGCAGTTTGCACCGCGGCGCCAAACGCGAGTGCGTCGTACCAGCGCGCCGTGCTCGCCTTTGCCATCGCGCGCTCGACGGCCGCAGCAACCGCCCGCGGCACATGCGGCGGCAAGGCGGGCGGTTCCATCTGGCGATGCGCGCGCGCCAACTCGAGCCGGCGAATGCCCGCGAACGGCAACGTGCCGGCCAAACAAAAATACGCGAGCACGCCGAGCGCATAGATATCGGTCCGCGCATCCGCATCGGCGGCCGTGCCCCACTGCTCGGGTGCCATATAATGAGGCGAGCCCAAGATCGCGCCGTGCCCCGTGAGCTCGTCGTCGCTGCCGCTGATGCCGGGTGAGAGCTCGCCCGCCATCCCCTTCGCGATGCCGAAGTCGAGCAGCTTCGGCAGCATCTGCCCCGCGCGCTCGACGACCATGACGTTGCTGCCCTTGATGTCGCGATGCACGATGCCGAGCTCGTGTGCCGTATGCACGACCTCGCACAATCGCGCGAACAAGGGTCCGAACAGCGCCGGTGGCATCGGCCCGCGTGTCGCGACGAGCTCATCGAGTGTCACGCCGCGCACGTGCTCCATCGCGATCCACACGACGCCATCTGCCTCCGCGCCATACGCATACACGTGTGCCGCATAGGGATGGTCGAGACGCGATGCGAGCTTGACCTCGCGCAAGAACCGCTCGGTGCGATTGCCGAGTTTCGCGAGGTCGCGGCGCAACACTTTGACAACAACGGAGCGGCCGAGCTGCACCTCCTGCGCGCGATACACCTCGCCCGAGCCGCCGTGCCCGAGGCGCTCCATGATCGTAAAGCGGCCAAGTGTTCGGCCGATCAACGACCCATGCGGGGTCGCGGTCGATGGCGCACCGCCAAGCACCTCCGTCGGGTCATCGCGGAGCCCCACCGCGCGAGCATAGCGCAGCCAGGCCAACTGGCTGATCGTCCAGCTGCGCAACGGCGCCGCGATGGTTTTATTGCACTTCATGTCGCAACCGAATCCCGCATTGCACGAGGAACCGTCGCAGTCGCCGCCGGATCTCGGATGGATCCGCGAGCTCGGCACGCTGCTCGGCCAGGCGGCCCAGCTCGCGGCCGCACACGGTCTCGAAGGCGACGCGTTCAAGCGCGCAGCATGGGACGCGTATCTCGACGCGCGACCGGGCCTGCGTCAGGAGCTCGAGGTCAAGCAGCTTAAAGCGCAGCTTCGAAAGTTGCGCAGGCTCGGCCTCGTCGGTTCCGCCTAAGCGCGCAAGCGTAACCCCCCGCGCGCAACCTGTTAACGGGAGAAGACAGGTGCCAATAGCCAGCCGCGCGAAACGGTGAACAGGTCAGGCCGGTCCGAAGCGTGCAGCCTGTCGCTCGAATGCCCAATGAAGCGATTTCCGAAACCCTGTTGAGCACCGTCGTCGGTGGCAACCCTGCCGAAGCGGCTGGCCCGTACTGCACTCCAGACGATC
>Ga0070698_100000578_pt1 | contig 39348 bp, 64 predicted proteins | sample KBSK1502metaG_FD_65477 | JGI IMG/M metagenome (GOLD analysis project Ga0070698, IMG submission 65477) | Corn, switchgrass and miscanthus rhizosphere microbial communities from Kellogg Biological Station, Michigan, USA - KBS K1-50-2 metaG | ecosystem: Host-associated > Plants > Roots >...
GTTTCGAAGGATGAACCGTCAAATGCCTGCCAAACTCCCCCCGTATGTGTGCGCTTGCTGACTTGAGTTGTGAGCAATCACTGACCAAGTGCAGTCTTGGCCGCGTGGCATCCCTGCTTCTTCCCCTGCAGATCGTAATACGTGCAGAGGACTTGGCAGTTCTGCTCCGTGTCTGGGCCACCAGCATCTAACCTGACCTTGTGATCGAGCTCGAACCCATGGGGCCAGTCGGTGAGCCGTCCGCAGATAGCACAGCAGGGAGTCTTGCTCCACATGCGCCAGCGTCGCTTCTGTAGCGCCCATCCTGCCATGCGCTTGTCTGAGAGGGTCTGTGCTTGGTGCAGTCCTTGAGGGAGCCTGTTGAGGCTGGAGCTCAGTGCTCGTAGCTTCATCCCAGGCTCTCTGCCTTGTTGCGCTCCCGGCCGATGTATTCGCCTTCAAGGCTGAGGCTGGGTTCTTCTTCCTCGTCCTCGGCTAGTGCCTTGATCAGGGTATCCAGCTTCCCGAGGATTTCCTCGAGGATGTCTGCCTTGGCGTTCATGCTGGCGACACGGGGGAGAACCAGAAGATCGAGACGGGCAAGGATGCGATCTTGCGTTGACTGCAGGCGGTCGACCTTGGCGTTTAGGTCACCGATCTGCGTGGAAGTGACATCGCTCGAGCGGCGAGCGGGGATGGTTTCCTCGTCGTCCATGTCACGTCTTCCTTGTAAAGCGGCTTGACCGGGCAAATAAGGCATCCGTTGAGGGGAGGGACCTCGCCTTGCTGTGGAAAGCCCGGGGCCGTGGAATCCTAGATGCGTCCTATGTCAATGGTTTGACGATAGCTCTGCCATCGCTGCTTGTGTCGCCTCTGGGACGAATCGAGCCGTGAGGCTGGCGGTGATCTGGTGCGGCTTGCGGGCCGAGAAGATGGATCGCGCTTGAATGGGCGCGAATATATCAGATTCGATTATGTGTGGCGCAACAATCGCTGAATCCGACGCGATGCAGCATCAACCTTGGATTCCATCTCGGCGCCGATTCTCTCGGCAATCGCTTGTTCCTCCATTCTCCAGAACAGCGAACGGCGCTTGCTGCCGTTACATGCTTGGCAGATGGTCTGCGGGGTTCCATATTCCCCGACCTGTCCGCGTCCCGTGCAGGACGGACATTGAGGACTCAGCCAGTGATCCAGAAGCTTCGACGCGATCTCGTGCGCATTGGCCTGGATTTCTTCGTCGTCAGTGCGCTTGAAGATCAAGGCTATAAGACGGATTCTCACGGTCTGGGCCGTTTTGAGGCGTGAAGCCAGATGCCGAGCTCCTGGCATGCAGCTGATTGCGTCGAACTCGGCCCGCAAACGTAGCAGGCTGGTTCCGAGGGTTTCCTCGGTCATTCCGGCCGCTGTGAGCATATCGATTGCCCCAGGGTCGACGCGCCACTCGAGATGACTGCTGCCGATGGCCCGCGAATACGATTCCGCAATGCTGCTCACGCTTCGATCCCTTCGGCGAATTCCTTGCGCCCTGCCGCCTTGGCGATGCGCTGCATGCGCTTGACGTAGGCGGCCTCTATCTCCCGGCTTTCGTGCCGGCCCAAGCCCATTCTCAGGTCGTGCTCCTGATGGCATCCTGGCTTGCCGTAGTGCGGCGCACATAGGGGGAAGCACAGGACATCGCTGGTTTTCATGCCGAGTCCTTTCCCGAAATTCGGATGCGCCGCTTGGCTATAACCCGCGATACCGCAACCGAAACAAGGCTGCGCTGCGACGAATCTCCGGTATGACTCGCTGCGAACCGGAGATTCTTTCTCGATCGGCATGACCAGTACTTCGCGAGTTTCCATGATTCTGACGCTGGCGACGCGGGCTTTTGAGGGATTCGCGCCTTCGTATTGCTTTGAGCGCGCTGGTGGGCGTTTCCAACTCATTGCATTATCTCCACGCGAACCGCCCATTTCTTGCCGCGCTGCTGCGCGCATTCATAGCGCATCTTATCGCTTTTCCGGTCATCAACTCCCAACCAATTGGCGATCTCGTCCACGCACCCCTTAAGCGAACTAGGCAGATTGTCGAACGGGTCAAGCCCATTTGTCGGACCGATGCGAGTCAGTTTGACCACGCACGGGATACGTGGCGCCTGTGCGAGTTTTGGACCGAACGCATTGACGATCGCTAACCGAACCGCTTGACGTTCATCCTCAACCCGCTTTGCCCGCTTGCGCCAATGTTCGCGCGCATTCATGCCGCTCACGGTGCGCAAAGGGATCAGGAGTTCGACCTTCACAGCTTCGGCCCGATCCGGTTATCGCACTGGCCGGTCAGCCAGTCCAGATTTGGCATGACGTAGACCTGACGGTCAGGATGCCCAGGTTCGCGTCTCCGGCAATCGTTGCATTGCGGATGGAGCTCGGGAATCTTCACGCCTCCGCGATCCTGCGTCAGGGTCTGGCCGACGCAGCGGCTGAATTGGAAGCCTAGGGTCGTCATGCTGTTTCCTTCTACGGCGGATAGAGCCCTGGCTCGCTCCATCTGACATCGCGCTCGGCCCCGTAGGCGTACAGGAACTCGATGAACTGTGCCGCCTCCTTCACGTAGAAGTCGCGGCTCTGGATGCCAAGTTGGATCATGCGCCGGCCGTCTTCACTCAGGATGAGCCGCCCGTCGTGGTGCAATGGGGTATTCGCCATGCGCATCTCGTAGGCGAACTCATCGATCATGATGCGCTTCATGTCGTCTGCATCCCAGCGCTTCCCGGCGTAAATGGTCTGCTCGGCGATATCTCCGACCATAGCGTGATACTTTTCCTCTTGGATGCGCTTTTTGGTCGGCTCGGTCAGGCGCATCACATAGCCGTCCGGCGCTTCATCGATGTAGCCATGCGCGGTCTGACGCTGGCGCGGACCGACGAGGACCACGGTTTTCGCGCTCATGCCTGCCAAATCCACAGCGTAGGCGCCTTCCCAGGCCCAGGAGCGACGCGCGGCGCCTGCCCCTTCCTGAGACGCCCGAGCCGCCACAGAGCCTTCAGCCAGCGCCTGGCGGACTGCTCGATCAGGCCGAGCTCCTGGCAGACTTCTTCAGTGGTCCTTGGCGCCTTGACGAGGAAATCGACCATTTGGGCATACCTCTCGACCTGCGGGCCTTGTTTCATCAGAACCCCGTCCGGTGCGGGAAGCCGGAGTAGAAATTCAGCGGCGCAGCGCCAGCCGCAGCGACAAACTGCTGAGAATCCCTCTCGTACCAGAGGGTGAATCGTCCCTCCCATTCGCCATTTCTCTGCTTGTCGCAGATCAGCAATGCATCCGGCTCGGTGGCGCTCACCATCTTTCCGGCTTGTCCGTCACGTTCCTTTTTCTTGTTCCGCCAGACGATCAGCACGTTATCGACCTGGTCAGTAATCGCCCCGGAACCCTTTGAATCCATCTTATCGGGCTGCGCTTCTTCACTCGCGAGTTTCTTACTATGGTGAACGATGTGAATGTGCATACCATAATCCCGGGCAATTGAAGTCGCTTCATCGATTAGATACTTCTGGCCGTTGTAATCGTCCTCGTTGAGCACGCATTTCCCGAGGTTATCGAGGAAAAAATGCGTGATCTTGAGTTCCTTGGCGCAATATCGCATGACCGCGAGAATCTGTTTCGCCTTGATCGTGCCCTGTTGGTCATAGAGCCACAGGCGCCGATTCGTCCAGTCCCGGAACTGCTCATAGGTGTCGCGGAATGCCGCGAGGATTGATTCGTCGGCCACATCGGCCGGCGTCGGTGCGGCTTGGCTGCTGAACTGGCGGGCCATGCGTTCGAGCGTCTTGCGTGGCTTCATCTCGAAACTGGCGATGCAGACGCGCTCGTCCTGGGTGCAGAGACTCAAGCCCGTCTGGCCCGTCGCGAGGCTCTTGCCGTGCCCGTTCACGCCGAACCAGAGCGTGACCTCGCCGGGGCGGAACTGGAACAGGCCGTGCGTCTTCTCCCACGGGAGGTAGGAATGGTTTTCATTGCGCGAGACGCCCAGGTCATCGATCAACTCCTGCACATAGTCGCCGGCCGGTCGCACCTTCTGCTGCGCGTCCGTTTCCTGCTCGTATGCCTCGAAGTCGATCATGTCCGGGTTCAAATACTCAGCCATCAATGTCCTCCGGCATCGGGGTGAAAATGTTCTCGGTATCGGTGGTTTCCACGAGCTTGAACGCGGTGAATTCGCCTTCTCCGACACGCCGCAGCACGGAGGCGATTACCCGGGTTGCCTTGGCTGCGATCAGTGCATCTCGCACGGCATGTACGCGGGCCATATCCTCGCCAGCGACATAGCACGGCAGGCCAATCGCGAAGCGGAAATCGAAATGCCGATCCTTCTGTTCGATCAGGATCGACGCCCGTCGGTTGTTCATCGTCGGCCAGTCGCGCCAGGATTCAAGCGCATCCTCGTCCATGTCGATGAAAATCCAGTCCGGCACGAAGCCGGCTTTCCGCATCGCAATCAGCGGTTCATGTCCGCGCATCAGATTGCTCCCACGAATGACGATTGCGGCTGCTCGAGCTCGGCGCCAGTCCAAGCCAAGCTGCGCAGATAGACGACTGGTGCCGGGACGTACTGGCGATCATCCTTCGTCCAATCCGTTGTCGCCGTCATCGCTGCTACATGCGCCACGATGACGCTTGCATCCGGCTCGAATCGCTTTTCACGCCAGACCGCTAGGCACTTGTCCCGACCGCCCTTGCGCGTGCTCTTGGGCCATGCAGCCCAGAAAGCCAGAAAGCCATCAGGTTCAGAAACCGACCCCTTGGGGGGTTGGGGGGTTTCTTTATCTTCTCTTCTCTTCTCTTCTCTAGTCCGCTTTTTGTCCGCATCGGATGCGGACGGATTGCGCGCATCTCGTTTGGCGTCTCCTTCGCGGCCGATCCGCTTGCGTTTTGCCTCGGTAGCACGGCGTTTTGCACTCTGGCCGTTGTGCTCATCGAACTCAGGCAGAGACAGGCCATCATGCTCACATAGGAGCCATTTGACGCCGCACATCGCGTCCGCAAAACCCTGAAATCCGATCAGTTCGTCGACGGCTTGCGGCGTATATCCGGACAACTTTCCGTCTTCCGAGTGGACATCGAACAGACACCAGACCGCATGTAGTCCGCCAACTATCCGCAATCTGTCCGCATTCAATGCGGACGCGATGCGGACAACTTTCGGATGTGTGTGGAGTTCGGCGCGCATTTTTATCCAGTCGCCGGACATGCGCTTAGTCTTTCCTAGACGCTGGCGCGACGCCGGTCACCTTGGCGCCTCTCACCCCGTCTACGCTCGCAAAAGGGAGCGGCGCTTCTCCGATTGCCTCCCCTGCCTTCGTGAACCATTTCGGTCGCAGGATGCGAAGCTGCCAATAGCGTGGCTCTGGGACGACTTCTTTCCATTGAGTCACAGCCGAGGGCGTGATGCCCAGAAGAGCCGCGAGTTTGGTCGCGCTGCCTGCAAGGTTGATGGCGGTTTCTGTCTTCATGTAGCTGACTGTAGTCGTTTGCACACGAATTGGCAAGCCACCTCAAAAATATTTCTTAAACAGGCTTGACACTCAAATGCAAGAGAACTAAAGTCTCTACATCCGCTGCAGTCCCGCAGCCCAGTCGGAGCCAGTCAGATGCAAGCCTCAAAGATCAGCAGCAACGAAGCGCTCATCGTCGTCGTGCTGCGCAACAATGGTGAAGAACGTCTCCTATTGTCGAGCTCGCCGGACCTGATCCCGCCGCTCGAGTTCGAGCCGGTCGCGAAGTCTAGCTTCATGACCCCGGCCCCGGTTCGCAACATCGCCCGGAGATAAGAGCATGAAGCCATCCCTGCTCATTGCCACCAGCCGCGCAATGATCGACTTCAGCATGCGCTTGGTCAAGTCCCGCCGCGAGTCGGAAGCGGCGCAAGCCGCTGTCCTGGCCGAGCTTGGCGAGCAGATCGCCGAAGGCGCCCAGCGCATCGAGCGCTCGCGCAGCAAGGTCGTCTATCTGTTCGACTCGGTTCGGGACGATCCGATGATGAAGAACACCTTGATCCGTCAGGCTCGGATTCAGGCGCATCGCAAGCACGAAGCAGACGCCGTGGCCCATTCGGCCTTCGGGAGCTTCTGATGCAAACCATCCGCCTGAGCACCTACGAGGAATTCTGGCCCACCGGCTGGATGGTCTGGCTCTGCGTCGCGCTTGCGGTGTTTGACGCTAGCCTGATCGGGTTCATTGTGCGGCAATTGTTCACTCACATCGGGAGTTTCCGATGAGCCAATCCTCTTACCCCGAATGCTGGAAGGCATTCGTTGCCTAGTGCGGAAACAATGCCTTCGACTCCGAGGACAGCGAGCTCTGGATCGCATTCCTTGCCGGCGTCGAATGGTCTGAAACTCGAAAGCTCATCCATGGAGAGCAGCATGAACCGAATCCTCGATCAAATCCTGGCGGACGCGAACGTCAGCATGGAATTCAAGCGGCACATTGCCGCGGTTGCTCGGCTGATCGACCGCAGGACCGCAAGGCCGAAACGCCGGCTGATCTGCGGCCGGACGACATCCACACGCGCGGCAGCAAGCGTTGGCAAGAGGTTGGCGACGAATGCGCAGCCGATGAGCGAGGCGAGTGATCGCATGACCACGATCGAGACGATCAAGAAGCGCCTGCATGAAAACCGCCGCATATCCGAGGCAATCGATGCGCAAGAACTGCGCGCATGGCCTGGATTGACCGCTGACCAATGCGCAGCAGTCGATGAGATGGCCGGACTTTGCGATGAGGTTCAGCCATGAGCCATTTCGACAAACTGGATGATCTGATTGCGCGGCGATATCCGATCCAACCGCAATCCGTCAAAGAAGACGAGTTCCCCGCGTTCAACCGGTGCACGTTCGGTGCGGCGGTCCTGATCGTCATGGCAGCCGCTGCGCTGTCGGCGATCTTTCCGTACTGGGTGATGCCGTGAAGGACAGCGAAATCTGCTGCAATGGATCGTGCCGGCAGGCGCATGACTACCCACGGCACCGTAAACCTGCGGAGCCAAGCGCCACCGTCTGGATTGTCGATACCTTGTGCGTCTGCGCTCTGGTGCTGATCGTGTGGGGCATCGCAGCCTACGGCAATTCGTTCAAGGCGTGGCTCTGGTCCTAACTTCTGGAGAGAAACATGAACAAGCCAATCGAGCGTCCGCCGTTTTCGCGAATCGCGCTTCCGAGCAAAGAGCTCTGCAAGCAGTGCAAGCCCGGCGACGACTTCGAGTTCGTCTACTTCAATGCCGCGAGCACCGACATCACCCGAACATTCAACCGGGTGCGTGCTGAACTCGCATCCAAGCCTGCCCGCGCTTTGCGGGCTGTGGTGAAACGCTGATTGATCCCTGGAGGAAGAACATGAATGACGAACTGGAATTGATGGAAGTGACGCCGCCGAAAGAAACCCGCGCGGTGCAACTGCTCGGCAATACGCCGGCCGACCTGATCCGCATCGCGGTTGAGCGCGGCGACGGGATCGACATCCTCGAACGCCTGATGGCCCTGCAGGAGCGCCAGCAAGCGGCCCAAGCCGCACAAGCCTACAGCGAGGCATTCTCTGCCTTCAAGGCCGAAGCGGTGACGATCATCAAGAATCGCGGCGTGACCGATGGCCCGATGAAGGGCAAGCGATACGCCGAGTTGTTCGCCGTCGTCAACGCGGTAACGCCGGCCCTGTCTAGGCATGGCCTTTCGGCTTCGTGGAAGTTGTCCAAGGACGATCGCGACTGGATCGAAGTGACATGCACGCTGAAGCATGTCGGCGGGCATGCGGAATCCGTCTCGATGGGTGGCCCGCCGGACGCTGGCGGCGCGAAGAACGCGATTCAGGCCCGTGCCTCAACCGTGTCCTACCTAGAACGGTATACGCTGAAGGCGATCACCGGCTTGTCGGAGCAGGAAGACGACAGCGACGGCGGCCGCGGCGGAAACGACGAGAGCGGCGAAGTCGATCCGGTCCTGCAGAAAGGGCGCGATGCGGCGATGGAAGGAATGCCGGCCCTGATTGACTGGTGGGGTTCGCTGAACAACCGCCAGCGCAGCGCCTGGCAGAAGGAATACGGCTCGCTTCGCAAGGCAGCACAGGGGGCTGATCGTGTTTGACGACATCGTATTCCGCTGTCACTCGATTGGCAGACTCATGACCGAACCGAAGACCCTCAAGGAAGGGCCGCTGTCGGTCGGCGCGAAGACGTTCGTTCGCGAACTCGTTGCTCAAGACCTTTGGGGCGTCGACTTCGTGGTCAGCAGCAAGGAGATGGAGAAAGGCATCGAGTGCGAGCCGGATTCCATCGCGCTTCTGAACCGGGTCCGCGGCTTGAGCCTGACCAAGAACACCGAGCGCCGCAGCAATGGCCTGTTGACTGGCGAGTGCGACCTCTACGAAGCGGAGCGCCGCAGTGGTCACGACCTCAAGACATCGTGGTCACTCAAGACATTTCCGATCTCACTGCTCGATTGCGTCGATCGCGCCTATGAGTGGCAGATGCGCGCATACATGCTTCTCTGGGACGCGGATGAGTGGTGGGTCGATTACGCGATGGTGAATACACCGGATCGCCTGATCGGCTATGAGCCGCAATCCCTGCACTTTGTTGACCACATCCCGGCGCATCACCGGCTGACAAGCTGGGTGGTCAAGCGCGACATTGAGAAAGAGGAATCGATGCTGGAGAAAATCAAGCACGCTCGGACGTATTACGCCGAGGTAATCGCCGAGTTCGATCGGCTGCACGCCAAGATCGGGGCTTGGACCCCGTAACAGAATGAGCCTTCCCGACCTGAAGACCATCAAAGACCGCTGCCATGAATACGGCTCCTGCTGGCTCTGGGCACAGAACTGCAACAGCGCCGGCTACCCGATGGCGAGCCATGAAGGAAAACAGATGCTGGTGCGCCGTCGATCCTTCCAACTTTTTCGCGACCGGCTCCCGGACGGGCGCAAGCGAGCGATCATCCCAACATGCCGGAATAAACTGTGCGTGCGGTGATACGACATGCGCCGGCTGAAGTTCATTGTCGTCCCTGTGTATTGCCTGAGGCTCTCGATATGAACGATAACGTAGATGCCGCTTTGCTTTGCGGCTCTCACCTGCTCACCTTCGGCAATTGCCGCGCAGGCGAACCTGAGTTGCTCGGTCCTCATTTCACCTTGGCCTTTTCTATCTTCCCGCGTATCCATGGCGCACCACCCAACTTGGTCAGCTTGTCCCGCAGGGACTGTGTCATGCGCAGGGAAACGGTCACGGTCGGCTCATCCTCCGATAGAGGGGGGCGACCTTGGCCTCGGTGGCTTGGCGGGCGTTTCGTGTCTTCCATGGACGGAATGATAACGCACTACAAATTGTTCTTGCAATCCGTTTGATTCCGCACTACATTAATCACATCGAACAACCAACCGGAGCGCAACATGACCACCTACCTCGCAACCTTCCACAACGAAGAGGACAACATGACTGCTGTGGTGTTCGAGTCCAACCATGAGGAAGGCGGCTACGGTGTGGCGCTGCGCGATGACGATTCCGGAAACTTTGCGCCGTCTTCCTTCCACGGTTTCAAGTTCATCGAAGCGGCGATTGCCAAGGCGAAGGAAATCCTGCTGTGATGCTCCCCCACGAAAGCCAATGCTTCGCATGCAATCGGCGCCTCGTGCGCCCGGAAGAGGTCTACACGATGGACGGTGACGGCAGCAATATGGTTTGGGTTGGTCCCGAGTGCTTCAAGAAGATCGAAGCCGCAGGCGAGGCGGGTTATCAGCCACCACTTGGTGGGCCGCGCCTGTACCTGTTCAACCCGAACGGTAGACGGTGATGGCACAGGCGCTGTTTACCTTTGCCGATGCGGAGGCCGTATTCGCCGAAGCCGGCGCGCTCATCTGGCATTCGATGCAGAAGTATGACGGCAACCCGACTCACGAAAACATGCACCCGCTGACCTGCGGCTGCGTCTATTGCAACTGAGATCATCATCATGAGCCACAACAACTTCAATGATGAGTGTGCGAGCCACAAATCTTTGAGGGAAGCAGCGAAAACTCTTCTCGACGTCTATGGGGCGATGTTCGCTGACACGCTCCATGCACCACTCGACAAGGAAGTGAGAGCCCTTCGCATCGCCCTAGCCGTCCCAGCACAAGGGGATGACGCACTCGATGCGCGGCGGTATCGGCGTCTGCGAGGCATCTACATGTCGCTGCTATGTAGCCACATCGGTATGAAGCCGACAGTTCGATTCATGAAGAACTTGGAGCATCCCGACTTCATGCCGGAAATGCTCGACGCTGTTGTTGACGTAGAGGAGGATGGGAGATGACTAACCCCCTGCAAAGCGAGCGAGAGGCGCGAATCGGGATCATGCAGATCGCCGCCGATCTTGCCCAACGCAAACCGCTTCGATCGTTGTTCCATCTTGAGGATTGCACGCACATCGGACATAGGCAGTTTCGGGCAGCGTTTGAGCCTGCCGACGAGGCTTGCCGGCTCATGTCTATCCGACTACGAGATTGTCTGGACGCCCTAGCCTCCCGCACCCCCAGCCCAGCGCCCGAGGGGGCGGCAGAGCCGACCTTGCCAGTCGAAATCTACGGGAAGCTTTACGAGGTTCCGATTGCAGTGCAAGTGCATATCGTCGCGTTGCACGAGCGGCTCTATGCCGTACAGAGGTCGGTGACTGAGGAGTCTCGCAAGTTCATCGAGCACTGCGCCACGCTCGGCGGCGGCATGGTGAACGGCAACATCCTCGCGGAACATGCCCGCGCCGCTCTCGCTGCTGTACCCCAAGCAGCCGGCGCAGATGGAGAGCAGACATGAGCACCCAGAACCTGATCGGCGCAATCGGCGCGATTCTGCACATCGCCGAGAATGACAAGCGCGGCTTGAACGATTGGAACTACGTGGCGCAGATTTGCCGCGCAGCCCTCGCAGCCGAGCCGCCCTCCCAAGAGCCCAGCGGGCTGACGGAGGCGCTGGCGATTGCGCAATGGGCGCTTAGACATCCGTTCGATGAGTGGAAGGGTGATGCTGAACGAAAAGCGCTCGATGCCATTGCAGCCGCCCTTGCTTCTCAGAAGGGGCAGCAGAAATGAGCGATCAAACACCGGAGCGCGCGACATCCGACAGGAAGTGCTACGCCAGAGCAATTTGCACTGGCGACCATGCGACAGCCTCGCGCATCGAGAAGGATTGGGACTTGTACGGCTACCCGCCAGAGATCGTGTCCAACGTGCTCGCGTGCGTTTCCACTGGGCTTCCTCTCGAAGCCGCCATAGCCGAGGCCACATCATGAACCTCACCGATGAGCAGATCGCAGCTATTTCAATGGAGCCGGCGTCTGCACCGAGACCACACCTTGGGAACCGCTCAGCCGAATTACCAACGTGCCGCCCGAGATGATGCCGATGTTCCACAGTGAAGGACGCGCCATGCATGAGCGCCCGCTCCCGCGCACCAGATAGAGGCTGAGTGATGCTCACCCAGCCGCTTGATCGCTGCGCTTCACAGCGCGCGTAGCCTGGTCCTGCACCCATCCCGGGTGCTCTGGCAGTTGGAGCCAGTTGTCATGCGGCGTCGGCGGCGCCTTGTCCTCGACCCTTGGGCCGAGCGTTGTTGGCTGCTCATCGCCGTCGCGTGGGGTCTGCATGCTCGTTTGGTTCTGAGCGATGCAGCCTGACTCAGGCCGTTGGTGCGTCCGGGTTCAGGTTATCCAGCGCCCTGGCTGCGGCCTGTAGACGGGAAACCGCGGCGTCCACTTCCGGGGTTGTGGTGCCGGAATTCGAGATCGCCGTGGTGATCTCGGTGGTCGCCTTGGCGAGTTCATCACTGACAGCGGTGAGCGCGCTCAGAAGTTCGGTCTGGTTCATGAAGATTCTCCAGGCAAGGTACAGGTTGGCACCACTCAGGACGATGACAAGAATGGCGGCGATGTAGGTCACGCGCCGTTCTACCACGATTGGCCTGTCAGGTCGATGACGCCACTGGCGCCGCCTGTGCAAGCAACTCGGTTTTGCGACCACTCTCGCGGGTGGTTCCCAGCCAGAACGCCAGTGCGCTCGTGAAGCCGCCACTGAGTTGGCCGATCATGTAGACCACGATGTCGCGATTCGTCGTCGGCACATCGAACTTCAGAAGCAGGATCAGAGTGGCGGTGAATGCCCCAACGACAAAGCAGGTCAGCAGTGCCGGGATGCGAGAGGGGGCTGCGGCCTGCATCTTTCGGGCACTGTCGCGGTCGCCTGCCGCGATGGCTTCCAGATCGGTGATCTCCTTGAACCCAAGCGCCTGCATCTGCAACGCGAAGTCCTGATCGGCTTTTTTGAGTGCGAGCATTTGCTCTGGTGTTGCGCCTGAGATTGCCTGCTTGAGCGCATCGGTGGTTTTCTCTCCAACGCCAAGGGCATCACATGCCGCTTTGACTGCAAGCCCTCCCAATGGCCCCGTCAGCGCGGTTGCTATCCACGGGCAAACCGCTTTCAATACCTGGGACATGTCCATCAGAGGGCTCCTATCACTGCCGCAACGGCTTGGGCATGATGGGCCGCCCAGGTGGCAGGGCGTGGCTTTCCCGGTCGCCAGCAGGCCACGTAGTAGTCCCAGGCGCCCCCAGCGTCATCCAAGGTTGGCAGGGGCTTGGGATCGGTGAACAGCAGGAGACGCCCGCAGGCCGCGGCAAGAAGGTCGTCGTACTCGAGCGCCGCCCAGATCGAGGAAACCTCCCAGGCCGTGTTGCGCGCATTGCAGAGCGCCCGCACCCAGAGCGCGCTGGCATCATGCTCATAGATGCCCTTGACGCCGCCGCCTCGCTCGAACTGGAGCAGGCCGCGTGCGGGGCCATCGCCCATCTGGCGCCTGTGTGCCAGGCCGGATTCCTGCAGGCCGATCGCGGTCAGCAGTGCCCGCGCCGGTAGCGTATCCATCGTCTTGGGCAGCAGCGCCAGCGCAGGCGTCAGGACGAGGTTGTCGAAGTCGACCGGCGAAATCGGCAGCTGCAGCAAGGTATCAGGCATCGCGTTCTCGGTGGAATAGGCTGCGGCCGAAGGCAGCAATCGATGCGAGGAACCGGAATGCCGCGTCTATCTCCGGGGCGCGCATCTCGCGCGGCAGTTTCAAGCTCTCGCGCAGCTGATACTCGCTGTGCGACGGGTAGAAATAAACCTCGGTCGTGTCTCTCGGCAGCGGATCGATTGGTGGGAGAGAGGACATCTCGAAGGTGACATCACCGATTTTCGCGACCATGCGTTTGTTCTTGAAATACAGCATGTCGCTCATGAGTGATTTACTTCCGAGGCTGACGCATGAATGAAATCAGCAGCACGACGGTGATCGTGATCATGTAGATCGGCCATCCCGTCGCCACATCGCAAAGTCCGGTATAGAGCTCCGTCTTCGGGGATGGTTGGTCCATCGGATACTGCAGGCGACAGGCCGCTATCTGGACCGATTCGAGCGCACCCCATGCGCACACAACGCTGCCGGCAATGCGAACCGAGATAGGCTCCCACGGAAGGAGAAGCCACACGAGCAAATAGAGCAGCGTCGCCTCGGGAAACGCACGCAGCACCGAATGCCAGTTTGCCGCAGCCCGCACTTGATTGGCTGGATACAGGCTTCCGATCGGATCGTAGGCCATGTGCGTGATCACGACGATCAGCAGGAGCAAGCTGGGAAGCCATAGCTTCCTCATGATCGCCTGAGTGCTTATTCCGGGTCGCCGTGACCGCCCGCGAGGTTCGGCTCGACAGCGGGAGGAACTTCCTCGATCGTCATTATCGCGCCCACCACGTAGAACTCGGCGTGCTTGTGCGCCTCGATCGTGAACGGGACGTCACCACCGCGAACGAGAAGATCGTTCGGGCCGTAGTTGAGAATCACCGCTTTGGTCGTCATCGGATGTCTTTCTATAGGTTTCTTCACGGCACCACGACCATCTCGCGCCCGTCGCCTATCAGCGTCGAGCCGCAGTTCTTCGCGGTGTTGAGACATTTTGACACGAAAGTCTCCATCACTGCAGCATCCCAACCGAGCATATAGTCCCCGTGGCTCGAGTATCCGGCCGGCTGAGTCACATCGTAGTTATCGCTCGCCAACCGCCAGCGTCGCGTGTCGTCTGTCGATCTAACTGGATACTCGACCTCGAAACTGATTTCAGGAATCGCCACCGGATGCGTGGATGGGCAATACCCTGCCTGATTCGCTGTCGTGTAGATGGCATTCGCCATGTGGCTTTTGTGATCGGGGCTGTCCAGATTCACGCCGTCCCAGCATTGAGGAAATGTGATCGACATCCGCATGATCGTGTATCCCGATACCTGGCAATAGGGAATCGTCGGCTGCGCGTTGCTGATATCGGCCTGTGTGGCACCACCATTCCTGATACAGCGATAGGAAGCCACGCGGCTCGGGTTCGTCGGGTTTCCCTTGGAGTCTCCGGTGATGATTCGAAGTCCAGCAGGAACGGGCTTGATCTGTGCCACCGGCAGCGTGTATCCCGTCTTGTAGTAGAACTGCGAGCCGACATACTGATCGTTGTTCGCCCCAATCGGCCGGCCGTCGAGTGTGTCGATCATTGCCGGCACCCAATACCCGCTGCGGTTGATAGTGCCGCCATTGCAGGTGCTGTTCCCAGTGGTCGCGATCGATGTCGTGCTCGAGCTCGCATTCGTTGCCGTGTTGCCGAAGAACGTGTGAAGGTGCGAAGCGCCTGGCTGGTTCGGGTAGACGAGTGGATCATCGAACGCCATGTGCGACCACTTGCAGGTCGTGCGGAAAGCCCCGGAGCCATCGCCTGCTGAGGGGTACAGCGTGTTCGTCGTGAACATCGGCTTGTCCCAGCCCTGCCATGTCGCCTTGGGAATCTTCGCGCAGTCGATCTTGACCGCCAGATTGGTCGGGCCGCAGGCCGTGGTCGGCGGTGGCGGCGTCGTGCAGGCGCCACTCGGTGCGGAGGTCGGCGTCCAGGCGCCTGCCACCCAGGCGATTCCGTTCCATGTGTAGGTCCGCGTCTGCGTCCAGTTTCCAGTCTCAGGCGCGGTGCACTGCGCTGTCTGCGTCTCGCCGTTCGGGAACGGATTCGGCGGAATGGGCGTCGGCGCGGTGTAGACCACCGAGAATTGCGAGTCCTGCCGGCAGCGATAGTTGGCGCTGGCCTTGCGCAACTCGGCGTCCTGGGCCCCCGCGGCGTAGCACAGATCGATCGTCGCGAAGCCGGTTTTCACCGTTGTTGCGCTGCGGATCAGCGTGTAGGTGCCGAGCTTGATCGGAGTGGAGGTCGTGTCGGCCTGGGCCATGCCCGCGAGCAGGAGGAAGGCAAGAGCAAGGATGCGCTTCATGGTCGCCTCGCAGGGGGTGAGGGTGGAGTGCCGGTCTGGGTTTCGATCTTGATCAGCTTGTTGCTCATGTCGCGGATGTCGACCTTCATCTCGCCGACATCCTTCTGGAACTGGGCAACCGCACCCTTCACATCGGTGCGGTCGCGTTCGGCCGAGGTCTTGAGTTGATCGATGTCGGCTTTGACTACCGCCCGATCCTCGCGATAGGTGCCGTAGGCCATTGCAGCTGCCACGAGGATCGTGCCAAGCTGGATCAGCGTTCCGCTCGATACCGTGGGATCGAACCGAAAGAACTGGCGCCGATGATCCGATGATCGGCGATGGAGAGGCATAGGCCCGGTTTCTTCCATCTCGGTGTCCTCGTGTCTCATTGCGAGATCATCAGTTAGGCCGTCTGCACGCCACAAATTTCGGCAACCCAATAGATCGTCGTTGCAGCAACACCATTGACCGTCACTTTGACGGTCTTATTCGTATTGTCAGCGATGACCGCGCATGTGCAGGTATTCACTGCGGCATCGGATGCGACTTGCGTAACCGTAGCCGATCCGACCAGTGAAACCGTGGCGCTTACATTCTTCAAGAGTGCAGTGAAGTCAAAGCAGACGACATCACCGCTGGTGCTCCGTCCGACGACCTGTCCTCGGACCTTCAAACCGCTACCGGTCGGCAGAAGAAGCTGATTGTTCGCAGCCGCCGCATTGCTGTCTGTCGTCAGTGCTACGGCTGTCGCTGCGTCTGTCGTCTGACCGCGATAGACAGCCTCCATCTTTTGAGAATCACCGTTGGCTGTGCGACTGGCCGATGCAAAGACATCAACGCCGATGATCCCGCGTGCGAGCGCTCGCTGACCACGCACATGCGCACCCGCCGCATCGGCAGTTAACTGGAAGCCGATGGCGCATGCGTAGTCGGCAGAAACCGTGTTATTCGAGCCGAAGCCAACGACATAATTCCCGCCGTTATGGGTCTGCGTAGAACCACCCAGAACGCCATAAGAGACGGCGCCACTGACGGTATGACCTCCGCCAAATCCTGTATTCCGACCGCCAGAACCGCCAATCGTGATGCTGTCGCCACCGAGGATCGAATTGTAGTTACCGCTCGAACTGATCGTGTTGGTACTACCCCCTCCGATGAATCCGCCATTCCCACCAGAGATTTTGTTGTTCTGACCGCCGAGAATCGCCGAGACCGTGCTGCCGCCTGCCACCATATCGGCGGCTGACCTGACTTGTTGAAGATCAACAGCATTGGTTGCGCGCTTGTTACCGCCCGTCGTCGTATTGTCAGGAGACTGAGCCAGAAACGAACCGGTACCTTTCGGACTGAAGACGGCATCAACGTTGGTCGCTGCATTCGTAGCCAGCAAGCGAACCGCGGGGATCGTCGCATTCGGCGCGCTGCTGTTGACCGATTCCGTGAAGTTCGTCAGCCCACTTCCTGAACCCCCGATCCCCCGCATCGTGAAGTAATTGGTTCCGTCCGAGGCGATCAATGTCCCCTGATTTGTCGTCAGCGCGAGGGATGCCGCCCCATCGATCGTGCTCGTCGTCGGCGTGATCGTCAGTGTGCCGGCACCCCGGTTCTGCACGAACATGGCCCAGGTCGCGCCAAAGGCGCCTGTCGCTTGCGGCAAGGTAGCTGCAATCGCCGATGCGTTCGTATGCGTGACGAGCTTGTGCCGGTCATTGCTTAGATAGGTGTAGGTCGTTCCAGTCTGCGCGTTGACCGCCAGTCCTTGGGAATCAATGACAGCGGCTCGATAATTCGTGCCGTCAGAGAATAAAAGAACGGTGACGCCTGTGGTTATTACGATCGTCGCTGCGCCGTTGACCGTGCTGGTCGTCGGCGTCAATGTCACGGCACCGACACCGATATTCTCGAGGTAGACGTAGTAGCCGTTTTCAAAGCCAGCCGTTCCAGCCTGCGCGATCGAGGCTGCAATACTCGCCGCATTGGAAAGCGTTACATGCTTGCCGCGATCCCCAGCAACAACTGCATAGGTCGTCCCGGTCTGCGCATTGATGACATGCGCTCCTTGGATCGTTCCTGTCGATGTGATCGCCGAGCCAGTCGTGGTTTGAACGCCGCCGCTCGCGTCAACGCTGGTAACGGTTCCAGTCCCGGCCGCTGCTGCACCCCCTTGGACGCCACGAGGGCCGGCTCGATGATCCTCGGTTGCGGTGATCACGCCGCCTGCTGTCGTGATCTTGTAGACACGGGCGTAATTCGTCGCGTCATTCCAATTCGTGACGCTGGTGCTGGTGCTGATCACGCCAGTCGAGATGGCAACGACAATGTAATTGGTCGCGGCATTCGTCAATGACAGGGTACCCGCCGTGACCGCAATGCCGCCCCATCGGCCGCCGTGATAACCCCATGTCAGGGCGGTTGTGGTCAGATAAGCCTGCCCATAGACCCCCTGATGTTCCAGCGCTCTGAAATTCTCATTGACAATGACTTCAGCCTGGTACTGCGCTGGTGATGTGATCTGGTCCAAACTCATGCTGCCGCCTGTAATGAATAGCCGCGCCCCACTGATGAACTGATCTGATAAACGCGAGCATATATTGTGGACTGAGGCGAACCGAAATCAGTCGTTTGATCGGCAGCGCTATAACTAGCAGTAGCCGATGATGTACTGATCGTTCGTTTCAATGTCGTATAGGTCGAATTCCAGATTTCCACTGCGTAGGCTTCCGATGCCTCGCCGAGCGGCGGATTGACACCTTCCGCAAGAAATCTGCTGCTCAACCGTGACCGACGATGCCAGGCGATTGTGATATCGCTTGTCGTGGCGTCTCGTGTCACCATGAAGTCAACAGGAGCAAATGGCTTGAGACCAATCCCAGTGTCAGAGAATACTTGCGAAGCCGTATGCGCAATCGATGCCCCGAAAGTCACGCCCTTCCAATATCGCGAGACGTTGATATCCGACAGTTGATCTGTCACGCGCCGAAGCGTTGCAGAGGTCAGCAGGACAAACCGTTCATCTGCAACGTGCCCATTAAGCGCCCATTCGGTACCGCGCCGGCCCCGCAATAGACCGCTCAACGTGTACTGTCCAGCCCCTATGAGTGTGGCTGTGCTGAACTGGATGATCTCGGAGCCGACTAGCGCAGCATTGGTTGTTCCGTTGGTCAAAACATCCAGCGTCGTGCTCGAGAGTGTGCCCGCTCCAACATCCACGCTAACTGTATTCACGGAATCAACCGTGTTGCCTCCTGTGAAGGTTGCCAGAGTGGAACTGCATGTCCCGATGACCGCTTCTACCGTCGACTCGTAGATTTTCAGGTAGGTCGTATCATCATCACTTTCGAGAAGCGAGTACCCCGACCATGGATCTGTAGTCGTTGGCTTGGCGGCAGCGTAGAACCCAGGATCATTGTCCCCATCGCGAAGGATCGGGATATCCATCAGTTCGAGATCGGTCGGGCTTTTCGCTCGGACGATCGTCGTGTTGTTGTAGCCACCACTGGTCACTGCGCTGCTGTTAATCGCGGTGGCGTCATCAAGCACGCCTTCTATATTCGCAAGCCCTCCCGAATCCGTGCGCTTCAGGACTCGGATGCGGTAGGTGCTTCCCGTTTTCCCGGTGATCAACAGAACATCAGTCGGCTCGATGGCCGCATATTTCCGGGTCAGCCCCACCGGGCCAAACCGGATCAAGCTTGCCATGGCATCAGTGACCGAGATTTCCGCAAGGCGCTTCGCCTCGGTCGGAGTCAGTCCCAGAGGAACTTCGATGGTCGAGACGATGCTACTTCCCGTCGCCAGACGGGTACTGGATTCGTTCCCATCCTGATAGTCATCATCGACATTCGCGAATTTGACGCTGACTTGAGCCGGGAGCTCCAGTTCGTTGCCGCGCGTTCTGGGAAATGCTTCGACTGGATCGCCCTCAGTCCCTCCCAGGTCATCGTATGGAATCGTCAGAACCGGAGCACCGCCGCGGAGCTTCATCCGCACGATCGCGCCGGACTCAACACACTCGAACACATAAGCAGAGGCCAGTGTCTCGATCACTTGGCGTGGCGCAGTGACCTGAGAAATCGCCATCGCTCTGACATTCAATCCGGCCAGATCAGTGACATCGAGATAGGAAAGACTCAACCCAGCCCGCTGCCATTGCCTTTGGACGACCTCATCTAGCGAGGCATCTGTCGCCGGGTAAACATTGGAAATCCTGGCCCTCCAGACCCGGTAGACATTCGTGCTTGGCGACGAGACGGCGTAGAGATCGCCATTCGAGATCGTCACATCAGCGGGTACCGTTGACGATGCCTGTCTCAGGTAGCTAGGTAAGCCCGTGAGGTATGTGGACCATGCGGAACCGCTCCATTCATAAACATCGCCCGCGTACATCAGATACAGTGTCCCGGTCACTGTGTCGGCGAGCAGCATGCCGCCGCTGCCGCCAGTCGGGCGCGGGTCCACAATCGTTCCGCCCGCAACGGGAACGCTCCCGACGATCGTATAAGTCCGGATGGTTCCATCGACAGCCGAGGGCATCACGTACCAGATTGATCCGCTCTTGGCGGCAGAGTACGGCGTATAGCTTGTCGCCGTCACAGTCCCATCGATGAGCGCTAAACCGCGCGGAAGCGTTGGCAAGTTGCCACTCAGCATGATCAAGGTTTCGCTCTGATATCGAGCGTAGTGATTCACCGTGCTGAAGTTGACGTTCGTCGTGCTGACACCTAACGAATCGGATAGGTAAACAGTCGATCCGTTCGCTATCCAATAAGGCTCGTCCGATGAACCAATGACGAAGTTTGTCGGGAATCCGCAATCCGGCAGAGAACCAGAACTAATAGAAATCTGCGGAACTGCATCTTCGTCCCAGTTGATCTGGGTGAAATCGCGGGTCAGGAATGAGCCGTCGAAGTCTGGGATGTAAAGCGAATGCAGCGGGCCGACATAGGCCTGGTGAGCCGTGACCCCAGCAACAGCCCCTGATTCTTCATAAAGCTGGCTGTCCGTTCGATGTGCCGTGCCGTTTGCGCTGTCTGCGAGCTCGAAGGTTAGGACCGGGAATTGCCCGTTCTGGCCGAGGTTCAATCCAACGATCACGATGGTGCTGCGATCCCTGTATGCCGGCGCATTTCCAACCCCGACAGCCGCCTCGTAGGTCGGGTCCGGCATCTGCGTGGAACCGCCAGGATAGAAGCGAATCTCCCGCCATGAATTCCCGACGCTGGAAGCATCAATTGAGGTATCGGTTGCATCATCGCCGGCGGTCCAGATCAGCGCTCCATTGCTCCAGATTCTTCGAGCGACCTTCCCAGGATTTTCGGCGATCATCACGATCAGATCGCACTCATAGGTGTACAGCGTCGTGTCGACCCCTGGGCCTCCTTTCCCATCCTGAGTCGATTCGTGCGCGACTTCTCGTTTGTCTGTGGACCAAACGATATTGCCGGCCAGCCGAGGATGACCTTCCACATAGGCGATGGGAGCGCCATAGGCGGCGCTTGCCATCTTCAAGTCATCGAGGCGAGGTCCCTGGACCTTCTTGTTCGGATCGAGACTGCCCGTAACCCCATAGGTCAGAGAAAACGCCTGCAACCCGGCTTGCGGTCCTGCGAAGTACCCGACCGCAACACCAACGACCGCCGAGACAATGAAGCGCGTGCTCATGCGATCCCCGGCATCCGATACGAGGCCACGAAACGCGCGAGATGCGCCGGCCCGAGATGATGCTCGATGACTTTTCCATGGGATGAGCCATCGCTGTAGGCATGGATCATCGATAGGCCGCCGTGAACATAGTCACCCACAATCCCAAGGTGCTGCGGGTCTTTGGCCCAGCGGATCACGATCACATCACCGGGTTGCATTTCATTCTTCGCGATGCGGGTCATCCATTGGTTGCAGTGCTCGAGCAGCGACTTTCCATCGGGACTGCGCGGATAGGCGGTGATATCGAATTCTGGAGCGATCAGTCCGAGCTCGCGCGCAACCCCGATCACCAGGCCGGCGCAGTCCACCAGAACCCCGCGCATGCGCTGTTGATGCCCGTAAGGCGTCCCGAGCCATTCCCTGGCCTGGCGTGCAATGGTGAGTCCATCGATCACGTCCCGACTCCCGGAACCTTGGTGATCGTGTCGATCCCCGGAAGATGCGGTTCGCCCTGGAAGTTCAGGACGTTCGAGAACTTTGTCTTGCAGTCCTCGGTGAGTCGCTTTTGACATCCGGCAATCACGCTGTAGGCATCCCCGACATCGATATCGAACGGGAATGGGAGCGTGAAAGTGAACGTCTTGGTCGATTGGATGTAGGACCTGATCTGCCGTTCGTAGTTGGCATTGAGTCCGCTCGTGAATTTCAGAAACCCGGCCGTGAACCAGTCATCCGCTTCGGTGCGAGACGTATCGATGACGATTTGCCGACTCGTGGAGGTCGTGATGGTCCCGGTCTCGGTCCAATCAGCCGGATCAAGACGGCATGGCGAGCCGCCTGAAACGCCGTCCGATTCGATCGTCACTGGACCACCCGCAACCCTCGGGTAATCGGCAAAGTGAGCGCGGCATGTACGTTGCGTGACAATGCCAACGGGTTGCTGCAGTGCCTGCGTCAGCCCTCGGAACTCAAGCGTATAGCTTCCGGTATCGGTGATCTGCGCTTCGCCTGTCGTTCCTCGCTTGAGATCATTAACCCCGTCGCTGGTTGTCTCGTAGTTGATCTCGAAAAGATAGAAAGCCGCGTTGTCGTATCGACCTGCCTCAAGATCAGCCAGCAGATCAGGTTCGTCCGTGACAATTTTCAGTTCGAGGTTGTCGGCACCTAGGTTTGCTTGGGAAACCAACTGGCTGACATCGAGCCACGCCTCATAGACCAGTCCATCGATGACCAGGCTTTTGTCCAGAGTCGTCGCCGCGACGGTCGTGCCGTCGCGTAACGTCATCTCCAGACATTGGCAAATGGAAGTTGCTGGCAGCGCGTAGTGCGCCGCCAAAGCAATCGGGATTGTCTTCATCCACGAATCTCGATCAGCGGGATCGAATCCCAGGAGATCAATAGGCCGTCATGCTGATTCTTGCTGACGATCTGCCCGACAAGTTTGTCAACGTCGAACCGAACCGGCACATCGAATTCGCCTGACCATGTGAGATTGGCCGCTGTCTTGGACGTCGTCGTCGTGACCACGCCAGTCGCCGTGTTCAAGGTGTAGTCGGCCGGCGTATTAAGGGTCGTCCCGGAATTCTTTAGCACGATTCCGGCAATCGGCTTCTTGATATCCCGCAGCGTCACATCGCTGCCGCTGACGTACTTCTTCTGAAGCTGAAAGGTCGTGCCCGTGATCCCTTCGACAACACCCTCAGTAATCGTCGCCTGGAAGTCCGCGAAGTCTTTGAACCGGAAGCCATCCTTGCGGCCTTTGACCGCGCGGAAGAATGCGCCGATCACCCGAAAATCGGCTTCCGTCTTGACGCCCGTACTGACATCGTATTCCTGGCGGCTGTCGGCCCAGTTCTGATTCCTCGATTCCTCGCCACTGGTCACGGTCACGATGGACGTACTGAATGCGGGACCGCCTGTCGCCCCGAATGAAATTCTCTCGGGGAACCGTGGGGACTCCTTGAAGGCCATCAGTTGTTTCTCCGGTCAGCCGTTGCCAGTTGTCGGGCGATGTCAGCACCAATCTGCATCGCAGTCTTTCGATCCGTCCCCGCTGGCGGCGACACAGAGATGTAGTTGTTCTGCGTGCGCTGATTGGTCGTGTTGCCCTTCAGAAGATCGTTCGGAAGGATTGTTCCTGCCGTCCTGGGCACGAATAGTTCAGGCCCCTTCTCGCCCACGACACTGAGCTTATTCAAGGGCGGATCGCCGCCGCCTGCAAAGAAGCCACCAAAGAGATTGGCGATTTGCGACACCAGGCCGCCGCTCGAGGAACCGCTGCCGGACCCGAACAGGCTGGAGACAAAACCACCTGCGCCACCTTGTCCGTTCGCACTGCCGAAGATTTCCTTGGCGATGTCCTTGGCTGCAAGTTCCGCGACACTGGACAGGATGTTCCGCGCGAAGTCATCGAAGGCATCGCTTGCAGACTTTGTGCCCTTGATGAAGTCAGCCAGCGGCGAGCTCAGGCTATCCTCAAGGCTCTTGTTGATCCGCTGCGCCAGAGGATCGATCTCGGCGCTTGCCTTCTTGACAGCCAAAGCAAGATCGGCCGCGCGGCGCTTGTCCTCATCGGTTCCGCTGACAGCCGCCAACTGTGCTGCCGCTGCGGCCTGCTCCTGAAGTTGCTGGATCGCGACCTTGCGCGCATCCCGAATCGCCGCCAGCGTCTCGAGCTCGCCCTTCCCGCCGTTCGCGGCGTCGAGGTAAATCTCCTGCTCGCGGCGCGATTGGTCGGATAGAAGGTTGTTGTAGTCCTTCTGGAGTTGAATCGAAGTGGCCTGGAACTCGAGCCGCTGCTGTAGCCGCACAGCATCTTGCGGATCACCGCCAGCCTGCTGGATCAGCCTCTGAGCGTCCCTGAACTGCTGTGCAATACGTATCTGCGTAGCCCCGAAGTCATTCCCGCTCAATTGCAGGATTTGCGCCTTCAGGTTGTCATAGGAATCCGCTAACTGTTCGGCCGCGCGCTGGCTGGCCTGGTTCGCCAGAATCTCGGTTGCGGATGCCTTGGTGACCGCTTCGGCCCTTTGCTGGACTGCCAGCTTGATCTTTTCTTCGGCCGCCACCCGATCGGCCGGCTTCGACAACGGATTGCTGATGAATGCGCGCTGTGCTGCGATCTCACGATCGATCGCCTCGAGTTGATCCTTCAGCGCTTCATCGCGAATGTTCTTCTGCTGCGTGAAGAAATCGCGTTGACTCAGGAGCCCTTCCTGATAGGCGCCTTCGAGGTAGGTATTACCTACCTGCAAGGCATCGGCCTGGGACTTGGCGAAGTCCTGAATCAGCTTGATCTGTCCATCGAGTTGCTTCTTGAGCGCTGCCGCTGCTTCGTTGTCGGCGCTCTCATCGCGACGAGGCGTCAGCTTGCGCTTCGGCGTCGCTGCGGTCGGCTGCGTGTCGGTCTTCTTCTGGCCGTTCAATACCGCATCGAAGAACTTGACAGCAGAATCTTTGGCACTTGCCAGATCGTTGGCTGTCTCTTTCCCGATGTTGAAGGCGCCCTTGAAGTCGAACTTGCTCGCGGCTTCTACTGCGGCGATCAAGCCACCGAAGGCTTTCCCGACCCCGACAATGCCGATGACAGCAGCGCCAGCCGTCGCAACGATTCCCTTGAAAGCTTCCGCGATCGTCGTAGCTACTCCACGGAATTGATCGCCGTTTTCCTTGTTTTCCAGCCAAAGGTCAGCTAGCCCCTGGAGTGTCGGAAGCAACTCGGACGCGAGCGTTTGACCGAACGCGCCACTCAGAAGCTTGAGCTTCCCGAGCGTGTCATTGAACTGGTCGGCCTGCTCCGCCGTCTGCTGGGTGACGCCGCTGTAGCGCTTGTAATACTCGATGTTCTTCAGCAGAGCATCGCCGCCATCGTTCAGAAGCGCGAGTTGATCAGCACCAGCCTTACCCAGGACATTCGTTGCCGCTGCGGTCTTCAGAGCGCCTTCTTCAGCGCCTGCGAAGCCATCGGCGAGCTTGGCGAAGATCTGATCCGGCGTCTGCGTCTTCAAATCTTGAAGGCTGATCCCTAAATCCTTGAAGTCCGCGATCGCGTTCTTGTTTCCACCGAGCGCGCTGGCGATGGACTTGTCCATCTTCACGAAAGCGGCGGTCACGCCTTCAAGATCGCCACCGGCCTGCGATGCAGCAAAGCCAATCCCGCCAAGAGTCTCGACTGCAATGCCCGTCTTCTTCGACAGATCGTTCAGATGATCAGCGGAATCGATCGTGCTCTTGATGAGCGCAGTGAAGCCCGCAATCGTTCCTGCTCCCAGCGTGATCGCGCCGAGCTTGACGATCGTATCCCCGAGCGCCTTCCCGGCGTCGGCGGCTTCCTTCTTGAACTTGGTGAGTTGCTTTGCCGCTCGGTCGGTATCCGTCTGGAAACTGCCCGTGCGCAGCAAAAGATCAACAATGATCGAGCCCGCTGCCATCCCTATTCCTTCGCCTTCGGCTTGATGCCAAACGTTTTCAAGGTTCGCATATCGGACTCACTCAAGCCTTGAGGTTTTAGTTGGGGCGCCAGCCATTCCAATAGTGGATCGATACCCGAAGGCCCGCTTCTGCTGGAGTAGGCCACGAGTGCTGCTGGCCGGTGGAAGCGATGGTAGTCATCGAATGGGTGAGCCCGATAGAACGCAATCCAGAACTCGAATTCATCGGGGGTCATCACCCCCTTCCACTCATCGATCGTGCGACCGCCGAGTGCGAGGGCTAGGATTCCCCAGAACCATTCTTCGCCCCTGGCTCCGACGCTTTTCCCCGGCCGCTGGGCCGGTTGACTTGCATGGCGCCTTGGTACATGGAATCGACAACGCCCTGATCGAGCGTGCCGACCTGTTCGATTGTCAGGGATTGTTTGCCATCGGCTTCGCAGAGGCTACAGGCCACCAAGCGAATGATGGCCTGCGCCATCAGGCCAGGATCGCCAGAAGCGACCCCCGCCTGAAAGCGGGTCCACTCGAAGGAGCCCACGCGCTTGAACGGGAACTTGGCGACGGTCCCATCCGCCAGGTTGACATCACATTCCTGGATGGCCGCTTGGGCCATCAGTTTCGTGATATCCATCAGGCGGCCGGATGGAACGTCGTGGTGCCGCTCGGTTGGATCGTCAGCGTCCCGCGGACGACCTCATTGGTTGCTGCGTCGATGGTGAGGTTCGAGACGTAGCCATCGAACGTCAGGCAGGTGCGTGCGTTCGGCGGGTCGAGCTCGAAGTTGCTTGTGACGGTCGGGGCGGTCGAGGAATCGCTCAGGCCCACCAGCCAACTGACAACGGAGTTGCTGTCGCGCATGGTGAATAGCGATTCGTGGGAACCGTCGCCCTTGTACAGGATGAACGGAACGGAGACTTCGCTCGCATCGGCGAAGCCGCCGACGTAGGTGCGATACGCGCCGGTCTCATCGAGACAGGTCGTGTCGATCTTGTCCTTAGAGCCACCGCCGATGCCGGTGATCCCGGTCGGGCATGTCAGCTTCACAGCGGCATGGGTGACGGGATCAACGAAATAGAGATGGGTGCCCTTGGTCTCAAAGGCGTTGTCAACGACGGCCATGATGGCTCCTTGAAAAAGAAAACCCGCCATCGGCGGGCAGGGTGGGTGAAAGCGGTTGGTCCCCGGCTATCTGCCGAAGAAATCGAATTGAAGCCCGATTCGGTAGAGCTTCGTTTCGGGTTCCTGCTCATCGAGCAGGGTCGATGTCATGTGCGCAATGGGCTCGATGGCATCGCGCACCGCCGTAGCGAGCGTATCGATGTCATCGGAATTCTGGTGCCAGCAATCGATCTGTACCGTCTGACGGTCGGTCGGTGGCAGATCACTGAGATTGTTTTCGGGGACGCTGGAGACGAGCGTCCATGTGATGTAAGGCAGCGTCAGCCCTTGCGGCGCCGCGCCATGCCGATAGATTCGGGCCGGACTCGTGCCGACAATGGCCCGAACCGAGGCAGAAGCCTTCAATGCCGGGAAGACGGGAGGCAACATCAGGCGCCCCCTTGCTTCATCAGTTTGGTGGCGATCCTGTCGATCGCTGCCACGAGCTCAGTCTCGACCGTCCGAATGGCTTCTGCTGCCTTCGATTGGAAGGCCGGACGAATCCACGGCTCGGCCGGTTGTTTGCTCGATCCGTACTCGAGTAGCTGGGCAGTCTTGAGCGTCGTCACCGCTTTGCCACTCACACGCGCATAGGTCTTTCGGCGAACCCGGACAAGATAGCGCTCGCCATTCCCGTCGGTCGGCGGCTTGCCTCGGCTGACAATGACGTTTTTCGCCAGTAGGCCCGTCGATAGGCTTTCTTCCTGGGTCTGGTTGGAAGTCACGACCCGGAGATTGGCAATCTCGGCCTTGCGGATGACAACAGCGCCCTTCCTGAGCGCCGTCTTGACCGGACCACCGCGCTTGCTCACGACCTCGGCCGGTAATGAGCGAAGCATCTCGTAGACGCCATCCAGGCCCGTGAGTTGAATGGTGGTGGTGTCAGCCATCAGATATACGCCTGCCGCAGGAATTCATGCTCGGCGTGCCATGCCTCTGCGCCGTTGGCATTCCTATAATGCCAAAAGCCAGGACTGCCCGCCGTCCAATGGAGAAGCTTTGCGCCTTCGGGACTGCCGTTCTCATCCACGAGGACATTCCACTCGGCTGGGAGTTCGCCGATTCGGTCATCATCGAAGCCCGCAAACTGCTGCTGGCCCCTTCGACTCCATGTGACACTTTGCCATTCAGGCGCGGCACAGTTGATGAGTTGCAGGCTGGACCAGTTCTTGCGCGGATAGTCCACGTTCGGGCACTGCATCGCCGTGCCGATGTACTTGATCGGGTTGCGCGTCTTGTAGCTGTTCTTCACGACCTGAACCGCGAACTTCTCATCCCGCAGTGCCCACAGTTCGGCCATGTCGCCGATGCAGAGCATGTCGCAGGCATCCGCGAAGATCGCCCAACCTTCGAACTTGCATAGCTCGGCGACCTTGAAGCGCGCATAGACGAATGTGTTCGAGCCATCGGCTTGGTCGTCGCTTACTGGCGTGAAAGCCACCGGAACCGAACAAGTCCGAATCACTGACGAGCAGAAGACATGGTAGCCAAAGGCTTCGCGCTCGTCGTATCCTGCAAAAACGCGAATCACTTGATTGCCTCCAGCCGCATATCCCGATGGTCCCGTCCTGCCGGATGAAACTGTGTTTGACGCTCGGCCACTTTCTTGAATCCGTGATCTCTCAGCAAGGCGGAGAGTTCATCCGGCGACCAGCCCCAGGGGTGGCACATGAATTTGTCCCCCGTCCTCGGATCGCCATAGATTCCCCACCGCGCGAGTTGGTCCGGGTCTTTGCCCCCGCGCTTGCGACCTGATAGGTAGTTTTCGCAGCACTTCACGAGGTTCGGCAGTTCGAGGATCAAGGTTCCGCGTTGCCGAAGCAGCCTGGACCATTCACGAAGAACCGCGTCGCATTCCCAGCGGTAGAAGTGCTCGAAGACATGGATTGCCATCAATGTATTGGCGCATCCGTCTGGCAGCGGAATCTCCTTGGCATCGCATAGCAACTCAGGTGCTCGAGGCGCGTTCGGATTGCGCTGGATGTCGCAGTTGAACCAGCCGTCCATCACCCGGGCGCCGCACCCCACGTTGAGTTTGAGACCATCAACAGGAATTTCCACGCTTGTGCCGCCTCTGAGTTTTTCCATTGCCACCAGGCCAATCGTTGCAAGAAAGCCAATCGTTCTTCGTGCGAGGGATTCCTAGGAGCCGCGAGATCTGAGCCATAGAGCTCTGCTGCCGCCCCATCCTCGCAGACCACCGGAACCCCCGCGATACAGGCATCGATCGCCACGTTCGAGTGCCGGCAGACCACCAGCGCTGCATTCTTCAGGAGCCGTTCGATCGGCTGATCGCTGACCCGGCATCCGGTCCATTCCTCGGGGCGCTTGGCCTTGTAATAGATGCGCGACTCAGGATAGGTCCGCTTGATCCGCCAGAGCGTTTTCTTCTCCCACTCCTGGCCCCTGAACCCGAGCATCGAGCGTGACTTCGTGCCCATGCCGGCGAGCAGGATGTGCCCGGTCGGCTTGTAGTCATTCCGCAGCGTGATCCCGCTGGACCTGAACCGATCGGCTGGCGCCTGCGGCATGTTCCTTGGATGCTCATATCCCACGACCACGCGCATCGCCTCCTGCCGGTTCCAGTAGCCCAAGTCCCAGCAGATGCGGGTTCCCTGGTGCGCCTTCCACCACTTCAATCGCTCGGGATGCCCGACGCCATAGAGCATCAGGATTTCACTGTTGCCCTCGTACCGTTCCGTGATCTTGACCGGGATCGGTGCCGCCTCGGCCATCGCTCGCAGCATCCTCAAGCCACGTTGGCTCCCGGCCATCAGGATTTCAGCTTGCACAGCACCTCGCGGTACCGCTCTGCGACCATGTTCCACGTGAAACATGCGCCAAGGAATCGCTCACGGATCGCCAACCGTGCATCTCGCGTCTCGAGCCAGTCCAGCGCAGTGGCGAGTTCCCGAGGATCGTCGGCCCAATGCTCGGCCCCTGTCTGCGTTTCCAGATACCCGGCTTCCCTCGAGCCGATGAACGGTGTTCCGCTTCCATGTGCGTTCGCCAACTTGACATTCGATTTCCAGTGCCGCTGCGGGTAGCCATTCCAGCCCTCTCCGCGCAGCGCGAGCACGACATCGACATCCGCCAATTGCGGAGGATTGACCATGAAGGTCAGCCCGCGCCTGGAGCATTCCTTGCCAATCGCCTCGGCCCATCCCCGGATATAGATCGGGGAGCCTTCATAGCCGATCATCTCCAGCTGTTCGCGGATTGGGTTGACCGCCAGATTCGGCCGATGGTGGTGATAGATCACTTCCCCGAACCCGAGGTCGTCGCGCATCCGCTCGTTCGGCAGGATCACTATTGTCGGCGCCAGCCGGCGAACTTCACCCCTCAGCCAGTCGATTGATTCCTGTCTCGACCACGCCGAGCACTTCGGCTGCGGGAAGGCATCCACCACATCCCAGGCCCACGGTCGGCCGCTTTTCCTGATTGTTTCCAGCAGTGGATCGGGAATGCGCTTGACCGCCACGATCGCATGCACTGCCTTGCAATCCTGCAGGCCAGCCATCGGCACCGCGGTTGCGCCTAGCGCCTTGGAAGCTTGTAGACCACGAATCTGCCAGCTGCCTGACGTTCCTTTCCCAGTGAATAGCCACTTCACAGAAACCCCTCGAATGCCTCGCCACTCTCGATCTCGTGGAGCTCCCACTGAGCCCAGGCCAGATTCCTCAACATGGACAGCCGGCCTGTGTCCGTGTTGTCCTGCTCACCAATCCAATCCGGCATCTCCGAAATCACATGGAGACCCATCATCAGAGCCTGAATTGCGGCGCCGCTGCCCCAGGTCACGACCCGGCCACAGCGCTCCAGATCATCGGCCAGCGGCTTCGCCTGATTCCTGCCAGGATGCGGCCGGATGCGCCCGCCATGCCGTTGATAGGCTGACTTGGCCCAATTGGCCGGCATTGCCGTTGGAGGACTCCCGATCCCACGCTGCGGCAAGATGACCGTTTCGCCTTCAGTCCTCCAGGGTGCGAGCTCGATGCCGAGCGCATCCCACCGTTCAGACCCGCCAGCCAGGAACATCCCCGCCGTGTTGTGTCGATCCTTCGCGAGGCTGATCCACTTCCGCTCGAGAAACCCATTGCCCCAGGCCGCATTCTCGGCAACCAGCACCAGCCCGTAATCCCTGGCGAGCCGATCTGCGGCACCTATCCGGTTCCATGTCACCAGCGCATCGGCCGGCTGCAATCCTGGGATGACGACGAATCCATGCCGCCTCAGTCCTCGCTCGAATGCCTGGATCCGCTCAGTCAGCGAGTACCGCAGATTCAGCGAGACAGTCCTCAAGTGAACCCCGCGAGTAGCAGGTTAGCGAACTCGATGGCGAACAATTGATGATCTCGACGCCTTTGGGCCGGTAGTGCCCGAACTGCCGCTTGAATGCTTCCATCCGGGCTGCGTTTGTGGATTTGAGCGGCGTCGGATGCTTGCCGAAGAAATGATGCCCAGGCTGATTCAGGTCGATCCCGCATAGCAGAATCCGCTTCGCTCCCAGATGAACCGCCACCATCACTCCGAGCAACCCTGAATTCGTGTGAGTCTCGGCCGGGAAACTCTCGACCTTCTCGAGCGGCCTGAAACTCTGCATCGCCCCGAACTTGCGTCCCTCGAATTCCAGCGCCTCGGGATGTGCCTTCCACCAAGCGCCATCTGTCGAGACCAGCGCGTTGGCCCACGGCGCCAGCTTCCAGGCATCGCTGACCGCCACCGCCTTGCAGCGCCCCTTGACCTGATCCGCCACCGCCTGCGACATGGATGGTCCCGTCGCGAGCACCGCCCATGTTGTCATTGGCCCTGGCTAACCCCGGTCGATACCGGGATCGTGATGTAGTCCAGACCGCTTTCGACATCCGGCAGAAAGCCTGCCGGGTTGTAGACGACATCGGCGCGACCGGTTCTCGTATGCACCAGGCGCATCGCCGGGTCCAGATCATCCCGGAATCGGATCGTGATCCGTGCCGTGACCTTCGATTGCGTGGCCTGTGCTGCCAGGAACTCCCGAGCGCTCAGAGGTTCGATTGCTGCCCACACTGTCGCGACCTCGGTCCATTCCTGCAGAACGGTTCCAGTCTCATCGTCCTGTGCCGGTTCGCCGTTCGAGTCAATCAGGCTTTCCAGCTGCTCGATGCGAACCCGGTGCCGCAGTTTCCCAGCCTCGACGCTAGCCATGTTTAGACGACGGTGGACTTGCGAACCGCGACCAGCAGACTCGTGGCACCAGCACCCAGCACGTAGCCATGCCCCCATTCGGAAGGAACCACTGCGGCTCCAGAGCCATCCCGGAACCGATACTGCTGGGCCAGTTCAATCAAGCAGGCCGCGCGCACCATCGGCTTGACCGTCCTGTCTCCATCCGAGTCCTCGAACGGGATCGCGTCACCATTGCTGTCAAGAAGCGGGTTTCCGTTTTCATCAAGGATCGGCTCGAATGCCCGCCAGTCCTCCTTGAGCCAGGACATGACGGCTTGACTGATCGCCGGAATCCAGACCGCGAGCCATGCATCATCCGCATCGCTGTCCGTCCGGATGTGGTTGCGCGCATCCTCAATGGAAACGAGGTCCATGCTCAGGCCTGAAGCTTGATCGGGCCAGGAGGCGCCGCATTGATCGTCTTGACGGTCGTCTCACCATCCCGACCCTTACGCGCGGCAATGATCCAGTCGGCGCCCTTCGTATCCGGCTTCGATTGCGTGTCCTTGGTCGCGATCCAGAGCGACCCATCGTGAACCCATGCTTCCGCAGCCTTGGCCTTCGTACCTTCGCGCCAGTAGCCTGACGGACGAATGCCGCCTGCGGGATAGCGAATCTCCTTGACCCGCGTCCCGACCGTCGCCTTCACGGAAACCTCGTGCGATTCAGCGATGTATTCCAGATCGAACGAATCGAAGCTGACGCCATCGTTGCCGTCCTTGCCAACCACTTTCCCGAGGTTCTTGACCTCGCCGTTCGTCAGCGTGATCTGCAGCGCGCCGTCCCGGTCGATCATCGCGCCAGCCAATCCCAGGCCATCGTCACCCTTGACCGGGCCGGGAATCTGCGCGAGGACTTCCTTGATGATCAGGATCGGATCGGCATCAACGCCATCTTTGGGGGCGGGCAGCGCTTCCACGGCGGCACTGACGGAACGTTCGATCTGAGCGGGTATGTCCTTGGTGAGTTGCGCCTCGATTTCCGCAAGCTTCTTCTGCAGGGGAGCGATTGCATCTCGGATCGCGGCGCCCATGGCTTCGCCGAACTTCTCAGGGTCAAACATGCGTGGCCTCCGGTTGTGCGGATTTCCGCATGGCCTCGATGGCCTTCTGGGTTGCGATGATGGCTTGCGCCTGCTCAATCAGCGCTTTGTTTGCATCGCTGACGGAAGCCGTATCGGCAGATGTTGGAGCGGGAGCCGGCGTCTGCATGGCCGGGTCCCAGGTCGCGCGATCAGCCAGCATCCCGAGCGGGTAATCCTGATTCTGGCCCCACAGCGTGCCTCCGCCGCCCGTGGGAGCGAGATTGAACCGGATACGGCCTTCGTCCGGGGTCTTGATCTTGCCGGCCACGAGTTTCGTCTCGACCTCGGCCCGCTTGGCTTCATCCATCCGCAGGAGCGGAGCAAGATCGAGCTCGACGCCGAGAGGCTGGGAGATTTTCAGGCCGTCATCGAGCAGGTTTTCCATGTGCTCGATGTGCGTCTGGAGCGCGTCTTGGTAGTACAGCTGATTCACGCCATCGACGCCAAGGCCAGAAGGAATCGTGCCGATGCCGACCTTGAACGGCGGAATCCCGAACGGCTGGCAGATTTGCTCATCCGAATAACGCATCTGCTCGACCATTTGCGAATCGATCGACTTCATCGCGAACGGCGTGAACTTCATGTCCGCACCGACGATCGCGACTCGGCCGGCGTTCGATCCGGTGAAGTTGCTGCTCCAATAGTCCTGCACCTTCTTCGCGTCGTCTTCCGTCATGCCCGCAGGCGCGGTCAGGATGCCGCCAGGCTGCGCATTGTTCGCGAAGAACTCGGTCGCGCTTCGCATGATCTTCATGTTCTTCAGCGCCGGCCAATGGGCCGCAGCAACTGGAGGGATGCCGATCAGCGGGTGATGCATCGTCATGCAGCGATCGTGGATGATCTCGCTCGCCGGAACAATCAAGTTCGCGGCCGGGTAATCGACCGGCAGGGTGTTCAGCGCATCGGTCTGGAGTTGATAGAACACATCCCCGGCGTCCGAGACCATCGGCATGACACGCTCGGGATCGAGGACATAGAGATCGATCACGACCTGCCGCGCATCCCGGCGCTTCAGGATGTAGGCATTCCCGTGGATCAGTTTCGTGAGTAGCCAGTACTCACGGAACTGCCCTTCGGTCTGGAAGTTGTTCGGCTTCCGCAGGACCGGCGTATAAGCAGGGCTCGTGGTCACCATCGAGACGCCTGACTCCTGCAGGATTCTCAGGGTGAATGGAAGCTTGCCGATGTCGCTCGAGATGCGGTAGATGCATGCAAATAGCGTCGGATAGGTCAGTAGATGGCCGCGCTTTTCCTCGATATTCCTTTGCCATGCCCCCGAGAATGGCTCGAGGATGTTGAGGTAGCCGCCGCGCCACGCTCCGCTGATCGCGTTCAGCGCCTTCTCGCGGGTGATCGTCAGCCCGAACAGTTTCATTGACGAAGCGCCGCCCGCACCTTGTCAGCACCCGCCAGATGATGAACCGCGACGCCGCGTTCTTTCGCCAGCGCGTGCAGTTGCCCCCGGTCGAGATCATCTAGGCCATCACCGGTCTTCTGGATCATCGGCTGATCGGCCATGTCGCGGGTCATGTACTCACCCAGACCATGCTTCTGCAGAACGTCCGCCGTCAGCTTGTGCATCATCCGCTGGCTTCCGTTCTTCTTGAATGTGAACGCCACTCGAGTCATATCCGTTCTTCCCATCGAGATTTGAAGGTGCCGACCGTCGCGCCGGTAGAGGTCATCCGAATGTAGTAGGTGCCGGCGCCAACGCCGCGTTCGTCACCAGGCGCCAGTCCGACCGAGCTCGCAAAGTTCGCATTCGTCGCCGTCTTGTTGAGCAATACATCGATCACGGTTCCGCCCGTTAGCGTGCCTCCCGCGGTAACCACGACTTGCGGCGTATAGAACGGTGCCGGTCGTTCGCTCATGGTATTGCGCGGATAGACTGGAATCGTCTCGCTGAAACTGCCGCCTTCGGTCCCGCCGACGACTGTTTCGACCCGAAGCTGGCCCGAGAGCAACTGAACCTCAAGCCCGAAAAGAATGAGGTCGATCGGAACAACTCCCTTGATCACAAGGCTCGAGTCTGTCAGGTTGATCTCGCGGAATGTTCTGAATTCTCGACCAGCGAAGAAACTGGTTTGCCCGACATCGACACGATAGCGCCGATTCGGCCCGTTGCCGCCATCTGTCATCAGATCGGCGGGCGGAACGGTTCGCAGCGCATGGCCGCCAATTTGGCTTGATCTCGAATCTCTGAGCAGGATGAACAACTGCTTGACGAAACCGAACATGATATTCCCCAGAAATGGGGAAAGGGGCTCCCGAAGGAGCCCCGATCCGTCAGCAGGAAGTCGGCATCCCGTCGATCCACTGGAGAGCGCCGCTGCGACGCGGACCCCACCAGATGAAGCGTTCCGCACGGAACGCGATCGAGTTCGTCTGCCACATCGAGACGAGGTTCACGCTCGAAGCCGCGACCGTGGTGGACGACGAACCGGCCGGCGTGCTCGACATTTCGATCGATGCCACATCCGACGCATCCAGCGTCACGCTGCCGTCGTCGGCGAGGTAGATTTCCGCCTCATCCACGAGGATGAAGGGAGCACCACCGGAGCCGCCATCGTTCGCGAGATACTGGGACACCCGCAGCGGCACGCCGTCCAGCGTTCCGCCCGTCATCGTCACGCCCGGGAATGCCAGGGTGCCGAGCGGTTCGCGTGCCATCGCCAACTGGCGCGCCACAGCCGGGGTCGTGTAGTACGCCGGACGAGCGCCGATGTTCGTGGAATCCCACGGAGCCCACAGGAGCGCGATCGCGCAGCGCACCGAGGTCGGATCGGCGTAGTCGATCGTGTTGGTCGCGATCGAGATGGGCGTCACGCCGTTCAGCAGGCCGGCCGGCGAGACGTTCGCCACTGCTGCCAAATCCGGGTCGAACAGATCGGTATCGACACGGGCGATCACAGTATCGGCCAGCGAATCGCGCACCAGACCTTCCGCAGCCGGGTCCGAGAAGCGGGCGAGCTCCTGGGTGATGACCGCGATCGCCGCCACCTTGGTGAACGGCACGGTCGTGGCGTTGAAGTCGAACTTCGTCACCGGCTTGGCCTTGCCCTGACCGACCCACCCAGCAGTACCGCCCGAGGTCTGACCGCCGATGCGAACGTTGAACGGGACCGGACGGAACTGGGCCTGCCCGATCAGCGTGCGCGGGCGCAGGTAGCTGATGAAGTCGCCCATGAACGTGCTGGCGTAGACCAGCGGCGCCGCCCAGGTGCTGTCCAGGCTCGTGCCGGCCGCAACGGTGGCTTTCATCTGCATCATCTGTGCCAGATTTGCGCCTTCCGCCTGGGCCTTGAGCGTCTTGACGATGCTCTCGGTCTTCGGGTAGTGACGCTCGGCCATCTTGAACGCGAGTTCCTTGTTGCCCTTCGCGGCCGTCAGGCACATCGCGTAGCGGGCGAAGGCGATGCCGGGTTCCAGCTTCTCGACGGTCTTCAGCTGGAGTTCGGCGCGCTCGCCGTTGCGGCTGATGGTCGATTCGCTCTTGTCCTCGGTCACAGCCTTGACCGTGGTCTTGTCGATCTCGGCCAGGCGCGAGTAACGCGAAATGTCATCATCGAGGCGCTTGATCTCGCCTTCGATCGTGTCGAACTGTTCCGACTCGCCGGTATCCATCGACCGGCCGGCGTCCACCGCCTTCTGCGCGATCTCGCGCATGGAGGTTGCCTTGGTTTCACGGGTTGCCTTCAGGTCCGCGACCTGTTCGGCGAAAGTCTTCGATGCCATGAGTGGCTCCTTCGAAATTGAATGGTTGGTTTGGAGCTCTAGGGGCGTGCGTGCAACGGCAGGCTGCCAGAGGATGCTCGAATCAATTGAATCGAGCCGTCACGCGGCTGTTGGTCAGCGACGCGAGTAATGAGTCGAACGGCGCCTGAAGCATCCTTGCGGAAGTCGAGCGCCTTGATGGTCTGGATCGTGGCCGAGGCATTGGCCGGGATCGTCACGAGGGATAACTCGTAAATCTCGGTCGAAGTGAACCGGATGCCGCCTTCATCCATGAAGGAGAACTCCAGCGCACGGAAACCGATCGAGACGCCGCGCACAAGCTTGGCCTTGACTGCTTGCCAGGCCATGTCAACCATGTCCTTCAGCGGGCCGGCCTCGGCGATCGAGGCAATGCTCGCGACGAACGGAATCCCTTTCTTCGTGGCCTTTCCGAACGTCGTCATGCCGACCGGCTTGTCGTGTTGGTGCTGCCAAAGGAGAGGAATCTCGGCCGCGAACTTTGCCCCCATTGGGTCCACGATGTCCCCGACCCGATCGGTTTCCGGCGTGGTCGCCATGCCGGTAATGACCCGCTTTTCCTCATCGAGGGACTTCACCTCGAGCAGGCTGTATGCGCGTTCGATTCTCATTGTTGACTCGCTTCCATCTTTGCCAGCCGCGCCATTGCCAGCTGGCACAGTCTCGTCAAGCCATGCTTGCAGAGCCGCTCGACAATCCAGCGCTGCCGCTCGAGGCACTTGCAGGCCATCAGCCGGCTACCGCCAGGACAAGATTCTTCTTGCTCGGCTCGGGATTCAATGCCATCAGGGACGCCGCATCGAACGTCGACATCAGCGGATCGATCTTCGCGGTCCCGCTGACTTGCTTGTTGATCGTCACCGCGTTACCGACTTGAACAATTCTGGCGTTGCCGACGCACCAGTTCATCAGGTCGGTGGCGCCGTGCAGGAATTCGCCACCCGCCAACATCCGCTCAACCGTCTTGATCGCACCGTTCAGCCGCCAGCCTTGGCTGACCGCAACGATATGTTCCTCGGTGAACTTGTGCTCCGGGCACATCAGCGCCTCAACGATGGCCCCAATGCCAGCGGCGTCCACGCCAATCGCGTTCTTAGCCGGCAGCAGGCCAGCCTTCCGAACGCCCGAGATCGTGTCGGCCACTTGCTGGACATCCTCGCCGGGTCGATTGACGATAGTGAGTTGGCCCTTGGACTGGAAGTCCAGCAGCCTCGGCGCGATCTCCTTGCGGCGCTCGAGCACGATCTTGTGCGCCCAGGCATGCGTCCAATGCAGCCAGCGCCGGGTTTTCTTCTCCCGGCCTATGGCGCATATCCCCAATAGGTCGTCCAGGCCACCACCGTCGATTCCGAAGACAACCACCTCGGAACGTTCGATCAAACTCTGCAAGTCCAGGCGCTTATCGCCTGCGCTCTCCCAGAAATCGGCTCCCGTCCAGCGATCTGAACGGAGATTCAGGCCGATTTCGATATTCAGGTGCTTGGCTAGAAACTCCTGAAATGATCCGTCTGTCTTGGCCTGATTCTTTTTCAGGTTGTCCGCGATCCACTCGGCATTTACCGACCTGCCAATATTCGGGTTCGTGATGTAGAAATTCTTCGGGTCGAGATAAGCCTTGGATTCGACCATCTTCGCCGGAAACTCGTACAGCACGCCGAGAGATTTCTTGTCGACAATCTTCCCGTCCCGAACATCCCTGAAGTAATTCAGTTTGTCCAGAAATACCCCAGCAGGCGGTTCATCGCTCTGGGTGGTCAGGTAAATCACCCAACCCTCATTGCGCGAAACCTGCCCGCCCGTGGCTTCCATGAACATGGAGCTCGCATTCGCCCTCGAGCCGAACAGCCAGTGCTCGTCAACCAGAACCCGCCCGGATTTTTTGCCGGATACCGTGTCGGTGTCAGCCGCCACGACTTTGAGCGAGGACTTCGTGACCCGGTGCGTGATCGTCCGAACGTGATCCTGCACGTGAAACAGCGTCATGAGCTCGTCGTCGGCCCGGATCATCCCGGCCGCAGGCTTAAAGCTCATGTCCGCGACTTCCTTGGTCGGGGCCAGGATCAGATGTTCTTCTTCCTCGCGCCAGCAGAGGATGACAGCGGTCAGCATGATGCCGGCCGCTATCGTGGACTTCGTGTTCTTCTTGCTGATCAGGAGGTAGAACTCCCGGATCAGTTGATTCCCCGTCTCGGCGTCATAGGCTCCGAAGATCGCCGACACGAAGTCGAACACCCACTGTTCGCTGCATTCGCCGAACTTTGGCTTGCCGGGTAGATCCGTGACCCGGAGTTCCTTGAAGATCGCCAGCGCCTGATCCGCTTGCGCCTGGTAGATCGGCGCCGGGATGATGGAGCGGCCTTCGACTATCCGCTTTTCCCAGTCTGGGCAGGCCGTGCTCCAGTCCGGTAGATCGTCCACCCTCAGACCTTCTTACCGCCAGCCGCCACCAGTTTCGGGGCCGTCGCAGCCGAGAATCGACCCGCGACCTCCTTCGCTGCCTTGTTCACAGCATCCTTCTTACCCCCATCGCTCCTACGCGTATGGGTGTACTGAACCGCTGCTACGGCCGCCCTGACCTGGGTCGCATTCGCCTCAACCCGACCGAAAGCCACGTCGATCAGCCATTTCAGGACATCGCTGGCCTTCCCGGTCTCGGGCTCGACATGAACGAACGGTTTTGGCTTGCGGCCGGCCCCTTCTCGAGCGCCACCGCTGCGGCCTTTCACGCCTGCCATTTGATACCTTGGGTCGTGGATTTGAATCTATAAATGGG
>Ga0070698_100000579_pt1 | contig 39317 bp, 34 predicted proteins | sample KBSK1502metaG_FD_65477 | JGI IMG/M metagenome (GOLD analysis project Ga0070698, IMG submission 65477) | Corn, switchgrass and miscanthus rhizosphere microbial communities from Kellogg Biological Station, Michigan, USA - KBS K1-50-2 metaG | ecosystem: Host-associated > Plants > Roots >...
CGTTCTGAAGCAATATAGGCTGGGCTAGCGCATCTCCACAGTGTCAACCTACCACCGATAGCAAAGAGAAGGACTTAGATCGTATTGAATATCCTCTCTACAATTGTTTTACCCGGAACACAGGAAAGAATCACAGGTAGGAATCGCAGGCTGCATTTTAGGTGTGCGGCCGCCAGAAGGCTCCTTAGCGTCCGCCTTACATCGGATAAAGGTTGCTACCGTCCGATGACCTCAGTTCAACTTCCGGTTTGCTCGTCATCCACTCGCGATCTTCGGCAAGAAGGGTGGAGCTTCGGAGCTCCAACAATTTTGCAGATTATGGCCGAGATTGCGAGGCCCGGCCGTCAAATATGCTTCTGTGCTTTTCCTTGCTGCGCTATGATGGGCGACATTTCCACTCGTATGACCTCCCCGAAGAAAATTTGCGGGAGGTTCCTTATGGCCGCTCTTATAGGGAAACAGGCCGTCGTTGTCGGAGCCGGGATTGCAGGATTGACCGCAGCCCGATCGCTCGCGGATTTCTTCGAGCACGTCGTCGTTTTGGAAAATGACGCACTACCAACCGAAGCGACCGACAGACCGGGAATCCCGCAATCTAGGCACATCCACGCCCTTCTAGCCGGTGGCCTACAGGCACTGAGCTGTCTATTTCCCGGTTTTGTAGAGAATCTTTCTCAGGCAGGCGCTGTGCCGCTTCGCATGGGTTATGACGATCGCATAGAGCATCCGGGATATGACCCCTTTCCTCAGCGGGATCTCGGCATCCCTATCTACGGCACGACGAGGCCATTGCTTGAATTCACTGTGCGCAAACGGCTTGGGGAGTATCGCAATGTTGAGGTGCGCGAGAGTTGCCGAGCACAGAAGTTCATCACGGGGTCTGGTGACGCGGCGGTCACGGCGGTCCGATGTGAAAACTCCGATGGAAGCAGCGAAACATTGCAGGCAGATCTCACAGTAGATGCTTCCGGACATGGCAGCCTCACTGAAGCCCTGCTCAACTCCATAGATTGGCCATTCCCGGAGGAAACCTGGATCGGGGTCGACCTGGGCTATGCTACGGCTATTTTTGACATCCCTGAAGACTCCCCGCCTGATTGGATGGGTGTTCGTACACTAGCTCACCATCCTCATACAAAGCGCGCGGCGATTCTTCCAGTGGAAGGCAAACGCTGGATGGTTACGCTTGCCGGGCGATATGACGAGAAGCCACCAGGCGACCGGGATGGTTATCTAATGTTTGCACAGCAGTTGCGGACCCCCACCGTCTACAATGCGATTCGTCACGCCAGACTTGTATCAGAGATCGCACGCTTTGGCTTCAAAGGGAGTTGCTGGAGACATTTTGAACGCCTCAAAAAATTACCGCGAGGGCTGCTTCCGTTCGGCGACGCTATCTGCCGCTTTAATCCAATTTACCGCCAAGGTATGAGTGTCGCCGCATTAGAGGCGGACGTTCTCAGAAGGCTGCTTAGAGCACAGAGCGCGGAGAGCGATGGACTTGCGGGCTTAGCTGTGGCGTTTTTTGCCGAGGCTGAAAGACTCATCGATACTCCTTGGTGGACGGCTGCCATACCAGACTTCAGCGATCCGCGGTCTGAAGGGCAACGCCCTTCGGACCTCGAGGACACGCTCAAGTTCTTTGCCGCGCTCTTAAAACTCGCGGCTCAGGACGCCGCCGTCCACAAGCTGTTCATCGAGGTCCAGAACCTTCTCAAACCCCGAAGCGCGTATTGCGACCCGGAGCTTGTTCGGCGCGTGAAAGCAGTAATGGCCGAGGTGTAGTCTTCTACACTTCTACGAGGTAGAAAGCTGTCATGGAACGCGCCACGCCAGGAAAATGCCGATAACGTATTCAGAGTGAGTCGTCGGCAACCCTTACCTTGGGATCACTTCAGGGTTGCTCGTCCCGCAACACAACTCGCGTCGGGAGCGGATTGGCGACTCTTCGCGAGAGATGAGGAGCGATTAGCAATGGTTGAAGTGGCTGTTGTTAGTGGTCCAAGGCTATAATGCGGCCCAACAATGACGTTGACGACGGGCTCAAAAGTCGGTCCGTACGAAATAGTTTCCGTTCTTGGGACGGGCGGCATGGGTGAGGTCTACCGGGCTCGCGACATCGCGCTCGGGCGTGATGTTGCTCTGAAGATTCTCCGCCCGGATGGCGTGCACGACGCCGATCGCCTGCGCCGCTTCCGCCAGGAAGCACAGGCAGCAGCGGCCCTTAGTCACCCCAATATCATGGCGATGCATTTCGTTGGCGAACAAGATGGCAGTCCTTATATTGTTTCCGACTGCTCGAAGGCAACAGCCATGTCGCCGTGCATGATGCCATTGTATAAGGTGGCATGCCGTTTTAGAATCCGGGCATGGACAGGAAAATAGTGGATATCGACGCGGAGTTGGAACGCGATGGAATAATCCAAAAGGTTAAGCTACGCTTTCTGCTGAGACCGATTACGGTAGAGAGCGGTGTGGTCCTAAGATACGAAATTGATAAGGGGCTAGGATTCACCCCCGGCCAGCGAATCGGCGATGGCAACTGCATGATTCGTTACGTGTACGAGGGAAAGCAAGAGGACTGGAAAAAAATATCGCGTCGAACGTGGGAAACTGTTGGCAGGTTGGAAAACTGGCAATTGAGAAAAGGTAAGTGGAGGGACCGGGCGGAATTGAACCGCCAACCTAGAGTTTAGGAAACTCTCGCTCTATCCAATTGAGCTACGGCCCCACATCAGAGCGTACTACCAAAGTTATCCATCGCCGTTCTCACGGTGGCGTCCAACGTCTTTGAATAATAACGCTGTGCTGTGGAGATGTCACCATGCCGTAGCATGCGCTGGATTACGTCGTCAGGCACACCAATGGCTCTCAGATTCGTTGCTAGTCCACGTCTGAATGCGTGCCAGCCGTGCCATGCGACTCCCTCTGGAAGATTCGGGACCACGAGACGCCTTGCAAGGTTGTCCATCCTCATGGGCAATGCTTTGTCGGCACGGTTCGAAGGAAACAACCAACCCTCCGCAGGCGAACCACAACTGACTCTGTACTTGTTGACGATATCAGCCAGTGCCTTGATGACAGGAATGGCGGCTCGACGGGCGTCAGTTTTCGGCAGTTTGATGTTCCCTTCCCAAACTTTTCGGCTGACATACAGGTCGCCGTTCTTGAAGTCTTCCCAGCGGAGCCCCTCTATTTCTCCTTTGTCCAATCCTGTCCACGACGCAATAGCAACGGCAACGTGAGCCATGCCTGACGCCGTGCCTGACAGGGCTTTCATCATGGCTTGTTCTTCAGCGATGGAGTAGGCGTAGGTCTCAGCAGGTGCTTTTGCCTTGGGCAACTTCAACCCTTGCATCGGGTTCGCTCCGTCGAAGTGTCCATGCTGACGTGCGAACGCGAAGACGCCAGAGATAAAATGTTTGACGTTTGCGACCGTTGTGCGGCTGAGTCCTGCCTTGGCAATGTTCTCTAAAAGTTTGAAGCCATCATGCGGACGGAATTGACTGAGCGCCAGACCGTTCACATGCTCACGGACGTGAAGCCGCCACATGTCTTTGTAGCCACGCACGGTGCTCAGCTCAGACGCAGTGCTGGGAAATAAGTCTGTTCGACAAATGGCCGCTGCTCTATCCATCTGAGCTACGGGGCCAATCGCGACGTAACCCGTTCTTTCACGAAGCCCAACCACTATCAGTGTACCGAATTTCGAGCGAGCATCCGAAATCGCGTTTTAGTGTAAAACTTCGACAAGACGTGAATATAAGCCCCGTAAAGCTAGCGGCACCGATTCTCACGGGCAATGGCAGCTTTCATTTCTAGAGCTTGGGCTTGCCGCAGCTCTCCTGGGCGGTATTAACGTGCCAAACGAAGGATTGAAAGTGCTTTATGTCGACGAACTGAAGGATCTCTACAACGCAGAAAATCAACTTGTCAAGGCTCTACCCAAGATGGCCAAAGCTGCTTCTTCGGAGTTTGATAGAGAAAGGCTCGGAAATAATGGAAGAAGACTTTGAAGGTGCTCTGCTGGATGCCGCATTAATAGGTGCTGCTCAACGTGTGGAGCATTATGAGAATTGCTGCATATGGGACAGTGCGCGCGTTTGCGGAAGAGTTGGGCGAATGTGAGCATGCTTCGTTACTTGCGGAAACCCTTCGAAGAAGAAAAGGAAGCGGACGAGAAGCTTACCGAACTGGCGAAGCAGATCAATGTAGAGGCTGACGAAGGATCCGGGCAATCGGAGGAAAAACAAAGACACACCAGAAGAGACCTAAGCGGGCTGCCTGAAACTGACCGAATAGGAATGTTCATGGAAGGATCGATTTAGATCCTTCCTTTTGTTTTTGGTGGCGAACGCCAAAACTCCGAATATCAACGTCTCCGTTACTTATGCGGAGGCGACGTATGCGGACTTGGAGCAGAACGCGAAGGCGGTGCGGATCGAGGCGCTGGACTGCTCATCCGCGGCGAACTAACCCGAGATCCCGGCGATGTCGTTCGCGATGCCGACGACCCTGACGCACTTGCTCCCCGCTGTGCCGGTGAAGCCGACATCACGGGAGACGTTCGAATAGGCTCGCTGTGGACCTTCGTAGTGACAGACCCTTCCTGCCTCACCTGTTGCGACACTTTGCCCAAATCGCGGATGCTGCCCCGCGCAATCCCCAGACCAGCAGAGTCGCCACGGATTACGACCTTGTTACCAGATCCTGGCGGGGTCACAGAGGGTCCGCGTTGCACCACGATCGTGTTGTGTGCCGATGTTGCTGGTGGCTGTGGCGGCGTGAACTGCCGCGGAGGATTGATAACTCTCGGAACCGTATTCCATCCCAGACTTGAACCGCCGGGTTGCCATGCCCATCCGTAACCCGGAACGTTTACCCAGGAACCATAGCGGTAAGGCGTCCATCCCCAGGGATACGAAGACACCCAGGTATAACCAAAACCCGGATACCAAGCCCAGGAACCGTTCATGAACGGATCCCATCCCGCACCGGTAAAGTATGGCTGCCACAGCGTGCCGTAACCCGGCGCATTGAAATAATTTCCGTAGTAGTTCAGATCGCTCATGCCGTAGGCATACGGCGAGTAGTTTCTATAGGAACTGGTTAGATAGCGCTGGTGGTATTCCTCCTGGTGTTTATCCCAGTCATCGTATGGATCTTTTTCCAGATTCTTGGCCAGGGTGTAGCGGTCTTGATCCGCCAAGTCGAAAGTTGCTGTCTGCTTTTTGCTCATCTGCACCGAACCGGATGGGCCTGTGACTTCTACGTCGCCCTTGAACACTGCCAGTGTAGCGTCTGTATCACCCATTGCCACACGCAAGTGAACCGAGCGCGTGAGCACCATTTTCTCGCGTCCGAAGTTCAGGGTGAATTCATCGCTCTTGGCGCCGTTGAAGTTCAGATAAGCAGTGCCTTCCTGCAGTTTCACCGTCGTGACTTTCGTGCCGGAATCCCGCATGGATAGTTCGGGAAATTCGATGACTGTTCCGGGAATGATGCGAAGCGTGCTGCCATTTTCAAATTCAATCTCCGCGCGCCCTTCGACATTGGCGCGAAGCTTGACTCCCTGGGTAATCGGCAGATTTAGAAACGCTTTTTCGTACCCTTGACCCGTATTGCGATCAATTTGAACGTTGCCTTCCACGTCGCTCAGGCGGACAATGCGAACTTGCGAGTCCGCGAAAGATGGAACTGCCAGCGCTACCAGCACGAATAAATGCATCCAGGGTTTTCGAATGGACATGTGACGCCTCCCGAGAGCTGCCCTTTCTTAATTAGAACACTCCACCGGATGGTGGGTTGTCAACAAATAGTCAAAGAGGCTGAGAGCCGGGAACCAATCACTCCGAACTGTTCTTTCGAGAGCCTGCGACCGTCGGCAAGAACTCCCGCAGCTTCTGTTTTCGATTCAATCACTTAAGGAGATTCCTTACGTCCTGCCGCGAGCAGTCGCTGGGCTCGCACTCGCCCCGGGTTGACGACGGAGGCGTCCCCTGCAATCTTCTCCAGGATGGGCGAGACGGCCGACAACCCTTCCAGGCCATTCTGCTTGGACATCTCTTCCATTCTCTTCAGCTCCTCATCCAGTGCCAGCTTCTGATAGTGGTGGTCATACTCCAACCGCCGCCCAAATTCCAGAGTTGTCGAAAGTCTCTGCAGAAAATCCGTTAGCTCTTGTACAGCTGGAATTCGCGAATAATTGTAGGTCGCCTGCGTGTTTTTCTCAGTGTCAGTGTACTTCAAGGTCTTGACGCCGGTGGAAGCCATCCCGCGCTTCTTCGAATCGACCTCTCCTTCAAAGTAATGGGCTCTTCTTGCCAAATCGAAAATGCGAGTGCGATCGGACGGGGAAATCGTAAAGTCGAAATGAAAGTTATCTTCTTCCGATCCTTGGCTTGTATTAACGTGGCTGTCGTAGGTGGCGTGCCCATCGGCGAAAATCGAAATTGCGTAATGATCTGGTTCCGATCCCGGAAAAGCAAAGTCGAAGGTGATTCGAGGCTGCTGCTCAGCCCTCAAAGAAGAATGGAAGGACAAGACCAGACAGAACAATACTACTGTTTGAAACCGCGAGAGCTTCCGTGATTGTCGAAATTGGTCGCAATTCATTAAGTAGAAATTATGCCAAAAATGAATTGCGGGCGCTCTGAGCGGCGCCATTCAGCGCGCCACGGCTCGCTGCCGTTCCAGTGTTGCCGAGGTATGCAGATGACAGATGGCAATGGCGAGAGCGTCGGCCGCATCCGCGGGTTCCGGGGTTTCGGTCAAATTCAGCAGTCGCGTAACCATGTGCTGTACCTGCTGCTTCTCCGCTCTGCCGTATCCCACAACCGCGGACTTGATGGAAAGAGGCGAATACTCCGACACACTCAGTCCAGCCTTGGACGCAGCCAGCATCGCCACGCCGCGCACCTGACCGAGCTTGAGTGCCGATTTCACATTCAGTGCGTAAAAAACATCTTCAATGGCCACGTTATCCGGTCGTTGCTGAGTAATGATTCCGCTCAACTCCTCGAAAATGGTGGCTAAACGCGAGGCCATGGCGTGGCGGGTAGAAAGCTTGATCGCGCCACAAGTCAAACAAATCAGCACGCCGTGATGACCAAGCTCGACCACACCGTAGCCGGTGTACTCGGTTCCGCAGTCAATGCCCAGGACCCGCATAAGTGAGAGTCTATCTTAAGTTTGAGATGATGACGTCCAGCATAAGGTAGTGCCACCAGCCCCGATTGGCTGAATGCTGACCTTCTTCTTCTTCAACAGCATCTCGGCCGTCGCGCTCGTAAAAGTTCATTCTCCTGCACAAATTCTGCATAGGCTTTGCAGGAAGAAACCATCTGCTTTCGCTCCAGAAAACGCCGATACGCAGACTCATCAAAAATTTCACGCAGCATCGCCAGTACAACATTCACCATCTCTCGGAGACGCATCATCCTTGCTCCTCGGTGGCGAATCGGCTCGCCACGAATGGAGTTTCTTTTACCCCGGCCTGTTTGCGGCCAGAGAGTACTTTTACGCACTCCAAAACCGATTCCAGCAGTATCAGCACCACCATGACCAGTAAGAAGCCAGTTACGATGGCATCGAGCCGATCATTAAAGATTAGCCGAGAGGCTTCTTGTGTCGGAGAAGACGCGAGGTTACGAGCATGTGCCAGGAAACCGATGCGCGGGCTGGGATCGAAAATCTTTTGCCAGGCCGCGGTAAAGGTCACGGAAACCAACCAGCCAAGCGGCAGCAACGTGACGAGGGCGTAACGGACTTTCCCCATCTTGATGATGATCGTAGTCGCCACACAAAGGGCCACGGTCGCCAGCAATTGATTGGAGATGCCAAACAGCGGCCACAGAGAATTAATTCCGCCTACCGGATCTTTCACGCCCTGCCAGAGAAAAAATCCCCAAGCGGCGACCACCAATGCGCTGGTAGCCACGATCGAGGGATACCAACTGGTGCGGCCCAGAGGCTTCCATATGTGGCCCAGTGCGTCCTGCACCATGAATCGGCCCACCCGGGTTCCGGCATCGAGAATGGTTAGGATGAAAAGCGCCTCGAACATAATGGCAAAGTGATACCAGAGCGCCATCACTGCTTGTCCGCCCAGGCTATTGGAAAAAATATGTGCCATGCCAACCGCAAATGCGGGAGCGCCGCCGGTGCGGTTGAACAGTGTCTGCTCACCCACCGCCTGTGCTAGTGAATGCATCTCGGCCGCGGTTACTGGAAATCCCCATGCCGTAATGGTCGCCGCCGCTACTTCCGGAGCTTGGCCCACCACGCCCGCCGGACTGTTGATCGCGAAATAAGTTCCCGGCTGCAGCACGCAAGCTGCAATCATCGCCATGATCGCCACCGTGGACTCCGCCAGCATCGCGCCGTAACCCACGATGCGGGCTTCGGACTCTCGCCGGATCAGCTTGGGTGTCGTGCCACTGGCAATCAGCGAATGGAACCCGCTGATTGCGCCACAAGCAATCGTAATGAAAGCAAATGGAAAAATGCTCCCGGCAAACACGGGACCGCTGCCGTCGACAAATCGCGTCAAAGCCGGCATGTGCAATGTGGGACGCAGCGCAACGATACCCAAGGCCAGCAGAGCGATCGTTCCTAGTTTGACGAAGGTGCTGAGATAATCGCGTGGCGCCAGCAGCAGCCATACGGGCAAAGCGGAAGCGGCAAATCCGTAAATGATGATCAGAATTGCCAGTGTGGGGCCGGTGAGCGTAAACACCCGGGCCACGCTCGGTGTCTGTGATGCCCACTGTCCTCCCCATATCGCTAGCATTACCAGGACGAATCCCAGGACAGATGTCTCCAATACTTTTCCAGGCCGCAGGCGCCGCAGGTACAGCCCCATGAGCAGAGCGATGGGAATCGTCATCGCGATGGTAAAAGCTCCCCAGGGACTCGCCTTCAGAGCATTCACCACGATCAATGCCACCGCGCCTAGAAGTATGATGATGATGCTGATGACCGCCAGGTAAGCGACGAAACCGCCCACCCGCCCAATTTCCTCTCGGGCCATCTCGGTCAAGGATTTTCCATCCCGCCGGATCGAGAAAAGCAGGATCACAAAATCTTGTACGCAGCCTCCGAACACCGCACCCGCCAGCACCCACAGGGTTCCGGGCAAATAGCCAAATTGCGCAGCGAGCACCGGGCCGACCAGCGGTCCTGGTCCTGCAATCGCCGCGAAGTGATGACCGAACACGACCCACTTGTTGGTGGGAACAAAATCGCGCCCATTTTCCAAGCGCTCCGCGGGCGTGGCGCGTTGTTCGTCCAAGGCAAGAACCTTGGCTGAAATAAAATTGCTGTAGAACCGGTTTCCCAACGCAAAGCTACAAAACGCAGCCACTACCAGCCACATGGCATTGATCTGCTCACCACGGCGCAGCGCAATCGTGGCCACGGCCAGCGCGCCCAAAAGAGCAATGCCGATCCACATCACAATTCGGAGCGGTTTAGGCATGGGTTTGGTTCGAAGAGTATCCCAATTATTGTGGCCAATCCTGCGCCTTCGCGCAATCAGCAAGCGAGGCTCCCCGCGGTCGTTGGTGGTTAGTCCTTGGTCGGTAGCGAACCGCCAACGACGAACGACCAATGACCGGTAAAGGGCTCTAGCCCCTCCTACGCCAAGCGGACGAGTTAATGGTAGTCTTTAATGCTCCGTCCCACTGAATGCACCTGAAGCGTATCCGCAAGGCGCCCTTGCATTCATTGCAGAGTTCGGAGCGCTTTACTTCAGGACGGACGACAGGAGCAGGCGATGAAAGTCGGGATGCTGACCGGTGGCGGGGATTGTCCCGGTTTGAACGCAGTGATCCGTGCCATCGTGCGCAAAGGCAGCTTCCATTACGAAGACGAATTTGTCGGATTTCTAGAGGGCTGGCGCGGTCTTCTGGAAGATAAGAGCATGCCGCTCGATCTCTCGAGTGTAGGAGGAATCCTGCCCCGAGGCGGTACGATCTTGCGCACGTCACGCACAAACCCCGCTAAAAAGCCTGACGGCCTGGAAAAATGCATTGCCACTTTGAAAAAGCACAGCGTTGATGCGCTGATCGCAATTGGCGGGGACGACACCCTTTCGGTCGCTCAGAAACTACATGAAAAAGGCGTGAAAGTAGTAGGCATTCCCAAGACGATCGACAATGATCTCGCCGGCACCGACTACACTTTCGGATTCGATACCGCGGTCAATGTCGTCACCGAGGCCATCGACCGCGTGCATACCACTGCGGAGGCTCACAACCGTGTCATGGTGGTGGAAGTGATGGGTCGCGATGCTGGTTGGATTGCCATCCACAGCGGCATCGCCGGCGGCGCCGATGTGATTCTGATTCCCGAGCGCCCCTTCGATGTCGATAAAGTTGCCGAGACTATTCGCCTGCGCCATGCTCGCGGACGCTACTTCAGCATCGTGGTCGTTGCCGAGGGAGCAAAATTTTCCACTGATATGGATCCGAAACACGGCGCCCCCATCGTGCAGGACACGGAGAAGGACGAATTCGGTCACGCGCGATTGGGCGGAATCGGAAATATTCTGGCTCGCGAAATCGAACGGCGTATCGGATTCGAAACTAGAACCGTCGTGCTGGGACACATTCAGCGCGGCGGTTCTCCCAGCGCTTTTGATCGAGTGCTGGCCACCCGCTATGGCCTGGGAGCAATCGACATGGTCCATCGCGGCGAGTTTGGCTACATGGCGGCGTTGCGCGGTAATAAGATCGTTTCCATACCCCTCGCCGATGCCATCGCCAACAACCGTACCGTCGATCAGGAAATGATCGATGTAGCCGCTGGCATCATGGACAAGCTGACTGGAGAAGAAGAACCGGTAGAAAAATAATCCTCCGCGGATTTTTTACAATCGGCATCGCTTGCTATGGACGGCCTCTACGCCCGCCTGGCCTCGTCACTAATACAGATCATCGAGACCGTGTTGATTATTGCGGCTGCGGCAATGATCTTTCTGTCACGACGGAAAGCGTCTCCAATATCGCAGCCACCTTCCGGGTTTGCCTCCTTGCAACGTGGTTTTGGCCGGTTGGCGCGAAGAAAAAACCTTTCCGTCATACTCGTCGGACTCTCAGTTCTCACCATCCGCGCCGCCCTCATTCCGGTGCTCGGGATTCCCGAGCCGCATTGGAACGATGAATTCAGTTACCTGCTGTCCGCCGATACTTTCGCGCATGGCCGAGTAACCAATCCGACGCACCCCATGTGGGTACACTTCGAAAGTTTCCACATCATCCAGCAACCGACCTACATGAGTATGTATCCGCCGGGACAAGGACTGGTGCTCGCGGCCGGCCAACGCCTCGGGCATCCCTGGATTGGACAGTGGATCATCACTGCCGTCATGTGTTCTGCATTGTGCTGGATGCTCCAGGCGTGGTTCCCCCCAGGGTGGGCGTTATTCGGAGGAATGCTGGCCATGCTTCGGTTCGGCATTCTGAGTTATTGGATGAATACCTACTGGGCCGGTTCACTCGCCGCTCTCGGAGGCGCCCTGGTCCTAGGATCACTGCCGCGGCTGAAACAGTACCTGCGTGTGCGCGATTCTTTACTGATGGCGCTCGGACTCACAATCCTTGCCAACAGTCGTCCGTATGAAGGATTGATATTCAGCTTGTCGGTAGCAGTGGCGATGATCATCTGGATCAACCGGCGAAATCATCCCGAACCGAAAATTTTGTTAAGCCGCGTGGTGTTGCCAATTCTGCTTGTCCTTGCCATCGGCGGTGCGGCTACGGGTTATTACTATTACCGCGTCACAGGCAGCCCATTCCGCATGACTTACCAAGTGAACCGTGGAACCTACGCCACCGCGCCTTATTTCCTCTGGCAATCAACGCGGCCCGAACCCGAGTATCACGACGTGGTTATGCGTGACTTCTATCGTTGGGAACTTCGCCAATTTGAGCAAAACCGAACTTGGCGCGGAGCTCTCAGCCGGACTTTCGACAAGCTGGTTTCATCGTGGAAGTTTTATTTTGGCCCAATACTCACGATTCCGCTGTTGGCGTTTCCGTGGATTCTGCGAGACCGCAAGATGTGTTTTACACTGATCGCCAGCGCCGTCTTCTTTGCTGGACTTGCAGTACAAACATGGACCATGCCGCATTACGTCGCGCCCGCTACTGGCTTGATCTATATCGTACTCATCCAATGCATGCGCCACATGCGGTTTTGGCGATGGCATGGCCAAGGGATCGGCCTCTCCGTAATTCGGGTCATTCCGCTGATTGCAATCGCGATGGTGGTTTTGCGTGTCTCCGCCGCAGCCGCACATGTACAAATTGAGCCGGCGTGGCCCAGAGGAAACCTGGACCGTGCTGCTGTGCTGCGTGAATTGTGGCACTTACCCGGTGAGCAGTTGGTGATCGTGCACTACGGCGCCCGACACGATGTGGACTGGGAATGGGTTTACAACGCCGCCGATATTGACCATTCCAAAGTCGTCTGGGCGCGCGATATGGGCGATGATAAAAATCAGGAATTGTTGCGCTATTTCCCAGCTCGAAGAGTATGGCTCCTCAATGGAGATGACTCTCCGCCCAAGCTATCTCCTTATCTTTCCGGCGAGCCAAAACATTGACCGCATCATGGCTCACCCCAAGGCGAATCCGCGCCCACGCGCTTTTGCTGGCAATCTGCTTGTGGACGGTCTATGCCATCGACATGTCCACCCCGGGCTTGCGCGATCGCAACGGTCTCATCAAAGGGACGGACTTCCTACACTTCTACACGCTCGGAAATATCGTCCTGCAAAAACGCGGAGACTTGCTTTACAACATACAAGCCCAAGCTGCGCTCCTGCGAAAACTCGTGCCCGAAGCTGCCGGCAATCTATATGTCCCGCTCTACGGCCCTCAAGTCTCGTTACTCTTCGCCCCTTTTGCCCGAATGTCCTATTTGACGGCGCTAACAATCTGGCTCTTGCTGAATGCCTTCGTCTACGGAGCATGTTGTTATCTGGTTTGGAAGCAATGCCCGAAGCTGCACGTGGAACCCTGGACCGTGCTCGTCTCAGCCCTCGCCTTCCCCGGATTCTTTCACTTGATTTTGTGGGGCCAGACCTCGACTGTTGCTCTCCTCTGCTTTACCCTTGCATTTCTTGCCCTCAGCAGAAATCGGCCCTACCTCGCCGGTCTCGCGATCGGATCTCTAATTTTCAAACCGCAACTGGGCCTGGCCGCCGCGGTCATTGTCTTATTCTCGCGCGAATGGAAGATGATCGCCGCCGCGATCCTGGCAGCTCTGGCCCAACTCAGTATCGGCTGGCTCTACTATGGCACGCCGGTCATGAGCGACTACTTGCGCGCTCTACTGCATGTGGCAGACGTTCTGCCCATGCTCGAGCCTCGTCCCTATCAGATGAACTCGCTCCGCGCCTTCTGGTCTCTGCTGATTCCGTGGACGCCGGTGGCTTTTGCTTTGTATGCAATAACGGCTTTGGCTGTACTTGCGGTGGCAGTGCGTTGCTGGCGCAGCAGGGTATCACTCGGATTGCGCTTTGCAGCCCTCATCCTTGCCACCGCACTGCTAGCGCCTCATCTCACCGTATATGACCTGCTGGTTTTGGCGCCGGCTTTCTTATTGATGACCGATTGGGCGGTGGGCACCGGCGCCGCGGGTGCTGCGTCAATCACGCCAATTCTGCTCTATCTTTGCTATCCCTTGTTCTTGCTTGGCCCGCTGGCCCGACTCACACATATTCAACTATCAGTGATTGCGATGGCCGGATTAATGCTACTAATCGACCGCAATAGAAACCTAACCTCGAACGCCTACGTCACGTGATTGTTTTTCGCCTCGAACAAAAACTTCAGCGCCTCGGGAAACCGCCTAGCCCAGTCGCCTTCACTGTGAGTCGCTCCCTCATCGATCTTTACCCGCAGGCGGTCTTCTCCCAACCCCGCGCGCCGCAGGATGCCTTCCAGTTCTCGCACGTCGTCAACAATTTCCTGGTCGCGTTCCTCGCGGCCGCTCTCCCTGGTCCCAATCGCCAGGAAAATCCTTTCCGGCCATTGCCGAACCGCGAGACTTTGCTTCAAAAGTTGCCGGTTGGAAATAAACAACGACGGACTCTCCAGCAACAATCGCCCGAAGACTCCGGGCCGGTCCACCACCGTATAGAGCGAAATGATCGCTCCCAGCGACGACCCTCCCAGCCCGATGTTTTCCGGACCTCGACCAATCCGGTATCTCTCATACAAGAATGGCATCACTTCATTAATCAAAAAATCTGGATAGCGCTTCCCCTGCGGCCGCAATTGTGGCGGATTCAATGACCGGTACGACAAATACTCTTTGGGACGGTCTTTCTGCGCGTTGTCTATCCCCACCAGGATCATCGGCGGAATGACTTTTTCACGAATAAGTCGGTCGGCTGTCTCGTCCACTTGCCATTCCACGCCCGTGTAAGCAGTCGCACGGTCGAACAGATTTTGTCCGTCATTTAAATATAAGACCGGATAATGTCGAAGCAGGTTGACCGGATCTTCGTACCCCGGCGGTAACCAGACTCGCAGCAATCGCGTATTTCCGAAAATGTGGCTCTTGAATTCATGCAGACGCAGGTCTCCCGCCACCGATGGGCTCGACCCAACAACCAGCTGTTCTCCGAGAATCGCCTGCTCTCGAATTATTTCTGCCATGAAAGTGCGCGCACCAGCGCTTACCTCAAATCTTGTGCATCCTTTGCGCCACCAGCAGCGACGACAGCACTGTAATTGCCGCAATCAACGCCAGCGATGACAGACACAAGATGCACCAAACCGCCAACACAAACGCTTCGACGTAGGTGAGGTAGAGAGCGAACCCCAATCCTGCCAGTGAAGCAATCAGAAGCATCAGTGGAACTTCGGCTTTCGCTCGATAAAGTGTGGCAAGAACCAGCAGAACGCCGTATCCAAAGATGCCGATTAACGCGACCGGGATGCCGAACACCACGGAGTAGACGCTGCGGTTCACTATGTCGCAATTAAAATTCGCTCCGAAATCGCAGAAAGAGGACGGCGAAGTGTCATAGTGATGATAGAGCGAAACCGAAGACACCGCCGCTCCGGCGATGGCCAGCAGTGCGATTGCCCATAGAATTCGCCCGCCCCTGGAACTCATGGCAGGCTGCATCCGGTCTTTTCACTCAGCGTTTCCAGGCGTAATACGCCCTCATGGCGGTCCGTGACGAATTGCCATGTGGGGAAGTTTTTTACCCCAGCCTGCACGCAGTTTGGCTGCTCGGCGCGCGAGCCTTTGGTCCCACATTCAATGTAAGGAACGTATTGAAACGCTGACCCAAACATTTCCTTTTGCTCCTCACAGTGCGTGCACCAGTACAACCCGTACATTTTGACTTGCCGTGCCGCCAGGCACTTCGCAAATGCATCGAGCCTGCTGACTCCCGGCCGCTTCCACAAATAAATCCCGAGCAATCCCGCGACCAGAATCAGAACAATAAGAATAGTGCGTCCGATTCGTGTGGTGCGGGCGCCCTCGCCCGCAGCCTTTGACTCTCGTCGCTTCCTGCGCAACTCTGACATGAAATGTTTTATACCACGACATTCAGAGCAGAAGGCAGGACATCCAGCGTCTGACATTGCAACCGGAGCACCTCCCCATCCACCATAGTGTCAACGGGCCCTTCCAGATGAAACTCGATTTGTTTTGCCGGTCGTCTCTCAGCCAGCGGATGTTGAATATGTGTCCCGTCATAAAGTGTCGGAAGATTTCGAATCAGCCCCAGCCGTCCAATCGGCCCCCAGCGGACATATTCGATCAACCCATCGCCGACCTCAGCCTTGGGAGCGATCATCATGGTCCCGCCAGTAAATTTACTGTTGTTAAAAGTAAGAAACAGGCATGGACGTCGATCAATTCGTTCTTCCCCATCCACTTGTAAAGGAAATGGCCGGCGTTGCATCCGCGCCAAGCTGATAAAGATGGATGTCTGGTATCCCAATTCTCCCCAACCTTTAAATCGCCGCGCGCGCAGCGATGCGACATTTGCCGAGAACCCCATACTCAACAGGTTGATGTAATGAACAATTCCCGCAGTATGCCTGAGACGCAAAACGTCGCATTCACGAGAGCGGCCGGCCAGCAGCGCTTCTATTGGGTATTCCACTCCGCGGTCGGTGAAGTCACGCAGAAATGAGTTACCCGTGCCCAATGGAAGAAACCCCAAGGTAGGCCGCTCGCCACGGTCTGCCCCCGGAAAAAGTCCATTTACGATTTCATAAGCGGTCCCGTCACCACCCACCGCAATGAACTTACGGAAGCCTCTGGCGTAAGCGTCACGTGTAAGTCGTGAGCCTTGGCCCGGGGCGTCGGTTTCAACCGCTTCCAGCTTGATCCCACCTGCCCGCAGCCGATCCAGCGCCGGCGCTACCAGTTTGCGGCAACGTCCTCCACCCGCCACGGGATTTACTACAGCGAAGAATGTGCCACTCAAAGCTCGCTCACCGCGGTGCGCTCACGACTTTTTCCTATCTCCTCGGCCAGCACAGCGCGTCTGATCTTCATGGAGGCGGTTCGGGGAAAATCTTTTTCCCAGACCAGGTATCCCCCTACGCGCTTGAAATCCGGCAGACGCCGGTTGCGGGAGACGATCTCGTCCTTGAGTGCACTGGCAAACTCCTGTCCCTCTTCAAGTCGCAACGCTATCACCAGCATTTCGCGTCCTAGGGTCTTTTCCGGCCACAAGTAATTAGCAGCGAAGATGCAATATTCCTTGACTGGTACGCCTTCGAATGCGGTCTCGATATCCTCTGGATAAATATTCTTTCCGCCTTCAGTGACAATCATGTTCTTCTTGCGGCCGAATAGTTGCAAATGGCCTTTGCCATCGAACCGGCCGAGATCGCCTGTGAGCAACCATCCATCAACAATTGTTTCCGCCGTCAATTCCGGATCGTCGAGGTAATGTGACATCACTGTCTTGCTGTGGGCCGCTACTTCCCCAATGCCTTCCGAATCAGGATTAAGGATGCGCAATTCCACTCCCGGCAGTGGTTTGCCCACCGTATCCGCTCGAAACGGTTTGAGATCGTTAACCGTAAGCACCGTGCCAGCCTCAGTCAAGCCGTACCCATTTGCCACCGGAATGCCAAGTTCATAGAAAAACTCCAGTGTCGATGGTTCCATAAAAGCTCCACCGGTGAACATGGCCGCCAATTCTCCGCCGAAAGCCTTGTGTATTTGTGGGAGCAGCCTGCGGCTGAGTTTCGGATTCGGTCGTGCGCGCGTGAAACTCTTGTTGAGCGCAATAAAATAATCCAGAACAAAACGTTTAATCCCCGACAGCGCTTCGAACTTTGCCCGCAGTCCTCGCTCTAGATTCTTGAGCACCATCGGAACCAGGCTTACGTGTGTGATTTTGTAGCGCACAAAAGCGTCACGCACAAATTCCGGCCGCAATGTCCGCAAGTGCACCACGCAGGCGCCACACACAAACGGCCCAATAAAGCCCACCATAAAATCTATGGCATGATTCGTTGGCAAGATGCTGAGATATCGCACGCCGGGCCAGAACGGATACCATGTCGTCAGTGACTTGCACTGCTCCAAATAGTTCTCATGCATTAGGACACAACCTTTGGGCCTACCACCTGTGCCCGAGGAGTAAACGATGCAAGCTACATCCTCACGCTTCCGCGGGACAAATACTGGATCTCCCTTGCGTCGGAAATCTTCCCAGCGAAAGCCGTTCGCCAAGTCAGCGCTCAAAGGCGCTTCGGTAACCAACACCAGCGCTTTGAGATTCTTGAGGTCCGGCGATTGCATCATCGTGCGCCACAGGTAATACTCCACGATGGCAAACTTGGCTTTACAGTGCGCCAGTAACTGCAACTGCTCGGCCGCCGTCAATTTGTAATCAAGAGGTACCAGCACTGCGCCGCAATAAAAAATGGCGTATGCCGAGATCAGCCACTTCGACTGATTGCTCATGATGATCGCGGCCCGCTCGCCCGCATGTAACTCGGCATCTTCCAGCGCCCGTGCCAGGGGCAACGCCAGTTCCTTGAAGTCGGAATAAGTGAGCCGCGTGCGCTCCCGGTCGCGGTCTGATTCGATTAGACAGGTTTCGTCTCCCCAGCGGTCCACCGCATCTCGCAACGCTTCGCCCAGGCAACTGTATTGGTCAAGGTTGAGCATTCAATGGGAGTTTCGATTGCCGATTTTCGATTGCCGATTTGTTAACGGACGGTAAGCAGTCGATCTTCAATTGGAAATCGGAAATTGGAAATCTACAGTCGTGCTTGTATCCGTTCCGCCAGTGTCCTGAAATCCGACACTCCCTGCAATTCGTAATCCGGCAACTCGATTCGGAAATGATGTTCCAGCCGCGTGAGCAGCTCAAGCGTTTGCAAACTATTAAGCCCTAGCGTCCGAAAGAAATCGTCATCCGGCGCAAGCTTTTCCCGCGCCACTTTGAAGTGCGCCGCTGCCAGAGTCAGTATTTCTTCAAGTGTTTGATTAGAACTTCGCATGATGTAAGTCACGGCAAATACGGTTGTGCCTCTGTACTCTCTGCAAATCTTCTTAGGCCAGCTTCGACTGCGGGTTGCGCGAAAAGTTCACAAAAGATTTCAATCTCCCGCCGCAACTCTTCATATGGAATCGGCTTAATGAAATCCTTGGCTGCCGTCGAAGCGCGCCGGTCGAATTTTTTTAATTGATCCGCTGTTGCCCGCGCCACTCTCAACGACTCTCCTTCAGCCACCATCTGGCAAACCAGACCAACCTGCTGTGCCTTCGTCGCATTGAAGCTTCGGCCCGTGAGCAATAAATCCCGCACAATCGCGTTGCCCAGATCACGTTTTAAACGTGGAATCCCGCCGAATCCCGGAATCAATCCCAAACGGAGTTCCGGAAAACAAAAACGTGCCATTTTGTCCGCAATAATAAGGTCGCAAACCAGTGCGAGCTCAAACCCGCCACCAAACGTCACTCCGTGCACAGCCGCAATGGTCGTCAGCGGCGAAGCATCAATCGCGTTCATCACCCGGTGAATGCGTTCCAGGTAATCGCGGACCCCCTTAAGTGCCTCAACACGATCCATCTCCCGGGAAATCCGAAACAATTCCTTCAAGTCCGCCCCGGCCGAGAATCCGCAGTCCAAGGAGCTATAGATAATAAGAGCATGCGCTTCGCCTTTTAGCTTCTCCAGGGCGGCAACGAATCTTTCCAGTTCGTCCAGTGTAAGCAAGCCGATCTCATTGCAAGGCTCACGATGCAGCGCCAATTCCACAACACCGTCGGTCAATCCCCAGGAAACAGCCTGCCCTTCAACTTTTTTCATATTAACCGCCGAGATCCGTTAACCTCGACCGTAGCCCCGGCGTCCCGACTAGATCAACACTCACGAAGCCTGCTTCACCCCATACATCTCTTCAATCTCCGCCTGCAGCCGTGACGCAATCAGATCTCGCTTAAGCTTCCCATTCGCCGTCGATAACCCGTTGTCGATCGAAAATGGTTCCGGATGAATATGAAACGCCCGCACCTGCTTGTAGTGCGGCAATTGTGAATTGGCCGCATCCAGCGCTCCCTGCACTTCTTCGCGCGACACATCTCCAGTCACGATCGCCGAAAGGTATCCCCGTCCATTGCCGGTAAGAACAACCTGCTGCGCCCCTGCCAGATGTCGCAGCAATTCACCTTCAATCGGTTCCGGCGCAATATTGTGCCCCGAACCCAAAATAATCAAATTCTTGATGCGCCCCACGATACTCCAATTCCCTGCTTCATTGACTTCTCCCTGGTCGCCGGTATGAAACCAACCGTCTCGCAGAGCCTTGGCGGTATCTTCTGGACGCTTCCAATAACCGGGAAAAATATTTGGCCCTCGAACAACGATCTCGTCATTCTCGCCCAGCTTCATTTCTATTCCACTGATCGCCGGCCCAACCCGTCCAGGTTCGATATGGCGTGGGTCATCCATAGTGCAAATCGCAGTTGTCTCGGTCAAGCCATAAACCTGCAACACCGGTATTCCGAGCATCATGAAATAAAGCTGCGTCTCCACATTCAGCGGAGCCGAACCGCAAATCAGCCCTTTCAAATTCGAGCCGATCATCTTCTTGCGAATGGTAGGAAAGATCAGGGCCCGCGCCACACTTAGCCAAATCGAGCCGCCATATCCTGCCTGTTTGCGAAGCCAAGCCCTCTGTGCATGACTATAAATTGTCAGCGCCAACCCAGCGGTGTTCGCAAGTTGCTCGTCCACTGCCTTGCGCACACGCTCCAATAGCGCAGGTACATTCAGGAAATAATCCGGAGCCGCAGCGCGCATGTCTTTGGCGAGTCTACTTAAGTCCGTATTCAGAGTCAGCAGGCTACGACGAAGCAAACATGTCAGCAACATGATCCAGGAGCCCGCAAAACAGAATGGAAGATAGTGAAACACACGATCCTGCCCGGCTTTGTTCTTGTTTTCCATCAGAAGATCGAGCCGAGCGGAGGTGCAACCCAACATCTGTGAGATGTTGCCCGCATTGAGCACCACTCCCTTGGCTTCACCAGACGTCCCCGAGGTGTAGATAATTGTGACAGCATCAGAATCATCCAGTTTCACTGTTGCGGCAGAGCTGCCAGGTCGATCAAAAATCTGATCGAAAACAAATTGAGGAGGAGCTTCACCCCAGTTTTCGACAATACCATCACGAAGTTCAGCGTCGCCACAGCAGATTAGGGCTGGCGCACAGTCTTTCATCATGACCACGAGCTCTTCCGGAGCCTGGCGCGCGTACAGCGGAACCACAATCAATCCCTCCGCCATGACGGCCAGATCCATTGCCAGCCAACGAATGCTGTTGTGAGCCAGCAAGGCACACCGGTCTCCCTTTTTCAAACGTTGAGCCGCAAGAAATGACTGAGCCTTGCGAACCAGTTCCATCAGTTCGCTTCCGGTGACCGAAACAATTCGGCCATCCCGGAGTTCTTGTAGGAAGGTTGTATCTGGTGCTGCCTCAAGCTGGGTGAAGATCTCTTGCAGAAAGTTCATCGTCGGCACATCTCTGCTATGCGGCGTAGGTCTCGACCAGTTGGTGGAGATGTTCGCTCATGGGCGGCAAATAATCCTCCCAACTCCATTCCCCTTTTCGCATCGGAAAATCCGGATATCGCCGCTGCACTTCTTCTTCGAAGTACACACCCATTCTCGCCATCACTTTAAGATTGCGCACTACCGTACGCCCGATTCCGGCAGCGATCGTCTCTCGCTCCTTGCACAAGGTGTCCATTGCGACCAGCAACTTCGCTTCTAGATCCGGATCGTCAACGTTCGTCAGAAGATTCTCGTGACCGCGCTCCTTCATCAAATTGCGGATACGCTCGTCCATAGTGATCCCCGCCGACGGCACCAGCCCCGGCATCGAAGTCACGATTCCGTGATAGCGTGAGGAAACCATCATGTGACAGGCGCGCAGAATACTCACCAACTCATAAATGTTGTAATCATCCGAGGTGAGCACGGGCACACCTCCCAGCTTCTCCGAAATGCGTTTCCCGGGACGCGCATCCAGACGCTCCGTGGCCACGAGAATTACAAAGACATTCCGCCGTTTCCGAAATGCGTCCACCGCATTCGCGATAGCCGTCAAATATTTCTGGTAAGCACGCTCCGCAGCCGGCCCTGAATTATGAAAATACACTGACCGATAATAACTGTCTTTGTACGCCCCCGTAAGCCCGTGCAGCGCGAACTTCGCGACCGACGCCTTCACCGGCCACTCAAACGGATTAATCGGACACACCACCAGCACCGGCTTGCTGCCGTCCCATCCCACTTCGCGCAGGGCTTTCTTCCCGTATTCGGCAGGATGCGGCTCGAACGTCCAAGCCGTGTCTGTGCCCAACTCGGTCGGCACTCCCAGTTCCCGCAACACAGTTCGCGACTCTTCATTCCGGGTAATGACCAGCGAGTTCCGGCAATAACTGGCGCACATTTTGGCGACCAGCGGATCCATCGCCCCCGCCTCCGCGCCATATCCAACAGAGAGTTTGTTCTGTGCCGCTGCAATCCCTAATGAGCCGATCATCATCGTGGTCAGCGCGTTAGCGAATTTGCTCTTGAACATCGAACCTTCACAGGCCACGACGCCATGATGTTTGGGGACTTCATCAAAAAGAAATGGAGGAAAAATATCCGGCAGGTGTACCTGTTTACTGCCCTCAAAATATTCCTGAGAAAACTTGAGGTTCTGCGACATCACCGTGCAAGCTACATTCTCCGCCCCCAGAATGTGCCGGATCTGCCGCAACATTTCTTCGACTCGCGTGTCAGAACCCATGTTGCGGGTGCCATTGTAGCCGGCAAACAGCAACTTCAGCTTTTCTCCCGGCTGCCAGGCCGCTCCCTTTCCCAGCATCCACCCCACTTTCGAGATTTCAATCAGGCTGCTGACCCATGCCTCGAGGACGAAGTCCATCATGCGGCAGATCCCCCAGCCTTCACCGGCCAATCCTGATACCTATAATTGAAATTTGTGTCGCGGCTGAACTTCAACAGAGGATAGCTGTATCTCGAGAACGGTATCGGATTGCGGCCCAATTCTGCAGTGACTCGGGTATTGTCGAATACGGTATTCCAGACCAGATAGGGGAGAAACACTTTCATTAACGACGCGCCATGCGCCAGTGAACCTCTCCAATTCGCCGACGCATTCACCGCCGCCGTAAACGGCCCCTCCAGAAGCGGCATAAACACGGGCCCTCGCTTGTTCTGCTCAGCGGCCAGGGCATTCGTAACTTCGCGGAACGTCTGCGAATCCCGGCCAGATGAAAGATGATAGGTATCATATTGCGAATTTTCTTTCTGATGCAGCGTAGCAATCGCGTCGGCGACAAAGTCCACATTCACGATGTCGATTTTGTCGGACGGACGAAATGGAAGCACCGGCAATCCCGCCAAAAACACAAATGCCTTCACCATCTCGAACTGCGTGGTTTCCGCGTACCGGCTGTCACCGAGTACGATGCTGGGGCGAAAAATGGTGAGTGGAACTTCCGGCAGAAGCTGCCGGATCATGTGCTCGCAAAACTTCTTGGTTCGCGCATAGGGATCGTAATCGGAACGATCCCAATCAATGGCCTCATCTTCCCTGAGGATCTCATCATGGCGCTTCCCCGCCACCGCCACCGTACTGACATGACTGAAACGCCGCAATCCGTGGTAATGATTCGAGCGCATGGCAAGCTGCACAACCTCCAGGGTGCCCCGAAGATTCACATTCAGACAGCTTTTTTCTGACTTCCGGTTCAACGACGCCGCACAATGCAACACTGAATCCGTGGTGTGGATCAATCGATCGTAATCATCATCCGCCAAACCGAACCGCGGTTCAGTGATGTCACCGCAAAAAATCCGCACCCGCGCCTGCAGATGTTCGTAAAACTGCGGAAAATTGAGGTGTAGTTGCAGTGCCTGCCACAAGCGTAGTTCGGCTTCATGCGGATCGCGCGCGCGCACTAGTAGGTTGAGTGAAGCGCTGTGCTCTTGCAGCAGGTTGGCGGCGACGTGTGCGCCGATGTATCCGGTGGACCCGGTCAGGAATATCGCCACGTTGCTCCGTTTGTCCCTGTCCTTACAGTTTCGCCGTTGGTGGGGAAGGCTGGTGTCAATTGGAAGTTGCGCGCCGGACGCGCCTCCAATGGACGCCCCTCAATCAAAGGATAAGTCCATTTTCGCAACGCGGGAATATGCACGTAGATCCAATACTCCCACCAGTCAATCGAGCGCGTGTCATAACCGAAGTCGTTCTTCTCCTCCGCCACCAAAGCGTAGGACAACTTTTCCACGTTGTCGGCAACGAAATCATGCTCGTTATGAAGAATAAATGGTTCGAAGAGCCCAATCAGCTTTTCCACTTTTTCCAGGCTGCGCTCAGCCCGAGCCAGCGGCTTTCGCAGTTGCAGAGGAGCCATGATCCGCTGGATTGACTGAATGATTGCCTTCTGCGCCGGCGCCGACATGCGGTCATAACGCTCCTTGGACACCGGAATCGCGTCGAACCGCAGACGCAACCAGTACTCCAACCCTTCCTGTGCCCGATAATACTTGCGGTGCGCCAAAGAAGTAAGCTCGATCGATCGCCGCATATCGCAAGGATTCGTAACCGAAGTCGCCAGTTGATACACTCGCCGATTTCGGCGTTCCACGATGGCCGCTGCAATTAGGGTCATGCCGCAGCACACCGAGTCCACCGGAATGATATCCAAGCGCTTGCGCTCATTGGTTGGCAGTTGCCGGAAATAAGTTCCCAGCAGATACGACAGCGAAGCCGACGTATTGATACCCTCGTTCCATCCCAGAAACGGCTTCTTCACCGACGTTTCCACGATGCTCGGCCGCACCACGGCAATGGGCAGGCCATCTCCGTTTTTGCAAATCAATGACTCGGCCAGGCTCTTAGTAAAGGTATAGGTATTCGGCCATCCCAATTCATTGGCCCGTTTGGTTCCAGCCTCGGTCAAATAATTGCGCAACCAGCGAATCCGATTTTTGCGTATCTGATTGTCCAGCGCCACGCCACTTAAATCTTTAGCTGCGTGCTCCTTCTGCAAAGCTTGCTGGCAGAGTTCTTTTGTCACTTCCGGACTCACTGCCAGCCGTTCCGCGTGCTGCAGGAATGCCTGCAGTGATGCGCACTCTTTCTCCGCGTCAAAATTTGGCACACCTGCCGGAGTGTAATTGGGACGCAGGGTCTCGCTCACTCTGCCATCGCGCGCCCCAGCTACGTAACAAGTGGAAAGGTGGAGCAGTCCCGCGTGGTCCGACTGTCGAACAAAATCCAAAATGTTCGATACAGCGCTCACGTTCGTTGTTAGGGCGTCTCGCATATCGGGATTGAAATCGGTAAGACCGGAGCTATTTATGATCAGGTCCAATCTCTTTCGCAGAAATTCGGACGCTTCCGGAGCCAATCCCAACTCCGGTTCAGTCACGTCCCCCTCAATGATTTCCACGCGCTCGCCCAGAAACCGCGGCAAATCCATGCCGTAACGCTTGAACAGCGGATCGAAAACGGGCGAAGTTTCTACCAGCTTCTCGAATCTTTGGGCTGCTGGATTCGATTTCTGCCGGCGGATCAGCAGGTAGATACGCGCTATTTCCGGCAGCTCCGACAATGTATTCGCCAGCCACACTTTGCCGATGAAACCAGTGACTCCAACCAGCATCACATGCTTGCCCGCCAGGGCGGTGCGAACGGAAAGCGGACTCGTTGTCGCCCCGTCGCTGTCGAAATGAACAATAGGGACAAAGCGTCTTGGCGTTTCCCGCTCAGCCGTACCTACCGCCGATTCCAAGCTTTCCACACTGCGTAAATCCAGATCGCTCGTCAGTTGCTCCGCCAAACGCTCTCCATCCGGACCAGCTCCCGTGACACGTGCAAACAGCCCTCGCGGACGGATAATCGGCTCAAGCAATCGCCCTGTGGCCATGCCGTCTCGAAATTCCAAACGGTTCACCACCAGCCACCTTACCCCCAAATGCCGCGCCAAAGGCCGCATCACGTGATCCATGCCCTGGCTTACCAACACCACTTCAGCGCCTGAATTTATTAAGGTTTCAAGCTGCCGCACTCCGTCGGGCTTTAGATTTGGCTGCAACTTGTACTTGAAGTATTCCTCACCCAACAAATCCAGCCGATCACGACTCACCCCACGCAACACCGTGTGCACCACCCGCGTGGCAAACACTCGGTTCGCGGCGTACAGGAAAGGACGCAGCGCCGCCATCAGAAAGACCAATCCCCGCCGCACCCAACGCTCCAGAAATGTTTGCGCGTTCCAGGTGAAGAACGCCACCGGCCGGACGGTGGTGAGGTCCAGCAGACTTCCTTCCACGCGCCAATACACCAACGCGCTGGCTGGGCTAGATTTGTGGTGTAGCATTTCCAAATTGTTTTGTCCCGAGACCTAGGGCCTGGTGGCTCACCCACATTGGAGGGCGGACCTCCTATTGTAAACAATTGGAGCCAAAGGGCGAAGTCACCAAAGTCGAACCCATGTGGCGCGGGCACCCCCCGCCCGCGGACCTCGAAAGCTTAGCTTCTTCCGGCGAGCGCGTCGAGGCAAAGGGAAAAGGTGTCCATGGCGCACTCGCTTCGAGGACGCGTGAACTTCCCGAAATCATCGAGGCTCTAGCCCTAACCAGCCCCGAATCTCCTCCACCATATCTGCCGGACTTTGATCCACATCCAGCGCGATTCCCTCCTCCGGCTCCTCAAGAATCGCAAATTGACTGGCCAGAAGCTTTTCCGTTGCAAAATGCCCCTGTCTTAAACCTAGCCGCCGATGGATGATGTCATATGTCCCCTTAAGATAAACGACCTTCATATCCGCGCCGCCATTGAGTTCTTCGCGATAGGTTTTTTTTAACGCCGAACAGGCCAGAACCACATCTTGCTTTTTCGCGATCCACTGGTCCATGGCTTGGCGAATTGCCTTAAGCCACGGCGCCCGGTCAGCATCCTCGAGCGGAATTCCAAGCCTGATTTTTTCTACGTTAGCAGGGGAATGGAAGCTATCCGCATCCACAAACTCCCAACCAAGTTCCCTGGCTAGCAAGCTGCCCACGGTTGTCTTACCCGCGCCAACCACACCCATAATGAGGACAATCACATCAGCAGTATATTTCGTGCAAAAAGAAAAGCCCCGGCGATGAGGCCAGGGCTTTGCGTGCACCGCGATGAAATGTTATCTCTGACCAGCAGCCTGGATTCCGAGATTGATTTCCTGCAGCGCCTGGTTTACGTCCTGCAGGGCGTTTGTGCGATGTCCGGCGAAATTATGAGCAGCCTGCTGCAAAGCACTTCGAGCCTGCTCCAACGCCCGCTGCGCATTCGCCATCATGGGATAACTTGTGTTATTCACGCCGGATGCCATTGGCTGCACATAACTCTGCTGATTTGCTGCACTATCTCGGCTGGTAATTCCCTGTTGAGCGGCAAACTGCATCCCCGCATTTATCTCTTGGATCGCATGGTCCACGAGTTCGATAGCTTTCTGCCGGTGGCCGGCAAACTGAGGAGGAGCTTGCTGCAAATCAGCGCGAGCCTGCTGCAAAGCCTGCAGCGCCTCTCGCATCCTGGGATGGTCCACTGCTCCGGCTCCCACTTGCTGTCCGGATCCTACTTGCTGTCCGGAACCCTGCCCTTCGGATCTGACCATCTGAGGATGCTGTTGCCGAATCGCTGCCTCTCCATTATTAGGCGTGCGGAAACTGAAAATATCGCTCTCTACTTCCGAACCCGCAGCCTGTCCAGTTTCTGCCTGGAAATAGTAAGTCGTGCCGGGCTGCAAATTCTTCAGTTCCACCCGATGCGTAAGTCCGCCTGCACCCCAGGGCGCTTCCGCTAACTTGCTCATGTTCCCCATATCCGTGCCATACGTAACTCGCGTGCTTCCCTGGATGTTGGTAGTCCAGGCGATGCGCGCGTGATTGCCATCCGCTTCTTCAATGATCGGGCCATTCGTAATTCTTACTTTGCCGTTTTCCTGCATGCCTGCGGCTGCGTCAGTCGCCGCTACTACTGGCTTTTGATTGTGCACAGTTTGCGCTCCGGATGACAAAGTCCGGAAGCTGAGTACGCCTTCGCTCTCACCTTGACCCCGATTTCCCCGCGATTGCGCCGATTCCACTTGAAAATAATAAGTCGTATCCGGTCGCAGATTATCGATCCGCACTCGGTGCGTGTTCGATCCGTTCTCCGGCGCTTCCGCAACATGGGTCAGATTGTTCTTGTCCGTCGCATACCAAACACGTGAACTTGAGGGCACGTCAGTGGACCAGGCGATCACCACCGCGTTCCCGTTTACCTCTGCGAGGATGGGACCATTTGTAATTCTGATATCTTGTCCTGCTTGCGGTGCTGGTGCTGCAACTGCATAAGCCACAACCAGCGTCATCGCAATCGCTAAGAGAAACAGGTTTTTTGTGGATTGCATGTAAGGCCTCCTGGACAGACTAGACAGAAAGCAGCGCATGCTCATTGGACTGCAAGTCACTGACTGTGACTATAAGGTCGGAGTAGTAGTAAATACGGGGATTTCCTGTAGCATTAAACGCTTTTAGTTCGGCGTCTTACCCACTAAACGGACTCAAAAAGCCCATTAAGCGACTTAAAAAGCACAGCCGTTCTCGAGAAGTTGACTTGAAAGGGCACGGTTCAGCCGTGCCGATCGGCCACCCCACCGTCGCGGCTTTAGCCGCTGGGGTATGCCTTAAGCCGCCTTCCGCCCTTCCTTTTTCACCCCGCCCGCTCCGCCGACTTTCGCGATGCCGCTACGCCAACTCTTCTCATGCTCATCAACAGAAACACCAAGGCGCCCAAAATCAACCCTGCCATAATAAGGTCCGACACGACGTTACGCTTCTGAGGAACCTGCTGTGGCCGCGTTGGCGCCCTTGACGCTTCCGGAAATTCCACCGGCACACGGTTCAGAACATCCACATTTACGCCAAACTTCTCCTTCGTCGGCTGAATACCGGGAAGCGCTGCTACCGTCGCTGGCGCCGCTTGCGTCGCCACTACGGGCGGCTGCACTGGCTTTGTCCGTTTGTGTTTCTTCGACGCAACCTTCGGGGGTTTCTTTGGAACCGGTCTGGTGTTCGGTGGCGATGGCTTGGGCGCCACCCTCGCCAGATCAACAGCCCTCGGCTGCATCTCCGGATACACAAATTCCACGCCGCGAGTTGACCCTGGATAAAACCAGGTGCGAATAGCCTTCGGTCCCCCTGTGCCTTTCGCCGAAAACGTCATCACCGTTTTCTCGCTCTGTCGCGAACGGTATTTCGGTATCGCCATGATCGTGCCGTACAAGTGCTTTTCATCTTCGCTGAGAATTTGAATGATGTTGGGATTGGCCGCCGGATCCAATACTTTGAAAACATACTTACCGGCGGGCAAAACCTGTCCTCCCGGAATCTCTACCCGGTGATTGAAAGAGACAATAGTTTTCCTATTCTCCTCGTCCGACCTTGCTCCGCCCAGCATCCCCAGGACGAGAAAAATCATTACCGCGACTACTTTGACTCGCCTCATTTTTGCCAGAGAAGAGGTTTCATTCGACGGTCCGTGCCGCGCTTTTGATCATAGTGGTCACACTTCACCGTCAGTTCAATCGCCCGTAGATGTCCGCCCTTTGGATGGAGAAACCGAACAGCAAGGTAGCCCATGCTTTGGGCCGTATTGAAATAAACCTCTGTCATCCCGAGCAAATTCAAGGGACGTTGTGTCCCCGTTTGCTTTGAAGCTAGAAAAGGCCGCTGGACTACATGGAAAGGCACGCCTTACAGCCGTGCCGAGAGTCCGCTCCAGGAGATCGTGGCTTAAGTCGCTAGTTTTCGGGCAAAACAAAAGCCGCCGAATCCGGCGGCTTCTTGATACTTTTGAAACCAGAAACTAGAAACCAGCTACTAGCATTAATCCCCTAGCACCGGCTCCCCGACCTCGGCCTTAACAGTCTCCTGACCCTTCCCGTTCGCGGGCGTAAGCGCCCCCAGCGGGATGAATCCGTTCTCGGCGACCACCGGCTTCTCCTTCAGAACAACTTCACGATACAGAGCCGCCATGCGCGCATTGTAAGCTGGATCATTTTTCTGCTTCAGATCACGCGCCCGAATCTTTTCTTCACGCGCGTTCTTCGCAATGCCCAGCTTGTCCAGATCATGCTGTTCTTCCAAGGTGACGATCCCATCCTTCAGCACCAGCGAATGCTCCGTGGATTCCATCTTCACATTCTTGCCGCCGGCAAAGATCTCGTGACGTCCATGCTCTTCGTACCATTTGGTTAGAGTAGCCGTCATATGCATCTTCTCGATGATATTCCGCCATCCCACGCCCGTGTTGTAAGCGCAGAAGGAAATCTCGCCTTCCTGGGTGGCATAAGGAATGATGCACTGCTCTGTCCGCCGGAAATCGTAATTAAACAGATCCTGAAACCACATTCCGGCAATAAACAGGAAGTTCCAACGGTCCTTGCGGCGCAACTCCACGTCTTCAATCGTTCGATCTGGGCCGACCTTACCGTAGTTCTTGCCTGTCGCATTAAAGTTTTTATCAAACTTCTTCAACAAGTCGGTTAACTTGAAATGCGTAGGAGACTGGAACGGATCGTAATTCTTCATCAGGCACAGCGCCATTCCCACAATCGTAAGAAACTTCCCGCGAGCCGCGTCATTGACTTTGGCAATATCCTTGGCGAGTTGATCGCCCTTCAAGAATGCGGTCACCGGCACCGCCTCCTTAGTCTCTTTGTCGATCATCACCGCCATCCCAGTTCCACAATTAGGATGACATCCGCAGGAGAGTTGGCCCCAGTCGTTGTTTTTATCCTCTACGTGCATCAGGTCGGCCCAATCGCTGAAAGTGCCCATGAAGCTGATGGGGAACCAGTCGCGAGAGGGTTCGCCTAAGCCGGTTTGCGATTTTACGTCGTGAGCCAGGTGAGAGAGAGTGTAGCGCTGGGCGGTGCGGCGGTCGTCGGTTACGGCTTCGTCGCGGCCGGTGAAACTTACTGGTTGGAAGGAGAGGAATCCGATCTTTTTCGGATTGTCGAGGGCGAATTTGATGATGCGTCCAACTTGTTCGTTATTGATGCCGTTGACGATCGTCACTACCGGCACGATTTCGACACCGGCTTTGTGCAGGTTGTCGATAGCTTTCAACTTTACGTCGAAAAGATTGCCGACCTTGCGATGGGCGTTGGCGGCGTTGCCGATGCCGTCGAATTGCAGATAAGCGTAGCGCATTCCAGCTTCAGCGGCCTGCTGCGCGAATTCCAGGCTCTTGGCGAATTCGATTCCATTGGTGGCTGCCTGCACGCTGTTGTATCCCACTTTGCGGGCGTAGCGGACAGCGTCCAGAAAGTATGGCGAGAGCGTAGGCTCACCGCCAGAGAACTGCACTGACATCTGACGCCGCGGCTTGATGGTAATGGCGTTGTCGAGCATGGTCTTGATGTCCTGCCAGCCCAACTCGTGCACGAAGCCAACCTGGTTCGCGTCCATGAAACAAGGGTCGCACATCATGTTGCAGCGATTGGTCAGATCGATGGTGAGCACCGAGCCGCGTCCGTATTTGACGGTCGAAGTACCGTGGTTGTGGAGCTTCTCGTCGTTGTGCGCGCGAATGTCGCGCCCGGGAAAGACTTCTTCCAGGTGGCGTGAGAACTCAGGGTCGATCGACATCACGTCTTCAAAATGACCGTGCTTGGGGCAGTCCTTGACCATGAGGATTTTGCCGTCGCGCTCGATGATCTGTGCCTTGATCTCGCCGACTTTTTCATTGAGCAGGATCTCGTAGGGCAATTTGCCATCGAGAATCTGCTGACGGATCTCAGGGATACACCTGGGACAAAGCGAGTCGGTGCTGCGCGGCCAGCCTAGCGGCGGCTTAGTCTTTTCATAAGACTTGAGCAAAGGCTTATCGGACCACTTAGGTTTGGGAGAAGGATTGGGCTTCACGCGGTTGAGGCGCTCGAATACCGCCCAAGCTCCGGTGGCAGCAACGGTGACTGCTTTCTCCACATATTTGACTGGTTTATGCATTTGTTCTCGCTTTCCACTGCTGGGATTTCCGGCAATTCACGGAGAATTGCCAGTGCTTCCCTGGCTTTCCAATCCTGAACGTCAGTCTTGCTCTTGCCACCCTACCCTTGGAAGCCGCCGGGTAGGGTTTTCCGCACTGGTGGATGTCACTATGTTATTGAGGGAGTAGAGGGAAGGCACGTACTTGGCAATGAAAGGCGGAAAATCATGGCTCAGATGCGATTTGCGGCATTGGATGGGAGGCTAAATCGTTGAAACGGAAGGAGAGAAGCGGGAACCTAATCGCTGATTTTAATTTTCGATTTCAGATTTGGCGCACACGCCCTTAAAAGAGACGCCGGAATCGGCGCAAACGATTGAGCATGCGCCAAGTCGTAGAGTTCTCAACGGCCTTCCATTCAGCTTCGATCTGGCGCAGCCGGTCAAGTTCGTCCTCCGCAGCGCCGAGTTCGCGCTTGGCAGTCTTGAGTTCGAGTTCCGCACTCCGGAGCGGGTTCAACATGTGATTCCGAAGTCCGGCACGCAGCGGTCGCGAAGAATCATCTTGGCGACCACCGGTCTTTTGTACCACCGCAAGACTGGAGGCAGATTCCACGAAAACTCCCGAGCTCTGGCGTAGGAACTCCTCAACGGCACGGGTAGTCTCTTCCACGTATCCGTAATCGTGGAATGCGATAAAGCCGCCCGGCGAAAGCAACCGCCATGAGTTAAGAGCACCTCCCAAGACATAATCGTAAGCATGGTTGGCGTCGACCAAGGATCAAGTCGAAGCTTTCCGAGAGCGTCGGCACAACCGCCAAGGAGTCACCTTCAATAAGGGAGACGTTTGTAAATCCGTGCTCTTCCAGATTCTTGGTAAACATCTCCTTTTCCCCCGCAGCGGTTGCACTCCCGGCGGAAAACTTGTCGATGCATACAAATCGGCAGTGTGGATATCTCTCCGCAAAACTCATTGCGATGATGCCGCACATGGAGCCGATCTCCAAATAAGCCCCGTCGGTTAGGTCTACGTACTTGGAAAGGAGCCAGTACTCCTCAGGCCACATGAAATAGCGGCCATGAAATCCAGGCATGCTAAAGCCGTCAAGGATTTCGATTCTGAGGCCTTGCAGCTCAGAAGGGGCTGGCGCGTTCCCCTTGCCTTCTTCGGTGTCACTGTGCAAACCGATTGGGCTGGTATGCATTTCCGGATGTGAACAATTTTCCATAATTACCCTTCTTTCCAGTTTTCCAGTTTTGGGTCCAATCTGATCCGACCGTTCACGGCAGATTTTGGCTCCTGAAGCTTGCGCGGGTGGCGAACGTTTTTGGGCGTAAGTATATCCAACCACAACGGACGTGCCCCTCCTTTGCTGTTAGCTAACGTGGGAAGCACGACTCCGGGCACGATCACGGCTTTAGTTTTGTCTTCAATCTAAATGGTAAATAGTAAGGGTGTGGGAGGCACGACACTGAATCCTTTCCTAGCGCTGTTCCGTCCATTGGCCGGTGGCCCAGGTCTGTGCGCGAAGTACAACAACGCGAAGGATACGAAGTCGCGACTGCAGAAAACGGTTTCGATGCCCTGCTGCAGCTTAAACAGTTCCTTCCAGACGTGATCATCTCCGATCTAAACATGCCCAAGATGTCGGGGTTTGAGTTTCTGTCGGTAATTCGTCGCCGCTTTCCCAAAATCTCAGTAATTGCCAGTAGCGGCGCTTATGGAAGCAGAGTTGTGCCCACCGGCGTGCTGGCAGACGCTTTTTACGCCAAGGGTAAGGAGCATCCCGAAACCCTTCTAGAAAACGTGGCTGACCTAATTCAGACCTCGGACGCACGAGCCCGGGCCCATCAGGAAGAATCAGCTCCGGTCTGGATTCCGCGGAATGGAAAAGACTCGAATGGAATCCCTTACATCGTGATTACGTGCACGGAATGTTTGCGTTCTTTCCCGCTCAATGTCACCAAAGACGAGAACCCGGAAGTTCTTGAAACGCTGTGTCTGTTCTGTGCGAACAAAGTTAAATACATCATCGATTTTTCTCTTTCTGTGACCTCCCCTCCAAAAGGGGTATCGGCCCCTATCCGCGCCACTGGAACTGCTGGCTAGATCACCTTAAGGTTCAAGCAACTCCGCCGTTGCCAGATCTTCGAGGGCGCAGCCGACACTCTTAAATAATGTGATTTCAGATGGACTCGTGCGTCCTGGCTTCTTTCCAGTGAGCAATTCATTGAGGTCGGCTGCGATGTGATGGCGGCTGATTATTCCTTCTTTTATCGGGATCAACAGGTCTCCGGCTTCGGCCAGCGCGCTATCGTAAGTGTCGACGATCACATGAGCGCGTTGCACGGTGCGGGAATCCACCTCGCGTGCGTGGGGTTGAAATGCGCCGACCAGATTCAAGTGCGTGCCTGAGCGAAGAACCTTGCCATCGAACAGCGGGACTTGCGAGGTCGTGCAGGTGCAAAGCACGTCGGATTGGCCGGCACAGGTTCGGGCATCGGCGGATTCCACCGGCAGGCGAACTTTCTCGGACATCTTCTTAGCGAATTCACCGGCCTGGGCGGAATCGGTGCCGCAGACCAACACACGTTCAAAACGGCGGACTAAAGGCAGCACCTGTATGTGCGCGCGTGCTTGGCGGCCAGTTCCGAAAACACCCAAGACGCGAGCATCTTCGCGGGCGAGGAATTTGGTCGCGACGGCGGATGTTGCTGCGGTGCGCACATCGGTGAGATAGTTCGCGGACGCTGCCAGCCGCGGGCGCGCGGTATCGGGATCGAAGAGCAGGTACGTGGCTTGGATGCGGTCTTCGGGACGCGCTGGTTTGTCTTGCACGACGACCAGTTTCATTCCCATGGCGTTGGCGGCGCGATCATGGCACAGCATGATCAGGAATACGCCTTGGGTTGTGGGCAGGTGAGTGCGATTAGGAATGACGGTGGAGGCAAAACGGTCGCGGAAGGCGGATTCAATTGCGGTGATCACTTGGGCGGGGTCTAGGCGTTGGCGGACGTCGTCTTCGGTGAGAGTGATCATGGACAGACGTGCAAGGATAATGCAAAGTCACGTGCTCAGGGGCTAAAGCCCTTTGAGTTCGAAGTCGGATCGCAGCGCCGCCCCAAAAGCAAGAGCCAATACAAAGCAAACGCCCATTCAAAAGCCGGAGGCAACCCAGAATCACGGGGCAAGTTCAAGACCAAAGGCAAGAGCCGCGGCGAGGGCGCCCGCGCCACATGGGCAGGAGCCAAATCCAAAAATTAACACGGGCGCTGGTAAGATACTGCGGCCAATGAACAATGAACCGCGAATATCACAAACGTTATAGCAGCGAACTGCATCGAGAGATCGAAATGCTTGTCCTCGGACATGGGGGAATGCCGCTGCTGGTTTTTCCGACCTCACAGGGGCGGTTTTACGAATACGAAGACCGTGGAATGATCGGAGCGCTGAGCCCGAAGATCGAGCACGGCGAATTGCAAGTCTTCTGTCCGGATTCAGTGGATAGTGAAAGCTGGTACAACCGGAGCGTGCATCCTCGGCAGCGCGTGCAGCGCCACATGGAGTTCGAGCGCTATCTGCTATACGAGTTGCTTCCCTTCCTTCGCTGGAAGAACCAGTCATCGCAACTGGCTGTCACCGGGTGCAGCTTTGGCGGGTATCATGCGGTGAATTTTTCGCTCAAACATCCCAATGTTGTGACGCATTGCGTGGCCATGAGCGGAGCGTATGACATATATCAATTTCTGGATGGGTATTACGACGACGATTGTTACTTCAACTGTCCGCCGGATTTTCTGCCGAACATGAATGATGAATGGTTTTTGAGCCGCTACCGGCAGATGAGGATAGTGCTGGCTTCGGGCGAGTGGGATATGTGTCTGGATGCGAATGTGAAATTGTCAGCCATGCTTCATGCCAAGGGGGTGCCGCACTGGCTGGACGTTTGGGGAGATCATACCGGGCATGACTGGCCGTGGTGGGAGCGGATGGCGGTAAAATACTTCGGCTGATTCGAGCTTAGGAAGTGAGGATTTGTGATCACAAAAAAAGTTGGGATTATCTTCGGGATGGAAAATACGTTTCCGCCGGCCGTTGTGGAGCGGATTAACAGTCTCAAGGTCGAAGGCGTCTCCGCTGATTTCGTGAAGCTGGGTGGAGTGAAGATGGCCGACCCGAGCGGGTATCGAGTCATCATTGATCGCATCTCCCAGGACATCCCTTTCTATCGCGCTTATCTGAAGAACGCGGCTTTGACGGGGACGATCGTCATCAACAATCCATTCTGGTGGACAGCGGATGACAAGTTTTTCAACTATGCGTTAGCCAGCAAATTGGGCGTGGCCATACCAGCGACTGTGCTGCTGCCGCACAACCAGCATCCGGAAGGAACCACCGATCAGTCGATGCGCAATCTGATGTTCCCGCTGAACTGGGAAGAGATTTTTGAATATGTGGGCTTCCCTGCCTTTCTGAAACCGTACTCTGGCGGTGGATGGAAACACGTTTACAAGGTGCACTCGCCGGAGGAATTTTTTCACTCCTACAACCAGACTGGCGACTTGTGCATGACGTTGCAGCATGGAGTTGAATTCAAGGAATACTTCAGGTGTTATGTGGTAGGTCAGGAAAATGTGCATGTCATGCACTATGACCCGAAGGCACCATTTCACGAGCGCTACGTAACGAATCCGGCGCCCACCGACCCTAAGCTTTACGAGCGGGTGGTAATGGATGCGCGGACGTTATGCCGGGCGCTGGGCTATGACCTGAACACGGTCGAGTTTGCGGTCGAGGATGGGATTCCCTACGCTATCGATTTCCTGAACCCCGCGCCTGATGCGGAGATTACGTCGGTGGGCCAGGCGAACTTCGAGTGGATTGTCGACGCCGTCGCGGAACTCGCTGTAAAAAAAGCGCTTAGCGATGAGAATCCGGCGCGGGAGTTGCGATGGGCGGGGTTTTTAAAGGGTGGGGATGTGCGAACAGAGGCGGCGCAGAAACCGGTTCCTCGCAGGAGAAGGGCATAGGCAAAGTCAGCCTTTAGCACTTCGCATTTAGCCCCGCGGGTGGCGGTGCTGACGCGAAAAAGTGTCTGGGGGGCCAAATGCTATGCGCTAAAGGCTAAGTGCCGCTTTGTTCCTTGCGGATTTATACTGATGCAGTCCACCATGCGTCCTTCCTTCACTATCGGGATCGAAGAGGAGTATCAGACAGTCGATCCCCTCTCACGCGATCTGCGGTCGCATATTCATGCTGAAATTATTGAGAAGGGCAAGCTCCTGCTCCAGGAGCGCGTGAAGTCCGAAATGCATCAGTCGGTGGTCGAGGTTGGGACTTCGGTCTGCGGCGGCATTAAAGAGGCAAAGGAAGAAATCAAAAAGCTGCGGCGGGACATGATCACACTGGCCAAGGAAAATGGCCTACGTCTGGCGTCCGCGGCCACGCATCCGTTCGCCGATTGGCGGACGCAGGAGATTACGCCCGGCGAACGTTACAAAAATATCGTCGAAGACATGCAACTGGTGGCTCGAGCCAATTTGATTTTTGGACTGCATGTGCATATCGGGGTGGAGGATCGCGAGACTGCGATCCACATGATGAATCATGCCCGCTACTTTTTGCCGCACATCCTGGCGTTATCCACCAATTCGCCTTTCTGGCTTGGGATGGATACCGGGCTGAAATCGTATCGCTGCAAAGTATTCGACAAATTTCCCCGCACCAATATTCCCGACTACTTTCCTAGTTGGGGAGAATACGAAAGCTTTATTAAGCTGCTGATCAAAACCAAGTGTATCGATAATGCGAAAAAGATTTGGTGGGACCTCCGTCCTCATCCATTCTTCGACACGCTGGAGTTCCGGGTCGCCGACATTCCAATGCGGCTGGACGAGACCATCGCGCTGGCGGCGCTGATCCAGGCCACCATTGCCAAACTCTACAAGCTTTATTCCGCCAACCAGGGCTTCCGCCTTTATCGCCGCGCCTTGATCATGGAGAACAAGTGGCGCGCCGCCCGCTATGGGCTCGACGGAAAGCTGGTGGACTTCGGCAAGCAGAAAGAAGTTTCAGCTCGCGACCTGGTCATGGAGTACCTGGAATTCGTGGACGATGTTGTCGACGAGTTGGATTCGCGCGAGGAACTGAATTACATTCATAAGATCCTGGAAATGGGGACTGGCGCGGACCGCCAGTTGCGTGTCTTCCGGGAAACCGGGGATTTGAAAAAAGTCGTGGACTACATCATAGAAGAGACGGAGGTGGGCGTGGCCGAGGAGGCTGCTTCCAGTTCCGCCAGAAAAGTAGGGTAATGAGCCTTCCTGTCAGTCAAGCGAACCAGCAACTGAGTACACTTCCTTTCGATCCTGAACTTACCCCCGGCGCACGCAATGCGGTGAACGTGTGCCTGCGAATTCAGCCCGGGGAAAAAGTCACAGTGGTCACGGATGAAGCGACCAGGGAGATTGCCGCCAGCCTGGTCCGCGAACTGGAAAGTGTGGGGGCCACATACCGGGCATGGATTCTGGAAGAGTTGGCGCCCCGGCCGCTGGGAGACCTGCCGTCAGAAATTGTCGATGATTTGGAAACCAGCCAGGTGAGTATTTTTGCGGTTCAGGCTCAGGCCAACGAACTGCATTCCCGCATGCAGATGACGGACGTGGTGAACCGGCGCAGGATTCGCCATGCCCATATGGTGAATATCAATCATCAGATCATGCTGGAAGGAATGCGGGCCGATTTCCTGAAAGTCGACCGTATCAGTACAAAAGTCGTGGATCTGGTGCGGCGGGCGAAACAGATACGGGCGAGAACTGCCGCAGGAACGGATCTGACTGCGGATCTGAATCCGAAATATCACTGGCTGAAAACCAGCGGGATCATCAGTCCAGAAAAATGGGGAAACTTACCGGGCGGTGAAGTGTTTACAACTCCTGGAGAAGTGAATGGGGCGTTCGTGATTGATGGAGTGGTGGGCGACTGGCTATGCGCCAAATTCGGCAGCCTGCGGAATAATCCCCTGACCATTCGGATCAAAGGCAACCGCCTGGTCGAGGCTCACTCCAGCAATCAGCAACTGCGGGACGATTTTTGGAGCTATACCCATACCGACGAAAACAGCGACCTGGTGGGAGAGTTCGCCATCGGCACCAATGTTGAATTGAAAGATGTGATTGGACAGATTCTTCAGGATGAGAAGTTTCCGGGAGTGCATATCGCATTCGGAAATCCTTACGGGGCCCATACCGGGGCGGAATGGTATTCGTCGACCCATATTGACGTGGTAGGGAGGAATTTCGATATATGGGTGGACAGCCAGCAGATCATGCGGCAGGGGCAATTCTTGCTGGAAAGCTGAAGTCGGTTAGAGAACACTTAAACCCCACGCTTTTTCGACCACAGGGGCGCAACTCATGATTTCCGCCCTTCGCCAACGCTTCAACGCGAACTTCACATCCGAAAAGTATCAGCGCTTCCTGAAAGTGCTGAACGAGCGCTGTGGCACGCCGGTGAAATTCCGGGTCTGCGAGACTGCCTGTTTTTTCCCAAAAGACTTGCTGGACCAGATGTCGCAATATGGCAAGGAACTCATCCGGCAAATGGATGGGCTCGAGTATCGCAAGGCATCCTTCCAATCGATTCCGCCCGAGTTCAATGTACCTAACGAAGCGCCGCATCCCTTGTTCGTGCAGGTGGACTTCGGATTAGTGCGCGACAGTGGTGGCAAACTTCAGCCAAAGCTGGTGGAGTTGCAGGGCTTCCCTT
>Ga0070698_100000581_pt1 | contig 39265 bp, 33 predicted proteins | sample KBSK1502metaG_FD_65477 | JGI IMG/M metagenome (GOLD analysis project Ga0070698, IMG submission 65477) | Corn, switchgrass and miscanthus rhizosphere microbial communities from Kellogg Biological Station, Michigan, USA - KBS K1-50-2 metaG | ecosystem: Host-associated > Plants > Roots >...
CCATCACCGCGGAGGGCGGCAAGGCCCGGTTCGTCGCCGCCGACCTCACCGACCCGGACCAGCTGGACAACCTGGTCGACCAGGCCGGCCCGGTAGACGTGCTGGTCAACAACGCCGGATTCTCCTGGTTCGGGCCGACCGGAGACCTCGACGTGGCGACCTTCGACCGGCTGTTCGCCGCCAACGTCCGGGCGCCGTACTTCCTGGTCGCCGCGCTGGCGCCGAAGATGGCCGCCCGGGGCAGCGGCAGCATCATCAACATCGCCAGCATGGCCGGCCAGATCGGCCTGGCCGGTGGCGCCGCCTACGGCGCCACCAAGGCCACGCTGGTGTCGATGACCCGGTCCTGGGCGGCCGAGTTCAGTCCGTCCGGGGTGCGGGTCAATGCCATCGCTGCCGGGCCGGTGCTGACCGCCGGTGCCGCGCCCGAACGCATAGAGGCCCTCGGTGCCACGACCCTGCTCGCCCGTGCCGCCCAGCCTGGCGAGATCGCCGAGGTCATCGCCTTCCTCGCCTCGCCCAAGGCCAGCTACGTCACCGGCGCGGTGATCGCCGCCGACGGCGGGCGCACCGCCATCTGACCCGGGCAGCCCGGCGGGAACGACGCAGGATCCCTGCCGCCGTCCCTTCCGGCTGAGCCTCCACGTGGTCCTCCCCGGATCCTTGCGAGCTCCGGTACAGCCGATGCCTACTCGTGAAAGGTAATGCCAACCATGAACAACTCGCTGTTCGCAGTCGCCATTGACTGCGCCGACGCCGCTGCCCTGGCCCGGTTCTGGGCCGATGTCCTCGGGCGGCAGGTCGCGGCAGCGTCCACTTCCGAGCACGCCGTGCTGCTCGCTGGCGGCGGGGACATCAGCGGGCCATGTTTCGTATTCAACAAAGTGCCGGAGGCGAAGATCGCCAAGAACCGTCTCCACCTCGACCTCATCAGCGACACCTTCGGCGCGGAGAGTGAGCGCCTGCTGAGCCTGGGCGCCCGCAGGCTCCGCGACCAGCAGTCAGGCAAGTCTCGCTGGACCACCTTCGCCGACATCGAAGGCAACGAGTTCGACCTGATCGCCGGGTAGCCCCTCACCGGTCCCCACCAGTACCACCCGCGCAGGCGGAGCCTGCTGAGCAGAACATGAAGATCGGTGGCCAGCGTGACGAATTCGTATCCCACGCTCGGTCGGCTCGCAGCGCCGCGGCGGTGCGGCCGCCGCGGCGCTGGCCATGGAACGCGCGGCCGAACTCAGCCCCGACCCCGGAGACCAGGCCCGCAGGCTGGTAGCCGCCGCTTCGGCCGCCGTTCCCAACTTCGGACGTGCCGGAGTTACGCGGTCTTTCCCGGCCGCCGGGACCGGCGGTATCGCCCCGCTGACCGCGCATCAGGCATCCGCAAGGTGCAGTCATGTTGCGGATACCCCGCCTCGGTCTGGCTGCGCAGGATGGCAGTAAGACCCGACCGCGAAGGGACCACCGAGATGAATACCCGACCGAACATCGTGCTTGTCCACGGCGCATGGGCCGACGGCTCCAGCTGGAGCGGCGTCGTCGAGCGCCTGCAGGCCGACGGCTACCACGTCACCGCACCCCAGTTCCCGCTGACCGCGCTGGCCGATGACGTCGCCCGGCTGCGCCAGGTGCTGGACCTGCAGGACGGCCCGGTCATCGTCGCCGGACACTCCTACGGCGGCCAGGTCATGACCGCCCTCGGCACCGACGCGCCGAACGTCGCCGGGCTGGTCTACATCGCGGCGTTCGGCCTTGATCAGGGCGAATCGCTCGGCGCGCTGCTGTCCCAGGGACCGCCGACCCCGGCGCTGGCGCACCTGTTCACCGACAAGCAGGGCTTCGCCTGGCTGTCCGAGGACGACTTCGTCAGGCACTTCGCCGCCGACGTCGACCCGGTCAAGGCAAAGGTGATGTACGCCGTACAGCAAGCCCTGGCCACCTCCGCCTTCGGGGACGTGATGGGCACCCCGGCGTGGAAAACGCTGCCGTCCTGGTACCTGGTCGCCACCGACGACCAGGCGATACCGCCCGATGCCGAGCGCCTGTTCGCCACTCGCATGGGCGCCACCACCGTCGAGATCCCGTCCAGCCACGTCCCGATGGTTTCCCATCCCGGTGAGGTGGCACAGCTCATCGAGACGGCGGCCGAAGCCGTGCCGGCTGCGAGCTAGACCGGCTCACCCCCCTCACGGCATGGCAAGTACGCCGGTCCGGAGAGGCAAGCGGCGACCGTGCACCTCAGTAGCCGGCGGCCAGGAGCACATAATAAAAGGAGCACATAATGGTAAGTGAGACAACGCTGACCTATCAGGTCTACGTGGCGCCGATCATCGCGATGGCGGGTAAGGGCGTCCCGCCTGGCCAGAGCCGCTCAACCTGGAGCCCGATATCGGCCACCCTCATCTCCGGCCGGCATGACGCCGTCCTGGTCGACCCCCTGATGACGGTCGAGCAGGGCATGGCTGTGGCTGACTGGGTGTCGACCACGGGAAAGAACCTCACCACGGTGTACGTCACGCACGGGCACGGTGACCACTGGTTCGGGCTCGGCGCGGTCCGCGAGCGCTTCCCCGGCGTGCGGGCCGTCGCAACGCCAGCAGTCATCGAGGGCATGCGCAAGTGGTCCGCGCCCGAGGTGCTCCAGACATTCTGGCGACCCAGGTTCCCGGGCCAGATCCCTGAGGACAACCCCGTCGCCGATCCGCTGGACGGCCCGTCCTTCGAGCTAGAAGGCCACCCGCTGGTCGCCGTCGACGTCGGGCACACCGACACCGACGACACCACGGTCCTGCACGTGCCGGACATAGGGCTGGTCGTCGCCGGCGACGCGGTGTACAACGACGTGCACCAGTACCTGGCGGAATCAGACTCTCAAGGCCGCCGGGACTGGCTCGCGGGCCTCGACATCATCGAGGCACTCGATCCGCGTGCCGTCGTCGCCGGACACAAACGCTACGGCAACGACGACAACCCGCGCATCATCGAGGAAACCCGCCAGTACATCAGCGACTTCGACCGGCTCGACAAGGAAACCACCACGGCGGAGGAACTCTACTGGCAGATGCTGGCGATTCACCCGGACCGGGTCAACCCCGGCGCACTGTGGCTCTCGGCCCGGTCGGCAAAGGCCTGAGCGGGCCAAAGATAAGGGGGCTCACCATGTCCGATCCGGCAGTACCCACCCGCCCGGCCCGCAGCTACAAGGCGGCCGCTGACATCTTGTCCGGCCGCGATCCGGTCTTGCGCCGGCTCGTCGCCCAGGCCGGTCCTGTCCGGGTGAACCCGCCGGCCGAGACGCACTTCGCGGCTCTGGTCCGCGCGATCTTGTACCAGCAGCTGGCCGGCGCGGCGGCACGCGCCATCCATGGGCGCCTGATCGCCGCGCTCGGCGGTGAGGTCACCCCGGAGCGGTTCTTGTCGCTTTCCTCGCAGACGCTGCGGGCGGTGGGCCTGTCCGCCAACAAGGCGGCGTCCATGCGGGATCTGGCGACGAAGGTGCGGGACGGGTCGGTGGTGCTTGATCCGGCTGGGCTGCGCGGCCAGGGCGACGACGAGGTCGTCGCCATGCTTGCGGGGGTCCGGGGCATCGGCACGTGGACGGCGCAGATGTTTCTCATGTTTCAGCTGCGGCGCCTGGATGTGTGGCCCGCCGGCGATCTCGGGGTGCGGAAAGGGTTCGGGCTGGCGTGGGGGATGCCGACGCCGACTCCGAAACGACTCGAGGCGCTCGGCGACCCGTATCGGCCCTATCGTTCGGTCGTGGCGTGGTACTGCTGGCGCGCCGCCGAGCTCTATGGCGGTGCCGCGGAAAGCGCGCTCACCAGCTAGCTGGTCCCTCGCCCGCTCGCCGGGCCATGCCGCGAAGAGCAGCCCCGCCGACTGCGCCTCCCGGTGGCTGTCCACGAAGGCGAGGGCCGGCACCGAGGCGCGATCGAGCCACTGCTCGTCATCCATCAGGCAGATCACCGGCTGAGGTTTCAGTGCGGTGAGGTCTCCTGGTTCCCGGTTGCAGGACGGGTCGGGAAGCGGTCCCGCAGGGCGCGGTGAACGGCGTCCGGATAGGGGTCGGCGGTGGCAATCGCCTCCTCAACCGCGTGGAGGGCCGCGCCCGTGCCGGCGCCAAGGACCGGCCTGGCCGGCGCCGCCGCCAGCAGGTCGCGGGCCAGCAGCAGCTCGATCGCCAGGAGGTCCTCGAGCAGCCCCAGCGCGGCGTCGGTCTTGCGCACGCTGAGCGGCGCGCCGGTGCCGTGGTCCTCGACGCCGAGGTCCAGCGGTGGCGTGTCCAGGCTCGCCGGCGCCGCGAGCTGCTTCAACTCGGGAAACAGGGCCGCCGCCGGGTAGCGCAGCTGCAGGCCGTAGGCCACCGTCGGCGGCGGGCCGCTCGTCAGCTGCCGGAAGAAGGCGTCCCACAGGTGGGACATCCGGCGTTCGCTCAGCTGCCCGACGTGGGCGAGGGCAATCCGCAGCGCGTCGCACGCGATCGCCAGGACCATGGGATGGAAGTTCCCGTTGCTGACCACCGCCTGCTCGGGCACCGACACCAGCGGATTGTCGGCGGCAGCGTTCAGCTCCGCCATGACCGCGCACCGGGCGGCGGTCACGTACTCGCGCAGCGCCCCGTGGACCTGCGGCACGACCCGGAACGACAGCGCGTCCTGGACCGACCGGGCGCCGCCCGGGCCCAGCAGCGAGCTCCCGGCGAGCAGCACGCGCAGGTGATCCGCGGCCGCGACCTGCCCGGGGATCGGCTTAGCCCGCCCCACTGCGGGGTGCAAGACCGACGTGTTGGCCCCGGTCGCCTCCATCGACAGCGCCGCGGCGACGTCCGCGGCCTCCGCCGCCCGCGCGGCCCGGGCGACGACCAGCGCCGCCTGGCCGACAGACACGCCGTTGGCTGAGATCAGCGCCAGCCCATCCTTGCCGCCGAGCACCAGCGGCGCGATCCCCGCGCGGCGCAGCGCCTCACCGCCGGGCAGGACCTCGCCGCGGTACTCAGCGCGGCCCATGCCGATCGCGACCTGCGCCATACCAGCCATCTGCGCCACATCGGCTGCGCCGACCGAGGCCGTCTCGGGCACGACCGGGTGCACGCCGGCGTTCAGCATCGCCGCCAGGATCTCCGCCACCGCGACCCCAGCGCCCGATCCCCCGCGGGCGATGCCGTTCAGGCGCACGGCGAGGGCGGCGCGCACGATCGCGGTGGGCAGCGGCGGGCCGATCCCGCCGCTGTGCGACATGACCAGGAACCGCTGCTCGCCGCGGATCTCCTCCTCACTCAGCCGGGTGTCCTTGCCATGGCCGACCTGGGTCGTCAGGCCGTAGACAGCCTCGCCGCCAGCCAGGGCCCGGTCCACGACAGCCCGGCTGGCCGCGATCCTGGCACGCGCCCCGTCGTCCAGCTCCACCCGCGCGCCGTCGACCACGGCCAGCAGATCCTCGACCGCCAGGGGAACCTCATTGATCATCACGGTCGTCACGGGGCTGCTCCAATGCCGGCGCGGACGGCGATGCCGACCAGGCGCGCGGCGACAGCACCGGGACCGAGGCCGCGGCCGGCGGCGAGCTGGCCGCAGGTCCCCCAGCTGGCGAGACGAACGCGGCTTGCCCAGCAGGCGCTGGCGGCCGCAGCGCCGGCATCCTCTCGCAGGCAGTCACCGGCCCGCCCGGCCAGCACCTCGTCATAGACCATCCCTGGATGGTAGGGCCCTGCGCATTTAACAGGCACCCAACTCCTGCCACCTCCGCGATCCCGATGCCGACGGGCTCGCCGGCCGGCTTCTGTCATGCCGCCGCTGTCAGGCCGCATCCGCCAACATGGCTGACCCACTAGCCGGGGTCAGGTTCACCTCGCGACCTGGTCACGGACCGTAGTAGATCCTCGGCCAGGGCAGCTCACAGAGCCGCCGATATGGGCGGTCAATTGCTCGATGCCGTTCAAGTTACTGGCGCTACAGATCAGGGCGATAGGCGCGCTGTGCCCGTGGTTTCCCCCTGGGCGGCCCATCGATGAGGCTGGCGGGCGATGAGCGGACATCGGAGGCGATCGGCGCCCGGCACTGTGCCGAGCCCGGCTGGGTCAGGTCTCCCGGCACCAGCTGCGGGCGCTGGGAACGCCACGACCCGCCCGCTAGGTTGGGGCGACTCGGGCCTACCATGGATCTGGCCGACGACGAACAGGCGCGGGTTGGCCTCGCGGCTGACCGCCATGTCTGTCTGAACCGGGCAGCCTCAACGGTGCCCCGGTCTCGTGAATCACCGGGATCCGGTGACAGCCTCTCACCTGTATGGCGGCAATCCTGGGACAGGACCGGTTCCAATGACCAAAAGGAGGAGGCTCCGGCTATGAAAGTGGCACTCACCGGCGCAACAGGGTTCATCGGATCTCACGTACTGACCGAACTGCAGGAGCACGGCCACGAGGTGACGGCGCTCGTCCGCGACGGTGCCCGGGCGGACCTTGTCGCTGCCCGCGGCGCCACACCGGCCGTGATCGACCTGTACGACCGGCCGGCGGTCACGAGCCTGCTGGCTGATGCCGATGGGGCCATCCATACTGCCAGTCCCGGCGACGCCACCACCGCCGACATGGACTCCGCGGTGGCCGACGCGGTGATCGATGCCTTCGCCGGCACCGGCAAGCCCTACATCGAGATCAGCGGCGCGTGGGTCTACGGGGCCAACACTTCCATCACCGAGGAATCGCCGTTCCATGCGCCGGCGCTGGTGGCCTGGAAGGAGCCGATCGAACGCCGGGTCCTCGGCGCCACAGGCATGCGCGCGGTCGTGATCGTCTCCAGCACGGCTTACGGTGACGGCGGTGGAGCGATCCCCGGGGCGCTTCTCGCCTCACCCCGGGACGACGCCGGGAACTTGATCATGCTCGGCACCGGGCAGCAGCACTGGTCGACGGTGCACGTCGCGGACCTGGCCGATGCCTTCCGGCGCGTCCTGGAAGATGATTCGGCTCGTGGCCGCTACATCATCGGCAACGGAGTGAACCCGACCGTCGCCGAGCTGACCGAGGCGGCCGCGGTCGCCGCCGGCGCTGCCGGAGCGGTCCCCGGCTCCGAGGAGGAGGCCCGGGCGCGCCTAGGCGACTATTTCGCCGAAGTCCTGCTGCTCGATCAGGGCACCGATGCGGCCAAGGCCCGGGCCGAGCTCGGCTGGTCTCCGTCGCATCCATCCCTTGCCGACGAGTTCCGCCATGGCAGCTACCGGAAGTGATGGGGCGGCTGGCCCGGGCACGGCGGGGCGTTCTGGCTATCTGCCGGTGTCGGAGCATGGGCTGATCGGTGACCTGCACTGCGTGGCCCTGATCGGAACCAATGGCACCATCGACTGGCACTGCAGCCCGTCTTTCGATGCTCCCAGTGTGTTCGGCTCGCTCCTGGACGCAGACCGCGGCGGGTGCTTTGAGCTGGCCGCCGCGGTGCCGGCGAAGACCCGGCAGTTCTATCTCCCCGATACCAACGTGCTGATCACCCGGTTCTCCGCCGGGGACGGGGTGGGTGAGATCCAGGATTTCATGCCGGCCGGCGGCGCGGCCGAGGCGCGGCGGCACCGGCTGATCCGGCGGGTGCTATGCGTGCGCGGGACCATGCCGTTCCGGGCGCAGGTCTCGCCGCGGTTCGGCTACGGCATGGACCCGCATGTCCTCACCGAGGTGGAGGCGGGCGTGGTCTTCACCGCACCCGGCTTGACCGTTGGCCTGACCGCGACGGTGCCCCTCGAGCACGACGGCCGTGATGTGACGGCCGAGTTCAAGCTGGCCGAGGGTGAGTCGGCGGTGTTCGCGCTGGACGAGGTCGGCAGCGGCGCAGAGCCGATCGCGTGTTCCGGCGAGGAGGCGGAGGAGCTGCTGGCCGCCACCGTCGCTTTCTGGCGGAACTGGCTGTCGGCGTCGCGCTACCGGGGCCGGTGGCGCGAGGTGGTGCACCGCTCAGCGCTGACGCTGAAGCTGCTGACCTACGCCCCGACCGGCGCCATCGTCGCCGCGCCGACGACCAGCCTGCCCGAGCAGACCGGCGGGGAGCGCAACTGGGACTACCGGTACGTGTGGATCCGCGACGCGGCCTTCTGCGTCTATGCGCTGCTGCGGCTGGGATTCACCAGCGAGGCCGACGCCTTCGTGCAGTTCCTCAGGCACGCCACCACGAGCCAACTCAGCGCCTCTGGCCCGATGCAGGTGATGTACGGCATCGACGGGCGCACCGAGCTGCCCGAGCGGGAACTGCGTCACCTGGCCGGCTACCGGGGGTCGCAGCCGGTGCGGATCGGCAACGCCGCCGCCAGGCAGCTTCAGCTCGACATCTACGGCGAGCTCATGGACTCGGTCTACCTCTACGACCGCTGGCACCGGCCCATCTCCAGCGCCCACTGGGACACGATCACCACCCGGGCCGGATGGCTCTGCGAGCACTGGGACCAGCCCGACGAGGGCATCTGGGAGACCCGCGGCGGCCCCAGGAAGTTCCTGTACTCCCAGCTGATGTGCTGGGTGGCGATCGAACGGGCGATCCGGCTGGCCACCCGCCGCGGCCTGCCCGCCGACCTGGAACGCTGGCGGAAGGCCCGCGACGCGATCTACCGGCGGATCATGGACCGCGGCTGGTCACCAACGCTGAAGGCATTCACCCAGTACGAAGGCGGCGATGTCCTCGACGCGGCCGTCTTGCTGATGCCGCTGGTCAAGTTCATCTCCCCGACCGACCCCAAGTGGCTGTCCACCCTCGACGCGCTGACCGCCGCCCTGGTCTCCGATTCCCTGGTCTACCGCTATGACCCGCAGGCCAGCCCGGACGGGGTGCGCGGCGCCGAAGGCACCTTCTCGGCGTGCTCGTTCTGGTACGTCGAGGCGCTCACCCGCGCCGGGCGCCTGGACGAGGCGCGGCTAGCCTTCGAGAAGATGCTCACCTACGCCAACCACCTGGGCCTGTACGCCGAGCAGATCAGCCGCACCGGGGACCAGCAAGGAAACTTCCCCCAGGCACTGACCCACCTCGCGCTGATCAGCGCCGCGTTCAACCTCGACCGCGCCCTCGGCTGACAGACAGCTGCCGCACATAGGCGACGTCCCGTCAAGCCGCGATGACCCCTCGCTCACGGTGTCCCCGCCCTGATCGAGCCGTGACACACGCCCGTCTGGCTGGACGTAGGCGGCCAGGAATCCGGCCGCCGACCGCCGCGCCGACCCGCCGTCGCCCGGCCCGCCGGCTGTCCCGCACGCCGCCAGAGCACCGGCGAGCATCAGGCAGATCGCCGGGACGGCCGCCCGCCGCTGGGTGGTGGCTTTCTGCTCGCGCACTACACGGCCGGGATCATCATCTTGGGCCCGTGCTCCCGTCATCTAGCTTGCGCGCCCGCGCCTGCCCGGGTGCAGATAGCACCCCGATCAGCGGCCTGAATCCGCTGGTGAAGCTCCGCGGCAAACGCGGCCGCGGGGCCGACCAGGGTACCCTCTACGCTGACCCGGGTGATCTCGGGGTCTGCCGCGAACCTTACGGTGACAGCCCGGGTCTCCCTGCGAGCGGTTCGCACCTGGTAGTGCAGCGTCCCGTGCTCTACCCGGGTGAGCGCGACCCGCGCTGAGCGCCAGCCGCGGCCCGGCGGGCTGACCGCCGCAGAGGCCTGCTGGCTGATGATGACCAGCTGGCGGATCGGCAGAACCGTAGTGATCTCCATCGCCTGTCCTGCCGCGATAGTCCTGCCCGCAGGGGCCGCCAGCTGGTATTCGGCATCCATCGGCTTCTCCCTGAGCACGGGCAGCCGCTCAGGCAGGCTGCCCGTGCCCTGGCCTCTGCTGTTCTTCGCCCCGTCCGGTAACAGCGTCCCGCAGCTTGTCGGCGGCCGCGACGGCAGGCCCGGCGGTCTTGAGCACAGCCGGGTTCGCGGGGGTATGCGGATGCATCTGCCTGACCTGTAGGTGGTCAATCCCGAGTACCTCGAACACGTCTGCCATGGCACCTCCCGCGTTGCCCCTTCACGATGTGCGCAAATCGCTACCCTCGATCAGCCGCGCAAACCCCAAGCCCGAACAGAACCGTGGTCTCCGGCTGCACGCCGCCGCTAGGTCCATCAGCAGTCTGAGGATCAGGAGGGCAGCATCCGGCGAGGGGAGACTGAGGCGCTGCTGCTGCGCCGGGAAGATGTCTACCCTGCAGCGCGTGGCCTTAGCTGGGCTCGCTGCGCAGCTTGCCCTCCTTCGCCAGGCCGGCGGCAGTTCCCGGCCTGCGTTGCGCGTGTGTCCATCGTTGCGTGCACGAGAGTGTGTCCGCGCAGTACCAATGGATGTCCGCACACGCAGGGCCGCCGTCGGGCACCATGGATGTGGCCGGCAGATGAATCCCGCACAGCCAGCATGCTTGCGTTCCGGTGAAGCGCCGGGGCGCCGGACCGCCGGCCTGGCGCAGCTCGGCGCCAGGTGACCTCGCGGGTGTCGTGGTCATAGTGAATCCTTCCTCTTGCCCTGACCGTCAGGGCCAATCGGCGGCAGCAGTGTCAGATGCGCGGCAGCTGACAGGTCGGCTAGGACAAGCGCCGGAACTCACGATCGACACGGGTCATTTCTAGCCGCCGACGGCAGCCGGCGGCCCGCCGGTCACCGTGCTCGCCCGTCCGTGCGGCAGTTGCCGCGGTGCATGCTGGTCAATTTTCCCGGCTTCTCGCCGCTGATCAGATGGTGATCTAGGCCCGCCAGCGCGATGCCAGTCACAAGCTCGATGCCAGTCACAAGCTACTGCGCGTCGTGGAGGTCGCCTGCCATCCGCTCGAATTCTGGCCTGAGCAGCTGCAGGCGGCGACGGCGGCGGGCGGCCGCGCCAAGCCGCAGCACCAGGCCGGCCACAGCCACCATCATTAGGGCGAGAACCACTGCCGCGATGCCGGTTGCCATCCGAACCTCCCGTATGACCCAACTGAGCGTGTGCAGCGTCTGCCCACGGCAAGGCGGCCTAAACCGGGCTTGTCCCTGGGTCCGCCGCTGGCGAGCCGTCCGGCCCTTGCGGGTGCATGGTCAAGCTGTGACCGCCGTCTCGCGCGGAGTTATGGTGTGGGTGAGCCTGTTCCGATCTTCTTCGCCCATCACGCTATGATCGACCGGCTGTGGCGACTGTGGCAGCTGCGGCATCCACGGCCGTCGTGCCACGCGGCCTGCTGAACGAGGCGCTGCCACCTTTCAACATCACGGTCGCGCAAACCCTGGATGTGAATGCGCTCGGCTACGACTACGCGTCGTTCTCCTCCCGGACCAGGATCGGCAGCTGAGCGCCATGGCGATCACGTTTGAGATCGAGTTCCCGGCAGGCCGGGACCTGCTTGAATTTTCGCGCGCCGACCTCACCTTCTATTGCCTGGATCACAGCGGTCCCGGAATCCGGCGAGCGGGTCCGCGGCGTCCAGTTCCTCGGCATAGGCCCGGTCGGTGCGGATCGTCGCCACGACCTCACCCTAGCCGAGCGTTCATCAGCTCTCTAAAAAAAGGCTCATAAGCATATATTACGGATATTTCAGGCCACAATGCCGGGCACTGCAGCGAGGCGACGCCTGCCGTGTAAGAGGCACGTTAGGGGAGCTTGAAGGTCCAAAGGCGTGAAGATCGAGTCAAGTTTTGTTCGAGAGTCAAGTTCGAACATGGCTCGTCGGGCTGGGGCAATGTCCCGTTAGCGGTTAATATTTGTCCGGTAATTGCCGGACAAATATTAACCGTTAATTTGATCTTGTGGCTGCTGAGGCTGGCGTGACTCGCGGTGTGCTTGGGGTGGGCCTGGGCGAAACCGGTGGCCGGTGAGGTCCGGGCGGCCGTACTTCTGACTGGTGAACACGTGCGCCAGGGTCCCCGGACGCGAGGCGCGCCATGCTGCTCTGTGGTTCAGCGCCGGGCGCGGCGGAACTCTCCGCGGCATGCGCAATGGGCCGCCGCCTAGCCCGCGGCCGCTCGCCGCCGCAGCGACGCCCCGACGGCGGCTGCAGCCGCCCCCGGGTCGGGGCGGACTTCGTGAACATCTCATGAGCCCTATCCGTGATAGTAGACATGCGCCCGGCCCGTCGGCCGGATCCGGCGCCAGCAACCGGCCGGAAGGGACAGCAGGTGGCAGCAACCCGTCGAGGCCACGCCGAAGGCAGGTCTCCCGGCCGACCGCGAGGTCCGCATGCCAAGCTGCGTGCCCGCGAGCGGATCGCAGCGCAGCAGGCTGCGCGGAGGCGCGCCGAGGCGCGCCGGCGGCTCCTGGTGCCGATCGCGTCGGTCACGGTCGTGCTGGCTATCCTCGTGGCGCTGGTGGCGGTCAAGCTGACCTCGGCTAGGACGGCTGCCAGCGAATCGCTGGCGCCGTCTGGCGTCGTCAGCCAGGTCACGACCGTTCCGGCCGCCGTGCTGACACGGGTGAGAGCGGGCCAGGCGGCCACCCCGCTGCAGACCGTCAGAACGCCCGGCCCGCCGCTGACCGTCGGCGGCAAGCCGGCGATCGTCTTCGTCAGCGAAGAGTCCTGCCCGTTCTGCGCAGCCGAACGCTGGCCGCTGGTCGTCGCACTGTCCCATTTCGGCACCTGGAGTCACCTCGGCTCCACCAGATCATCGGCAACCGACATCTACCCGGACACCGCCACACTCTCATTCCGCACGGCGAGCTATACCAGCCCGGAACTCACGCTGCGCACCACCGAGCTGGCGGACAACCTCGGCCGCCCCCTGCAGGCCCAGACCCCGCTGGACACGAGGCTGATAGACGCCTTCGACGTGCCCCCCTATGTCAACAGCGCCGACCAGTCCGGGGCCGTCCCGTTCCTTGACATCGACAATCACTACATCCTGGCCGGCGCGCAGTACAACCCGCAGGTGCTCGCCGGCCTGTCCGCGGCCCAGATCGCCGGCCAGCTCAGCAATCCGTCCAGCCCGGTGGCGAAAGCCATCGACGGGTCAGCCAGCCTGATCATCGCGGCCATCAACCAGATCCTGCACGGCAACGCAGCCCGCAGCTAGTAAAGAGCGGATCCGGTGGCCTGGCAAGCTGACGTGAACACGTCCCCGCTGCCCGGATCGAGCCGCTCCGGCCCGGCTGGCGCGCCGGATCCCGGCACCGGCCCGGAACCATCTGCGCATGACAAATCCGATCGGGCCGGCAGCCAGGCCGGCCCGGCCGTCGGCAAGCCGCAACCCCGCTTTCGGTGGCCATTTGCGTTAGTTTGTCCTGGTATGAGCTGCGCTGCTAGACCATCTGGATCAGCATGTAGCCCATGGTGATACCCATCACGATCTTGTAGGAGGCGGCGAGCCCGGGGTCGAGCATTGGCCCGTCTGCCGGGGGCCCGTGCCAGTTTCCCGCCGCGCCGGATGCGCCCGGGCCGTCCTGCCTGCTTGCGGCGGCCATTGCGCCGACGGTGACCGGGAGCCTGGCGGGATCCCGCGCCGCGCTCGGGGTCGGCCCGGCGATCCTGGCCCGCGCGCGGGAGGTCAGCCGGTCGGTGGTCCACACGACGTAGCCGAGCATGAAGAGCGCCAGGACCACGGCGAGCGCGGGGAAGCTTCCCGCAGTGCCGGGGGACCCGGCCATGCCAGGCATCGGCGTTCCCGGCCCCGGGCCCCCGGGCCGCAGGCCGGGCACCGCCAGGAACATGTAGAGCATGGCGGCGGACTCGACCAGGTGCGGCACGGGATAGGGGCACCGCCAGCCGCCCGCGGCGTAGCCGCGGCTGGCCCGGGCGGCCTGCCACGCGAACCACGCCGCCGCGACCCCGAACACGCCTTCCCACAGGCCGTTGGGCAGCGGGCTCAGCCATGGCACGAGCATCCCCGCCATCGCCACGCCCATGGCGACGTGCACCGCGTCGGCATCGACCTCGGTCGGCCGCCGCGATAGGCGCGAGACGAGCAGGCGGCTCGCGCAATAGAAGGCGATGACGATCATTGCCGCCGCGAGCGCGCCCGCGAGCCAGGACGGCCCGGCCATGTCAGCGTCCTCCAGCCGGCCAGGGCCGAAGGCGTGCCGTCGATGCCGCCCTATGGCGGTTCAGCCGGGCTGCCACACTCCCGGTCAGCACGCCGTCGGTCACCGTAGATTCCCTTCCCGCGCTGCCATCGCCGGGGAACGGCCGACGAGGCTGGCCCCGTGCACCCATCGGGACAGGCCGCTGTACCGACAACCGGCGGCCCGGTATGTAGCACCCGAAGACTGGCCCCGGCTCAGGCCGGCGCCTCATGTGCACACGACGCAAAAGGGTAATTGGATGGCCGCAGCCCGCGCAAGCGTGAACCGGGCCTGAATGGGCTTACCCGGAATCGAGGTCGTGATTTCCGGAACCTCGCCGGGGTATTCCGGTTACCCCGCCCGGGGTATTCCCGGGACCCCGCCGGGGTATTCGGGGAACCGGGCTAGGGTATTCGGAACCGGGGCGGGGTATTCGGGAACCGGGGCGGGGTATTGGGGCGGGTAAACGCACCTGGCGTGCGGCGTGACTTGTGTTGCCGGGGGCTTTCCGGGGTGTGTAGATTTCCGGTGCGGCGGTGCCCGTCCGGTGCTTCGCCGAGGCCAGTTCGCCGAGGCCAGCAGGTCCCGCCCCTGCCGTGTGCGGGCTGGTGGTGATCTGGCCGTGTGCGGGCTGGTGGTGATCTGGCCGTGTGCGGGCTGGTGGTGATCTGGCCGTGTGCGGGCTGGTGGTGATCTGGCCGTGTGCGGGCTGGTGGTGATTTGGTGTGCTGGCTGGCCGGTTTCGCTGGAAGGTGGATGTGGCATGTCATCGGCTGCATTGACTGGTGCGGCGTCATCCCAGGGCTGAGCCGAAGGAGCAGGTGACGTCATGCCCGGGATGAACTCCGGACTGAACATCAGCGACCCGACGGTGGTCGCCGCGTTCAAGGCGGCGCTGCTGCACCAGGGGCTCATCGCGCTGCTGATCTTCGCGGTGCTCGGGCTGGCCTGGGTGACCGTGCGGGCATGGCTGCCCGCGGCCGCCCAGGACGGCGCCGGGACGGTGCCCGCGGGCACGCCCGGCCCCGCCCTGGCCGAGCCGGCCTGGCGGCAGCTGCTGCGGATCGGCTTCGGCCTGCTGTGGATCTTCGACGGGATCCTGCAGGCCCAGCCCAAGATGGCGATCGGGCTCCCGTCGCAGGTCATCGAGCCCACCGCGGCCAGCTCGCCGTCGTGGGTGCAGCACGTGGTGAACTGGGCCGGGACGACCTGGTCGTATCACCCGATGCAGGCCGGTGCCTCGGCGGTGTGGATCCAGGTCGGGATCGGCATCTGGATGCTGGCGGCTTCGCGGGGCGCCTGGTCCCGGCTGGCCGGGCTGGTCAGCGTCGGCTGGGGCCTGGTCGTGTGGGCGTTCGGCGAGTCGTTCGGCGGAATTTTCGCGCCGGGCCTGACCTGGCTGTTCGGCGCGCCCGGCGCGGTTCTCATCTACTGCGTGGCCGGCGCGCTGATCGCGCTGCCCGAGCGGACGTGGCGCACGGCGCGGCTGGGCAGGCTGACCCTGGCCGGGATGGGGCTGTTCCTGGCCGGCATGGCGGTGCTGCAGGTCTGGCCGGGCCGGGGGTTCTGGCAGGGCCGGCTTGGGCACGCGCCAGGGACGCTCACCGACATGATCCAGTCGATGGCGCAAACCCCGCAGCCCCGGTTCCTGTCATCCTGGGTCAACGGTTTCGGCTCCTTCACCGCCGCGCACGGGTTCGCGGTGAACCTGTTCGCCGTGGCCGCGCTGGCGGTGACCGGCGTCGTCTTCCTGAGCGGCCGGCCGCGGCTGATCCGCCCGGCAGTGATCGCCTTTACTGTGCTGTGCCTGGCGGACTGGGTGCTGATCGAGGACATCGGGTTCTTCGGCGGCCTGGGAACCGACCCCAACAGCATGGTCCCGATGGCGCTGCTGGCCATCGCCGGCTACCTTGCGCTGGCCCGCGCGCCCGTGGCGGCGGCGGCAGCGGCAGAGCCAGCCAGCACCGGGGCATCCGCACCAGCCAGCGCCGGGGCTGCCGCGGCAGGCTGGCGGGACCGGGTCCGGCCCGCGGCCGTGCGCCAGTCGCTTGCGGCCGCGAGCATCCAATCCGTGGCGTCAGCTGGCGCGGTCGGACTGATCATCCTCGGCGCGGCGCCGATGGCGGCAGCGCAGGCCAGCCCGGTCGCTGACACCATCCTGGCGCAGGCCATCAACGGAACCAGCGCCCCGCTCAACTACCCGGCGCCGGCCTTCGCCCTCACCGACCAGCACGGCAGGCCCGTCACGCTGGCGGGCCTGCGCGGAAAGGTGGTGCTGCTGACGTTCCTGGATCCGGTGTGCTCGAGCGACTGCCCGCTGATCGCGCAGGAGTTCCGCCAGGCCGGCCAGCTGCTGTCCGCGGACTCCGCGCGTGTCGAGCTCGTCGCGATCAACTACAACCCGCTGTACACCCAGCTGGCCTACACCCGGGCGTTCGACCGCCAGGAGCACCTCGACGGAATGCCGAACTGGCTGTACCTGACCGGCCCGCGCACCCGGCTCCAGCAGATCTGGCGCAACTACGCGCTGCCCATGCAGATCCTCCCGGCCGGGTCGATGATCGGCCACGGCGATTACGCGTTCGTCATCGACCAGGCCGGTCACATGCGCCGGGAACTGAACTTCGACCCGGGCCCCGCCACCACCAGCACCAAGTCGTCGTTCGCCGCCGAGCTTACCGACTTGGCACGCCAGTTGCTGGGGCGGTCATGAGCAGGCTGCGGCGTCCGGCCGTCATCGCCCTGGCCATGGCCGCTGCGATGCTCGCCGCGGGCTGCGGGAACGCGGCCCCGGCCGCGCAACGGTCCGTGTCCCGGGCAGCGCCGCCCGGGCCGCCGTCACTGGATACCTCCCTCGTCACCGCCGCCGGCACCTGGGCGGTCGCGCTGATGGGCGGCTCAGCAGCCCAGCACAACAACTTCTGGCAGCTGTTCGCGCGCCCCGCCGGGAGCCCGGACTGGAAGCTGGTCACCCCGCCCGGGGTGCCCGACAACGGCGGCCTGGTCGTGGCCGACGCCGGCGGGCGCTCACTGATCACCGGGTTCCGGCCAAGCCAGTACCTCACCTACACGCCGCTGACGGCAACCCGCGACGGCGGCCAGGCATGGTCCTCGGCCAGCCCGCTCGACGCCGTCCTCGCCAATGCCCCCGACGCCCTGGCCGCGGCACCCGGCCGCGGGCACCTGCTCGCCCTGCTCACCGACGGCACGGCCAAAATGGCCGCACCCGGCAGTGCCACGTGGAGCACCCTCGCCAGCCGCCGGTCCCTCGCCGCGACACCCCCCGGCAGGCGCTGTGGGCTGCAGAACCTCACCGCAGCCGCCTTCACCCCCTCAGGGGTGCCCCTGCTGGCCGGAGCCTGCGGCCACCCGGGAACCGCAGGCATCTTCGCCGCCAGGAACGGCACCTGGCAGGCAGCAGGACCCGCACTGCCCGCCACCCTGGCACGCCAGAACATCACCGTGCTCAGGCTGACCAGGACCGCAAACCGCATCATGGTGCTGCTGGCCGCAGGCACCGGGCCAGCCGCCAGCCTGCTCGCCGCCTGGACCTCCGGCAGCGGCAGTCACTGGTCCCTGTCACCCCCGTTCAGCCTGAACGGAGCGAAGCTGACCTCAGCATCCTTCGGACCCGGCGGCGCCGCCGCGATAATGCTGACCGGGAACCGCGCACAGACCATCGCCGGAACCGGAGCCACCTGGCGGACACTGCCCGCACCGCCGCCGGGCACAGCGACGCTCGCCCCCGGACCCGCGGGCGGGTTCGACGCCCTGGCCGTCCACCGCACCAGGCTGACGATCTGGCAGCTCGCGCCCGGCTCCCGAACGTGGGCCACAACCCAGACCATCAACGTCCCCATCCAGTTCGGCTCCTCCGGCTGAAGCCAGCCGGGCGCCATGATCGGATGGCCGTCTCTCACCCCATCCCGCCCAAGCTGCCCAGCGTCATGCAGGCTCGGCAGACGTTGCGCGCGGACGTGCAGCAAGGCTGGTCATGACCCCGCGGACCAAGTCGAGCTGCCGGGTAGTTGAATCGACCGTCATTGACGCGGCCGGAATGAACTGTATCGGGTCAGCGCCCACGCTTGGCGGGCGCTGACCCGCAGGCTCATCGTCTGGTGGACCGACTCGTGGTCCCTTGCCCGGTGGGCGCGACAACGACGCCGCCGGTCCTCGCGCGGCGCTCAGCCGCCGCTGCAAGCGTGGCGACGCTCGGCGGCGTGCTCGGCGCGAACAACGCCTCGTTGAACGCCTCGGTGGTCGGAGCGTTGCCGACCGCGAACACGGTGGCAGCCGTGCCACTCGAGTTGAACGAGGTTGAGATGTAGTCGCCTACCATCGGCCCCTGCGAGGTATCAGCGATGTTGCTCAGCGACATCGGTCCGGCGAGCGGCGTGGCCGCGCCCCACCCGGCGCCGCCGTTGGGCGACGAGATGAACCCAACGTCGAGCTGACAGGTGGTCACCGTGCACGCCGCGTCCGGATAGTAGTAGTAGGTCAGCCCGAGGTGCGCGCTCGCCCCCGACGTGCTCCGATCGACCGCCAGCCCCGGAATGAAGTGATCGACGCCGCTCGTTACCGGGTCGATCGGCACCCGCGCGACGGGCGACCAGTTGACGCCGTCAGACGACTTGCTGAACACGATGTCGTTCGAGCTGCAGCCGCTGCGGAAGCGACAGTCCTCCCAGGCCACGTAGACGTTGCCCGCCCCGTCGACCTCCGCAGTCGGCAGCGGGCTGGTGCGTAGGCCGCCCGCGACCGGGTGGAAGGCGATCCGCGAGATCGGCACCGCACTCGACCAGCTCTGGCCCCCGTCGGTCGAGCGGAAGGCCGCGATCGTCCCTTGCAGGCTCTCGAACGGTACGATCACGGTGCCATCTGGCTGCACGAGCGGCTGACCGCCGAGGCCGTGAGCGTGGTCGGCGGTCGGGAGCGGCGTGCTCCAGTGCGCACCCCCGTCGGTGGAGGTGCTCATGTACTCGAGGTCATTCTGACCGAAGTTGTCGAATTCGGTGTAGCAGTGGCCGTAGAACGGACTCGTCGACGTGTCGTCGCACACCGTCCAGTTCTTGTCGAGGTTGACCGCCTGGGTTCGGGTCGGGGGCGGTGGGATAGTGACCGGGTCGCTCCAGCTCACGCCGTCATCCGTCGACCTGTTGACGAAGACGTACGGGACGACGAGCGTGCTGGGCTCGATCGGGATCGACGAGATCAGCCATACGCCGTGGGCGGCGTCAAAGGCGACGCTTGGGTCGCTCACTCGCTCGAACGGGGCGCCGGTGGAGAGTAGAGGACGTGGAATCACAGCGCCCTGCCGGAGACCGGGCCGGCCTGATTGGGATCATCGGCGCCGGCCACGTCGGCCAGGCATTGGCCCGCACGGCGCTGCGGGCCGGCCGGGAGGTCGTGATCGCGAACAGCCGCGGCCCGCAATCGTTGGCGCCGGTCGTGGCCGCGCTCGGCGCGGGAGTGTCGGCTGGCACGGTGGGCGAGGCGGCCGCGGCCGGCATCGTCGCGATCGCGGTGCCGTGGGCCAGGGTTCCAGCGGCGGTCGCCGGGCTGCACTGGAACGGCCAGGTCGTCATGGACGCGACGAACGCGTTCCCGCCCGCCGATCTCGGCGGTCGCACCTCCAGCGAGATCGTCGCCGGCCTCGTGCCGGGCGCCCGGCTGGTCAAGGCCGCCAACACGCTTGCGGCTAACGTACTGGGCGCAGATCCGCACGAGGCGGGCGGTCGCCGGGTGATCTTCCTGTCCGGCGACGACGCCGCGGCCAAGGCCGTGGTCGCCGGACTGTTCGGCGCCGCCGGTTTCTTCCCGATCGACCTCGGCGGCCTGGTGACGGGCGGGCGCCTGCAGCAGGTCGGGGGCCCGCTGCCGTCGCACAACCTCGTGCGGCTCCCTCGGGTCAGATAAGCCACGCTCATTGGGATTCCCGCCCAGACGGCGGGCCTTTGGAGAACGCACAGACCGATGCCGATCGATCACGACCACAAAGACGCCGCGGCACGCGGCCTGACGTGTACCTCACCCAGAACCACTGCGGAGCCGGCGATCTCAGGCTGGGGCTGGTCAACGAGAAGCTGGTTGAAGCTCACGGCGGCCTCACAGTCCTCCTGGCCGTTCGGACGTCCGGCCGGTCTGTACCGACACTACCCGCGCCCCGGTGACCCGGCCCGGCGCTCGGCTGTGCGTCCTCGTGCAGATGAAGTCTCGCCATCTGCCGGCACCGACTGCCCGCCGGTACCGACCGGCTGGCGAGGACTAGCCAGGTAGACGTTCCCGGCTGCCGGAGGCCCTGGCGCATCGCTCGGTCGGTGGCAATGGTGATCGCGGGTCAGCTGCCTAGGAGATCCCGCGCGGTCCCGACGAGAAGCGCGAGCTTGGCGCGCTGGGCTTCCGGGGTTATCGCGTTGCCGGCGGCCGAGGTGGCGAAGCCGCATTGAGGGCTGATCGCCAGCCGCTCGGGTCCGATCCGGGTGCTGGCTTGCCGGAGCCGTGACGCGAGTTCCCGCGCCGGTTCGAGCCGTGACGTTTTCGTGGTCACCAGGCCGAGGACGACGATCTTGTCATCGGGGACTAGCCGGAGCGCGTCAAAGGTGCCCGAGCGCTCGTCGTCGTACTCCAGCAGCAGCCGGTCCGCGTCCACCCTGCCGAAGACAGGGCCGGCGATCGGGTCGTACCCGCCGGCCACGAGCCAGCGGCTGAGCTGGTTGCCGCGGCACAGGTGGAAGCCGAAGGTCGCCGGGCGCCCGGCGTCGATGACGGCGTTGTCCAGCTCGATCCCGTACGTCAGCCAGCGTTGCATCGGCCACCCGCGCGCCTCGTAGAAGGCGCGCCAGGCCGGGTCGATGAGCAGCGGATAATGCGGAGCGTCCAGCTGGATGTAGGTGCATCCCAGGCGTACCAGCTCCCGGACCTCCTCGCGCATCACCTCGACGACGTCGGTCATGAAGGCGTCCAGGCTCGGGTAGGCGCCCGCCGACCTCTCCGGCGACCACAGGTTCGCGAACAACGTCGGGCTGGGCAGCGTGACTTTCGCCTGCCGGCTGGTGCAGCCGCGCAAGAACGCGAATTCCTCGGCGGCGAGGTTGCGGCGCTTGTGCAGCGGAGCGGTCACGGCCAGGTCCGGGGGCCGTTCGATCGTGGCGTCGCCCACCTCGGCGGAGTGCCACGTTCCCCACAGCCAGGCGTCGAGACTGACCCCGCCGAAGCCGTCACAGGCCGCGGTGAGCTCGGCCTGGAACGACTCACGCCGCATCTCCCCGTCGTTGACGACCGGCAGGTCCAGCTCGTCCTGCAGCGCGACAGCCTCTCGCACAGCGCGGTCCTCCGCAGCCTTGAACTCGGCCGCGGCGATTTCACCCCGCGCGTGGGCGGCACGCGCGTCGCGCAGGAACGGCGGGCGCAGCAGGCTCCCGACATGTTCCACCCGGGCGGTTATGGCCACCAGGCCAGCATCCCACCCCGGCCGCGCGGCAGCACCCCCAGGTTGCCCGCCCGCTCCGGGAACTGGCCGAGAACGGCAGCGAGCTGCGCCTGACGGGGGTTCCGGGGGCGGGTTCGCCCGCGTCGGGGCGCGGAGTATGATCGCCACGCAATGTTCACGCAGCGTTCCGCCGCTCCCGCCGTGCGCGTTGCGGGCGTAATCAAGCGCTTCGGTGCGACGGTGGCGCTCGCGGGGGTCGATCTGGAGGTCGCCGAGGGCACGGTCTTCGGGTTGCTCGGGCCGAACGGAGCCGGGAAGACCACGCTCGTGCGTGTGCTCGCGACCCTGCTCGCGCCGGACTCTGGGCACGCCGAGGTCTTCGGGCACGACGTGGTGAGCGAGGCGCCGGTCGTTCGCGAGCTGCTAGGCCTGACCGGGCAGTTCGCCGCCGTCGACGAGATCCTCACCGGGCGCGAGAACCTGCAGATGTTCGGGCGTCTCTTCGACCTCTCGCCGGCGGAGGCGCGCCGGCGGGGCGCCGAGCTGCTGGAGCGCTTCGACCTCGCGGACGCGGCTGACCGCCCGGCGCGCACGTACTCCGGAGGGATGCGCCGCCGGCTGGACCTCGCGTCGAGCCTGCTCACGCGGCCGCGGATTCTGTTTCTCGACGAGCCGACCACTGGGCTCGATCCGCGAAGCCGCAACGAGATCTGGGGGATCGTGCGGGAGCTTGTCCGCGAGGGGGCGACGGTCTTGCTGACGACTCAATACCTCGAGGAGGCCGATCAGCTTGCGGACCGGATCGCGGTGATCGATCGCGGGAGAGTGATCGCGCAGGGCACGGGCAACGAGCTGAAGGACCGCGTCGGCGGGCAGATCCTCGAGGTAGAGCTGAGATCCGCGGCTCAACGCGACCAGGCGCAGTCCGTGCTCGCCGGGGTGGGCTGCGGCGATCCGGAACCGGGCGAGCACCTGGATCGGCTCACGCTTCCAGCTCCGCGTAATGGACTCGAGCTCATCGAGGACGCCGCTTCGGCGCTGCGTCACGCGGGTATCGGCGTCAGCGATCTCGGGTTGCGCCGCCCGACGCTTGATGACGTGTTCCTGCAGCTCACGGGGGTGCCGCCGAGCGGGGACGGTGCCGGTCCGCCGGCGCCGGTGAGCGCGGGCGGCGCACCGGCGGCGACGGGTCCGCAGAGCGCGGCCGGCTACCGCGCGAGGAGATTCCCGACGCTGCGGCGTCCCTCGCTGCTGGGCATCCGTTCAGCCGTGACCGACGCGGGCGTGGTCACCGCGCGCAACCTGCGCCACTTTATTCGCCAGCCCCAGCTGCTGATCTTCTCGACGATCCAGCCGATCATGTTCGTGCTGCTGTTCGCCTACGTGTTCGGCGGTGCCGTGCAAGGCTCGCTGCCTGGGGGAGTCAAGTACATCGACTTCCTCCTGCCCGGCATCTTCGTGCAGTCGGTGGCCTTCCGCGCGACGCAGACCGCGGTCGGCCTTTCAGAGGACCTGGAACGCGGGGTTGTCGACCGCTTTCGCTCGATGCCGATGGCGCGGTCGGCCGTGCTGCTCGGGCGCACAGTTGCCGATCTCGTCCGCAACGTCCTGATTATCGGCCTGATGATCGTCGTGGGCTACGTGATCGGCTTTCGCTTCCACGCCGGACTGCCCGGCGCGCTCGCATCCGTTGCCGTCGTGAGTGCCTTTGGATTTGCACTGAGCTGGATCTTCGCTTTCGTTCCGCTGGTCGTGGGTGGCGCCGAGGCAGCACAGTCGGCCGGTTTCGTCGTCATCTTCCCTCTCGTTTTCGCGAGCTCGGTCTTCGTGCCGGTATCGAGCATGCCGGGCTGGCTGCAGGCCGTTGCGGAGGTAAGCCCCGTCACACTGACCGCGAACACGACGCGGTCGTACGCGCTCGTTGGCGGCGTGCCCAGCTCGCTGGGAGGAACGGCGGCCTGGATCCTGGGGCTGCTGGCCCTGTTCATTCCGCTGTGCGTGTGGCGATACCGCCGGATGAGCTGAGCAAGGAGATGCTCGCTGTCGCGCTTCCGCGTCAGAACACGTGCCCGCCGGCCCGCCGGATGGCCTGCCAGGCCCGCTCGTCGTCGCCCTCCCGGAGGTTGATCGCCCGCGTCCCTGCCTGGAGAACGTCGAGGTGATACCGGCGTTCGGCCGCGTCCAGGGCGGTCTCCTTGACGCAGACGTCCTGCGCGAGCCCGACCACCACTACCCGCTCCACGCCGTGGTCCTTGAGGATCCCGTCAAGCTCGGTCGGCTTCTCCTCTGCCGTCTCGGGATCCCGCATCATGAACCCGGAGTACCCGTCCTCGCCGTGGGAGCCCTTACGGACCACCGGACCAGTCACCTGGAGCCCGGGGTGGAACTCGGCTCCCCACGTGCCCATCACGCAGTGCACCGGCCACACCCCGCCGTCTTTCTGAAAGTGCGGGGTGGACTCCGGGTGCCAGTCCTGGGTGTACACGACGAGGGCGCCGGCGCCCCGGGCCATGGTGATCTGCTCGTTGATGAACGGGATGGTCTTCTCGCCGTCAGGGACGTAGAGGCTGCCCTCGGGGTCGGCGAAGTCGTTCTGGACGTCAACCACGATCACCGCGGTCTTCTCGTCGTAGCTTAGATCGTGCGGCATCGGCTGCACCTCCTGGTGCTCGCTCCGACTCACCTCTCAACGTATACAGGCGCAGCGATTTTGAGTGAGGCAGCGTCCGCGTCAGACATGTCGTAGCAGTCATACGGTGCCGGATAGCGCCAGGAAGTGATGTCAGCCGCGTAGGCCGCCGTCATGGGAGCAGTCTGCACGCAGCTCATTGAACGCCGGCCATGCCGCTGGCGACGTTGCCTTGGACACTCCGTATATGACGGCGGTTGTACTCCCGCCAGTCTTCCCTGCCATCAGGCCAACGCAGTAGCACGATCCCTATCTGCCGGGTGCTGGCCTGCGGAAATGGCGACCTTTATGTACGGGACATCCAGATTATGCGGATAAGGCGCAGCTGCGAGGCTAATACGGCTACCATACAGGTCCTTCTAGGGCATATTTTCATGAAAGGCGGAGGGCCATGACCTTCACCGTCCACGGGATTGACGGATTCCTGCACCTGATCGCGGTACTGTGCTTCCTGGTGGCTGCGGTCTTCGGCTGGACCCGGGCAGGGCACCGGCTCGTGCTCGTGCTAATAGCAGCCGGGCTGTTCTGCTGGGTGCTCACTACTATCCTGCACTAGCCGATGCGCCTCGTGAGCGCGGGCGCCCGCCCCTGCAGGATGACTCCCGAAAGGCGGTGACCAGGTCAAGGGCATGCTGCCCCACCACCCGAGCTTCCGTCTTTCTTCGGCTTTCCTGGCTCAGGCTGGGGCGAAACGGAGGCTGAGCCCGAACTTGCGCAGCGCATGCAGGAACCACAGGATGGACGCGCCGGTTCCGATGACGACGAGCGCGATCGTAACGACGGTCGAGAGCATCAGGAACAGGCCGGCCGGCTCGGTCATCATCATCACCGCCAGGCCGGCCGAGAGCAGCAGGAAGATGCCCGCCCATAGCCAGGTCACACCCTGGAAGAAGCGGTGCAGGCCCGGGTGGTGGGTGGCCGGCTGCCGCAGCGCGACCATTTCAGCGGCCAGCCGGGCAGCGAGCGGGTGCGGCCCATGCGCCGTCCGGGCGAACAAGACGCACAGGCACAGGTTCCCGAGCGGGAACTGCAGCAGGAAGATCCACAGTTCGCCGGTCGCGAGGAGCACCGCGGTCTGGACCGTCAGCACGACCGCGGAGATCGTCATGAGGCTGGGGACGCACCGCGTGGCGACCTTGCGGATAGCCGCGGTGGCCCAGATCGCCGCGAGCCCTGCCAGCAGCGCGGCATCGCGCCCGCCCAGCCAGGCAGCGACCGCGTATGCGGCAACCGGGAGCCCGGCGGACTCGGTCAGGCTCCACGCCATGGTGGCCAGCAGCCGCAGCGGGCGGGGAACTTCCAGGTGCTCGCACATGGGGGAGCCGAGGCCCACCTTCGGAGATGCGCTGATCATCACGATCAGCCCGGCCGAGGTGGTTCTCTGACCTGTGCGACCTGCCCGCACGTGCAGGCCGGTGATCTTCCTGGCTGGTCTTGCCCGACGCCATCGCGCCGGGGAATGGCCCGCGCGTCGCAGACAGAATGCGTGGCTCGCTGGCGGATAGGTGCCGCAGGTAAGGCAGGTGATCGCTGCGTGCCAGCGCCGGCGGCGGCTTCCTGGACGGTGTCATGCACCTCGAACCAGGTCAGCAGGCCGGTGACGGCAAGGACTCTGAGCACTGCGGCCTGCGGTCCGGCCAGGGCAAAGCTGCCGCCCTGGCCGCGGATCTCCTTGCAATGCCGGACAAGCACGCTAAGGCAGGCACAGTCGATAAAGGCCAGGTCAGTGAGGTCAGCGACGGAACGTGCCCGCGCCTGCCACCGGATGCCACTGAGATACGCCTGCAGCACAGACGCGCCCAAGAGATCCAGCTCGCCGCGCAGGGTCACCACGGCCACGCCGCCGCGATCAGTGATCGATAGCCCCGGAAGCCGTGTCGCATCCTGCTGTGACAGACCAGGGATGAAATGAGTGTCGGCGCCGCACCAGGTCTGCTTTGCGCCGTTGCCCGGGTCACTGGCAAGCAGGACTGGCTGGCTGATTGGTGCTGTCATATGCCACCTCGGCTTGCCTGCGCACACAAGGCGCCACCGAGGTCCGGAGCAGCGGAAGCCGCGATCTCGCGTACACGCTTGCACGCCGAGTGCAGTTATCCATCTGGGAGGCTACGCCCAATTCGCCGGCGCGGCAAGGGCCACGGCGAGGGCGAGACACGAGGTTCACCTTCTCACTCACGGGTGGTGCTGGTGCTATGAGCGCTGACAGTTCGCACACCACCGCATCGAGGTGAGCGGCTACCTGATGCGGGCACGAGTCGGTGCCGTCCGGTCGCTTCAGGACGGCGGGTCGTACTCGAAGTCAGGAAGATCTTCGGCCGCCGCCGGGCGATCGTCGTAGCCGCCCGCATCTGATGCCGCTGGCCTCGGGTAAGGCTGGGCCTGGCCTGGGCTGATCCAGCGGGTCCGCAGCCAGCCGGGGTACAGCCGTGCCCGCGCGGATCCCGGCAGCACTAGGCCGACCACGCCCGCGAGAATTAAGATGACGCCGACAGTATGCACGTTCAGCCCGTGCGGAGAGCCCACTGTGAGGGCGAAACGCAAGACCGCGCCGATGGCGATCAGCAGAATGCCCGCTCCGGCGCTGATCGCGCGCCTTCGGCGCGGCAGCGGCTGAGGTTGCCTGCCCGAATCATTGAACCTTTTCATGAGCACGCCGTCCTCTGGCCGTGATGTCCTGGCCGGAGGCTGCTGATATGCGAGAAAAAGAAGAACTCCGGCCCTTCTTGTGCAGCCGCGGCCTTACCGCATCTGCCTATGCCGGGGTCCGGAGCAACACCTCAACTCTACGCCCCGGCACGCCCCGCGGCAAAGGCTCCGGCCCGCGCAGCCACGGTCTGTGACTGGCCACCGATGGCAGTTTGAAGTGATTGTTTACTGCGTAGCTGCCCATGGCGGCCGGCCACCCCCTTCCTGGGCGCGGTCGGCGCAGCCGGATCAGCGGCTGCGAAGCTCGGGGGGTGCCCATCCCAGCGCGTCGCCGGCCGCGATAGCGGCGCCGCGGGCACCTGCCATGTCCAGATCTGGCACCAGCGCGAAGGTCACGAGGGGAAGCTGCTCGGCCCGCAGGTCAGTGTGCTCGCGGATGGTGGCGAGGAACCAGTCACCGAAGCTGGGCACCGCCTCGACCACGCCGCCGCCGACGAAGTACGCGTCCGGGTCGGTGAAGTTCGCCGCGACGGTGAACAGCCTGCCGAGCGCGATCGCTTGCTGCCGGAAGATTTCCAGGGCCATCGGGTCCCCGGCGCTGCCATAGCCCCGCACCAGGGTCGCCGCCTGGCGCGCCGAACCCGCCCTGTGAAGCTCGTGACCGGGGAAGCGAGTCAGCCAGTAGGGCAGCAGGTTCTTCTCAATGCCCGTAAGGGACGCGACGCTCTCGCCATCTCCGGGCAACCCGCAATTGCACAAGGGCGTCGGCTGGCCCTCGGCAAGCAGCCCGTCCATCGGGATCTGGATGTGCCCGAACTCGCCGGCCATCCCGGCAGCGCCGCGTACCACCCTTCCGCTTTCGATCACGCCACCGCCAAGCCCGGTTCCCACGATCAGGGACACGGACGAGCGTTGCGCGGCGCTCGGCCCGAAGTGGACGTGATGAGCGTACAGCGACGCCGCATTCGCGTCATTGCTGTAGATCACGGGAAGGCCAAGCCGGGCCTCCAGAGCGCCGCGAACGTCGAAGCCGCGCCAGGCCGGATCGACGAAATTCACCGCGCCTCGCAACGAGATAACCCCGTCCGCGCTGGCTGGCCCCGGCGTGTCCAAGCCCACCGCGCGCACCGATTCACCCGAAATCCCCGTCAGGCCGAGCACGCCCGCGAACGCCTCGGCGAGCGCCTCGATGGCCACCCCCGGACCTTCAGCAACCCGGCTGGGTGCCTCGACAAGCCGGTCCACCAAGAACCGCCCAGCGGAATCGAGCACAGTCGCGTTGATGGCCCTCCCGCCATTGTCGAGGCCCACAACGACCTCCCGGCCCTGACCTGGCATCCGGCGCCTTCCCTCGCATCGCCGAGCGAACTCGCCGGCCTGCCCGGCGATGGCGCAGTCCCGATGGCCACAGAACACCGACAGCGCACACAGTCCCGGACAGCGCCGTTCCGTTGTTATTAAACCTGCGGCGGGACATGCGGGACTTGCAGCGTGTCACTGCGCCACGCTGCACGCTTGCGGCCGCGCCGGCCCGCTGTCAAGCGCCGACGCTCGTGATCACGGCGAACGGCGCGCCGGCCGGGTCGGCGAGCGACGCCATCCGGCCCACGCCCGGGACGTCCTCAGCCGGAACGGTCACGGTGCCGCCCCGCTCCGCGGCCTTGGCGACCACCGCGTCGCAGTCGGCCACCTCGAAGTACGGCCGCCAGCGGGTGCTCATGCCCGCAGCCGCCATCTCCGGGCTGAGCGGCATGATCCCGCCCTGGCTGCTGTCCTCGCCGCCGCCGGCGGGCCGGATCAGGGTGTAGTCGAAGCCGCCCATCGGCACGTCCTCGGTCACCCAGCCGAACACCGACTGGTAGAACGACTTGGCCGCGGCCGGGTCCGTCGTGTGCAGTTCCGTCCAGCACAACGTGCCCGGATCGTTGACCGCGCCCAGGCCCTTGGTGTCGCCAGGCTGCCAGACCGCGAACAGCGCGCCGTCCGGGTCGGTGAACTGGGCCATCCGGCCCTGCGTGAACACGTCGAAAGGCTCGGCCCTGACCGCGCCGCCAGCCTGCTTGACCGCCTCGGCGGTGGCATTCGCGTCCGGTGCCTGGAAGTAAAGCGTCCAGCCTGGCGCCGCGCCCTCCTCCATGAGCGGGCCCACCGCGGCGACTACCTTCCCGCCTAGCGTGAGCATGCCGTATCCGCCGGCCTCCGGTCCGGCGGACTGGAACTCCCAGCCGAACACGGCGCCGTAGAACGCCGCCGCCGCGTCGACGTCAGGCGTCCCCAGGTCCACCCAGTTGGGCGTGCCGGGAACGTAGTTGGTGCTGAGCATGGCTTGACCTCCCGTGCGTCACTCTTATGGCCAGCCCGCCCGCGGGACGCGGCCGGGCAGCCCGATGTGGTCGAACCCAGCATCGCACCAGCCACCGACAACCTGGCCGCAGCACAGCCGGCGGGCCGCACTGCGAGCCCGGCACCAGAAGGTCCAGATGTGGGATCGGGTCACCGGCGCGGTGCTCGACCACACGACTATTCGGGCCCGCGCCGTGTGCTGGGTTCGCGGGCTACCTGCGGCGGGGCAGCCATGCGGATCTGCGCCCGGTACGGCTTCGGCACCGGAGGCAACCGGGCTGTGAGGCAGCGCCGGCCTAGGTAAGGCGCGCCGCGAAGGGTAGGGACGCGGTATGAACTGGACGTGGAACGTGCGCAGTAACGACGGTGCGATGAACGGGCTGGAGTTCGCTCGCTGCACCACGGCCGGCGGGTTCGACCGGGTGCTCATCCACGCCGCGCCGGGCAAGGCGAAAATCGAGGTCATCGCCGATGACGACCGGGTCCTGGCCCGCGCCGAGCTGGACCGCTCCGGCGAGTACTCCCCGATGACACTGGTGGAACTTGACGGGCCGGAGCTGCGCCGCAGCGAGGTCTGGCCAACTGAGGAGCTTTTCGGGCTACCGGTGCTACTCGCCGGCGGAGAAGTCGGCATTTTGCAGAAGTGGCATCACTCTGCGGACCACAGCTGGTGGCAGTGGTCGCTCGAATTCTCCAACCACACCGGCCGCCCCGATGACTGGGCTCCCCCAGGCCAGCGTGTCCGCCGTGGTTCCTGACCGGGCCTGGGCATCCCCGCCATGGAGTAGTACGGGTGACCCGGGTGCTTGATCTCCCCTGAGCCCGCGTCCAGCGCGGTGGGCGAAAACGGGCGGAATAATGTCCGCCATAGTGATCGAAGCCAGCACGCAGCGCCGCACGGCTGTGCCGGGCCGATCGCCTCTTGGTTAGAACCGGACATCTTGGAGCGATCATGAAGCTGGCAGTTTACGGGACGGGTGGCGTCGGCGGCTTCTTCGGCGGGAAACTCGCAAGCTCCGGTGCCGACGTTTGGTTCATCGCCAGGGGCAGCCAGCTACAAGCGCTCCAAGCCGGGGGTCTGCGGGTGACGAGCGTTCATGGCGACTTCGTGGTGGATCCGGTGACCGCGACTGACGACCCAGTTCAAGCAGGCCCGTGCGATTACGTACTTGTTGCCGTGAAGTCTTACCACACCGGTCAGGTGGCCACCGGCTTGTCTCCGCTCTTGCACGACAACACCGCAGTGGTCTCTCTGCAGAACGGGGTGGACAACGAGGAGAAGCTGGCAGCGGCCATTGGCGAAGAGCGGGTAGTGGGAGGGGCCGCGTACATCTTCGCCAGCGTTTCGCAGCCCGGGATGATCGAGCACACCGGCGGCCCTGCCACCATCGTGGTCGGCGAATGGAGGGGAGGGCGAAGCGAACGGGTGGGCGCGCTGGTCGACGCCTGCCAAGCTGCCGGATTCGGTGCCGAGCAGACCGGCGACATCCGTTCCACGCTGTGGGCAAAATTCGCCTTTATCTGCGCTCAGGCCGGGACCACGGCCGCGATCCGGCTTCCCATCGGGGAGATCCGAACCGCCCCAGCATCCCGCGAGCTGTTTCGCCGCATTGCGGCAGAGGTGTGCGAGGTGGCAAGGGCCGAAGGAATCGGCTTGCCTGGCGACCTTCCCGACCGCCACCTGGCCTTCGCCGACGGCCTTGAAGCCGGAAGCTACTCGTCGCTGCATCACGACCTGACCCACGGGCATGCCATGGAGCTTGAGGCGCTGCTGGGCGAGGTCGTCCGGCGAAGCACACGAGCCGGGCTGGCCGCGCCCATGAGCGAGGCGCTCTACGCGGTCCTCCAACCGTGGCAGCTCCGCAACCGCCGGTGAAGCAGCCGGCGGCCCATCGCTGACAGGCACCGCAATTCACGGCGGTAACCGCGGGCAACCTGTCACCCGTCTGGGTTGCATGACCGGGCGTTATCATGCGAGATATCACCAACGGGCCGGTGCGCACGGGTCCGCTATCGAGATGCACGCAGGCTGCCGCGCTTGTCCGCGTATCGGACGCTTGCGGGAGCCGCGGGGCCGGCGGAGGAAGCCATGGACATTACCCAGCTGATCCTGGATGACCATCACGAGCAGCGCCGGCTCTTCGCGATCTTGGAGCAGGTCGGCCGTGGCGACACCGGGACTCTGGAGGCGATATGGGCACGGCTGTCTGCGTTCCTTGAAGTGCATGCCGCCGCAGAGGAGGAGATCTTCTACCCCGAACTGCTGCGGGTGGGCGTGACCGCTGGCGGCGCGGCAAGCGCCGAGGAGGAAACGCTGGATGCGATCCATGACCACAACGACATCCGGGACGCCATCGCTGAGGTCGCCGGACACCAGGCCGGCAGCAGCGAATGGTTCGCTGCGGTCGCTGCGGTGAATCTGGCGAACGGCGATCACATGGCTGAGGAAGAACGCGAAGGTCTCACCGACTTCCGCCGTCGCGCTGGGCTTCAGCTGCGCCACGAACTGGCCGTGGCTTTCGCGGCCTTCGAGGCCAGGCACTTCGCGGGCATTCCGCCAGTGGACAAGGATCCGCAGGCCTACGTGCGCGAGGCAGAACGGAATATTGCAGGACCGGCCGGCACGGGCAGGCCAGACGGATCGCTCGGCATCGGCAGCCTGGGGGAAAGGCCGACCTGACAGCGTTCGGCTGACTGGCATCCGCCGCGCGCGGCCGCGGGCCGCGCCGCGACCGTGCACCTGGGTGCGCTCACCCACGACACGGCCGGAAGCCCGGAGCATATTACGGGTGCCCCGTCGCCGCCGCGTGCCGCATGAGCAATGACTCGGGCGGGGCCATGTCTACGCCGTCCGGATTGTCGAGGTAGCCGGCGGCGCGGCCCGGGATGCCGGTGTGGCCGTACTGCCAGACGATCCGTTTGGTTCTCGGGTTGATGACGATGACGCGGTCGTTATAGTCATCGTTGACCAGGATGTTCCCGCCGGGAAGCGGCAGCGCAAGCGAGGGATGGTTGAGCGCGCGTGCGCCTGTGGGCCGGAAGCGCCAGAGCGCGTGCCCGGCGCGGTTGAAGATGAGGATCTGGCCAGGATACGAGTAGTCGGCGACGATATAGCGGCCGCGGCTGACCTCGTTCGCGTCGGAGGGGTAGGCGACACCGGGCGGGTGGGCCGACCAGTAGACGTGGCCGCGCAGGCTCATCTCGTCGACCCAGTCACCGTTGATCTCGGTGACCAGGAAATGCCCGTCGCTCAGCGGAAAGACTCCATTCGGGCTGCCGAACCTGGCGGGCGGGTCATGCGCGCACGATGACGTGCCGCCGAAATGCCGGACGACGTGCCACCGGCCCGGCGAGAGCAGGAAGATCCGGCAGTTCATGATGTCTGCCACCAGGAGATCACCGCCGGGCAGCAGCATCGCGTCGTCCGGGTGGCTGAAGAAGCCCGGCGCGGATCCCGGCACCCCGGGATGACCGTAGCGCCGCATGATATGGCGTGTGGCGATGTTGATCACCGAGACGGTGTCGTACAGTTCCTGCGTGGCGATGATCACGCGGCCGCCGGGTGAGATGAACGCGTCATCGGGGGACCGGAGTGCCTGCCCGCGCGGCGTACCGCCGCGGCGAGGGAACTGCCATCGGATCCGCCCGTGCGGGTCCACGAGCAGCAACCTGTTGTTGCCTTCGTCGGCGATCAGCACGCCACCCGGCAGCGCGCGCGGGCGAGACCCCGGCGCGAGGTGCCCGCGGCCGCGGACCGGAAGCAGGCGGAACGCTCCCGGGACCCGGTAAGGCGCTGCACGCGTGCGCGCGGCCGGCGGGACGGTAGGCGAGGTCTGCGCGGCCGGAGTGCGCTCTTTGCCGGGACCATGCCGGCCACCTGGAGCCAGTGACGCGCATCCTGCGAGCCCGGCCGCCAGTCCTGCTGCCAGCGCGGCCGCGGCCATGACCGCGCCAGATCGGCATGTCGCAGCCGTCACCCGCCTGAGCCTAGCGGGCCACACGGGACCGCGGCGTTCCTTCACATGCGCGCTCTGGCCTGTTACGCGACCGCTACGAGCTGGCAGGTCCGGTGAACCACCTGCGGTGGCAAGGCGTCACCTTTACGGTGGCAAGGCGTCACCTTTACGAAGTGATTGCCTGAGCGTCACGATCGCGCAGGCAACAGCCGACCAGTGGGGAGCAAGATGAAGCACAAGGCAGCTGGCGTTCTTGGCGCGCTCGGCGCCGTCGCGGTGGCGATGCTGACGGCGGGACCGGCGTTTGCGGCCGGCAATGCGGGCAGCACCCAGGTGACGACCTTCGACGCAACGGGTGCGACGTTCCCGTGCTCGACCGGTGTCACCTACACCGTCCTGGGCGGCTCGGTCCGCTCGATCTTCCACGACAGCACCGACGCGGCCGGCGGTGAGCACGTGACCGGCACGATCGCACCGACCGGCGTCACGCTCAGCGACGGTACGACCAGCACCGTCTACCGGCTCTCGGGGGCCAGCTGGTTCGGCGGCAACTTCAATTCGAACGGGCAGTTCGTCGCGACCGACACCGCGTTCTTCAACATCCTCGGCCCGACCGGCGGCCCGGTCGCCAAGGTCGCCGCCGTTGAGCACATGTCGTCGGGTGGCAGCAACTTCTCGTTCAGCTTCGGCCAGTGCCAGGAGCCGAACGGCTAGGCATCCGCAAGGGCGGAGCGGCATAGCCCCGCGCCGCCACACCACAGTGGCAGGGCGGGCCTGGAAGTTACCGCCGATTGGCGTGCAGGTGATCAGCGACTCCGGGTGCTGGCCGATCGGCGGGAACCGTCCGGGCCCGTCGCCTGCGTACCGGGCGTATGGCGGGCGCTGAGCGGGGTGGCCTATGGCCGCAATCAGCCGCCTGGCACCAGCGCCTCCGGTAACGCGCGGGAAACGGCTGCGCTGCGTTGCCCCCGCCGTTATGTGCGCCGTTTACTCGCCGGTGACCCGTTCTGCGGCGTGGAAGGCCTCGAGTGCCTCGCCGGGGGTGTCGTAGTAGGCGCCGGGGCCGAGGGCGGCGCTGATGCCGTAGCGGTCGAGCTGCTCGCGCACCGGGCCGAGGACGTTGCTGACGGCGAAGCGGATGTGTCGTTTGCGGAGGTGCTCGATGACGCGGGTGAGGGCCGCCGCCGCGGTGTAGTCGACGTCACCGATGGCCGCGCCGTCGAGAACCATCCATCGCAGCGGGCTTCCCTGCGCGGCGAGGGCGGTGACGTCGTCGATGAGGCGGGAGGCGTTGGCGTAGTAGAGGCTGGTGCCGAACCGGTAGACCACCAGTCCTTCCTCGGTGCGCGCGCCGGGCAGCACCGGGGCCGGCTGCCAGTGCCCGGCCGGTGACTTCACCAGCACGCTGTTGAACGGGCGGTAGCTGTGGCGCAGGTGGTCGATGACCGAGGCGACGACGGCAAGCACGATGCCTTCCTCGACCCCAAGGACCACCACCGCGGCGGTCGTGAGCAGGGCAATGGCGAACTCGTGGCGCCGGCAGGCCAGGATGCGCCGCATCCCGGCGATGTCGATGAGCTCGATCGCGATGAGGAAGACGACCGCCGCCAGGGCGGCGTTCGGCAGGTAGGCGAGGGGCCCGGTGAGCAGGAGCAGCACGATGAGGACCACCACGGCGGTCGTGAGCTGGGCCAGCTGGCTGCGCCCGCCCGCGCTGTCGACCATCTGTGTCTTGGTCGGGCTTCCGTTGACGACGAAGGTGCCGGAGAACGCGGCCGCCACGTTGGCGGCGCCTAGGCCGACCAGGTCGGTGTCTTCGCTGAACGAGACCTCCTCGTACTTCCCGGCGTAGGCGCGTGAGGTCGCCGCGCTCTGGGCGAGGATGACAACGAACATCGAGGCCGCGGCGCCGAGCAGGGCGGCGGTGTCGTGCAAGCCGAGCGCGGGCAGCCCGAGGTGCGGCAGCCCACGCGGGACGGCTCCGACTACGGCCACGCCGCGGCGGGCCAGATCCACGGCCCGGCTCACGCTGATCGCGATGATCACCGCGATCAGCGGCCCAGGGATTTTTCGTGTGATCCGGCGCGCGGCCAGCACGATCACGATGACCCCGATCGACACCGCGAGGTCAGATCGGTGCACGTGCGGGAGCGCGTGCACGATGCCCAGGAGCTTGGTCGGGGTGTTTTTGCCTGTGGCAGTCACCCCGAGCATGTCGGGGAGCTGCCCGGCCGCCACCTGGATACCGACGCCGGTAAGGAATCCGACCAGGACGGTGCGGGAGAGGAAATTCGCCAGGAACCCGAGCCTGGCCAGCCGGGCCAGCAGCAGCAGCCCGCCGGCCAGCAGGGCCGCGAGTCCGGCCAGCCGGACGTATCGCTCCGACCCGGCGACCGCGAGCCCGGTCAGCGCGGCGGCGAGTATGACGGCGGTGGCGGAGTCCGCGCCGACGACGAGATGGCGCGACGAACCGAGGACGGCGAACATGGCCATCGGGAGCAGCATCGTGTACAGGCCGGTCACCACCGGCATCCCGGCGATCTTTGCGTACCCGAGAACCTCAGGGATGCCCAGGGCGGCCAGCGTCATGCCGGCCAGCACGTCCGCGGGTACCTGGGACCGGTCGATGGGCTGCAGCCCTTGCATCACCGGCAGTGCCCGCAGCCATCCCCGCCGGCGGCCACCGCGCGAAGCCGGCACCCTCTCGCCCCCGCCCGTTTCCCTGCGGTTTCGGATTCGTTAATCATCCCTCCGCCGGGGCGTTTCATCGTGTCACCGCGGCCTCGGGTTTCTGGCCGCCCTGGCCTCGGTTCCGGCCGGCCGTCTTCGATGCCGCCGTTGCCGCAGAAGCTAGCTTCGAACGAGCGCTTGCGGCGTGTTCAGTCCGGCAGCGAGAAGCGAGGCAGGCTGCGCGGGATACTGGAGCGCATGGTTGACGACACCGCACGGGACCGGGCTATCTACCACGCGCTGAAGGCCGTTGACGAGGTCGCCGCCGCCCTTCAGGCGCACCTCATTGAGGAGCACGGCGCCGATCCGGAGCGCGCTGCTACCCACAGCACCTTCACCAACTCGCTCAAGCTCCTGCGGCAGGCTCGCGAGCGCCTGGGCGAAGGACTGCGAGCTGTCGAGGCCGACAGCATCGCCGAGTCTGACGCGATCTCTCTGCGCAACCGTTGACCCGACGGCCGCGTCATTCGCGGTGCCGTTCCACGGCTCAGCTGCGCAGGTAGTGGCCCATCCCGGCCAGGGAGGCTCTGGCCTCTTCGGCGAGGACCGGTCAGCGGGCGCGGGCGATGAGCAGCTTGCGCCAGCAGGACCTGGGATAGACCGCCCAGGTCACCGTCAGCGTCGACCCGTGCTCCGGCCTACAGGCCGCGGAACACGATCAGCGCCAGGTCATCGGCTGGCGGGCCGGATCCGAACTCATGGACTGCACGCTGAATTCTGGCCACGATCGCGCCGGCGTTCAGGCCCGAGCATTCGCCGAGCAACTGGCTCAGGCCGTCGTCATCGTCGAGCAGCCGGCCGGCGGCCCGGCGTTCCGTCACCCCGTCGGTAACGCAGAGCAGCACATCATCCGGCGACATGCGGATCGTGTCGGCGCGGAACGCGACCGTGTCCAGCACGCCGAGCAGCGGTTGCGGCTCGGCCCCGGTCTGCACCCCGCCGTCTGAGCGCAGGATCAGCGGCGGCGGGTGGCCGGCGCAAACCAGGGAGATGGTGGCAGTGCCGCCGGGCGCCGGGATGAGCTCTCCGTGGATCAGCGTCACGAATGGCGTCCGGGAAGCTTCACCGATGATCAGCGCATTGAGCCGCTTAAGCACGGCCGGGACATCGCGTCCCTCCCTGGCCAGGATGCGCAGCGCATGCCTGGTCAGGCCGGTTACAGTGGCGGCCTCGGGGCCCTTGCCGCAGACATCGCCGATGGTGAACCGCCAGCGGCCCCCGGCGACCTCGAACACGTCGTAGAAGTCGCCGCCAACCTCGTTTCCCTCGCCGGCCGCCTGGTACGCGGCCGCCAGGTCCATGCCAGGGATGTACGGTAGCTCGGGCGGCAGCAGGCTGCGCTGCAGCGCATGGGTGGCTTGCAGCTGCTCCGAGTAGAGCCTGGCGTTGTCCAGGGCAAGGGCCGCACGCCGGGTCAGATCCTCCGCCAGATCTAGCGCATCCCTCGCCGTTGCCCCGCCGCGCGGCCGGCCGATCACGAAGACCCCCGGGCTGCGATCGCGCGCGCGCAATGGAAAGCACCAGGCCGGATCGGAGACCAGCTCGGCGGTCATGGCCTCGTGCAGCTCCGGCCGCGGGCCGGCAAGTGACCACGGCTGCGCGCCGCCGCCGGGACGGATCTTGGGCGGCGGACTGTGGTTGAGCAGACTGGTGAGTGCGTCGGCACGAGACTCATCTGCGTGCCAGGCGTAGGCCAGCTTGAGCTCGCCGCTCTCATCCGGCAGCAGCACGGCACACCATGCCGCGAGCCGCGGCACGACAAGCTGTGCGGCGAGCGCGATTGTCCGGTCCTCGTCCAGGGTGCCGGCCAGCAGGTCGCTTGCCTCGGCCACAAAACTTAGCCGCCCCCGCCAGGCCCGGTTGCGTTCACTCAGCCTGGCTCGCTCAAGCGGACCTGCCACCCGATCGGCTATCTGCTGCACTCGGGCCAGGTCCGCGTCGGTGAATCGGCCCGGCTGGTCGGCAACCACGGCCAGCATGCCGGTTACCCGGCCCTCGGCCAGGAAGGGGACGGTCATCAGCGACTGCCCGGAGTCGCGCTGAGCCTGCGCGAGATCGGCGCCTCGCGCTGCGAGCTGGTTGTAGAAGCCGAGGACGGTGCCCGGGCCGACCGGATCCGCTTCGGTACCCGCGGCGGGCGCTGCTGCCTGGATGGCGCCACGCCCGGCAGCGGCGCGCATCCTCAACTCGCCGTCCTCGTCAGCGATCAGCGCGTACGCGGCATCAGCCGCCACCGCCGCAGCGGCCAGCTCTACCGCGTGACTGAGCAGCTCACGGTATCCGCCCTGAAGCCGGTCCGCGCCGCCTCGCTCGCCCGCGGGCGAGGAGAATTCCCCCGGCATTAAGCCGTTCGGGGCCCCGGCTCCGGTCAGAGCCTCGTCGACGGCAGGCGCGGAGGCCGGGCCGCAGTCGGGCTGGGCGCCCAGCCCTAGCCGGAACCAGACCACCTTGGCTGCTGGCGCATAGGTCACTCCCCACGACGACGAGAGCGCCCCGGGCAACAGCAGCCCGCGGTTATTTGGCCGGTCGGCTTCGGCAGCGCCGCTTGGCGGGTCGGGGATCATGCGGGCCGGATGCCCGTCCAGAACCGACACCTGCACTGTGGCGCCGTCGAACCTGCACGTCAGTTGGACGCTAGTTCCCGCATGTACGACGGCGTTGGTGACAAGCTCGCTGGTCAGGAGCACAGCATCGGCCACTAGGTCATCGCGGCCGGACAGCTGCCAGGAATTCAGCGTTTCCCGGATGAATCGCCGGGCAGCGGCAGCCGCCGTCGGCTCTGGTTCAAAGGCTGCGGCAGCGACGAGGTCCTCGTGTCCGTCCACGTGTCCTGTGCGGCCCCCGGGATATCGGTTCAATCGGTGACGTTTGCAGTTGCCTGTGGTCCCATCGTGGCAGACTTGCGATGTCGGCACACGGGGGAAGCGCAGTCCGGTCCCGCAGCGTTGCGGCCGGGCGTTGTCGGCAAGCGGCGGAGGAGGACACTGCGATGACCCGCGCTACCGTGAACTCGCGCCGCAACGACGCAGACGGGACACGCGCGGATAACGGCGTGGGCTCAGCCAACGGATCCGGCGCTGGCAGCGGAGCCGGGCGGTACACCGACGCCGACCTCGAGCCGATCCGGGCAACCCTGGCGGCGTTCGCGCGCGGCGATTTGCGCCCGCGCGCGGGGCGGGCCGACGACCGGCATCAAGGTGTCATGCTGGCCGAGATCGGCCAGCTGGCCGACGAGCTCGGCGGCCAGCTGGCGTCGCTTAACTCCGAGGTCACCCAGAAGGCCGCGCAGGTGCGTGACATCGCGCTGATCACCACGGCGGTGGCCAGCGGCGACCTGACCCGGAAGGTGACGGTCGATGCGCAGGGCGAGATGCTGCAGCTCAAGCAGACGGTGAACACGATGGTCGACCAGCTGTCGGCCTTCGCCGACGAGGTGACCCGGGTAGCCCGCGAGGTCGGCACCGAGGGCAGGCTCGGCGGCCAGGCGTACGCGCGCGGCGTTTCCGGGGTGTGG